>Ga0123337_10003559_pt1 | contig 16520 bp, 15 predicted proteins | sample frozenSSSSmetaG_FD_89792 | JGI IMG/M metagenome (GOLD analysis project Ga0123337, IMG submission 89792) | Glacier valley bacterial and archeal communities from Borup Fiord, Nunavut, Canada, to study Microbial Dark Matter (Phase II) -... | ecosystem: Environmental > Aquatic > Freshwater > Ice >... | reverse complement strand
TGTTGGTATTTTTGCAAACTGTATGATAGTAATAGATAATAAATTAGTAAGCGACGAAATTATTGAAGAACAATTTGTGTGCGACCTCAATAAATGCAAAGGAGGTTGTTGCGTGGATGGAGATGCCGGCGCTCCGCTTACAAAAGCAGAATTGGATAATTTAAACGACGTATACGAAGCGGTACTTCCTTATTTGGATGAAGAAAATAAAAGAGAATTGCAGAAACAGGGACGGTATGTTTACGACAACGAATTTGGTTGGGTAACGCCTACCATCGAAAGTAAAGTTTGTGTGTACGGCATTACCGATACTAATGGCATTGTTAAATGTGGGATTGAGCAGGCATACAATGACGGGAAGGTAAACTGGAAGAAGCCGATCAGTTGTCATTTGTTTCCGATACGTATTAAACTGAGTAAGAATAAGCAAACAGAATATGTTAATTATGAACCGAGAGAAGATCTTTGCAGTGCAGCATGTGCACTTGGAAAAAAATTAAAAGTGCCCGTTTACATATTTTTAAAAGATGCGCTCATTAGAAAATATGGAACTGAATTTTACGAAACATTGGATGCTACAGCCAGGCATATTGAAGAGGGAAAAATGAAATGATACGAAATGATTGATGATGAGAAACGTTCATTTAATTTCGTAATCAATAATAGCAATTAAATATTTGAATTATAAAATGTCAATCCGGATAGGATAGACGAACAAACTAAAAATGAAAAGAGTACTAATTTTTGCCAATCTCCTTTTACTGATTTCTTTTACTTCCTGCTCTGTGAACAGGGCTAAAGTTGACAATAGCCTGAAAAAATATTTTGATGAGAATAAAGTTGACGGATGCTTTACCTTTTTCAACAATGCGGATGGTAAAGTAACGGTTTATAATATGGCGCTTGATACGATGCGGTTTACCCCTGCTTCCACTTTCAAAATTGTAAACTCATTAATTGGTCTGGAGATTGGAAGGATTACTGATGAGAAAATGGTAATTAAATGGGATGGCATAAAGCGCTGGAACGACGACTGGAACAAGGATCTTTCTATGGAAGAAGCATTTAAAGTGAGTTCAGTTTCTTATTACCAGGAAGTCGCAAGACGCATTGGAAAAGATACCATGCAGCATTGGCTTGATAGCTTGCAATATGGTAATATGAAAATAGGGACTCATATTGATAGCTTTTGGCTTGATAATAGCTTAAAGGTTTCGCCGGATGAGCAGCTTGGTCTGGTAAAGCGATTGTATTTTGATCAATTACCTTTTCAAAAACGTACACAGCAAATCGTTCGGGATGTCATGACACAGGAGGATAACACATTGTACACACTGGCTTACAAAACAGGCTGGGGTTTTGATGAAAGTAATAATGCAATAGGCTGGATGGTAGGGTGGGTTGAGGAAAATAAGCATCCGTATTTTTTTGTTACACTCGTAAAGTCTGCTGATAAAAACATCGACATGAAAGCTGTCCGCCTAAATATTACAAAGGGGATACTAAAACAGTTTGGTTTCTTTGAAGGTAAGATGTAGCCCATATTTGTTTTATGATATTTACAAACCCCTTAACACTCAAATACAACTGTAAAGATTAAGATTGCAAAATTGCAACCAAAATCTAACAATCATGGTTCTTAAAATTCAGTTATCGTTCAACAATTCAATTTGGTATAGGATATTATGATTCAGTTTCAACATATCGAATACTTATTTGGCTTGCTTGCAATCCCATTGATGATTGCGTTGTATTTTCTTGTGATTCGCTGGAAGAAAAAAACCATTAAAAAAATTGGTGATCCTGCTTTGGTAAATCAATTGATACGTGATTATAGTCCTTCAAAGTTTCTTCTTAAGTTTACATTATTTACACTTGCATTTATCATCGGGGTAATTGCGCTGGCGAATCCCAGAATTCCGATGGGCAAGAGTAGTGTGAATCGTAGTGGAATAGATGTAATGATTGCATTGGACGTAAGTAAGAGTATGATGGCACAGGATATAAAGCCAAACAGGCTGGAACGAGCAAAGCAAATTATAGCAAAATTAATAGATAGATTACCCGAAGACAGAATTGGAATTGTGGTGTTTGCTGGTAGGGCATATTTACAAATGCCGCTCACCACAGATCATGCGGCGGCAAAAATGTATCTATCCTCTGCAACTCCCGATGTAGTACCAACGCAAGGCACTGTAATTGGCGATGCATTGAAAATGTGTTTTGCGGCTTTTAATACAAAGGAAAAAAAATATAAATCAATCATCTTAATCAGTGATGGTGAGGATCATGATGAAAATGCCGTGACACTGGCGAAAGCGCTGGCTGATGAGGGTGTAATGATTAATACAATAGGTATCGGTTCGCCGGAAGGAGCTATGATTGTAGATGCAGAAACAAATGATATAAAGCGGGATGAAGCAGGCAACCCTGTGATAACAAAATTGAATGAAACCGAATTGAAAATCATAGCAGAAAATAGCAACGGAATTTATCAGCTTTTCTCAAATTCAGATGAAGTGGTGTCGCAACTTGAAAAGCAATTGAAAGGCATGGGGAAAAAAGAGATCAAGGAAAACTCACTCGTAAATTACAAGAGTTTTTTCCCATGGCTCCTGGTAATTGTTTTATTAATTCTATTGGCTGACTTCTTTATTTCAGAAATCAAATCGGTTAAAAAAAGTCAGTTTCGGAAAATTAACAACAAGATCAATCCAATTGCAGGTTTATTTTTCTTTACATTGATATCTTCCGCAGTATTTGCTCAAAATGATAACCAACTTATAAAAAAGGGAAATGAAGCTTATAACAAAAAGCAATACGATATTGCCCTTGATAACTATAAAAAAGCAAGCGAAAAAAATCCGGCCAATCAAAAGGCGCCATTTAATTTAGGCAATGCACTTTACAAAAGTGAAAAGCCTGAAGATGCGTTGGTTGCGTATGATGCAGCAATACAAAATAGTAAATTGCCGGCAGAAAAATCAGGAGCATATTATAATAAAGGTGTTGTACTTCAGAATAGTAAAAAACTACCCGAATGTATTGATGCGTATAAAAATGCTTTACGGCTTAATCCAGCGGATGAAGATGCTCGTTTGAATCTGCAGAAAGCCCTAAAACAGCAGCAACAGCAGCAGCAAAAGGAAAAAGATAATAAAAATCAAAAGAAGCCAAAAGACGACCCATCAAAAAAGGACCAGCAGAAGCAGGAAGAAAGCAAAGACAATGATTTGCCAAAACCAAAGCCTTCAAAAATGACAAAGAAAGAGGCGGAAGAGAAACTAAAGGCTTTATTGCAACAGGAAAAAAAACTACAGGATAAACTACGAAAAGTAAATGCCGCCTCTCCTGAAAAGCCTGAAAAAGATTGGTAAATTTTTGCATCTTTGCATCACAAAATTATACCATGAAAAATTTGAAATTCCTGCTCGCATTTATATGGGCGGTAGCTTTGTCTTCCTGCCTTGATACAGAAGAAAAAATTGTTTTGAACGAAGATAACTCCGGTACTTACTCCATGACATTGGATATGGGTAAAATGATATCTATGGCGGCTTCTATGGGGGGCGACAAAGCCGACACCGAAAAAGAAAAAGAAAAAAAAGACACCACTGTTTACCTGAAAGAGATGGTAAATGCTGCCGATAATTTAACTCCTGAAGAAAAAGCAATTTTCCAAAATGCAGTGATTAGTATTAAAATGGATGAAGCTCAAAGTGAAATGAAGATTGTGATGAGTTCTTCTTTTAGCGATGCCGCTGGCTTAATGGAAATAAAGAAAAATTTCGCTACAGTAGTAAATAAGTTAAAAGCATTTGAAAAAGCCTCAGGAGAGCAGCCAAAAGCAGAGGAAGATGGTGGTGAAATGAAAATGGATGCCAGGTCGGCTAACCCGGTTGATGATCAGTTTACATTCAAGGCAGGCCCGGGATTTATATCCAGTAGTATTAACAGTATTCAGGCTTTTAAAGACAAGATAGCATCAGATTCAACACTCGGCATGATGAGTCAAATGACAGCTATGATGGGGGAAATAAATTATCATACCATCATCGTGCTACCAAAAGCTGTTAAGAAATTTGATGGCCCCAACAGCACTATTACTGATGATAAAAAAACGCTTCACTTTGTAACTACGCTTACTGAGATGATGGAACATCCTGAAAAAGTTTCTTACAAAGTTGAATATTAACTGAGAGATTAAATATTCATTAAAAGAAATCTTCGCAACTTTAATATTCGTCCTTTGTCAGTTGGCTCATTTGTAAAAGACATTTTGCAATAATTTGAGATGAAGCCAACCATATCCTTCACTTTTTGTTTTTAGAACCTTAGTAATTTAAAATTTATGCAATTGTATTGTGAATCATTGACGGAGTATAAACGCCTTAAAACAAGGGAAGTTAAAATCGGCAACCTATTGTTAGGCAATGATCATCCGGTAAGGGTTCAAACCATGACTACAACAGATACCATGGATACGATGGCTACAGTAGAACAAACCATTCGTTGTATTGAAGCCGGAGCCGAATTGGTTCGTATTACAGCTCCGTCCAAAAAGGAAGCAGAAAATTTATTGAATATAAAAAATGAGTTGAATCGTCGTGGATATTTTGTTCCATTGGTAGCCGATATTCATTTTACACCCAATGCGGCTGAGATAGCTGCAACCATTGTAGAAAAGGTAAGGGTGAACCCTGGTAATTATGTTGATAAGAAAAAATTTGAACAGATTGACTATACCGATGCGGAATATGCGGAAGAAATAGAACGAATCAGAGAGCGGTTTACCCCATTGGTGAAAATTTGTAAAGAGTATGGTACTGCCATGCGCATTGGTACAAACCATGGTTCGTTAAGTGACCGCATCATGAGCCGATATGGCGATACTGCAATGGGTATGGTAGAGAGTGCGATGGAGTTTCTGCGCATTGCACGCAATGAAGATTATCACAATATTATACTGAGTATGAAAAGCAGTAACCCTCTTGTAATGGTGCAGGCTTACAGGTTACTAATTAATCATATGATGGATGAGTTTGGCGAATGCTATCCCTTGCACTTAGGCGTAACCGAAGCTGGTGACGGTGAAGAGGGACGAATAAAATCTGCCATTGGAATAGGGACGTTGCTGGAAGATGGAATTGGAGATACCATACGGGTAAGCTTAACCGAGGATCCGGAATTGGAAATTCCTGTTTGCCGGGATATAGTCAAACGTTACTCCGAACGAAGGTTATCCACTGCAAACGATCAGGCCATTCCTTTAATCGAAAAGCTTCCTTACTCTCCTTTTGAGTATAAACGAAGAGAAACATTTGCTGTAAGCAATATCGGCCAAAAGCATGTGCCTGTGGTAATTGCAGATCTAAGTAAAATAGAAAAAATTACAGCAGCCCATTTGCAATCGGTTGGTTACAGCTACAATGAAGCCACTGATAAATGGGCCATTAGTGATTTGGCTGCCGATTATATTTTTACCGGCAATCAACTACTTGATTTCGCATTACCTGGAACTGTAAAAGTAATTGTATATCCGGCTACCTGGCAATTGGTATCCGATAAAACTACCTATTTCCCCATATTTGAAGACAGCGGTTATGTGGATGCGGCATCCATTTCGGATCACCTGAATTTTGTGATGATTGATTGTTTTAGCGATCATACAGGCATCAATGATTTTACCTATTTGGATGATTTGGCAAATGACCCCAAAGTGGTGCTTTGCCTCAGTTCCACCAACATTCTTGCCATGCATGCCGTAAGACGGATGATGTTTGAATTGATGAGTCGTTCCATCAAAAATCCTGTTGTCTTTATTACAGACAGTAATTGGTCTACAGCCGATGAACATCTCATTCATCACGCAACAGAAACAGGAGCCTTATTTTTAGAAGGAATGGGCGATGGAATATGTTTGGGGATGTCTTCAAAAGCTTATAAGGATGCCGCAAATATTGCAGTGAGTGGAAGAAATTATAGTTCGAATGCTTCGATAGAACAGTTTATCAACAATACTAGTTTTTCAATATTGCAGGCTACCCGTACCAGGATTTCAAAAACCGAATACATCAGTTGTCCAAGTTGTGGGCGCACATTATTCGACCTTCAGGAAACTACGGCAAAAATAAGGAGTGTTACCAATCACTTAAAGGGCGTAAAAATTGCCATCATGGGGTGTATCGTAAATGGCCCGGGAGAAATGGCTGATGCCGATTTTGGTTATGTGGGAAGTGGTGTAGGAAAAATTACTTTGTACCGGGGTAAGGAAGTGGTAAAAAGAAATATTGAAAGTGCAACAGCTGTGGACGAACTGATCAATTTATTAAAAGAGAGTGATGCCTGGGTGGATGTGACGGAATAATAATATGATAAAATTAAAACTGTGCCTTTCCATCATTTAATATTAATTCAATCGTAAAAATATGCAAACAGATTTTCTGGTAATCGGCAGTGGGATAGCTGGGTTGACCTATGCTTTAAAAGTAGCAGAAGATTGCCCCGATAAACAAATCACTATCATTACCAAAACGCAAAGCGATGAAACCAATACCAAATATGCGCAGGGAGGAATTGCAGGCGTGATGGATTTTGATAAGGACAGTTTCGACAAACATATTGAAGACACCTTGATTGCAGGCGATGGATTGTGCAATAGTGAGGTGGTTGAAATTGTAGTAAGGGAAGGAGTGGAAAGAATAAAGGAGATCATTGAATGGGGGGCAAATTTTGATAAAGACAAAGAGGGGGATTATGCGCTGGGTCGGGAAGGTGGACACAGCGAATTCAGGATATTGCATCACAAAGATGTAACAGGTAAAGAAATGGAAAGAGCGTTGCTTGAAGCAATCAGCCGAAAACCCAATATCAATTTGTTGAGTCATTGCTTTGTGCTTGATATTATTACACAACACCATCTCGGCTTTTTAATTACGAAATCCACCCCGGATATTGAATGTTACGGTGTGTATGTATTAAACCTCACTACAAACAAAATTGAGAAAATATTGTCTTCTACCACCCTGCTTGCAACAGGCGGTAACGGGCAGGTGTATCGTACTACTACAAACCCTGCCATTGCAACCGGGGATGGTGTGTCAATGGTTTATCGTGCAAAAGGAAGAATTGAGAATATGGAATTTATCCAGTTTCATCCGACAGCATTGTATGAGCCGGGTGTTCGTGGACATAGTTTTTTAATAACAGAAGCCGTTCGGGGCGATGGTGGTATTTTACGCAATCACAAGGACGAGGCTTTCATGGAGCGGTATGATGAACGTAAAGACCTTGCACCAAGAGACATTGTGGCAAGAGCGATTGACAATGAGATGAAGATAAATGGTACAGAGCATGTGTACCTTGACTGCAGGCATTTTAGCAAAGAAAAATTTATCGAACACTTCCCAAATATTTACGACAAATGCCTCAGCATTGGAATTGATATCACCAAACATATGATACCCGTAGCGCCAGCGGCGCATTATAGCTGTGGTGGAATTAAAACCGATGAATGGGCCAGAACGTCTATCAAAAATTTGTATGCTGCAGGGGAATGTGCATCCACAGGTTTGCATGGTGCCAATCGCCTGGCGAGCAATTCCTTACTGGAGGCAATGGTATTTGCGCATAGAGCTTACAAGCATTCTGTTCGAAATATGAAGGATGTACAAAAGGCGGATGAACTGGCGGGCAATAATAAAATGAAGCTGGATGCAACACAGGTTCCCAACTGGAAAACTGAAGGCACCAATGCACCAAAAGAAATGATTCTGATTACGCAAAGTGTAAAAGAATTGAAGTTGCTGATGAGTGATTACGTAGGGATAGTAAGAAACAATGAAAGATTGCAAAGGGCTATGAAGCGGTTGGATTTATTGTATGAAGAAACGGAAGCCTTGTACGAAAAAACTGCCGTTTCTCCACAATTGTGTGAGCTGAGAAATATGATTACAGTAGCTTATTTAATAGTGAAGTGTGCTGAATTCAGGCATGAAAGCAGGGGCTTGCATTTCAACACAGATTATCCTGAAAAAAGTACAATGGTTCAGAATATTGCTATTTAGTAAGATGGAATTGCTCCAATCCCGCTGATGAAATTAGCATAAAATATAGTGAGCGGTTCAACAAGTGTCGGCATTGTAATCAATGTTTGTCTGTCTTAGGTGCTTTGGTGATTGCGTTTTAGTGTTTGTAATTTATCTGCCAGTTATTTTTTTCGAAGATGAAATGAGTATTCTTTTATTGGCATTTCCTGTTTTAATTATAGGAATCTCTGGTGGGCAGTCGACCTTAGTAACCTTTACCTTTGCAATATGTATTATCTGGTTTATGGTTTTTTATACCTTGCTTCATTACTGCCATTTTTTATTTTATACCTAATCAGCGACTTTATATACATTCTTATGTATTACGTTTTGGGGTATAGAAAGGAGGTGGTGATGTCAAACCTTTCTCTTGCGTTTCCGGAAAAAACAGTGGCTGAGAGAGAGCGGATTGCATCTCAATTTTACAAAAATTTTGTAGACACTTTTATCGAGACCATCAAGCTTTTATCCATGACGGAAAAAGAGTTTGACAAGCGGTGTACAGGGGATATCCACCAAATTAAAGGGGCTGTTGCAAAAGGTAGAAGTATACAGTTGGTTGGAGGGCACCAGTTTAACTGGGAGTTTGCTAACCTTTTTTACAGCAGGCATATTGGTATTCCTTTTATTGGAGTATTTGCCAATGTAGAAAATAAAATTTTTAACCGTGTGTACCATAAGTTCCGGTCAAAATACGGCACTATTTTAATCCCCAATTCGTCTTTTCAGCGCCAAATGATAGAGATGATGAAGCAGCAATATTCCATCATTTTATTGGCTGATCAAAATACTGACACAGGCAAAGCATACTGGTTAAATTTTTTCGGCAAACCGGTTCCCTTTGTAACTGGCCTTCATCGTACTGCGGTAAAAAATAAACCAGTTTTAGTTTATTATGATTGTAAAAAGGTGAAAAGGGGGCATTACCATTTTGCAGCAAGTGAAATAGTGGAGCATCCGGAAATCTATACTCCGGAACAATTGGCCCTGAAATACAGGGATTTTCTTGAAAGGATTATTCGACAACAACCCGACAATTATTTATGGAGCCACCGAAGGTGGAAGCATGAATATAATGATACGTATAGTAAACTATGGATTGATACCTTGTAGTTTTTCACTATTCTATTGTTGACCTTTCTACTATGCTGCACTTAGTTTAACACACTTGGGTCCTTCGCAATCTTAATTGTTTTTTCTTCTTTTATTTTCTCCCAGCCACCCACTACATTTCTCAAATTGTGGAGACCATGACTTTTCATTAAAGAGCAGGCAATTACACTTCTGTAGCCACCACCACAATGAACGTAAAGGTTTTGATGGTCTTCAAAGTCTGCAATCAATGCTACATCATTCATTTCATTCAAAGGCATATTGATGGCACCTTTAACGTGACCGTCGGCAAATTCAGTTTCCCTTCTAACATCTACCACCTGCAAATTAGCATCGTGTGGAATATCCATCGCCAGTTCATCCGCTTCTACGTCTATGATCATATCTACTTTTTCACCAGCTTTTTTCCATGCATCAAAACCGCCTTTCAGGTAGCCTTCCATTTTACTAAATCCAACCCTTGCCAAGCGTATAATTGTTTCCTCTTCCTTTCCTGGCTCGGTAATCAAAAGCATTGGTTTGGCGAAGGACAAAATGCTGCCGGCCCATTCTGCAAATCGCCCTTCGAGGCCGATGAACAGGCTGCCTGGAACAAAACCTTGCGTAAAAATATCCGCATGTCTTGTATCCAATATAGTTACATCATCCTTCATTTTATTTTTAAATGCCGAAACGGTTAATGGGATGAGTGCTTTTGATTTTACCAGATCGAGGCTGTCATATCCTTCCTGGTTAATCTTTGCATTCACCGGAAAATAATTAGGAGCATCCGCCAGATCTTTTGTAACAGCTTTTATAAATGCTTCTTTCGTTTGCGGTTGTAGTGCGTAATTGTTTTGCTTTTCCTCGCCGATTGTACTAACCGTATTGGCCCCCATATTTTTGCCACAACTACTGCCAGCTCCATGGGCTGGATATACCAGAATATCATCTGCTAATGGCATAATTTTCTGCTGAATGGTTTCGTACATAATGCCAGCTAACTCTTCTGTGCTCATGTTGCCGCTGCTCAAATCGGGTCGGCCTACATCACCTACAAACAATGTGTCGCCTGTAAAAAGAGCGTGACTTTTATCATTCTCATCCTTTAATAAATAACAACTGCTTTCAATGGTATGGCCAGGTGTATGCAATACTTCAATGGTCGTTCTTCCCAATTTGAATACATCTCCATCTTTTGCAATGTGAACGGGAAAACTAGTTTTTGTTTCAGGGCCGAAAATAATCGGTGCACCTGTTGCTTTACTAAGATCCAGGTGGCCACTTACAAAATCTGCGTGAAAATGTGTTTCAAAAATATATTTTATGGTTGCCTTTCTCTCGGTAGCAATCAGGATGTATTCTTCTATATCTCTTAACGGATCTACCACAGCAGCTTCACCTTCACTTTCTATGTAATAAGCTGCCTCACTCAGGCATTTGGTATATAATTGTTGTATGTACATGCTATTTATTTTTTCTGGCTGCAAATGTAAAAAACAAAAAGCGGATGTTATTACAACATCCGCTTTAATACTTTTAAAATTCAGATCTTATGCAACTAGTTCATTTACAAAATCGCTGATCTCATCAATTCTTTTATGATTGATAATGTAGAAAATAAACTTACCATCACGTTGTGTTGTTACAATGCCCGCTTTTCTTAAAATAGCAAGATGCTGTGAAGCAACTGATTGCTCCAGTTTGAGTCTTACATAAATTTCTGTTACAGTGATTTTCTTTTCTTCCTCAATCAACTTGATTAATTGCTGACGCAACTTGTGATTGAGTGCCCTTAAAATTAAGGCTGCTTTTTTTACGTTGTAGTAGTCGATTTTAATTGTGCCCATTTTTGTAGAGTGTTGCAAACTTACGTCTTGCCTCTTAGTGGCGGTGTCATTTGTCATAGATATTTAATTTTATTTGTGCCCCACAAAGATACAAATGAATTTATATACATTATAATTGAATTGTATGATTTGAAAATAAAAAGCTTTTACAGGTAATCATTGATTGGGCGATTATCCTTGAAAAAACTCCTTTAAATATATGGGTTCAAAATAGGCGAGGTTGGCGAAATCACCTAGCTCGAATTTTTGATGGGCTAATTTGCTCATTGCCAGTGCATTGTTAAATGCTTCCGTAAACACTGCGTTATCATGGCGAAGAATACCTTTCCATTTTGTTGAACCGTTTCCAAAAAATAGAATTCTATTTTTTAACAACCTGTTGGCAAAACTATCTTCATTCAGCACAATAGCACAGGGTGCAATCTCGATTTGCAGGTTTTGATCATATAATGCGGTAAAAACTTCCATGCGCCTTGCATCTATCATTGGGCAAAAACGAATTGGGGTATTGGAAAGGCCAATATTGGTTTCCAATATTGCAGCAAAAGCCATGATCTCTAAGGTTCCAATGGCGATCAAAGGTTTATTCAAGGCATAACATAAACCTTTTGCACTGGCCATTCCCACTCGTAAACCGGTGTAAGAGCCCGGCCCGGCCGATATTCCAACTGCATCTATTTCTGATATGTTTATCGATGCATTTTTGAGAAGCGTTTGTATCGCAGGCTGTAAAAATCCTCCATGATCTTTTTGTTCTATGTTCGAGGCCGAAGCAATTATTTCGCCATCTTTTGCTATGCTGACATGGGCAATATCTATTGCTGTATCTATATTTAGAATTACACTCATACGGTTATAGCTGCTTTTAATAATGGGGCGGGTAAATATCTTTTATCCTGATTGGCCAGTTTTTGTAAAAGGGTGAGAATTTTATCTGTGCCAATTAAGCTTGCCCATTCAAAAGGGCCATACGGATAATTGGTACCTAACTTCATGGCAATATCAATTTCTTCAATCGTACTGATCTTATCTTCCAGTGCAAAATAAGCTTCATTTATAATCATAGCGATTATCCTTGCTGATACTAATCCGGGTTCATCCGGCACTTCAATTGTATTTTTTCCCAATGCATGCAGCATTTGTCTTATGGGTTCGTTAACGGCACCTGCAACTTCCCAGGTATTGCGTGCTAAAAAGCCATTCCATCCATTGATGCGAAATACGTTTGGGGCAGCATCCATTTCTTTCAGAGTTGTAGAAACAGAATTGAAAAAAATGGGTTTGGCGGTTAAATTGAAATCTGTCATCAATTGTTCCTGTAATATTATAAGGGCATCAATAGCTACGGGGATATTTCCGATGCTTCCTATTCTGAAATAATCAACCTGTTCGCCAGCACAATTTATTTCTTTCCACTGGTAATCATTTGCCAGAACAGCAATCTTCATTTGATTATTTTTTGCAAAAATAGGTGGTTGATAAAAGATATATTTGCATTTCCTAAAAGAAAAGATTTTACAATGAGTAAGCAGATTATCAATACCCTTAACGCCCCGGCACCTATTGGCCCATATAACCAGGCTGTAAAAACAGGCAATCTGTTATTTGTATCCGGACAAGTGGCGCTAAAGCCTGGCACCAATGACCTGGCCAACGCCGATATCATAGAAGAAACACACCAGGTAATGCAAAACCTGAAATCAATTTTAGCCGAGGCAGGTATGGATTTTAGCAATGTGGTTAAAACAACTATTTTCTTAAGTGATATGGATTTTTTTGGAGATGTGAACGGGATTTATGCTAAATATTTTGAAGGTGATTTTCCTGCCAGGGAAACAGTTGCCGTTAAAGGCCTCCCTAAAAATGCCAATGTAGAGATCAGCGTTATCGCAGCAGGATAATCATCCTGTTGAAATAAAATATTATCAGCGTAATTTGTCTGGTGATACTTTGTTTTAGTTGACATCTTTATAATTCTTTTTGTAAGACTGTGCACTGCTTGCAAATAACATTAGTGTAGATTTTGCCCTTATCTGCCATTAATAAATCGGTTGAGTTGTTTATTACTTCTCTAGTTTTAACCTTTTTCGCCGGCCTGTTGTTAATATACTATCGTCTAAGAAAATGTGCTTCCATCGATTTTAACTGATTCTGATCAATTTGAAACTCGTATTATCTGATTGACCGGAAGGGTAGTATTTGCAAAATGAAATACCAAACAGCAGTGTAGCTATTTAATTTTGTTTAAACATTTTTATTTCAACTGAATTTTTGAAAAATATGAGTCACTTATCGCCAAAGGTAATCATCACCGCTAGGGCGCATGATGTATTAATTGCCACTTTAAAAGAGAAGGGCTACGAGGTGCAGTATTCACCTGATATCAGCTACGAAGCTTTAAGCGACCTGATGAGTGAAGCGCATGGTTTGATTGTAACTACCAGGCTGAAAATTGATCAACCGCTGATAGATCGGGCGGGAAAATTAAAATGGATTGGTCGTTTGGGCAGTGGTATGGAATTAATTGATGTTACCTATGCTAAAAGCAAGGGGATACAGTGTGAGAGCAGCCCAGAAGGAAACCGGAATGCCGTGGGGGAGCATACACTTGGATTAGTGCTAAACCTGCTGAACAATATCAGTTATAGTTTTGATGAAATTAAACAAGGGAAGTGGAACAGGGATAGTAACCGTGGTACAGAACTGAGTGGAAAGACAGTGGGCATTATCGGGTTTGGAAACACCGGTAGTACTTTCGCCAAACTATTGGCGGCCTTCGATGTAACGGTATTAGCTTACGATAAATATAAGTTTGATTTTGCGAAAGGCTATATAAAAGAAGCCAGCTTTGAACAGGTTTGCCGCTATGCGGATGTAATTAGTTTTCATGTGCCCCTTACGGCTGATACGAAGTACATGGCGAATGATGCATTTTTTAATTCCCTGTTAAAAAAGCCTGTTTTTATCAATGCCTGCCGGGGAGGGGTGACGGAAACAGCAGCACTCATCACAGCATTGCAACAAGGTAAAATTGCTGCGGCCGGGTTAGATGTAATCGAAAATGAAAACCTTACAAAATTGACAATCTTGCAGCAGGAGCAGCTCGACTTTTTAACTGCTCAACCCAACGTGATACTGACGCCACATATTGCCGGTTATAGCCATGAGGCATTTTATAAAATGAGCACGGTAATTCTGGAAAAGTTGGGTATTTGATATTTTGTTTATATTTGCAATATCTACAACGCCTTAGGCAAATTCCTAAGGCGTTGTATTTTTTTCTCCTTACTATAAAAAGAAATGTTATGAGTGAAACGAATTATGTTAAAAAAGAAACATTTGAGCAAATGAAGGCGGAGCTATACCAAATGAAAAGTGTAGAACGGCCAGCTGCAAGCAGGGCTATTGCAGAAGCACGTGAAAAAGGTGACTTAAAAGAAAATGCTGAATATGATGCTGCCAAGGAAGCGCAGGGGATGTTGGAAGCGAAAATAAAATACCTGGAAGGCGTAATTGCCACAGCAAGAATTTTAGACGAGACCAATATTGATATCTCTAAAGTATCGATCTTAACCAGGGTAACAGTTACCAATATGGGCACTAAAAAGAAGTCTACTTACCAGATTGTATCTGAAAAGGAAGCTGATCTTAAGTTGAGTAAAATTTCTGTTACATCTCCGATAGGTAAGGGTTTGCTTGGAAAAGCGATTGGTGACGTAACCGAAGTGCAGGTGCCTGCAGGCGTGTTGAAATTTAAAGTTGAAAATATTAGCCTTTAATTTATAAACCTCTTTTTTTTAGCCCATTCCCAAAAGAATGGGTTTTTTGTTTCGTAATTTTAAAGCAAATTTTCATCATGACCATTTTTTCCAAAATAATCGCAGGGCAGATTCCTTCTTATAAAATTGCTGAAGATGAAAGCTTTTATGCTTTTCTCGATATTTTCCCGATGGCCGAGGGGCATGTGCTGGTAGTGCCAAAAATTGAGACCGATAAATTTTTTGATTTGCCTGATAATTATTTATCAGAGCTTCTGTTATTTGCAAAACCCATTGCCCATGCAATTGAGCAATCTTTTGATTGCAACCGCTGTGGTGTTAGTGTAATTGGTTTGGAAGTGCCCCATGCTCATCTTCATTTAGTACCCATTAATTCTGCAGAAGAAGTAAATTTCACCAATCCTAAATTGAAATTGACGGTCGAGCAGTTCAAGGCAATTCAGGAAAAGATTGTAAATAAACTTCAATAGCATTGTTTTAAAATCGCTTCAGGAGCAACCCGATTAAGCAGGGGCAGGTTGCACTTTATTTTTTCAAACGCTCAGGGTTCTTTTTTAAGAAATCATCCCAGCCATTCACTTTAGCACCTGCTGATGCCATTACGGAGTTTTCCTGAAAATAATGGCAAACAGCCACTGCCAGTGCATCAGAAGCATCAAAGTATTTCGGATCGTCTTTGAAATTCAGCAGGCGCTGCAGCATTTTCAAAACCTGCTCCTTGCTCGCATTACCGTTGCCCGTAACAGATTGCTTTACTTTTTTGGGCGAATATTCAGTCACATCCAGTCCATGCCGCATGGCCGCCGCAATGGCTACTCCTTGTGCCCGCCCGAGCTTTAACATGCTTTGTACGTTCTTTCCAAAAAACGGTGCTTCAATGGCAAATACATCCGGTTTGTATTTGATGATGAGACCACTAACCGTGTTATAAATAAGTTGTAGTTTTTTGTAGGGGTCGTCTACTTTTCCCGGTTTTAAAACATCCATCTCCAGCAGTGAAATACTACTTCCATTTACCGTTACCAGGCCATAGCCCATCACGACAGTACCAGGATCAATTCCTAAAATTATTTTTGATTTTTTTTGCAAAACAGGGGTTATTTGTTGCGTGTAGCCACAATTGAAACGGCATGGTTACTCATGTATTAATACCGGTTAACTTTGCTTAGCTTCGATCGCCATCACTTTTAGTCAATTATTGGTGACAAAAGTAGTGAAACATAATCACCCTATGCTCCCTATAAGAGACAGGAAAAAATTAAATAGCTGGTTTGAGTAAACAACTGAAAATATTTATTAACTATTTTTTTGGCCCCGTGTTATTCCTGGTATTAACCTGGAGTCTATACCGGCAAATCATCAATCAACCAGATCTTTCGCAACGATGGCAGCAGATCGGCAATGGCTGGACCAATTGGAAATTTTGGTTCATTATCATTTTGATGTTTGTTAACTGGGGAATTGAATCAAAAAAATGGCAGTTGCTCATCAATCACGTGCAATATTTCAGCTTTGGTAAGGCATTTAAATCGGTGTTAGCCGGCTGTAGTGTAACCATGCTGACGCCCAATCGTATTGGTGAATATGGCGGCAGAATTTTATATGTTGAAGATGAGCACCGGATTAAAGCAATTTCCCTAAGCCTGGTTGGTAGTATCAGCCAGCTGCTTATTACAATGCTGATGGGCTGTTTTGGTTTATTATATTTAAGG
>Ga0123337_10003557_pt1 | contig 16526 bp, 27 predicted proteins | sample frozenSSSSmetaG_FD_89792 | JGI IMG/M metagenome (GOLD analysis project Ga0123337, IMG submission 89792) | Glacier valley bacterial and archeal communities from Borup Fiord, Nunavut, Canada, to study Microbial Dark Matter (Phase II) -... | ecosystem: Environmental > Aquatic > Freshwater > Ice >... | reverse complement strand
CTACCGGCCACAGTTCTACATTCGGACGACCGATGTAACCGGCGCGATTGAGCTGCCAGCGGGCATGGAAATGGTTATGCCGGGCGATAATGTCGAGATGGGCGTGGAGCTGATCGTGCCGGTGGCGATCGAGGACGGGCTGCGGTTCGCGATCCGCGAAGGCGGGCGCACGGTCGGCTCGGGCGTCGTTGTCAAAATTACGGCGTAGGTCGAACGCCAGAAATGGCGAGTGCGGAACACGCTTCCATACTCGCCATTTCGTGAAAAACGCACTTAGCAGGAGTTGAGCATGGCAAAGCAAAAGGTTCGCATCCGCCTCAAAGCGTATGACCATAAGATTCTTGATCAGTCGGCACGGCAGATTGTCGAGGCGGCCGAGCGAACCGGTGCGCTTGTCGCTGGGCCGGTACCGCTGCCAACCAAGATCGAGAAGTACAGTGTTATTCGCTCGTCGTTCATCGATAAGGACTCGCAGGAGCAATTTGAGATTCGCACGCACAAGCGCCTGATCGATGTGCTGGACCCAAGCCAGCAGACCATCAATGCCTTGATGAAGCTCAATTTGCCGGCCGGCGTCGACATCGAGATTAAACTGTAGAACGACCGACGACGAAGGACGAGAGACCAAAGACGCAAAGTGTACGGTTAGAATAAGAGTTAGTGTTTGGTCATTGGTCATTGGACGTTGGTCATTAGAAGCAGCCGCTGCGGCAGGCGTTCGCGCCATAGGTCCCCACGCTGTAAAGGTGCGATTATGATCGAAGGTTTGCTAGGCCGCAAAATCGGCATGACTCAGGTGTTCACCGCAGTCGGTGAGGCGATCGCCGTGACGGTGATTGAGGTTGGCCCGTGTGTTGTCACGCAGATTCGCAACAAAGAGCGTGATGGCTACGAAGCGGTTCAAATTGGTTTCGGCGAAGTCAAGCCGAAAAGTCTGACTAAACCCGAGCAAGGGCATCTTGCGGGCGCTGGTCGGCTGGTGCGGCACCTGCGTGAGTTCGACGCCGACAACACGGAAGATCATCCGGTTGGGCAGATCCTTAGCGCCGATGTGTTTGAGCCGGGCGAAATCATTGATGTGACCGGCACCTCTAAGGGGCGTGGCTTCCAAGGTGTGGTTCGCCGCCACGGCTTCAGCGGTGGCCCGAAGACGCACGGCCAGAGTGATCGCCATCGCGCGCCGGGTTCGATTGGCGCAGGTACCGATCCTGGTCATGTGTGGAAAGGCACGCGCATGGCGGGCCGCATGGGCAACCGCCGCGTGACTGTGCAGAACTTGCAGGTTGTTGAAGTGCTGGCCGAGAAGCATCTGCTGCTGGTCAGAGGTTCGGTGCCGGGTGCGAAGAACGGGCTGGTAATGGTCCGCCGGGGGGTTAAAGCCCCACTCTAATTCAGAGTGTTGAGTTCAAAGTTATGAGTTTCCGCCCCGAGGCACTATAACTCATGACTTTGAACTTTGAACTTTGAACTAATGAGAATGAGGATATACGATGGAAGCAAAAATCTTCAATCAAACCGGCGATGAAGTCGGAACCATCCAGCTCGCCGAGTACATCTTCGGCATTGAGCCGAATATGCCGGTGATGCACCAGGCCATGGTGCGCCAGCAGGCGAATGCGCGCCTCGGCACCAGCAACACGCTGCGGCGTGGCGAAGTTCAGGGCAGTACCCGCAAGCTATATAAGCAGAAGGGTACCGGCCGCGCACGCGCTGGCTCTGCTCGCGCGCCGAACCGTAAGGGTGGTGGCGTGGCCCACGGCCCACATCCACGCTCGTATCGCCAGGATATGCCGCGCAAGATGCGTCGGTTGGCGGTGCGCTCGGCGCTTTCGGCCAAGTTCGCTGCCGATGAGCTACGCTTTGTCGAGAGCTGGTCGTTCGAACGGCCACGCACCAAGGATTTCTTGAACAGCCTGTCGTCGTTGAACATTGATGGCAAGACCCTGATCGTTCTTGATCAGCGCGATGCGGTTGTTCAGCGCTCGGCCAATAATCTGGCTGGCGTCAAGACGTTGATGGCACACTATTTGAACGTGATCGATCTGCTGAATTACGATACAGTCGTTATTTCGCGCGCGGCAGTTGACGTGATCGAGAGCTATCTCGGCCAGAGCGATACCGTGATTGACGCCGACGCGGCGGATGATGGGGAGGCGTAATGAACGCACATCAGATAATTGTTCGGCCACTGATTACTGAGAAGAATACCAACCTGATGGCATTGAATAAGTATTGCTTCCAGGTTGCTCAGACGGCGAATAAGCAGCAGATCAAGCAGGCGATCGAAGAAGTCTTCAACGTTGCGGTGGTGAATGTGCATACGATGAATGTGCATGGTAAGCTGCGCCGCCGCGGCCAGAAGCTGGGCTACACCGCCGATTGGAAGAAGGCGATTGTGACCCTGGCCGAAGGTAATCGCATCGAGCTGTTCGAGGGCGTATAACGAGTTAAAAGTTAAAAGTGTAGAGTTGCGGAAGTAGCCGTATTTTTAACTTTTAATTTTGAACTTCACGGAGTACTACGATGGGTGTTCGACGATACAAACCAACCTCGGCCGGCCGTCGCAATATGTCGGTCTCGACGTTCGAGGAAATAACTAAGAGCACGCCGGAAAAATCGTTGCTTGAGCCGCTGCGCAAAAGCGGTGGACGCAACAACCAGGGCCGGCTGACAGTACGACATCGCGGTGGCGGAACCAAGCGCGCCTACCGCAAGATCGATTTCAAACGCAACAAGCCTGGTATGCCAGCGCGTGTCGCATCGATTGAATACGATCCGAATCGCTCGGCGCGCATCGCTTTGCTGCATTACACCGATGGCGAGAAGCGCTATATTTTGGCACCACTGGGCTTGAATGTCGGCGATATGCTGATGAGTGGGCCAGAGGCCGAGGTGCGAGTCGGGAATGCGCTACCGATGCGGCTGATCCCGCTCGGCTCGCAGATTCATAACATCGAGCTTCAGCTTGGGCGCGGCGCGGTGATGGTGCGGAGCGCTGGCACGTCGGCGCAACTGATGGCGAAGGAAGGCAACTACGCGACCTTGCGTATGCCATCCGGTGAAATGCGTCAGGTATTTATTGATTGCGTCGCGACAATCGGCCAGGTCGGTAATCTCGATCACCAGAATATTCGAATCGGCAAGGCCGGACGGAAGCGCTGGATGGGTCGCCGACCTGAGGTGCGTGGATCGGTTATGAACCCGCGCGACCATCCACATGGTGGTGGCGAGGGCCGCGCACCAATTGGTATGCATCCCAAGACCAAGTGGGGCAAGCCTGCCCGTGGCGTCCGAACACGCCAGAACCCAAGCACCGACCGCTACATTGTGCGGCGGCGTAAACCGTAATCTGATTGTTGATTGTGCCTGTCAATCTGCAATTTACAATCTGCAACCTGCAATGGTAAAGATGGGGGTGCGCAGGTAAGCGCGCCGGAGGATTTGGGCCAATGCTCAACCTCTCCCTGCTCCCATATCAAAGGAAGGGAACGATATGTCTCGTTCGTCAAAAAAAGGGCCGTACGTTGATACCCGGCTACTCGGCCGGATCGAAGACATGAACCGCGCCAATGAGAAGCGGGTGCTGCGCACATGGTCGCGTGCATCCACAATCTTCCCGCAGATGGTCGGCCATACGATTGCCGTCCACGATGGGCGTCGGCACGTGCCGGTGTATGTTACTGAGAATATGGTTGGCCACAAGCTCGGTGAGTTCGCGCCAACACGCTTCTTCCGCAGCCACGGCGGGAAGAAAGCCGACAAGCGCGGCAAGGTGAAGTAGCGATGCAAGCAAAAGCAATTAACCGAATGATCCGCATCTCGCCGAACAAGGTTCGCCCAGTGATCGACCTTGTGCGCGGCAAAGAAGTTCAGCGCGCGCTATCGATTTTGCGCTATCTGCCACAGAAAGCCGCCAAAGAGATTGCGCGCACGATCCAGTCGGCGGCGGCTAATGCCGAGAATAACTTCGAGATGGAGCCAGCTGATCTGATCGTTAAGACTATCTATGCCGACGAGGGTCCGGCGTTCAAGCGCTTCATGCCGCGCGCACGTGGCCGCGCCGATCATATTCGCAAGCGCACGACCCACATCACGGTGATCGTGGACGACGGCGAGGAGATTTAAATGGGACGTAAAGTACATCCAATTGGCTTCCGTCTGGGCTATATCAAGGATTGGCAGTCGAAGTGGTTTGCTGATCGTACCTATACCGATCAGCTGCACGAAGATATTATGCTGCGTGGGGCAATCACACGTGAGCTGGCGAACGCTGGTGTGGCGCGGGTCGAGATCGAGCGCTCAGCGAATAAGATTGAGGTCACGGTCTTCACGGCCAAGCCGGGGATCGTAATCGGCAAGCGTGGCGCGAAGGTCGATGAGCTGAAGGCTGAGCTTGAGAAGCGCACCGGCAAGAAAGTTAAGCTGAATATTCAGGAAATTCATCAGCCTGAGCTTGAGGCGCAGCTGGTTGCTGAGAGTATTGCCGAGCAGATCAATAAGCGTATTTCGTACAAGCGCGCAATGAAGCAGGCCGTGCAACGCGCGATGCGATTGGGCGCACAGGGCGTCAAGATCAAGTGCGCCGGTCGGCTGGGTGGTGCTGAAATGGCGCGGGTTGCCAACGAGAGCGATGGCCGTGTGCCGCGTCATACGCTGCGCGCCGATATTGATTACGCTCAAGTGCATGCCCATACGAACTATGGTCGCATTGGCGTGAAAGTCTGGATCTACAAGGGCGAAGTTTTCCCCGATGCGATGGGCAAGCTGCAGGTCGTTCAAACGATCGCGCGGCCCCAGCAGCAGGAAGAAGATACGCGCCCACGCCAGCGCAGCGGCGGTCGGAATGATCGCGGCGGCGGTGGTGCTGGTGGCGGCGGCGGTCGTGGTGGCCCCGGCGGCGGTAGCGGTCGTGGTGGCCCCGGCGGTGCCGGTGGTAGCCGTGGTGGTGCCGGTGGTGCTGGCGGCGGTCGTGGCGGCAGCAGCGGCGGCGCGCGAACGCGCGGTTAAAAGGAGCGACGATTATGTTGATGCCCAAGCGCGTCAAATACCGCAAGCAGCAGCGCGGTCGCACAAAAGGGATGGCTCATCGCGGCAACTCGGTCGCCTTCGGCGATTTCGGGCTGATGGCGCTGGAAGCTACCTGGGTTACCTCGCGCCAGATCGAGGCAGCTCGTCGTGCGATCACCCACCATGTCAAGCGTGGTGGCAAGATCTGGATTCGGATCTTCCCGGACAAGCCGGTCACGGCCAAACCGGCCGAGACTCGCATGGGTTCCGGCAAGGGCGCAGTCGATCACTATGTCGCAGTCGTCAAGCCAGGCCGAATTATGTTCGAGCTGGGTGGCGTGCGGCCGGAGGTCGCTCGTGAGGCGCTGCTGTTGGCCGCGCAGAAGATGCCGATCAAATGCAAGATCATTGGCCGTGAGGACGTGGAGGCCGCAGAATGAAGAATCAAGAGCTACGTGAGCTCGACTCCGATGCGCTGGAAAGCCAGCTCAAGGAGCACTACGAAGAGCTATTCAACCTGCGCTTTCAGCAGGTGATGGGCAAGCTGACTGCCAGTGGTCGCCCGCGGATCGTCAAGCGCGAAGTTGCGCGAATCAAGACGATTCTTCGCGAGCGTGAGCTGAGCAACTAAGGTACCAGGAGATCGAATATGGCCGAAGGACGACGCCAGTTCAAGGTTGGCCGGGTGGTCAGCGATAAAATGGAAAAAACCGTGGTCGTGGCGGTGGATTATCTGAAGCCACATCCGCTGTATCGCAAGATCATTCGCAAGACCAACAAATTCCACGCTCATGATGATACCAACCAGTGTCACATTGGGGATGTGGTTCGTATTGGAGAGACGCGACCGATCAGCAAGACAAAATGCTGGGAGATCGTAGAGATTGTCAAGCGCGGCGAGGAGAGATAGTCATGGTTCAGCAACAGTCTCGACTCAAGGTCGCCGACAACACCGGCGCGAAGGAAATCATGTGCATCCGCGTTTTGGGCGGCTCGCGCGTGCGCTACGGCTTCGTCGGCGATGTGATCGTCGCGTCGGTGAAGGTCGCTACGCCGGGCGGCGCGGTGAAGAAGGGCGAAGTTGTGCGCGCGGTAATCGTGCGGACGGCGAAAGAGTTTGTCCGTGCGGATGGCTCGCATATTCGCTTCGACGACAACGCGGCGGTGATCATTAGCAAGGAAAATAACCCGCGTGGCACTCGCATCTTTGGGCCAGTCGCGCGCGAGCTACGTGAGCGGGCGTTCATGAAGATCATTTCGCTGGCACCAGAAGTGTTGTAATTTTAGATTTTAGATTTTAGATTTGCGCTAACCTAATCTGAAATCAAAAATCTAAAATGAATTTAGGGGTTTGGATATGCATGTCAAAACTGGTGATGAGGTCTTGATCGTCGCTGGCAAGGACAAAGGCAAGCGCGGCAAGATCAAGCAGGCGTTGCCGAAGGATGGCCGGGTGGTGGTCGAGGGCTTGAATATGATCAAGCGCCACATGAAGCAGCGTGGCCCGGGTAAGCCGGGTGGGATCATCGATCTGGAAGCGCCGCTTCAGGCATCGAATGTGATGCTGATCTGTCCGCAATGCGGCAAGGCGGCACGCACTGGACACCGCTTTTTGGAAGCGACCGACAACAAAGGCCGCGCGCGCAAAGTACGCTTCTGTAAGGTTTGCGACGAGGCAGTAGACGAGTAGAATCTGTTGTGAGTTATGAGTTGTGAGTTATGAGTTATAGTCGTATTTGAAACGATAACTCAAAGCTTAGAGCTGAAAACTCAAAACTACAATTCAAGGCCGGAGAGCTGCAAAGCTGGCTTTCCAAGCCCTTGAGGAGCAAATATGGCACCGCGACTGAGAGAACAATACGAGGGTGAAGTCATTCCTGCCTTGATGCAGGAGTTCAATTACACCTCGGCAATGCAGGTTCCACGCCTGCAAAAAGCTGTGTTGAACATCGGGCTGGGCGAGGCGCTGCAGAACAATAAGGCGCTTGACGCGGCTATGGCCGACCTGGCGGCGATTGCTGGCCAGAAGCCGGTGGTTACCAAGGCCAAAAAATCGATCGCGGCGTTTAAGCTGCGCGAAGGTCAATCGATTGGTGCGATGGTCACGTTGCGCGGCGTTCGCATGTACGATTTCCTGGATCGCCTGGTGAACCTGGCGCTTCCACGTCTGCGCGACTTTCGCGGCATTAGCCGACGCTCGTTCGATGGCCGTGGCAACTATAGCCTGGGCGTGCGCGAGCAGATCATTTTCCCGGAAATTGAGTACGACAAGGTAGATAAAATTCGCGGCCTGGAGATAGCAATTGTCACCACCGCACCCGATGACGCTCAGGGCTACGCGCTGCTGAAACGTCTCGGCATGCCATTTCGTGATTAGCACGAGCCAGGAGCGGCGCTTGATTGCGACCCGCTCACCAGCTTGAGCATAGAAGGAGCGTCCTTTGGCAAAGAAATCACTGATCGTCAAGTCGCAGCGGCCGCCAAAATATTCTGTGCGGGCGCACAATCGATGCAAGCTCTGTGGCCGCTCACGCGCTTACATGCGTAAATTTGGTATGTGCCGGATTTGCTTCCGCGAAAACGCGCTCAAGGGGCTGATTCCAGGTGTTACCAAGTCCAGCTGGTGACATCCTTTGTCGAGTCGAGCGGCCGCGTGCTTATACCGGCCCATACTGAAGCTGGTCTTCAAGGAGGAGCGTAGTGAGCGTCAACGATCCAATTGCAGATATGCTGACCCGCATCCGCAACGCGTGCATGGTTCGCCACACAAATGTCGCGATGCCTTCGTCAAAGATGAAGGTCGCAATTGCGGAGATCTTGAAGCGCGAAGGATTTATTCGCGATTTCCAGATCGAAGAGGGACAGCCTTTTGATACTATTCAGATTACACTGAAATACACTAGCGACCGGCGCCCGGTGATTACGGGCCTCAAGCGCGTCAGTAAGCCGGGGTTGCGGATCTACACCGGCCGGGCCGACATTCCGCGTGTTCGCAACGGTCTGGGATTGAGCATTCTTTCGACTCCGAAGGGTGTGATGGCGGGCCACGAGGCTTGGCAGGAGCATGTCGGTGGCGAAGTGCTATGCTACATCTGGTAGCGGGGAGCAAATAGCTATGTCGCGTATTGGAAAACGGCCGATCTCGGTGCCGCAGGGCGTAGAGATCAACGTGACGGACGAGAACTACGTCACGGTCAAAGGCCCAAAAGGCGTTCTCAAACAACAGCTTCCGGCCTCGATGGGCTTTGAGCGCGAGGCCGATGTGCTGACGGTTGTGCGCCCATCGGATAATCGGGAGCATCGCTCGTTGCACGGTTTGACCCGCTCGCTGCTGGCGAATATGGTGATCGGCGTGACTGATGGTTACCAGCGGATCCTGGAGATCAGCGGCGTCGGCTACCGAGCCTCGCGCGAGGGGAAGAATATCGTTTTGCAGATCGGCTTCTCGCACCCGATCCGTGTAGTTCCACCCGAAGGCGTTACGTTCGAGGTCGTTGATCGACGCAGTGCGAACGAGCCACAGGCGGTGATTATTCGCGGCATCGACAAGCAGGTTGTCGGCGAAGAGGCGGCCAAGCTACGCGGGCTGCGACCACCCGAGCCATACAAGGGCTACGGTATTCGCTACCGCGGCGAGAAGGTTCGCCGTAAGGCCGGTAAGACGGGCAAGACCAAGTAGTTAAGAGTTCAAAGTTTAGAGTTAAGAATGAAGGCTGAAGTTCTAACTTTGAACTGAGTAAGACAGGGGATATAATCTCTGTCGCCAGGAGCAATAAAGTAATGCCAGGACGTACACCACGAGAGCTACGAATTCGGCGGCACCTACGGGTGCGCAAGCGCGTCGGCGGTAGCCCTGAGCGACCGCGACTCAGTATCTTTCGTAGCAATATTCATATCTATGCCCAGGTGATCGATGACGCCGCCGGTCGGACATTAGTGTCCGCCTCTTCGCAAGATGCGTCGTTGACGGAAGCGCTTGTCGGTAAGCCCAAAATTGAGCGCGCCAAAGCGGTTGGCCAGCTGATCGCCGAGCGCGCCAAAGCTGCCGGTATTGAGAAGGTGGTCTTTGATCGCGGCGGGTTCAAATATCATGGGCGCATTCAGGCGCTGGCCGAGGCGGCGCGTGAGGCCGGGCTTAGCTTCTAACCAAGTTACGAGTGCAAAGTTAAAAGTTATGCGTTAGGGCCGGTAGCTATAACTTTTAACTTTTAACTTTTAACTTTTAACTCTTTCGGAGGAATTGTGGCGCAAAAAATCGTTAAATCGGACGATCTTGAGTTGGAAGAGCGCGTCGTTCAGATCAACCGCGTTTCCAAGGTGGTCAAGGGTGGCCGACGCTTTAGTTTCAGCACCATGGTAGTTGTGGGCGATGGCAAGGGCCATGTCGGCGTGGGCATGGGCAAGGCTGGTGAGGTGCCGGAAGCTATTCGCAAAGGCGTTGAGGCGGCTAAGCGGAACGTTATTCGTGTCCCGATGACCAACACGACTATCCCACACGAGATCGAAGTGTCGTTTTCATCGGCGCGCGTACGGCTGCTCCCGGCGGCACCAGGCACTGGTGTGATCGCGGGCCGTGGCGTGCGGCCGGTGATTGAGGCCGCTGGTATCAAGGATATTCTTTCCAAGAGCTATGGCAGCAACAACCCAGTCAATGTGGTCAAGGCCGCGTTCCTGGCGCTGAGTGAGCTGTCTTCGCTTGAGGAGCAGGCGCGCATGCGTGGCATGTCACCGCACGAGCTGCACCAGCGGCGCGTTCGGCACGAGCCCGAGGCGCAGGAGGCATCCTGATGACGAAGCTACTAATCACCTATACGAAAAGCGCGATCGGCTACGCGCAAAATCAGAAAGATACTGTGCGCTCGCTGGGGCTGCGTAAGCTCAATAGCATTGTGCTGCACAACGACACGCCAGCGATTCGCGGTATGGCTTTCACGATCCGGCATTTGGTGACGGTTGAAGAGCTAGGCGATGATGCTGTTCTGCCTACTAAGGTAGCGACTGTACGACCAGTAAAAACGACGCTGGTTGTGTCGGCAGTGCCTGAGAAGCCGGTAGCGGCTAAAGCCCCGGCGATTGCCGAGACAGGGCTGGTCGCTGAGCCTGAAGTCGCCGAGACGCCAGTTGTGGCTGCGGCTCCAGCGGTCGTCGAGACGCCAGTAGCAGCCGCGACGCCGGTGAAGGCCGACGACCTGGAGCTGATCGAAGGCATTGGCCCGAAGATTGCTGGTGTATTGACGGCGGCTGGCATCGTGACGTTTGCCGATCTGGCGGCGGCTGATACAAGCCGACTGACTGAAATTCTTGAGCAGGAGCCGAATTTGCGTTTGGCTGATCCGGGCACTTGGCCGGAGCAGGCGGCGCTGGCGGCGGCTGGTAAGTGGGACGAATTCAAGGTGCTGGCCGAGCAGCTCAAGGGCGGCCGGCGCGCATAGGCGCTGCGACGGTGCCGCATAGGCTGCCGTCGTGATCGAGTAGAGCGCTGATAGTACAGTAAATGCGTCGAGCGCGGCGCTGGTGTTGCTCCATCGGCGTCGTATCCAAAGGATAGCTTTTATGAAATTACATGATCTGAAACCCTCGCCCGGCTCGCATCGCGAGCGCAAGCGCATTGGTCGCGGCCACGGTTCCGGCAATGTGAAGACCGCCGGTAAGGGTATGAATGGACAGAAAGCGCGTTCCGGCCCTAATCCATATCGCACTTTCGAAGGCGGTCAGAACCGTATGGTTCGCCGTATGCCGTATCTGCGTGGCTTTAAGAATAAGTGGCGGATCGAGTATCAGGTGCTGAACCTCGCCGATCTGAGCGACTTGCCGGCTGGTCACGAAGTCGTGCTTGAGGATCTGATCGTTTCCGGCGCGATCAACAAGAATCGCCCGCTCAAGATTTTGGGCGATGGTGAGCTGACGGTGAAGTTGACGGTCGAGGCGCATAAATTCAGTACAAGCGCCCGTGAAAAGATCGAGGCAGCTGGCGGTAGCGTGGTCGAAATTCCGTGGGAATTTGAGCGCCGTAGCCGCAGTGCTGGCCCGAACCCAGCAATGCGCAATCGCAAGACGGCTGACGCAGCGACTGAGTGACAGGGTGATGGGTATTGTGAACATTAAATAGTACATTTGGGTATTTTGTGCTGCCACACGCTGGGGCTACAACCGCCGCGCTAGGGAGCAACGCCCGCCGACGCGGACTATCCGATTATTTCTTAATGTTCACTCCTCCCATTGCTGGCCAGCCTGAAGATCTATTCATAAACTGGGCGATCTGGTGATATGGGTTTCTAATCACCTTGTCATCTAATCACCTTGTCATCTTGTCACCGATTAGAGGAGACACTGCCGATGCTACAGTCGGTTTTACGGGCGCTGCAATTGCCGGATCTTCGGCGGCGCATCCTGTTTACACTTGTGATGCTGCTGATTTTTCGGCTGATCGCGCATATTCCTGTTCCGAATATTGACCCATCGGCGCTGGCGAGTTTGCAGCAGGCGCTCAAAGATAATCAGCTGGCGGCATTGCTGAATATCTTTGCGGGCGGCGCGCTGCAAAATCTTTCGGTTGCGGCGATGGGCGTATACCCATATATCACTGCCCAAATCATCGTCCAGCTGCTTCAGCCGCTGATTCCAGCCTTGGAGCAGCTTGGCAAAGAGGGCGAGCAGGGCCGCATGCGGATGAACCGGATCACCTTCTGGGCGACCGTGCCGCTGGCCTATCTGCAAGCCTATGGGCAGACGCTGACGCTGACGCGCGGTGTGACTGGTGGCGCAGCGCTATTTCGCACGCCATTCGACATTTTCAGTAACTTCCTGCCGACCTTTACGATCGTTACGTCGATGGTGGCGGGCACAATGCTGCTGGTGTGGCTCGGTGAGCAGATTCAGGAGCGCGGGATCGGCAATGGCATCTCGGTGATTATCTTCGCCGGCATTGTATCGCGTATGCCAGCACTGATTAGCGAGGCGCTGACCGGCGCGCAGCTTGGCGGTACTGAGCAGGTGATCGGTATTGTCGCGTTCCTGCTGATTGGGCTGTTCACGATTGTCGGGATTATCCTGGTGCAAGAAGGCCAACGACGTATTCCGGTGCAGTACTCGAAGCGTGTGCGCGGCAAGCGCGTGTATGGCGGCCAGAGCAGCCATATCCCGCTCAAGATTAATATGTCGGGCATGATTCCACTGATTTTTGCCCAGAGCATTATTATCTTCCCTGGCACAATCGCTTCGTATGGCTGCCCAGAGCAGGTCGCGCCAGTGGATGCCAGCGTACTCAAGCAGGTCGCTTGCTTCACCTACCAGACGTTTAGCCCGCAGTTTGGGCGTGGCACGCTGGTCTATTCGACCTTACTGTTCCTGCTGGTGGTTGGGTTCACGTATTTCTATACGATGGTGATCTTTAATCAGCAGAATATTGGTGAATCGTTGCAGCGGAATGGTGGTTTTATTCCGGGCATTCGGCCTGACACACCAGGCACGAATAGCCCCAAGCATACGACCCAGTTCCTTACCAAGATAGTGTATCGAATCACTCTGGTTGGTGCGTTCTTCCTTGGCCTAGTTGCGGTTTTGCCGTTCTTGACCCAATCGATCACTGGCGTGCAGATCGGCCTGAGCGCGACGGCGCTGCTGATTGTTGTCGGCGTGGCGGTGGATACGATGCGCCAGCTTGAGGCGCAGCTGATCATGCGTAATTACGAAGGGATTATCAGCCGCTAGCGTGTCGTGTGGTGCCAGAAGACGCGGCGATGATAAAGTATATGGCCGAAATGTCTTCGTTCTGTACCCTCGGCGCTCACGGCGGCAACCGAAATCCAGCGGCGCGGCCTGGTTGCTCGACGACGAGCGGAGAGAGCTTGGCATGGATGTCATTCTGCTTGGTGCGCCGGGTGCCGGTAAGGGTACGCAGGCGCAGGTACTCGAAGAACATATCGGCCTTGTCCATGTCGCGAGTGGTGATTTGTTTCGCGCAGCACTGCGGCGCGGCACTGAGCTGGGTATGCTGGCGAAATCGTATATGGATCGCGGTGAGCTGGTGCCGGATGAAGTCGTCATTCGCATGATCATCGAGCGGATCAGCCAAGATGACTGTGCAAACGGCGTAATCTTCGATGGTTTCCCGCGTACCAGGGATCAAACGCGCGCTCTGGAGCAGGAATTAGTCGACCACGGTCGGAAAATCGATTTTGTGTTATACTTGCGTGTCCCGGATGACGTGCTGCTGCGGCGGATCGCCGGTCGGCAAACGTGCAAGACGTGCGGCGCTATTTACAACATATATTACTTTCCTTCTAAACGGCCTGATGTGTGCGATGGGTGCAGCGGGAAATTGTACCAGCGGAACGATGATACGATGGAGACAGCGCGACATCGGCTCCAGGTATATTTCGCGCAGACACGGCCGCTGATTGAATATTATCGTGACCAGGGCAACCTGATCGAGATTGATGGCCAGCGCGAGATTTCATTGGTCAGTGAAGCCATGACGAGCGCGCTGAAGATAAATGGCAGTAACACTTAAAAACCGAAACGAGCTTGACCTGATGCGCCACGCGGGCCGCATCGTGGGTGAATGCCACTTACTGCTGCGCGATGGGGTGCGCCCGGGCGTCACCACCGCGCAGCTTAATGGCCTGGTGCATGACTATATCACTGGGCAGGGCGGCGTACCGTCGTTCCTTGGCTACCCTGGGCCGACGCCTTATCCGGCGGCGACCTGTATTTCAGTGAACGAGCAGATCGTTCATGGCATTCCTGGGCCGCGTGTGCTGCACGAAGGCGATATCGTCAGTATCGACATTGGTGTGATCTGGAAGGGCTACCACGGCGACTCGGCCTGGAGCTATCCGGTTGGGCGGGTTTCAAAGGTGGCGCAAGGTTTGCTCGATGTCACCGAGCAGACGTTGTATCACGCGCTTGAGTTCGCACGAGCGGGTGGGCGATTGAGCGATATTTCGCACGCCATTCAGAGCTATGCCGAAGATCGGGGCTATGGCGTGATACGCAAATATATCAGCCACGGCGTCGGTCGTGCGATGCACGAAGATCCGCAGATCAAGAACTATGGTGATGCTGGCAAAGGGCTGCTGCTGCGACCTGGTATGACCTTCGCAATCGAGCCGATGATCGCGTGCGGTCACTACGAGACGCGCGGGCTGGCCGATGGCTGGACGGTTGTGACCGCCGATGGAACTTTGGCAGCACATTTCGAGCACAGCATCGCGATTGGTGAACATGGCGGCCCGGAAATATTGACGCGACAGGATTAGAAAAGGAGTTGTATGTCGAAGAAGAAGGATGCTATCGAGATGGAGGGTACGATTACTGAACCCCTACCCAATGCCATGTTTCGAGTACAACTAGAAAATGGTCATGAGGTATTGGCCCATATTTCGGGCCGGATGCGGATGAATTATATTCGTATCCTCAAGGGAGATCGTGTTCTGGTCGAGCTATCGCCTTATGACCTGACGCGCGGGCGAATCACGTATCGTTACAGATAACGGCCTGGTTCAAAGCAAAAGTGCTGCCCGCCAGTACGGTCGGGCAGTGTATATGTGTGTTTGTTTCACTACGTCATGGATACGCTGCGGGCGCAGGCCCGCTGTCTGGTTAGGAGCTAACGATGAAAGTACATGCGTCGGTTAAGCCGCGCTGCGAGTACTGCCGAGTGATCAAGCGTAAGGGCGTGCTGCGCGTGATTTGCAGTCGGCAGCCCCGGCATAAGCAGCGGCAGGGATAGGGTCTTACAGCGGAACGCGCGGCCAGGCGCAGGATATGGCTCGGTCGCACGAACGAAGTAGTTTTCAACAGGGAGAATCAGATGGCTCGTATTGCCGGGGTAGACATCCCGCGAAACAAGAAGATCGAGGTCTCGATCACCTATATTTTTGGGATCGGTACGTCGAACGGTATGGTCATTCTCCAGAAGGCGAATGTCAACCCGAGCACGCGGGTGCGCGATTTGACTGAAGAAGAGGTTGGACGCATTCGCGAGGTCGTTGATCGCGAGTATCGTGTCGAGGGCGACCTGCGGCGGGAAGTTCAGCTGAACATCAAGCGCCTGATGGATATCGCCTGCTATCGTGGCCTGCGGCATCGCAAGGGCATGCCGGTGCGCGGGCAGCGCACGCGCACGAATGCACGCACGCGTCGTGGTCGCAAGGGCCAGGCGATTGGTATCAAGAAGAAGACGGCTAAGAAATAAGAGTAGTTGGTGCATCTTTGGCAGTCACGTACTGTTTGCGCCCACCTACTGCCGACACTTACTGATTACTGGAGGAATGAATGGCCAAGCAACAGGCGAAAGCCGGAGCCGCCGGAGCGGCGAAACGCCAGCGCGGCAAGCGGCGCGAGAAGAAGAATGTGCCGCGCGGTCAGGCGCATATCCAGAGCACATTCAATAATACGATTGTGACGATTACCGACCCATCGGGCAATGTGGTCTGCTGGTCGAGCGCCGGACAAAACGGCTTCAAAGGCTCGCGCAAGAGCACACCATACGCTGCGCAGATCACATCCGAGATCGTGGCGCGCAAGGCGCTTGAGAACGGAATGCGCTCGCTGGAAGTGTTTGTCAAGGGGCCGGGCGCGGGCCGTGAGGCCGCTATTCGCGCGCTTCAGTCGAACGGATTGCAGGTGAGCGCGATCACAGACGTGACGCCGATCCCGCATAATGGATGCCGCCCGCCCAAACGTCGGCGCGTCTAATTTAGGAGGGATTGAGAATTCATGGCACGTTATCGTGGACCTGTAGGGAAAGTAAGTCGTCGGCTCGGCATCGGCATCTCCGAGAAGGGCCAACGCATTCTGAATAAGCGCGCGTTCCCGCCCGGCCAGCATGGCCCGAGCGCCCGACGCCGCCAGATATCTGAGTACGGCCTGCAACTGCAAGAGAAGCAGAAGGCCCGCTATATGTACGGCATACTTGAGCGCCAATTCCACCGGATCTTTGAGAAGGCGCAGCGCTATCCCGGCGAGACTGGCGCGTACCTGTTTGTGTTGCTTGAGCGCCGGTTGGATAATGTGGTATATCGCCTGGGCTTCGCGACGAGCCGCCAACAGGCGCGTCAGTTGGTCACACATGGCCATATCACCGTGAATGGGCGCAAGACCAATATCCCTTCTTTCACGGTCAAGCCCGGTGAGAAGATCACGGTGCGCCCTGAGAGCCGCCGTCTGACGTACTTCAAGAATCTGTTCGATAGTGGCGAGCTGAATCGCCGGAATGTGCCGGATTGGCTGCGCCTCTCCGCCGCAGACATGGGCGGCGAGATCGTGACCATGCCGCGTCGCGAGGATGGCGAGCCAGAGATCAATGAGCAGCTGATCGTCGAGTACTACAGCCGCTAGAAATTGCAGATTGCAGATTGCAGATTGCAGATTGATCTATTCACGATCAATCTACAATCTACAATCTACAATCTGAAATATATACAGGAGGCGATCCAGATGCTAGATATCGCCATGCCCAAAATTGAAGTTGTTCAGGCGGCTGAAAATTATGGTCGTTTCAAAATCGAGCCGCT
>Ga0123337_10003555_pt1 | contig 16527 bp, 10 predicted proteins | sample frozenSSSSmetaG_FD_89792 | JGI IMG/M metagenome (GOLD analysis project Ga0123337, IMG submission 89792) | Glacier valley bacterial and archeal communities from Borup Fiord, Nunavut, Canada, to study Microbial Dark Matter (Phase II) -... | ecosystem: Environmental > Aquatic > Freshwater > Ice >... | reverse complement strand
ATCAATACTTTTTGCTTCATCCATCGGTGTATGATAATCCGGATGCAACAAGGTTGTATAGAACAACGCGGGGATACCGGCACGGGCATAAGGCAGATGATCGCTTCTGAAATACCACCCTTCCACATGCTGCACTTTATCCCATAATGTATCCAGTTTAAAAGCAGGACCTTCCTTATTGGCATCAAGCGCCATCGAAACGAGTTCAGATGAATTTTTATGTGGTGACTGAGTACCAAGCAACGCTGCACTGTCGGGTGTATTCCTACCGATCATATCACCGTTTAATACTGCAACGATCGATGCTTTAGCAACTGTTGGGTTTGCGGAGAACCATTTCGAACCAAGTAGTCCGCGTTCTTCGGCGCCATGCCATACAAAAAGTGCAGAACGCCTGCCCGGTTGCTTATTAAAAGCACGGGCGATAGCAAGAAGGCCCACGCTTACGCTGGCATTATCATCAGCGCCGTTATAGATAGAATCGCTGCCATAAGGTTGCCTTACCCCGTCGTGATCCTGGTGGCCGCTGAATAAAACATATTCTTTTTTTAATAAAGGATCCGTGCCTGCTATCACCCCCACAACATTAACGGAAGGATATTCATAATGCTCGATGTTTATGCTGGTGTGTAAGGTAAGCCCGGGACGTTTTATAAGATCAAGTGCGCTGCCATGCAACCAGATAACGGGTGGCCTGGCAGTTGCGTTTTCAGCAGCGCCACCAGCGATATCATAGGTGCCGCGACTCATCTGGGGTCTTACCTGGCTCCAGCTTTTTTCTCCCATGTCATCCGCAACAAAAATAATAGCTACCGCGCCTTTATCCAACAGTTCCTTTGCATATTTTCTTACCACATAACCCGGATAGCGGCGTGGCGCAAGAGATACATCAAGGTTGATACCTTCAGCCGAAACCTGTAACGCCACAGCCTTTCCTTTAATATCAACTTTATCAAGATCTTCTTTTGCCGCTTTGCCGACAAATACGATGGGCGCATTAATACTGGCGGGTGATGTCTGACTGATAAGCACATCGTCCCAAATCCGCAAGGAACTATCGCCGATCTGAACCTTACTGTTTAACGAGATCCTGTTTCGCCACATAGAGAAAAACTGGAAGTAAGTACCGTCGTCACCCGCAGGTTTTAACCCGGCTGCGCTTGCCTGGTTAGCCAGCCAAACGGAAACTTTTAATTCATCCAGTGTGCCGGCTTCCCTTCCTCTGAAACGATCGTCTGCCATTGCAAAAAGATCCCTTTTGATTTCATCTTCCCGCAGCGCTGACACCAGCGGTGGCGCTACTTTAGAAGCAATTTTATAAGTTGCCTGCTGTGAAAAGCAATCGGCAGGAATCGCCCCGATAACAAATAACAAGAATGACAAGGAGCCCATCTTAAAACATCCATTCATACAAAATAAAAATTTATATTATTAAAAAATGCAGGCAATCGGAAAGAGCATTCAATTTAGGGAATTTTTAAACCACAAACGCGGGTGATTTATATTGATAGCATCCTGTCTTTGATTTTTATAGGTGACGTTATAGATAAGCAGCACGCAAATTTCATTAATAATTAACAGTTTTTATTTTAAAGTAGTTTAAGATCGTAAAATAAAGACTGTTTGTTTTTACCTGCGTACCGCTGTATCAGGAAGGTAGCAATTGAACCGTAACTCTTTAGTTATAAAACAGCAATTGATAATTAATCATCAATCCCGCATCGCAGCTTCCATCGCGGAAGTATTGCCTGGTAACGCTAACAGTAAAAAGTCAAGTCCATCTAATACCTCGCCATCCCTGCTGACGCGGATGGTAAAAGGAATAGATTTAGGTGTAGAAGAAAAGTGAAGCTTATTTAATTGCGCGGAATCAATCATCGCGTAGTAAGACCCCGGAGGCAGGCCAAGATAACTAAAGAAGCCATCCGCTTCTGTAAGCGTGTGTGCAACCAATGCGCCATCATTGTTGTAAAAAGATACCGTCATGCGGCCCAGACCTTTGCGTTCTTTATCTGAACTGATATATACCGTCCCTGAAACTTCTCCCTGCACGCAGACAGGCACTTCAACCAGTCTTACCTGGTTGGGTCCAACACCGATATTCAATACCTTCTTCTTCAATTGCCAGCTAATGTTTTCAAAGCCATCGGTGTTAAGCTTAACGATATAGTTTGTATAAGCTTCCAGGTCTGTGATAAGGATTGACGTATCGGCTTTATTGTACTTTATTATCCCGGTACTGGTTTGTATTTTCAATCCGAATGCTTTGGGTTCGTCTTTATCCCGTTTGCCGTTACAGTTGAAGTCGAGAAACGGCACTATTGCAATACCCGCTTTACCAACACTGGTGCGGTTGCTAAAACCAACATAATCTGTGGTGGCATCATATATCATACTTCCCCTGGCAGCCTGTGTGGTGGTGGTAATATGATCTCCATGCCTGGCGGAAAAAGTTAACTGACCATAACTAAAATCATAACGGAGACCTACTCCAATGCTTTGAAATTGACTCTTGTAATTGTTCTCGTAATAAATATTCGCATAGCCATGAGAAGAAAGCGGCTTGCCTATTTCGGCTTTTAAAGAAATGATCTTTTTGTCGTTGTACCCGTATTGCAATTGCGGAGTAAAAATTAATTTTCCGGGCAGCCTTAGTGAGGAGGACATATTACTGTAAGCATAAGGAGTTTCTTCACTTCTAAATAAAGCGTACGTTGTTATGTTGGCATTGACGCCATAAATAACACCGGAAAACAACACTTCGGTGGTGGTGTATTTTGAATTAGGAAGCACGATCTGGTAAGCCGTAATTCGTGAAAACAAGGATAAATTTTTGCTCAGGAACGGGTAAGAAACTACTGCCTTTCTTTCTTCCAGGTAAGTATTGTTTATTGCTTTCTGTCCTTTCTTATACCGGTTATAACTGAGCTCCAGTTGCAGGTTCGAGGGCAGCCGGTAACTAAGTATGTCTTTCATTCTCACTCCGTAAATATATTCACTGGAGAGCAGCAGGTTAGACGCCAGGCGCAGGGAAGCGCTTACAAACGGCATAACCCTACCGGTACTGACAGATGATAGATATTCCATACCGCCGCCAATTGTTATCCGCTTTCCCAAACCATAATTTAAATTAGCCCGTGAAAACCGGCTTCCGGAACTATCATCTCTTATACCACCGCTTACCGTATATTCAAACTGGTTTTGAGGAAGAAAATTAAATGGGATGTCCAGGTTTTGTTCACTGGTACGTTCTTCACCCCAGGGTCCGTAAAAGCGGAGTTTAACAAAAGAATTACCATATACCAGCAGTACCTGATAAGTAAAAAATCCGGAGGCATCGGCACTGGCGTAATTTACCAGTACATTATTTACATATAATTCCACCATCCAGTTAGGCTCCGTATGATCGCTAAGCGTGTAAGTACCGAATGAGCGCCTGTAAGTTGTAGGAGTGTTTGTTAATTGAAAGCCCACTACGGGAGAATAAATGGATGCGCTGGCTTGTGTATAAATTTTCCCTGCCAATACCTGTCTTACATCATGACGGTCGTTGTTAACATACCGCCATAAATACAATTGCTGCTTTTCCGAAAATTTTGAGTAGTTATCGTAGTTTAATAACACATTAGTCTCTCCACCGGCTACAACGCCGCCAAGCGCAAGGTTCAGGCGGGTATCATACTTCTTGTTTGAATTTTGCGTGGTTATTAAAGAATAATCGGCTGCTCCGAAATGAAATAAAGGCCGGCTAATGACAATGGTTGTATCGGCTTTTAACTCACCCTGTAACTGCATCACATTGTTACGCATAGCCTCCTGCCGCATTTCCTTTATAACCGGTAATTCTAATTTAGTATTCAGTATAACGGACAGGCTTCGAAAGTTAAAGGTGCAATCCAATTCAAACACTTGTCCAAAATAATCGGATCGCAGGTAAAGATTATTTTCTGTTTGAAGCAGATCGCTTTCTTTAAGCTCATAAATCTTTCCTGCATAAATGATGCGTTTCTGTTTCTTGTCTACCAAAAAAGTCGCCTGCGGATTGATGAAAAAACCATACACAGAATCGAGCCCGGAAGAAAGGGTGTTCTTTATCTTTAAGAAATTAAAAATACCAGCAACAGGAAGATATACTTTCTCTTTGTGTATAATTGCGTCCATTTCTATACTTCCAACACCTGGCACTGAAATAAAAACAGGCACTTCATCAAAATCGGGGTCAGCATCGCTGATGGCGTAACAAGTTCGGCTAGTATGTAAATTTATTTTTGACTATTATAATGTGTCTTCTGTAGATTTGCGCATTTCTATCCCGGTGATCAGCAAAATATTTTATTCAACACTATTATAACTTATAGCCCGGCATTTAACTTCTCTGAATAATTTAATAATAATCATCCGGTACAGGAGTGAGTCCGGTGTAAAAATATTATAACGATATGGAAAAGAGCAGCAGGATACACAGGGTTGTAGTAACGGGCCTTGGAGCTTTAACACCCATCGGAAATAATGTAACTGATTTTTGGGCCTCGCTGATAAACGGTACCAGTGGTGGCGCGCCCATTACAAAATTTGATACTACTAAATTCAAAACAAAATTCGCCTGTGAAATTAAAAATTTCAACGTACTTGATTTCATTGATAAAACGGAAGTCAGGAAATCTGATCCGTATAGCCAGTACGCTTTGGTAGCTGTTGCCGAAGCTATAAAACAGGCGAACATTAATTTTGAAAAGCTCGATAAAAACAGGATAGGTGTAATATGGGGAAGTGGTAACGGTGGCATTCAAACATTTCAGCAACAGGTAGCGGAGTTTGCATCCGGAGATGGCACACCGCGTTTCAATCCTTATTTTATTCCGAAGATGATTGTCGATATCGCTTCAGGTATCATATCGATAAAATATGGATTAAGAGGTGTGAACTTCACCACGGTGTCAGCTTGTGCAACTTCTAATACGGCTATTATAGAAGCATTTAATTATATCCATTGGGGTAAAGCCGATATGGTAATTACCGGGGGTTCGGAAGCGGCCATTTCTGAAAGTGGCATTGGTGGCTTCAACGCCGCCAAAGCCTTGTCTACACAGAATGATATTCCATCACAGGCATCAAGGCCGTTCGACGTAAGGAGAGATGGTTTTGTAATGGGTGAAGGAGCCGGCGCTTTGATTTTAGAAAGTTATGACCATGCTGTAAACAGAGGCGCTAAAATTCTTGCTGAAGTGGCCGGTGGCGGCATGTCGGCAGATGCTTATCACCTTACAGGGACACACCCTAAAGGCATAGGCGCTTACCTTGGAATGATGGAAGCGCTTGCTGAAGCACAGATAGAGCCAGCTGAAATTGACTACCTAAATGTACATGCCACTTCTACACCCATGGGCGACATGAGTGAATTGTTTGCAGTGGAGAAAGTCTTCGGATTGAAGTCGAATATTAATATCAGCGCCACCAAATCAATGACCGGACATTTACTGGGCGCCGCCGGAGCCGTGGAAGCCATCGCCTGCATCAAAGCGATCATGGAAAATATAGTTCCGCCAACCATCAATACAGAGGAAGTAGAGCCCTTGTTTGCCGGAAAATTTAATCTTACGCTCGGCAAGGCACAACCTAAAACAGTGAACTATTCCATGAGCAATACTTTTGGTTTTGGCGGGCATATTGCTACAAGTGTGTTTAAAAAGTTTGAAGGGTGACATATATAGATGAGTCAACCTGCGAGGTTTAATTTAGCACTTTGACTGCAAACGCCACCCTCACAGGTTTTTGCCGGAAACCTCCTTAAAAACTTGATACGCGGTTCAATATAGCAAAATACTTTTTAGTAAAAACCAATAGTTACCCTGTATTTTGAATAGCCTACCTCACAGGTTTGAGGGCAGGAATTTATAAACCGGTAAAGTAACCTCAATTTAAAACCTGTGAGGTTTCTAAAACCATCGAAGCGAATAAGCTTCGCCAGGTTGTACCCTCTTTTTGTATTTCACACCTGCTTCTCACTCATCTGTTTCGCCAGGGCTTCCGCCGACCTCGCTACAAAAGATCCGTCGGCCCCGCAGGCAAGGAAGCGAAAACCAAGCTGGTGGTATATTTCGTACTCATTAATGTTTTGTAATAAAACACCGGCAGACTTGCCATATTTTTTTGCGGCGGCTGCAACAGCCGCAATGGCTTGCTGGTAAGCAGGTTTATCAAACTGGCCAAAGATGCCTAGTGCAAGCGAAAGATCTGAGGGCCCCACAAACAACACATCCACCCCGGGTATGGATGCAATGCCATCGATATCTTTAACTGCGTTGATATTCTCAACCTGCATAATACCAACAAGATGCTGATCAAGACTGGCAATATATTCATCTGCATTTTTGCCAAAGCCGGTGGCTCTCACCATCTTCGCCATTCCCCTGATACCCCTAGGCGGATAATACATCATGTCAACCGCCATCCGGGCCTCTTCCTTATTTTGTACCTGTGGAAACATAATGCCTGTTGCACCGGCATCAAGGATGCGTTGTACTTTTGCTCTTGATAGCTCATCAGTGCGAACTATCGGTGTTGCATAAGTGCCTTCCAGCACCTGCAGTTGCTGGTACATGGTGGTATCGTTTCCGGCACCATGTTCAAGATCTATCAGCAGCCAGTCAAATCCTGACCTTCCCATAATTTCAGCCGACACCAGCGATCCGAGGTTCACCCAGGAACCATGGACAGTTTCACCGGAGAGTATTCTTTGTTTTAAATTCATTGGTGCTAGTTTAGTATGATGATATTTGCTGTCTGTCAGCCGTCAGCTTTTACATTTCAGTCATTGTATAACACATGCGTTATGTTATGACCGAAACAACTTTGTAAATTATAATACATTTCACAATCAATGGTCAAATATCTGGTATCAAAGGGCTATCAACCAGCCTTCGCTAAAGCCATGGCTGGCAAAGGTGGCAAGGTAAATCATTTGTTTACCGATCGCTCATGGCTGAAAACTCTTTTATAACTCATTTATATTCTTATTTTAAGATTGATTAAAGACCAAAAATATTAATGCCAAAAATTTATGACAATATAGAGAACCACTTAAATAAAGGTTTGATAGAAACTTTAACACATTCTCAACGCGCAGATTTTTATATTGGCTATTTTTAATTAAGTGGTTGGAAGGAAATTGCTGACAAAGTTGAAAACCTCACAGGTGGAACAGTAACCGAAAGCAATGAAGATGTTCACCGAATTTGCCGACTGTTGGTTGGGATGCATAAAATGCCCTTAGACCTCATCCGTGAACATTTTACAAAGCGACCTGACGATTTGATTTAAAAGCTCATGTTATTTCTGTAGCCTCGGTGCAAGGGCAATTAGGTGAATTGAAACTATTTAAATTAGTAATCATTGATGAAAGCCACAACTTACGAAACGATCAGGGAAGCAGGTATAAAGCAATTAAAAATTATTTGGATGAAAACGAGAATAAAGTAATTCTGCTTTCAGCAACACCGTACAACAAATCATTTATAGATTTATCTAACCAACTTCGCTTGTTTTTATCAAACGATAAGGATATAGGAAATAGTCCTGAAAGATATATTGCAGACATAGGTGGCCAGGTACAGTTTATGGCTGACCACACAGAAACTTTTATCCGAAGCATTAAAGCCTTTGAGTTTAGTCAATTTTCAGATGATTGGAGAGAACTAATGCGTTTGTATTTAGGTCGGCGAACAAGAAGTTTTATTAAAACAAATTACGGAGAAACAGATGATATCACTGGTAAAATAGGTTTACGATTCCATGACGGACATTTGGAAGCATTTCCTGAAAGAGTTCCCAAAAGAGTAGAATATGAATTTAACCCCAACGATAAAAAAGATATTTACGCAAAACTTTCTTCTCAAACAGTTGTGGATACCATCAACCGCATGAGTTTGCCTCGTTATGGCTTGAAAAATTATTTGGAGAAACGACCAATCATAAAAGCAACTGAGAAAGAAGAAATCATAATGCAAAATCTTTCCCGTGCAGGCAAATGCCTCATGGGTTTTTGTAGAACAAATCTTTTTAAAAGACTTGAAAGCAGTGGCTATTCTTTTCTGCTTTCATTAAGTCGTCACATACTGCGTAATTATGTTTTTGTTTATGCAATAGAAAACAAGCAACCCTTACCCATCGGTAAAAGTATAACCCACAATCTGGATGAATTTTTAGAGGATAGTGATACCGACCAGAATGAAAACGATAAAAATTATTTAAAACTAATTCTTGACCCTGAAATTTATTTGAAAAAAGAAGAAGAGTTGTATAAAGTCTTCCGAACACCTCAAAATGAAAAGCATTTTGATTGGATTCGAGCAGAATTTTTTTTCATTTCACTGCAACAAACTTTAATCAGTGATGGTAATGATATTATCAAGATTTTAAAAATGGGTAAGGATTGGATGTCTATGTTGCAGCATCTTGACAAAAAGTTGGAAATACTACCTTAATAGAACAAGAATTTGATAATGGAGACAAAAGAACAATTAGGAAATAAAGAGTTGTTGCAACTTGACAAAACGGCTTTCTTACGTAGCCGCATGGTACCTGCATCTGTGGTACTTAAATATTACGATTGGGCTATAGCACAACGTGAAAACGGCAATTGCATAATTAGTAGTTTTCATTCGCAGTTAGAGAAAGATATTTTACATTATTTACTCAAAGGCAAACAGCCTATAATCATCGCATTGGTAAGAGGGTTAAAAGAAATAGTAGAACCAGAATTTTAAAAACCGTTGGAGCAAGGCCGACTACTCATCATTACACCGTTTGACAAAAAAGTCAAAAGGGTATCAGAACAAACAGCAGCCACGAGAAACAAAATGATGATTAAACTTGCCGACAATATTACTGTTGGTTGTGCAAGTTCTGGCGGTCAATTAGAAAAACTATTAAAACTGACAGATAAAAAGATAGACCAAATCACTTAGCCAATGCATCAAGTCAGGCACATTTGTAAGGCACACGCAGCCGACACACAAAAGCTAATCTTGCAAAAGAGCCTGCCTTGTTCATATGCCTCAGGGACACAACCTGCTGTATTAGACAGCGTATGCAGTTTGACACAGTAAGAAGAAGGGCGAACGTACAACAGCCACTTTGGCAAAAAACTGGCTGAAGGAAGGAAGTACAATTAACTAATTGCATCTATCAGCAGCAGTCCGGGCTAGACGTCATAAATTGGGCAACAAAACAAAATAAATAATGGAATTTTAATTATAAATCTAGCTTCGGTTAAGATCTTACGATTTTTAAATACCGGTTCTTCGCCAAGTCGTGTTCGCAGTCCGTAAGTGCTTCGCAGAGGCGGATCAGCCATAGCTTGGAGTGAACGCGGAAGTCACTTATTTTCATGATAGTTCGTTTTTCGTTTAAGAAGTGAGAAGGTCAACCAGTGAGTTCTTGAAAGATCTCGCTGTTCAACTTTAAACCCCTACCACCCTGCATCATGCGCCCACTGCTGAAGTGGCAGTACCTTAGGCATCGTTACTCCAGCCGACGATTCGGGAATAAGCAACACCGTTAGTGACATTTTTGTATTGGCAGGGACTTTAACTTCAAAACCAACCAGTGTTGTGCCGGGGTTAGCGGCATCGTAATCATGCACAGGTTCAGTTGACCAGGTTTTCATGTTTACCGTAGCCGGCTCCTGAACATGCAGGATAAGCTTTTTACCATTCTTTGTTAGTTCGGCCTTATTGCTCCCCGTTATACTTACAGTAGCCGGAGTTAACATAGTCCACCTGATGGTTGTTTCATTGGATGAAGATTCAATTTCATCCCTTACCAAAACATATTTCTTGTCAGCGATAGCTATGCCCCTTAAAGCTTTCGATAATGAAGTAGTGTACAATGAGGAGAGGTCGCAGGTGGCATTCATAAAAGCCTGCGACCTGGAAAAACTCATCAAGGGTGCATGACCTTTTACCTGTTGTAACTCATTGTTCGCCGTCAGCGTATTGTGAACAAAGTTATTATAACGCATAACCTGCCAGCGTTGAGAGTTCTGTTTCATATTCCATAAGTCCACTCCTTTGGATTCTAACGATTCATAGTTCTGTGCGCCAAAATCCATTGCCCATCTTACGCCGTTGGCTTCCATCACAAAAGAACCCGCATCCATGTGACCATGGTTAAGCGAAGGTGACCCCCCTTTGAAACCTACATAAATAGCATTTGAATCTGTCCAGGATGTTCTCATCAGTGCAACCGGATTTTTACCTCTTCCCACCCACATAAGATCCTTTGGCGCCGGCATGTCTTTGATATTTATTCCCGCACTCCAGAGCATGATTGCCGGAAGCACCCGGTCCTTCACCTGTTTCTTTGCTTCGTTGTTTATTATCCTTGTCTTTTCAACCCATAACAAAGATGGATCTTTCAATTTATCAGCAAACCAAAACATAGCTGCATTTAATTCACCTGATGATCCGGAATCAAAAAAATTAAAAGGCATCCCTGAAGTACCTGTCATACTTTCCATAAAGCCGGCTGTTTTCAGGAACCCTGTCTTTTCAGTAAGTCCGAAATTTTCACCAAATAATTTATCCAGCGCACCGATGAGCAGCACGTTGAATGTTGTGCCGTAACCCCAGTAACCATAGCCTTCGGTGTAATTACCATCCGGTCCATACTCTTCCATCGGAGTATTGACAGATGCTATGGACCTGTTAAGAATTTTTATTGCAAGTCCAGGATTATCTTCATAGGTGGCCATCGCACCATAGGCCATGCCTGCATTACAGACCTGGTTCCAGTTATGGTTAGCTTTAAGCCAGCTGTTAAACTTTGGATCAAGGGAAGGTTCGATGCCCTTTTTAATAATAGCTTCTTTTATTGTTAAGCGGGATGATTGCGGCAGTCCCTGATAAAGCCAGTCGTAACCTATCGATACCGCCATCGTCATTTCTGCCACGTCCAGGAAATGTGTTGGGTTCCAGTCTGTAAAAGCAGATAAGCCAAGTAATTCCTGTTCGGCTCTTTTCAGGTATTTATCATCCTTTGTCATTCGCCAGGCATAAGAAAGATAAAACAGTCTTCGTAAACTTTCCCTTGATTTATCAAGAAGTCTTCTCCCTATTTTAATTCTTTCAGAAACGTTTAGTTTCAGCATAGCATCAGACTCGTTTATGATAGCCTGATTCATTCTCTCCCATGTCTTGTCAGCGGCGATACTTTTCTTTATAGTAACTTCTTCACCCTGTAATAAAAGGATGCGTGGATGATCTGGGAATTTTTTCGATCCGATAAAATCTGTCTGAGCATTTGCGAAGGAGGTTGCGAAAAATGATAAAACAGTCGTTAGCATTAAAATTTTCATGATGATGTTTTTGGCTGTCAGGAAGTTGACAGATATAATTATTTTCCGTCACAAGTTATAACAACTGCATGATCCCTGACTGTAAGCCTGTGGTATTTGTGGTTCCTGAACAATGAGTATAAAAATTTTCAGAAGGTTGGCGCTGCCATATAAAACCGGATAAAGAATTGCTATGTCAACGGGGAATTAATTTCACACAATCTATAAAAATAATTTTCATTAAGAGATGATGCAGATTTTAAATTACAACTTTAGTAATCCGATCATGACCTGTAAAAATTTTAGCTAAGAACTCATTAAGCAATTGTTCGGGAGTGGTCAAATTTTTGTATAGCTTTTTAAAAGGATCATTATGAACAAAAAAATTTCATTTAAAGGCATGTGGGAAGTTTTGAAGAATTCGTTCTCCGGCTTTATAGATGATAAAGTAACCAAACTTGGCGGCGCCCTTGCGTATTTCACCGTGTTTTCTATGGGGCCGCTTCTCATTGTAATAATATCATTGTGTGGCCTTTTTCTTGGGCGTGATGCAATACAGGGGAAAATTTTTTCTCAGCTGGAAGGCTTTCTGGGTCGTGACACTGCCAGCACCTTACAGGAAATAATAGCAAAAGCGGCTATCAGCGGCAAAGGTGTTGTGGCTGTTGTAATTGGTTCGGTAACATTATTAGTAGGCTCAACAACTGTATTTGCCGAGATACAGGATTCTATCAATGGTATCTGGGGATTAAAACCAAAACCGAAAAAGAGCTGGCTGAAGATGATAAAGAACCGGTTTATTTCTTTCTCGGTTGTCATCAGCTTAGGCTTCCTGTTATTAGTATCCCTTGGAATAACTGCCATTATGGATGGATTGAGCCATCAGTTACAGGCAACATTCCCCGAAGTAACCGTCAAAATATTTTATGTTCTTAACCAGGTAATAACCTTTGTTGTAGTTACGGTAATCTTTGGCGTTATCTTTAAAGTACTTCCTGATGCAAAAATTAAGTGGCGTGATGTAATTGCAGGTTCCGTGGTAACGGCGCTATTATTTTTGCTGGGCAAACTGGGCATCTCTATTTATATCAGTAAGAGTAATATTGGGAGTACCTTCGGTGCGGCGGGTTCGCTGGTTGTCTTATTATTGTGGACGTACTACTCTTCTTTAATTTTATATTTTGGCGCTGAATTTACAAAAGCTTATGCGTTAAAGTATGGTTCTGAAATACACCCCAACGAATATGCGGTTACTACTAAAATGGTTGAGGTAGAAACGGGCGGAGATTCTATCCAGAAAAAAGAAGGAGTAGCTGTTGCAGACTAAATGCGACAGTTATTCAGCTGTTGAAACCTAAAAATTCACATTAACGATCAATACATTTTAAGCCGGTTCCCCTCGTTTTCTCGAAGAGAGGTCATTAGGGAAGGATGCCAAGCACCTGACACAACGAGGTTGGTGGTGTTGGTGTCCCTCCTCTTTTGAAAGAGGGGAACCAAAGATCTTACTTTAACATTCAAAAATCTTCATAGAATCAATGTGGTATTATCCCAACTTGATACCTTACATTCACGAATAAGTTTTAGGTAGCTGCCTTTTCATTGCATGATGATAATTAATTGTTACTCAATTTACCTTTTGATTAACACTAACAGGTAGTGCTTACAGTTAGATAAGTGTATCCAGCTACAATAGCATCTTTATTTATTTATCTCTACCTTTTCATGCAAAAACACTAATAATACTGACAGGATTTTATGAACGCCACTGAAGGCGTATGTATTTGTACCGGCAGGAAATCAGCATCCAATGAAAAATAAAATAAAACTTAAAAGGTTCCGGGATATTTATATAGCCAAAAAATTATATTTTGTTGTAGGGATTATGGCTATATCTATGCTCCTCCAAGTTTTTACAATTTGGTTTTCGATGCGGGCCTTGTCTTCGGTCAGGGCGCTGGTTAACGCAGAAGTTTCCTATAGCAAGGCACAGAAGGATGCCGCTTATCAATTACAAAAATATTATTATGACCGTAGAGAGGCTGACTATAAAGCTTTCAGGGACTATATGAAAGTGCCTCTGGGCCAGCGCCTGGCAAGAACGGAATTGACAAAGAAAGTCCCCAACCTCACTAAAGCCAGGGAAGGATTTATAACGGGCAGGGTTCATCCTGATGATATCAACGGCATGATAAAACTGCTTCGCAGGCAACATACTATTTCTTATATCAGGAATGCGGTCTCCGCGTGGACATTAAGCGATTCACTATTAGCACAGTTATTATTAACAGGAGACATTATCCACAACGAAATAAATTCTTCCAGCCCATCACAGCCGATACTGGAAAAGGCAATCAGCGACGCCGGGGTGCTGAATGAGCGTTTAATAAAAGTAGAGGACCGGTTTTCTTTTACGCTTGATTCGGGTTCCCGGTGGTTAAGGCATCTTATATTTATTTCATTATTCCTTGTTGTCATAACCGTTGAAGTTGCCTGTTTAACTATAATAATTTTTGTCGGAAGAAATATTACCAAAGGTTTAAATGAAATTAACAGGGCTTCTAAAAAAATCAGTGATGGTAATCTTAATGAAAGGGCTATTGTTTATTCGAAAGATGAGATAGGTCAGTCGGCAGCTGCTATAAATCAAATGGTGGAACAACTTATACACACTAACAATGAATTGCGGCGGTTTGCGTATGTAGCTTCTCATGATTTACAGGAGCCGTTAAAAACATTGTCTAACTACGTAAGTTTGTTTAAGAAAGAGTACGAAGGCCAGTTGGATGGTGATGCTATAAGATATATGGATACCATATATAGGGCTACCTCAAGAATGAGATTACTTATTAAAGATATCCTTGATTATTCGCATATAGGCTTGAATAAGCATCTCCAGCGTATCGATTGCAATATATTGCTGAAAGATGTGCTGGCCGATCTTTCGGTAACGATTGCCGAAAGCGATACCCTGGTGGAAGCAGGGCAGCTTCCGGTTATTTATGCCTACCAGGCACTAAATTATTTATTTTTAAATGTTATCAGTAACGCCGTTAAATTCAGGAAGCCAAACCAGCAGTTGCTTATTAATATTAGTGTATCCGAAAAATCCGCAGAATGGCTCTTTGCTATAAAGGACAATGGAATAGGCATCGATAAAATTCATCATGAGAGGATCTTCACCATCTTTCAAAAGCTGCACTCAAAAAAAATGTATTCCGGTTCGGGTATCGGCCTTGCACATTGTAAGAAAATAATTGAAATGCACGGTGGTGATATCTGGGTAGATTCAGCAGAAATGATCGGAAGCATTTTTTATTTTTCCATTCCTAAAAACATACAGCATGAGTAAAAAATTGAATTGTATTTTACTTATTGATGATGATGAAGATGATAATTTTTTTCACCAGCTCATCATTGATAAATTAAATATAACCGACCAGGTAGTTATCGCGGAAAGCGGGTTTGAAGCACTGGATTTCTTAACGAACACCGTTACGGCGCCTGACCTGATTTTCCTTGATATAAACATGCCGCGAATGAACGGTTGGGAATTTATGAAGGAGTATAATAATTTGTACCTGGCACAAAGCAAGCCGGTGATAATTACCGTTCTTACTACTTCAGCGAATCCTTATGAGAGAGAGCAATCAAAGAAAATACGCGGCATAGCTGGTTTTGCATCCAAACCGTTAACCGAAGAAACGATGAACGATATTATTAAAAGTCATTTTCCAAATCTTTCCTAAGCCCGCGTATTTAAACGATTGGAAATTGTTACTGAAAGATTTTCACTGTTGGTCAGCTTTATTAAAATCAAACAGCAAGCAGCACAGCTACGTAATGGCAGATGGCGGCTGATAATACAAAACAATGCCATACTGCATGTGTATATTGGTATTTGTCCCAGAGATAAAAAAATACGCCGACCAAGTATAGCAAACCACCAGTACTGATAAGAACCGTTACTGAAAAAGGCAGGTAATCAAAAAAACGTTTTCCCCCTACCAGCATTATCAATCCCATGAATACATAGATAACGGTGGAGACAGCTTCCATCTTCCCCGTAAATCTTATCTTAAAAAAAATCCCCATCAAAGTAAGTCCCCATAGTATCGCCAGCAGTGTTATGCCAAAAGAATTATTCATATACACTAACAGGAAAGGAGTATATGTGCCTGAGATAAGAAAGTATATGCTGATATGATCAAAGATCTTAAATATTCTTTTTATTTCAGGCTCGCGGGCTATATGATAAACGGTGGAGTTAGTAAAAAGCAGCAAATAGCAAAAGCCATAGATACCACTGCCAATGATGCCCACTCTGTTTCCGTGTGCTGTAGCTATCCCCGTTAAAACAGGTAGCGCGCTTATTCCGAAGACCATTCCAAAACCATGTATCAAGCCATTTACAACCTCCTGTTTACGGGTATATGCATCCATAAAATTAGTTTACCTCGTATTAAAACCGTCCCAGGTGAAAGATTGTTTTAATAATCAATGATTAAATATACTTTCTCTTAGTCATTTTTTTTGAAGGGGCCTACATGGCAGATTATTGGGTTACGCCGGCCTATTTACTTTTATTACTAACACTTGTTGCACCCGTAACAATTGAAACATGCCATTCTGAAAGAAGGATAGTGATAATATTTTGAATTTCTTTTCTTATCCTCATCAATACTTATTTAATAATTTATTTTCCGATCTCTTGCAATAATTTCCCAGGAGCCTGCTATCGATCCGTCTTCAACGATGGCTGCCGAATCATATAATGCACAGGTAGGACAGATGTGTACCGGCAGTCCAAACAATACATCACCGATCTTCCATTTATGACCGGTGCCCGCATCTGCTACCAGGTGTTCTTCACTTTGTGCTAGCAATACCAGCTCCGGCGCGTTTAAAAAAAACACCCGGTGTTGTAAATCATTTTCAGCCGCTATGGATTTATGTCCGAGATCAAGGCATAAAATATTGTCACCTGGCAGAGATATTACGCGGGTTATCACCAATGCAGCCGGTAGAAAATGCTGATCGGGAAAAAGATCGAGGTAGCCCTTATCCCAATATATAAACGTACCCGGACTGCACTCTACCTCTTTTCTTTTTGCATGAATTGGAAATGTCGGAGATCCTCCCGCAATAATGATGGGCAACTGGTAACCGGCTTCCACTAAAACAGATTTTAT
>Ga0123337_10003553_pt1 | contig 16531 bp, 20 predicted proteins | sample frozenSSSSmetaG_FD_89792 | JGI IMG/M metagenome (GOLD analysis project Ga0123337, IMG submission 89792) | Glacier valley bacterial and archeal communities from Borup Fiord, Nunavut, Canada, to study Microbial Dark Matter (Phase II) -... | ecosystem: Environmental > Aquatic > Freshwater > Ice >... | reverse complement strand
TTGGTTGTGGGACATGTGAGGGGGGTATAGGGACAGTTTCGCGGATCAAGGGCGTGGTGGAGTTTACCGGACGGCGGGTGGGGGGAGGGATGGGATGGCACTGATGCGACTGATGCCGATGCCAATGATAGAATGGGCATCCATTTCCTTCGTCACGTTCCCTGGGCTGGGTCTGGCCTGGTGCGTGTGGACTATCGGACTATCGGACTATCGGACTATCGGCACTCACAGGCCGAGTCGGGCTAGAGGCGAGGACATCATAACCCGCCCATCACGTGGAGATATCGATAGGCATCGATAGACGAATCAGGCTGTGTAAACTGTGCATTCTGGCGTGTCGCGAAAGGGGAGGACATCCTATCATTCAGACACATCCTGCATCAGCTGGAGAATACTCCAATGCAGTTATGCAGCTACAGCTACAAATGCAAGGGCAGTCAGTTCTTTGTCATATGTAGCATAGTAGCATAGTAGCAGTAGTAGCAGTAGCAGTAGTAGCATCATATTATTACTGAGACTTAGGCTGCTGAGATATCGCGGAATCTTTGCCCCTTTCCATCCAAGTTGCCAACGCCTCGGAGCAGTACGGATGATAATCTGTCTGCCCTCCTGCTGTCCAATCTCCATGTCTCTGTAAAAGCCATCCGGCATACTCCAGAATTGAGAACACAACCAGAACACCATGATTATTATCATAATACTCCAAAGCCTCCAAGTCAAAGCCTACATGAGGCCGGCATCCGCGAGCTGCTGTTCAATACGATCCGCGTCCTGATGGTTGAGCGTCACGGTTAGCAGAAGTATAGAATGTTACTTGCATTTTTGTTAAGTCTATGCACCAGGCGCCTCCCTTCCCAAACTCCGTCTGTATATAAAGCTAGAGATACGTAGTTACATGAGCTTCGTGACCTCCTCCTCGACCTGGAAAGGGGTGGAGTCAGCCATGGGACTCAAACAAGGATGGCTTTGGTAAAAGGGAAGGGAGAAGAAGACGAAAAGAGCTGCAAGACGAGATTATGTGAAATTCCGAAGCTCAACGTACCTCCATGTCTTCTAAGCTGTCTTGTTGGGCTATGGTCCTCAGGACGTTCTTCTTACTACTCTCCTGCATCTCGCCGGCCAGCAACAGCTCATCGAGGATGAAGTATGCCTTCTGGAAGTTGAAGATGATGTCTAACTCGCAGACATTCCCGTAGTATTTGTCCATCTGCTCGACGTATCTGTGCACGATCTCGAGGGTGATGAGTTCGTTGTCGGTCGAGGAGCATCCGGCGATGAAGAAGAGCGAGGCATATCGGCGATAGACGATCTTGGAGTCTGTGTATGGGTCAGTCCAGCCTCTGGCAGAAAGCATCTTCCGGTCTGAGTGTCACCTTTGTATTCGAGAAAGTTACACATGCGTGTGCGCCGTGCCAGAACAAGCTGGGAGACATCCTTGATGATCTTCGCCTTCTCCTTAGGCGATAGAGTCGTGAACCATTTGGCAAGACGCTATAAGCGTCAGCATGTTTTGTCTGAGAGCATCGCAGACGGTGGATCGCATACGACTTTGCCCTGCCTCGAGAGCAGAATGATGTAGCTATCGGTCGGAGGTCAGCTTCAGGTTCAGGGTCGTCGAGGGGGATGACCATGGGTAGGGCGTAGGACTCACTTGATGGCCATCAGCGCAGCGCATCAACGATGTATCGTCAGCTTCACACAGGCAGCGCTATGCTATGGATATCTCAGTCTCAGCTGTTGTCGGCCTTCGTTGTTGCTGCGGAAGCGCCGTCAAGCCAGAGTGTGGGGGAATTCGCGAGTGCCGTCGATTTAGGTACGTAACTGGAACTTGTCCACGCTTGCTTAGGAGAACGCTTTACCTCTCTACCACTGAGCGCAAATCGGGGCTCGGGCTTGGGGGTTTACTCGGAAAGAAAATCAAAATTGATTTCCCCAATTTGACCAGATCAAAGACCACAATCCTTATAATATCCTTATAATATCCTTATAGTATTTGCTCCGAATCCAGCTCTATCATTATTGTCTATTCATCCTGAGTTCACTTCTATACATACATCCCATTGCTCTGTTTTCTGTCTGTTGTCGCTTCACAACTTTTCAACTCCGAATCGATTTCATCGCCCCACATACCTCCCAGTATCTAGGGACCATGTCTGTTGACGGCATTTGATTTCTCTATAAACCAACAGATATTACACCCCACGCGCCTCTGTGCGCCATATATCTACTCGATTTCGCAAGCCCAAGAGAGTCGCAATCCCCAGTGTTGCGACATCTCCTTATCACCTCGCACAGCTTCCGTCGCACCTGTTCGCGCGTTATAAAGTCGTCATCATGACAAGGCTGATCCTTTCCACCTCGTAAGGCTGATGCGCCAATCCAGGACCCTGCATTGCCTCTGGCTGACCTAAGTTCCCAGCAATATCATGACCAATGGTCCCTCCATTATTCGCAGAAATGGAGGAGAAAAGTCGAACCAGGAACTCGTGAACTCATTGCGCGCGAATTTTGTTGCTGCCCAGCAGGATTACTCTCCCCCGCTTTCGGCGTCGGCGACACCCCCAGAGGACGGAGCTCCAGGAACAAAAAGCCCACCTCGACCACCCACTTCCATTTGGACGACGAGGGAGAATGACGATTTTTATATTCCTACAATTGACTGGTCGTTGTCGGGACTTGCGGAGGAGAGGAGCCAATACGACATTACAGTCAAGTTATTCTACCTGCCAGGCGCATCATTGAAGGAGCGAGCGCAGCTCACCAAGGATGCTGTCAACTTGGTCTTGAAGGAGTTGGAAGTGAAGACTATCGACCTCTTGATTGTCTCGTTCCCGGGCATGTCATTCGAGGGCGACTGCGAGTGGGAGGCAGACAAGAAGAACGCGGCACAGGGCAATGACGAGGATGAGCTTGCGACTTGGCCCATATTTGAGGAGCTACATGAGCAGGGAGTTGTGAAGGCGCTGGGCCTGGCAGAATTTGGCAGTGAGAAACTGTCAAGGTTCCTTGACAAGGTCAAGGTAAGACCTGTGGTGGATCAAATCAACGTCAAGGACTGCTGTAACGTTCCACCGCCTCTGATCAAGCTCGCGAAGCAAGAGAACATCGAGCTCTTGACTCACAACGACTGCAACGAGATCCTACCGAGCGGCACATTGCGGGAGCTTTTGGGACAAGGATCCAAGGGTGCTGGAGTCATTTCGGAACTGAAGCGCTCAGCGGATGGCAGTACCAGCGAGATCACGCCGAAATGGGTCGCCAAATACACTGCAGTTGTCCAAGATCGAGGCGTGATTGAGAACAAGGGATACTTTGCTGCAGCAGAGTTGGCAGAATGAGCGATGATACGAGAACGACATAGCAGGATACATCATGCATTTGGATCAGCATTTAATCCACGGCGTTTGGGCAGACAGATATATATGGAGACCCTGATGAGCATTTGCGGGGAAGGGAGGCCTATTGATGGCAGTTGAGAGAAGAGAGATAGCGTTGCTTCTATACCATTTTGAATCGAATGAACGTCTTGATGAATAACCTAGAATCCCATCGCACCTGGTTTCGTATGCATATCTCCTTGTAATTTACCTCCAATTCATCTCGTAAATCATTTTCACCGAGGGAGATGGCAGGTTGGCCACAGAAATCCACCTGCCATGCCATCATATACGATTTCATCGTCCATTCTACGCCTAGCCTATCATGCTACGTTTCCTTCCTCTCATCCTCACATCCTCCAATTTCCTCAACACCACCGCCGCGCCCTTAAAGCTGTCTCCATACGCTTTCAAGACCTCTCCAAAGAGAGCTTCCGCGCTGGGATGCGTGCTACCAAATGCCCTTTCCAACACATACAAATCCACAGCGCGATCCTCGTCCTGACTGCTCTGGCTCGCAAGCCCGAAGTCAATCAACACAATCTCGCCATCCAGCTCTCCATCCACATGTCCATTCGGCTGTCCCTTCGGTGCAGGCCTCAACATGATATTGCTCGTCGTCAGATCCCCGTGCACCACTCCAACGGCATGCATCCTCCCCACGGCCCTGCCAATCTTCTCCATCAAGCCCAACACCTCCTCCTGCCCCGCCTTATCCTCCAGCGTCTTCCCCTCCTCCTTCCTCCTCCTCAGCCACCTGTTCAGACTGGTCCTGATGACCTCGCCATCCACCCACTCCATCGCTATCCATCCGCCTCTCTGGTCCGAGTCCAGGCCATAGACAGCAGGCACGGGCACCCCATCGCGCCGGCACTTTGCGAGGACGCGCGTCTCGCTGAGGATCCGGTGCTTCGTCAACCGCGCGTCGAGGATCGGGTGGCGGTAGCGTTTCGGAGGGCGGTGCTTGAGTGCGCAGGGCAGCGAGGGCAGGAGGTAGGTCGATTTGTAGAGGAGGGCTTCGGCGCCTTGGGTTATGAGTTGTGGCGGGGTCGCGGTCGGGTGGGTGAGGATTGTCGGGAGGGGGGTGATCGGATCGGTAGGGGGGACGCTTATTATCGTCTCGATTGTCGTCGTCATCGTGGAGATATGGGAGAGGATATGGGAGGTATTGGTGAACAATTGGAGTTGCGACTGGTGCAGCCAAAATATTAATGAATTGCTATGAGGAAGCAGATGTCAGACGTGGGGTCGGCTGCGCCCGCTTTTAGCCTTGTCTGCACTTCGTGCGAATCCTCAGCCTCGTCATATATGCCATGCCATAGTGAATGAGTGATGCATACCAGGTCAGAGAAACCTATATACAGCTCTGATAATCCTACCTGTACATACCTTCTATGCATGACTTCTCACTCGTTTGTTTTCCCCAATCTTTTCTCAGGCGCCATTCGTGACACTTTCATGCCCAACTCCCCTCGGGCAATCATCGCAGCGCTACCCTACTGCAACGCCGCATTATGCACACTCTCCACGCGCAAACGCAGGGGTATCACTCAATGCCAAATCCCCCTCCCACAGTTACTGGCCACATCCCTCGCCACAGCACCGAATGAACACCAGCACACAAATCGCCATTGAATCTCTGATCCCGAAACTTCTTCCTCTCAATGCCTCCATCCTTCAGATAATGACCATGGCAAAGCCGCTACTATAACACTACCATTCCTCACCACCTACTCCATGGCCGAGAACGACCTTCCCCTCACCGCCCTGACGCTCATCCTCGCCGCGCTGGCCCTCTCCATCGTCGTCATCGCCCAAGTCACCTCGTCATACACATCCGCCTACTTCTCTGCGCCGCTCGAGCTCCCGACCTTCCTCGACGCGGCCGACTTCTCGATCCAGGAGAATGAGTCCTACGACCGCGACATCGCGCGCATCCCCCGCCTCGAAGACAAGATGCGCCTGAACCGCGTCCTGCGCGAGATACAAAAGTGCGGCGACGACCTGAGAGAGGATCTCAACAGGCTGCTGATCGAGGAATCCGGGACGCGGCTGAGGAGCAGCGCGAGACTGCTGTGGAAGAGCCACAGGGAGCACTTGGAACAGCGCGTCAGGAGGCTAGATCTACTGCGCATGCGCTTCCTGGTCCTGTACATGGGGTTGGTGGCAGCGGGGGCCGTCGTGCCGGAGAAGCCGGTGGCAGAGAAGACGCCGGAGAGGATGGTGCCGAAGATGGCGCTGAGGCCGCATTTGCCGCATGCGTTGATGGAGGGGGTGCAGAGGAAGCCGCCGCTCAGGAGGCTGACGACGCAGGCGATGGGCCATAGTAATGATGAAGTCAGTGGGGGACATAAGATGGCCTGGGCGAGTGTGGTTAGTGAGTTGCAGAGGAGTCCGTTGATGCATAAGCGGCATGCGAGTATTGAAACGGCGATGGCGAGGCCGCCGGAATGAGTTCTGGACATTCGTTGATTTCTTGAGAAGATGAAGTTATGAAGAGGAATTATGAAGAGCCCGCTCGAGCTGAGCATAGCAGCAGGCATGGGCTTTCAGCAACGACTGACGACGAGAATATGCCTTGGGAGGGCGGATGGACTGAGCTATTCTGCTAGAGACTCAAGGATACGATTCATTTCAGCATTTTCAACACTTAGACGGCCGAGCATTGACCCTTAGCTGGACGGCTTGTATGACGAGAAGAATACCCTTTACGACATTACGGTGTATGAGCTACGTTCACGTTCATGATAGATGAGCTTAAGAGCATTTTTGGTTGGTGTCATGCATGGCGAGATAGATACCCCCATTCGAGATTCGACATTTGCGGTGAGATTTAAAGGACGTTTTAGGCGGAGGGTGAAAGGGTGGTGAAGCTTCAATTCTAGATAGAGGTATATTAATATTTAATTTGAGGATGATCTATGAGAGTGGCTTCCTTGGGAATGGATGAAGTGAAGACGTAGATTTTTGTGAATAAAAAGAATACCACAATCCCAAAGCAAGCACTCATATTCAAGAAATCATAGTTCATATGGTATAAATAGCTGCTGGATAGCCAAACTAGCCAAACTCCACAAGCAAAAAAGCAAAAAACAATGCTGCAAATCAGAACATATGGATCTATTGTCGCAGTCCTGGGCTGTTTATCATGATAATAGAGCCACGCAAAACCCAATTCTCGAAGGAATGCATTAGGGCGACTCAACAACAGACGCTGAGCAACAGAAGGTCTCCGGGTGACAGCAGCATCTCTGACAGTGCGAACAGCGGTGGTGAATCTGGATAAGACAGTGAGCTACCAGGATATTTTGTTGTTTGACGATTGGCTCCATGGAAAGCATTGCAACAATGCCTCATCGGCCTTATGGATAAAGGCGCAACTCATAATTATACTTAGATGCCTCTTTCTAGATCATCAATGTTGTAGGTGGCTCAATTTGGATGATAGGTTTCAAGCCTATAAATAGACTGATTTGAGTTCTCAAAGCTACATTGGCTCGAATATTCCGATTTCAACTCTTGTTTCCAATATCCTACACCACAGCCCGCGCCTTCATCACTTTCCCATCTGCTCCTACCAATCACACCCCTTCGCCAGCAACTCCGCCAACTCATACAACGCCAAAGCATCCTCCTCATCAAACCCCTCGAGCACGGCACAATCGACATCAATGACGGCCTTGACCTCGTCATCCACGACAATCGGCACCACCAGCTCGCTCTTCGACGCCGAGTCGCACGCGATGTGGTTCGGGAACGCCTCCACGTTATTCACGACCTGGATGGTCTTGTGCGTCGCCGCGTAGCCGCACACGCCGCGGCTGAAGGCGATGGTCTGGCAGGCGACGCCGCCGTGGAAGGGGCCCAGGATCAGCTGCTTCGGGGTTGTCGGGTCGAGGACGTAGAAACCTGGGACGGCTTAACGGGGCTCCGAGGAGGGGTGGGGAGGGCAAGGATGAAGTTGCGGGTGAGAGATGACATACCTGCCCAGTTGACTTCGGAGAGGGGAGCCGGGAGCGATTTGTAGGCGTGCCAGAGGAGAGAGGAGGCGTTGGCGAGGTTGCTGGATAGGGGGTTAGGAGATATCACGTGATGGATTTATGTAGAGTTGCATACCAGACCTGTATATTGTTAGTTTATGAATATAAAAGTCTGACATGGGATTATTAAGGTTTCACCCAGTTGCGTTGCCCTTCCAGCAGGCCCTTCATTTGCTCCAAGACCTGCTGGTAAGCCTCCTTCTTCGAGACACCCTCCGAGAACGTTGATGCATCTGCGTGAACCTAGACGGGCAGATTGATTGTATTAGTTTTGAGCCTTGATAGAATAGAACAGCCAGGCTTAGGTTCGTACCATTGTTGCTGCTCTATCGCTTGTTGGAAAGAAAGACCAGAAGAGAAATGTTGAACTATCACTTGGAGCTTACACAGAGTCCCGTCGTTTTGCTCAAACGCGCAATTCTCTAGAGCTGCGCCCCTCCCGCTTTCATTTCTCCGTTGCGCCGCTTATCGCCGAGATAAGGGGGTTAGCTCCGACATTGGGTTCCACGTTCCCCAGATTCTGGAGCGACATAAAAGACCCTAGCGCCCCGTCGTTCATCAATTCCACTAAAATTGCGTCTTAGCCATATAGTTATATTTATCTTTAATTCGAAAAATATTGATATTGCTGCGATGTCTGGCACACCGTGCCCAGATTGTGTGAGCGGCACTTTGAGCGTTGAAACATCGACAGGGACAGAGACTACTATCCATGGACGTCCAACCTATATCGCGACCCCAGAGGGCGAGTCGAAGGGATTGATTGTGTTTATCACAGACGCTTTTGGATGGAAGCTGCCAAACAACCGTGTACTGGCAGACAAATTTGCAAAGAAGGGTGGATACACAGTCTACATCCCTGACTTCATGGACGGTAAATCACTCCCTATCTAAATGAGTGCCTATGTCTGACATGAACAGGTCACGGATGCAGCGCAGAAGTTCTAACTCTTATGGACTTTATCAATACGCCAGCATCATGGTTTACAATGGTATTCGTCAAGCCACTCTATATCGCACGAGTCCTGTGGAATTTCATCCCATTCATCATCCTTTGCCGCGAATCGGTTTGCAAGCCGAGAATAGTCGACTTTATGAAGGCACTGCGCACGGCGCCGGATACTGCAAACTTGAAGATTGGCGTTGCGGGCTTCTGCTGGGGTGGACTGCATGCTGTGAAGCTAGCACATGATACTCCGTCATCGCGAGTCCATCGATATGGTTCCGAGGCTGGCGAGCTGAAGTCACTCGTTGATGCGGTGTTCACGGCTCACCCAAGCATGTTGTCGATTCCGGCTGATGTGCAAAATGTCACTGTTCCATTATCCATTGCCATCGGAGATGTGGATATCGTGATGAAGATTTCGGAGGTAGAGAAGGCCAAGACGATACTGGAGAAGAAGAGCGATGACCATGAGGTCCTGATATACCCTGGGGGAAAGCATGGGTTTGCTATCAGAGGTGACCCGAAAGATCTTAAGCAGAAGGAACTTGCGGACCAGGCCGAGGAGCAGGCTCTGAGTTGGTTCTCCAAATGGCTCGTCTAGACGAAGCCATAATCTATTCCTGGGAGTGATCTTTGGCGCGGGAAGAATTTGCTGTCCTCTTTGATGTTAATTTTTTTGGAGTCAATTGTTGCAAATAACCTTGCGAGTTGTTTATTTTGTTGGATGGGTCGCTGTTGGTCGGACATATTTAGATGCTGCGCAGATTCGGAACATTGAACAAGACGAGACCAGGGTGTCTTCCAGAAGCCGAGCCATCATGAATCAGAATAGTGAGGAACGAAAAGCACATACTGCCCCTATCATTACCGCTGTGGCTAAGCCAGAGCATGCATAGGCGGCTCGAATATGTCAGAATATTTACCGACAGCCTCAAGATCAAGCGCGATGCGGTCCGAACGTCCAGGCCTCGGATGACGTCGATGTCAGCCTTGTGGAATTGGAAATTGGCTCCACGTGATGTCGCTAGCACCACCGACGTCCGCGAAGCCAATGAGAAGCTGTCCTTGGCGCTGGATTAAGCGCGCATCAGCACCACCCACTCATCATCCTGCACTCGAGTTCCAGGAATAAACATGATACCATCCGGGTAGCATGAGAGCGCCTACCGACATGTCGCTGACCTTTCAGAAAGCTTCCCTTGACGATGTTGATGCAAATATTGTGGCTGAGCGGCACCATATGGCCCGATGCAGGTCGGAGCAGGTCTGGAGCACATGAGTCTATCTGATTATGTAGAGCCAGACGATATACTCAATCTAATTTTGCTTTGTTTCTTCTCCTTATTCCCTTTCGTTGTCCCTTCATTTTAGATTTTTGTTTCGTACGCTGCATCTATACTTTCCTGTGTTGTGGGTTTCCTTTGCTGTGTTTCTGCTCTCATTACTTTCTGCTACGGTGATGGGACGCTGGCCGGCTCATCCACTGCATTTGCTTCTCTTTTTCCAGGCTAGTAGACCTCCATCTCATTGATTTTGTCTTGGAAATGTGAGATGCAGTTGCAACATATATGCTGACGAGCCATTACAGCATTCTTAAGATGGGCATTTTACCAGCGAGCTTACTCGCTTTAATATATACACTGTCTCTTACGAACCCGGCGATAGCCCAGTCCTCCTCATCATTAGCATATACTTTGGGAAACGACGTAACGATATTTATCCCATCATGTGCACAGTCGTGCTTCATTTCTTTCCTCGATGCGGACTTTCCTAAGTCTATCTGTGGTACAAGTCCAACTTTAGACTGTTTGTGCGCACACAATAGCACGTCAGGTTTCACTGCCGGAGAGGTAGCATTGCAATGTATTGTAGCGGAGGATAATGTGGGGTTCTGTGAGGGAGAGACGGGAAATTCGACGGTTTCGGAAAGGGCATATCATATGTGTGTGGGAAAGCCGAATGCATTTCCGAATACGCATTCAACACTCGCGGCGACTTTGATTATTGAGACTTCGAAGCCAAGTATTGCGCAAGTGGCACCAACGCCATCGAGCAGCACTTTGGCGACTTCAACGCGGAAGGCCAGCCCGTCGGTGGTCAGCACAGCCTCTCTTACGACTGCGGCGGTCAGCACAGCCCCTCTTACGACTGCGAACCCAACGACAGCTCCTACAAGTTCAACGACTACTTCTACAGGCCCTACTGTGGTATCCTCTGCCCTGGAAACTTCTGCTTCTACAGCTGCGGAGACACAACTGAGCTCACCACAAATTGCTGGCATTGTTGTGGCGGGTGTCGGAGCCGTCGCACTGGCGATTGGAGCTATTGCAATTGCAGCTTGCTTGAGGCGACGAAGGAGAAGAGAAAGAGAAAGACATAGTGGCCTGCTCCCATTTCGATTGGATCCATCGAGACGTAAGGGGGGGTCGTCCAAAGGATCATCAGAGAAGAGTTTTGGAGCTCCTGGAGGTACCCCCAACGGAATTGCTGCAAAGGTTCCGCCAAGAGTTCCACCGCGTCTCTTTACAGACCCAAATATGTTCTCTAGGAGAAGCATCAAGCCGGATGAAATTGGAGTTGCTATTACTCCTGAAACAAAGCAACCAGCGAGGTCTTCGAGACTTCTGCCAGAAAAGCCGGTATTACGCCTACATGTGCCTACTGAACCCATGGCAATGAAGGGACCTCCGTTAGCACCATTCCAAATGCCACCATATAACAAAGAGTCTTCCGAATTACCAGCAGATCGGAGTAGAGATAGTGCAATGACACAATTTGAAGAAGATAACACCCCATATACGCCATATAATTACGCAGCAAATAACGCCAACTATTACGACGGATCATATAACGATGTAACGATATCTCCACAGACAGCAGCACCTACAACAAGTGCATATATCTGGCCAAAGGCGTCACTACCACGCATGGGTGAGGCGGAGGATATGAGAAGGCCACACGAAATTCGAAAACCAGTTCAAAGTTTTTCGCAACCGCTGCAGCCAGACACAGCGACTTCCAGTGTCTATTCTGGGCGAGGATCGCTACTTGATAGTGGCATCGGCTACCGAAATGCATCATGGCGACCTCAACGTCCACAACAACAACCACAATATAAGGCATACACACCATATCATCAACCGTCCAGCCAGCAATTAGTGGACACCGTCACTGATATTGACAGCCAAGGAGAATCTGCGCCAGAACCTTCTCTAGTACCTGCACCGTTACGACCCAAGTCCTATATGAATGATCGACGAAGTGGAGAGCTTTCGCCGGTTGCGGAATCGCCTGTCTCTTATCCGAAAATTCCTAAACTCTCTCCTACTATGCCATATCCGCCACCACCACAACCGAATTTTTATCGGAATAGGAGCCAGGATTATCAACGGCAGCAGCCGCAGCAACGGCCGCAACCAGAACAGCAACAACCGTATGTGGCACCTTGGTTGCAGGCGGAGAAAGATGCCGCGAGGGCGAGAAATCAGGCGAAGCTGGCAAGGAGTGAGAAAAAAGAAGAATATGCTGGATATAAGTCATATGGTGGTTTACCAACATCCATGCCGATTCAGATATCTATGCAATCACAACACTCACCAAGAGCAAGTAGCGCAATGTCCACAACGAGTACCTCCTCATCTCTTCTCGAGAAGCGCCGTGGCAAGGAACAAGCTGCGAACCTCGTTCTAGTGAGCACTCAAGAAGAGACGGCAAGGAGGCGAGCACAGCCTAAATGGCACGTTAAGGAAGAGGAGGAAGGGAGGAGCGCACAGGATTCGGGATGGAAACCGCAGACTCAGGGAAGAGATCTAACGGTGAAGTGGAATACGACGATGATGGAGGAGGATAGAGCTGAGCTACCGAAGACACCGTTGTGGAACCCGGAGCTAACGCCGAAGATGAGGAATGGGGAGTTATATCTTATTGTACAATAATGAGGGCAACTAATATCATAGATATTAAGAGAATCTATAACCATGATAAAATAATAATGCTCCATCTATTTCTAGGCATATTTTTTTTAATTATGCTGAGTCTCCTAAGTTCGTCGAGGACGGCATACACACTAACCTGGCCAACCTCTTTGACAGCATACTATACATCCAGGCGACAGACATAATAGTGCTCGAAGATTCGCAGGCAGCATCGGCGGAAGAATCTAAACGATTCTCGAATTACAACTTAGCAAGAGATTTAGAAGCTAAATATGTTACTTAACCGCCAAGTGTATAGCCATTCTGCAGGCCCGCAATGCAAGGTTGTAGGCGCCTGTTGGGTTTCAGATATAAAGCGCGTCATTAGTTACCCCAGGTAGCACTTAATATATATTGCGCTGCTGCACAGCATTACCAGATATACTACAGTACCACTGCTTTTCTGAAGAAGATAGATTCTCCTCTTTTTATTGTTGTATCGTTCTACCGCTGTACTGTCATCGCGACGTATCATTATTGTTTTTTGAGAAACGGGCAGTTGCAATGAATCAGTATTTATATGCACCACTCTTGTCATGTCCGTCGCAGATTCGAATACTCAAGCTGTATCCATCGCCAGATACGGACTCGGAAGTCCAATGCAGCCTTCAAACCGTCCTGCTCGATTCTGACCCAGCACCCGTTTACGAAACATTGTCGTATATGTGGGGAAATGCTAAGGACGTCGCGCCTATATATCTCGATGGGCGAAAATTCTATGTCACAGCGAATTGTGTGGCAGCGTTGAGAGCCATTCGCCATGCTACAAGACGCAAGACCTTGTGGGTTGATGCAATCTGCATCAATCAGAGTGATAATATAGAGAAGGGACACCAGGTTGAAATGATGTCGCACATCTACGAGAAGGGGTGGGTCGATTTCTTGTACATGGGGTTAGATGAAGAGCAAATCGGTCTTGCAACGGGCTTTCTGGATAAATGGACACTGCTCTACAACAGGAGACAACCGATGAGACCAACGGATATTGCTAAAGTTCATGGCAAAGAACTTGGAGTGAGAGATTGGAGAGAAACCATGAACGTCTTCACGGCTGGAGTATGGCAGCGGATGTGGATTGTACAGGAACTTGCTTTGGCGAGCGATGTCATTGTCATCTGTGGCTCACGACGATACGAATGGCTGTGCCTGGATGCATTGGCTCAGGCTCTTCTGTCTCCTTTGTACATCAACAGGATCACGACTGAGGCCAGGAAAGGTATTAATACTGTGCAGTCAGTAACTGCGTTAATGGCAGAACGGCAAGACAAAAGGGTTGGACAACCTGGACGAGACGATATCCTGAGCGTTTGGGCAGATTTTGGGTATTGCCGCTGCTTGCATCCGAGGGACAAGATATTTGCTCTCCTAGGAATTGTCCATCCATCCAAGAATCTGGGCATTCGGCCGAATTACCAGACCACAGTCACTGACAGTGGGTTATTCTGCCAAGTCACCAGAAATTATATTTCTCAAAATCAAGATCTGATGATCTTATTGTATTGTCGTTGCAGCGGGAATGATAGAAAGAGTAGTCCAGCCAGGAAAGATCTAGACACTTTGCCCACCTGGGTCCCCAATTTCGGATCAGATTCGAAACCACTCATCCCTGGATTTCTTGCAAACCGGCCTCAGTGGAATGCGGGATTTTACATTCCCTGGCTGAAATCATCCACCATTATCCTACGCCAAGATAGGGATGAGAGTCAACTGTCATTGATTGGCACCGTAGTGGATAAACTCAAGTATGTCTTGAATATATCAAGCCTTATCCAAAACGATGAAAGACTCGAGTCTCTGAGGGTTGCATATTTTAATCTCGCTCGAACTTTTCCGCAGAAGTATTTAAGAGGGGAGGTATTCTCTGATTTATTTTGGAGGACAATAGCTGGTAACCAATATCGAAAAAGCCTTCATGACTTTGCTGTCGAAGTTCTAGAAGACAGCAGACGTTGCCTGAAACCCTGGAGAGCAGGACTAGATTATATACTGCAAAATGGATTTGAAAACGCTACGTTGAGCCCCCAGCAATTTGCAGAATCTCGAGGCGTCATATCTCGTTCCATGGAAGCTCTCCTGCAGGCTTCGCTGATCAGAGAACACCTACTCGACACTACCCAGGGCTATACAGTGGCTTTCACTGAAATGGGATACTGTGCTTTGGTTCTTGAGGGGAGCCGCATCGGCGACTATGTATGCGGGCTTGCCGGAGGATCTGCGCCGTACATACTTCGTCCTGTAGAGATATCCGGTGACAGAATGGTTGCGATATTTGTCGGGCTGGCTTATATTCATCGGCTCAGGGTTGATAAAGAGTCGGTGAGAGGAAATCTGTGCACATTTACGCTCATATGATAGTGAATTATTATCCATCCTTTTTTATGAAGTTATCTTGTTTCATGCAGTCATTGGACGATAGATGTTTTCGATCTGAAGGTCTCGTCGCCGGTCTTAGAGGAGAATTTGGATAGGGTGAGGTGAAGATATCGCGAGGTTATACGCAAGAATGGAGACTCAGGCAGGAGTTAGAAGGGTGCCAGCATGGTATGAAATAAACTTTGTGATAATATAGGGATCATTTGGATTTCTGTATAGATCGGATAAAGAATTAGAAATGAGTCAGCCGAGTCTTACACTCAACGCTGCATTTGCTCGTCATAGGATTTGTCCCCCCTGATATTTCGGTAGATAAAAGATGAAAGCAAGACGAACCCCATTCTTGGATGAAAACATGAGTAGAAACCTAATCATGATTCTCTCTCTTAGCAAGATCTAAGGAAATACTTCTCGTCCAGATGTCATATCTAAAGTCGCGACTCTGCTTGCATCACCCTTCCAGCCAGTTTCAAACCTGCTTTGTCTCTTTTTCTCATTCACATACTCCAAAGCTGTGTTCTGAATTTTGTCCCAGCCAAATTTGAGTTTCTTTCCACCAATCTCATCCCGACTTAACCTCTCCAAAGCCTCTTGAACCCATACCACGCAATTAAACATCGGGTCATTCTGAACGACAGGCGTATCTGCAAAGATTCTCTCCGCCAGTTCTATGCTAGGAACCTCGCCAACGAGAATCCTCACAAGAACCTGCGGCTCACAGTCAGGGCTGGGGTGATGCGAACAGCTTCATAAACCCATGGAATAGAGACGACGCCCGCGTTGGACTGAACGATGTTCTTGCAGTGGAATTTTGTGGTTTCTTCGATCGTTGGACCCGTGGTCTCGCGTTCAGGAGATATGTGGAGCGCGTAATGGTAGGTTTGGGGATATTTGGGACGAGCGTAAAGTGCTAGATATAGGTTCTGAGACAGCGGGTTAGTGGGTTCTGCTTGTCGAATGGATTTGAGACACACGTATTTGGGTTTCCATCGACTGAATTTGGGAATCAAAGCACTCTTGAGATCTTTGAAGGCCATTGGTATTGTACGGGCCCTGATGGGGGAAGATTACCGCAGTGATCAAGAAATCGGCAAAGACGGCTGATATTCGCCAGTGTTGCTGGAATACGTATACGATCACATTCGCAACTTTTGCAAATGAATATGAACAAATACACAATTGAGGTGAATAGAATATACAAACACATTCGTATATTCAAGCTTAGACCATTTGATTTGACTTATTATCACGTGCGCTCTACATTGCTGTTACATGTCCTTGATTTATATGATTTCTGATCACGTGTACAAAGAAATTTATAGCGAATCACATGACTGTGCTAATATTATTTAGGTAATATTTCAGCTTCGAATATTCGAATATCATTCTCAAAATAGGTGAATACAAATAAACATGAGAAAAACACGTCTTCATTTGAACATATAATCGATTACAGGTGAACATTCTTGGCATTTCAGCAACACTGATATTTGCATATCTCTAAATGTATCTCACTTTCGACCTTATCTGGTTACTGAGACCATATGAAATTATGAATTCATCATTCATGCAGATCGCATACTCCTCGACGGAATCCAGTATCCAACTTCCTCGTTTCTTCAAGCTCAGCATACTTGGCACGAAGCACTGCTCCCAGCAACTACTGTTGGTAAATCCTTTGTCTGTATTTCCAGGTACTTTCTGTTGGATAAAGAGGTTTGGTGCCTGTCTGTAGGCACCCGGGGATTCTCACTTTGGAGAATCTTCACGTCATGCATGGATGATTCCATGCATAGTTCCATCGGCTCTTTGAGCCTTTGT
>Ga0123337_10003552_pt1 | contig 16532 bp, 15 predicted proteins | sample frozenSSSSmetaG_FD_89792 | JGI IMG/M metagenome (GOLD analysis project Ga0123337, IMG submission 89792) | Glacier valley bacterial and archeal communities from Borup Fiord, Nunavut, Canada, to study Microbial Dark Matter (Phase II) -... | ecosystem: Environmental > Aquatic > Freshwater > Ice >... | reverse complement strand
GGGTGCACCTCAAACCCTTTAAATACCTTGATTCAGCTTGCCTCGGCCAATGTCCCCGCCGTGAATCGAACACGGATCTACAGTTTAGGAAGCCGTAAGTATTTATTGATTCTACAAGTAAAACCTTCCACCTGTAACCACCTGTAACCAAAAACGGCTTGCCAAGATCCGTTTTTCCGCTACCTCTTGGCCATGCGCCAAGACGTAACACTGAGCAAAGTAAAGCATCCAAGGTATTCCTACCGGGTCCGTTTTCCGGGCAAGGATGGGAAGACTTTGCAAAAGTGGTTCACCACGAAAACCGAGGCGGGACTATTCGCCAAGGAACGGGAAAAGGAGATTGGCCGGGAAGGTCTTGCGTTTGGCGTGATGGGGGATGACGAGAAAGCCGCCGTCGCGTTTTGGCGGGGCTTCGTGGCCAGTGTGCCGGATTCCCCGCCGCCCGCCTTGCTGGCCATCTTGCAAGGCTATGCGGAGACGTGGAAGGCCACACGTTCAAGCGTGACGGTTGCCGCCGCCGTGGATGCCTATGAAGCAGCCAAGACGGCGGAGGGATTGCGCCCGCGATCCCTGCAAGCAATCCGCACCCGTTGCCATCGTTTCGTGATGGACTTCGGAAGCCGTTCGATTTCCTCGATCACCACGGCGGAAATTTCGGACTGGATTCTGTCGCTTCCCGTCCTCATTCAACGCGGCCCGGTAAAGGCGAAGCCCGGCAAGGGTGCCGCCCCGGCGCAAGTCGGCTTGCTGGCGAAACGCAATCAAAGGCTTGGCCTGTCCGGGTTGTTCAACTATGCCAAAACGCGGGGCTGGGTCCGGGAAAATCCGGTTGTCGATTCCGCCCGCCCGAAGCCGCCGAAAACCCGTCCCGAGGTTCTCCGCCCTTCCGACGTGGCCCGCCTGTTCGGTGCCCTGGAGAAAATCGCCAGGACGAAAAACGCGCCCGCCCTGATTCCGTTTTGGGCGGTCCGTTTCTTTGCCGGGGTCCGGGAGCAGGAAACCCTGCGGATGGATTGGAGCATGATCGACCTTGCCGCCCAGGAAATCCACTTGCCCGATACCGTCACTAAAACCGGGCATTCCCGCACCGTGAAAATCGAACCCGCCCTTGCCGCCTTCCTCACTCCCTACGCGAAAACCGACGGGTCGCTTGTCACGACCTCCGCCATGGCCCGAATCTATCACTTGCGGAAGGCTTGGCGTATCCTGCAAGACGAGGATGCCGCCGCCATCGAAAGGGGCGAGGAAATCCGCCCGTTCCCGGTGCCGATGCCTGCCAACGCGGCCCGCCATAGCTTCGCCACGTTTCACTTGCTGGCCTTCCGTCACGCCGGGGAAACCGCTTTGCAGCTTGGCCACGGTGGAAGCCCGGAAATGCTTCACCGCCACTACAAGGGCATTGCCAGCGAAGCGGAAGCCTTGGCGTTTTGGGCGATCCGTCCCGCCGCTGGTCCTGCCAACGTCGTTTCGATTTCCGGGCTAACCGAGGAAGCCGCCACGCCGCAAACCAACCAGAAAAAAGCCCGATGAACTATCCCGAAGCTATTGAAATCCGCCCTGCACCGCCGCTTGAAATCCCACAAGTGGCGGTGGCTTGGGATATGCCGACCGCATGGTTTGAAGCTATCAACTCCCGTGGACCCGACCTTGTGGCGTTGTTCGATTGTTTCTTGGTCGCCATGCCCGGACAAATCAGAAATCTTCCACTTTCTAGCGACTTTCCCCGGCTCTTTGGCTGTGTGGTAGAGAGGGACCGGGAGGAATCAGCAAGGGCGATGAATGCCGAAACGATTCGCGTCCGCCAAATTATGCGTCGCTCGCTTTGGAGGTTGATAGAGGAAGCATCTGAACGCGTCGGCGTGACATGCCAAGCCCTGATGCTTGTGATGACGGCTCACTACGTCAATCTATCAACTATCAAAAACGATGAACCGAGGAACCCAAAACGCGGCAACGTAGTCCGCGGTCCTTGGAAGCCGAGCCTCTGCGGAAAGGGGGAAGGATGAAACCCTTGGAAACTCCTGCCTTGGCAATGATAGACACCCCCGACGCCGTGGCATTCTCCTCTCTCCACTTCGTGAAACCAACTCCCGCCATGAAAAAGACCGCCCCGAAAAAAGCCGCGAAGCCGCAGTCTCCCGAGCTTGCCATGATAGACACCCCGGAAGATGGGAGTTTCTACTTGCTGCCGCCTGTGAATCTTGATGGTTACAATCCCGCGATCCGTGTTCATGCGGGCGAGATATTTCCTTGCTACGTAGTGCCCTCCCGTATCGGTGGCGTGTTCTCCCAAGGCGGGCGGCAAGCGGTAAGGCGATGGCGAGAGTTGGAGGGGATTCAGCACGCCTTGGAAATCATGGGCGCGGTGTGGAGTGGCCTCTTGAAGTCCTATCCCGGCGCAAGCGATGATCTAGCCCGGCAGAAAAATCTAGCGGAAGGTCTGATGGGTCCGCCCGATATTTCGTTTGCTCTGATTGAAAAGAGCGGAGCACGTGGGAAGTCTCGCGTCCCCAAGAAAGCGGCATTCATTCAACGAAATGTGATGGCCCTAGCCCATTGGGGAGCGATCTGGGAAATAAGAGAAGTCGCCAAGAGCAAAACGGTTGACGGTGGACCAAGGCCGGGCGCGATTCATTGGAAGGAAGCCGCCGCTCTGATGAATCGGATATGCCATGAAAAAATGCCAGAATCGCGGGGGGCACAATGGACAGGCTTCACCCCGCGTTCATTGGAAAAACTCGCGGATCGGTGGGGGCTTTCTTTCGAGTCGGGGGCTTGATTTGTTTTCCGCTGTCAAGAGGTTTCCCGTATCTCATGCGATAGGGGAGCATTCTGTTTCTCCGCTTCAAGTGCGCGATTATGCGCCTTGTGAAATCATTACGCCCCGCCCCACTACCTAACGCCCCGCTTCTCACCCGCAAGCAAGGTGCCGCTTGTCTGAATATCGCGCTTCGCTCGCTCGATCACCTCATTACCGCCAAGGAGATCCCGATTTTGAAAATCGGGAAGTCTATCCGAATCCGGCCCGCAGCCATCGAAGATTTTATTTTCGCCCGTGAAGGTGGAAATTGAACCCATGACCCTCCCGAGATCATGGAAAGCACACCGATGCACCCGGTTATTGAAGCCGGGTCTAAACTGCAAGCCGCCGTCTCCCCGTTGGAAGGATGGCGCATTGCCGAAGTGAAAGCCGCCGGGGGCGGAGACGAAGATTTGCGGGCTTTGTGCTTCGCCAAGATCGGCCCGGCCCGTGAAAAACTTCACCGATTCATCCTTCACTTTCACCGCCACGGGGCAACCGTGATGCGCGCCTTTGAAGAGTTGGCGGATGAAGCGGTGAAGAAAGGATTTCCCGAGCGTTTGGGATGCGAGACGCTTTCGGCAACCGCACGCTTCCTCTATCCGGCTTTCCCTCTATCGAACAACGAACGGCCGGGCTACGTGGTCGCCCTGCGGATCAAACGCCCGGACCTTGCCGGGATGCTCGATGCCGAAACGGATTGGCCGCTTGCCCTCTTGCGGGCGGGCTGGAATCCATGGCGGGAGGTAACGGGGAATGAGTGAAAACCCCGCCATCCGCCGCGCCATTGCGGACAGTCTGCTAGGCACGCCGCTTGATGAGCTGGGTTTTGCGCCGTGCCCTGGTCGCCAGTTTCACAACGGGGCGCGCGGTCGGCGGGACTTCCAAGTGATGCTTGAAGGTGCCCCCACGGGCCGCTGTTTTCACACGTCATGCGGTGCAGCGGTTGACGAGTTCAACGCCAGTTTGCGAAGCCTGATAGGCAAGGCGGAAGCAAACGGCGGCGGCACGGGTGCCCCGAGCCCGCCGATCCTTGGCAACGTGCCGCCGATGCCGGAAGCCCCGAGGAAACCGAAACGCCCGCCCTATGATCCCGCCAAACTGGCGGACTTCGCGGCCCGCTGCCCCTATCCGATCACGCCGGAATGGCTGGCGGCACGCTCGCCCGTGGCCATCCCGGAAGCGCAAGGCGTGGCCACGGCGGAGCTGTTCCTTGCCGCGCTCTATCACCCCGGCGAGCGCGTGCTGGTTTTCACCCGTGAGTTTTCCCAAGGGGATTTCCTTTGGACGCCCGGCGGCGGTTCCTATCGACTGGCGGAACGGCCCGGCGTGAAGGCGGTTCCCTCGCCACTTCCCACGGGCGCCCCGCTTGGCGCGTGGTTCCTCGCTCAACCCGTTTCCGGCAAGTGGGAGGTGAACACGAACAACCGCGCCCCGGACGGCTCGCCGAAGATGGGTCGGCGGCATGGGGCTTGCGTGATGGCGTGGCGGTTCATGGTCTTGGAGTCGGATGAAGCCCCGCCCGAGTTGTGGCTTCGCGCCCTGGTTCAACTTCCGCTTCCCATTGTCGCCGTCTATACTTCCGGCGGGCGGAGCATTCACGCCCTTTGCCGGATCGACGCCGGGAGCAAGGAATCATGGGACAGTTTGCGCGATGATCTGGTTCCCATTCTCTGCCCGCTGGGTGCCGATCCCGCCGCGATGACGGCGGTTCGCCTGACGCGCCTTCCCGGCACTCTCCGCCACGGTTCACGGGGCAAGGATGGAAAGGTGAAACCTTACCCCTCGCCCCGCCTGCAAAGGCTTCTGTGGCTCAATCCTCGCGCCCCTGCCTGCCCGATTCTCGACCTCCTTCCCTGACTCTCACCCCTGCCCCTGACATGCCATCCCCTGAAACTCCCTCGCCCTGTCCGGGTGACGATTCCGGCCCGGATTCTATCCGCCGGAACTTCATCGCCGTTGCCGCCGCTACCGATACGCCCGCCCCCGGCGATGGCTCGCGCCTGCTGGCGGTGCCCTTGTCTCCCGTGATTTCCACTCTTGCCCGGACGGTGGGCAGTATCCTTCATGCCGCCCCGATTTTCCGCTTTGGCGAATCTATCGTAACGGTTGACGAGTTAGGGAAAATTGAACCGATGGATTCCGTTCGTTTCACTACTTGGGTGGAAGACTACTTTCTTTTCACGCGGCCTGATACTGACTCCCCCAAGGCTCAAACCATCGGGAAAGACAAGGCCGCGCAAATTCTCCGTTCCAATCAGTTTCGCAAGCATCTTCGCGAATTAAAAGCCGTTTCCAAAGTCCGCTTGCCCGTCTGGCGGGGCGAGGGCGAAGCCCGGACGGTGGAACTTGCCCCCGAGGGCTTCGACCCCGCCACGAGTCGCTTCACGGTGAACACGATACCCTTCGCGGATGACATGACGCTAAAAGATGCGGAGAACCACATTTTCGCGTGTTTCGGTGAATTCCCTTACGATCCCGAGGGGGAAGAGCAGGTCTTGAAGCGGCGGAGTTTTGCCGTTCACCTTGCGTTGACCCTTGGAGTTTTCTGCAACGCCTTGTTTCCCGCTAAAACCGCGCGGCCGGTGGGGGCATATCTAGCCACTCAACCCGGCTCCGGGAAAAGCCTGCTGACCCGGCTTGCTCTGTGTGCCGTGCATGGATTGATCGGAGAAAATGACATGCCAAAGGACGATAAGGCCCTGCAAACATTGCTGGAATCCGTGGCCTTGCAACGCGCTCCCATCTTGGTTTTGGATAACTGTTACACCCTCCGATCATCGGTATTTGATCGGTTCGTTACCGCTGCGAAGCACAACCCGCGGCTTTTCAATCTTCAGGCTACCCAGGAAATTGACGCCTGCACCCAGTGTTTTGTGAGCGGGAATAATCTCACGCTTTCCGAAGATCTTGCCCGTAGAACCTTGCGTGTGGATCTATTCGTGCCGGGTGAAACAAAGGGCCGCAAATTCAAGAAACGGCTCACCACCCCGATGCTTGATGATCCAATTTTCCGCGGCAAGATGTTATCCGCGCTCTGGGCTTTGGTGCGAAGCTGGCGTGATAATGGAATGCCGATGCTGGAAGAGGTTTTGGATTCCTTTGAAGAATGGTCCGCAGTGATTGGCGGCATGGTGATTGATCGTGGCCTGATGAATCCCTTTACCCCGCCACCTGAAGAGTATGGCGGCGATGAAGCCGGGCGCGCCTTGATACTGGTCCTTGGCAAACTGGTAGGGGAAGCCGCGCTTGAAAAGCCGCCGCTCCTCGAGGCCGATGAGATACTTGCCCGAGCCGAATCCGACGGACTCCTCGCAACGATTGTAGGATTTCCGCAAGATGCGAGGAAGGTTTTGGGAGGTAAATTGAAGCCACTCCGGGAACGTGAAATCAGGGACTCGCAAGGGCGACTTTTCCAGTTTGGTAGCAGAAAAGTATCAGCGGGAACCCGCTATCAAATCCGCTTTCTGTGATGCCTCACAAGCCCGTGATGGCCCGCGTGACTGGATGGCCAGCCATGCCCGGCGCAAGGCCCGCCTGTGTGCCGCCACGCCTTGAAAAAGATTCCTTACCCCCTCGCCCCGCGCCCGCCTGCGAACCGCCACGGCTTCCCCCCCGCGCCCCTGTGTTCGATGGCGAAGGGCGATCACCAAAAGACCACTGGTGGGGGGGGGTAAGGAATCTTTTTCGGCTTCAATCGGGGGCGGGGCGAAAAAGCTAGCAGCCAAAACACGCGGGTTGCTTACACTTTTTGTCTGTCACTTTTCCGGGGCTTCCCGGTGACGGGTCCGCCCTTGTGTCCCTCGCCCGGTTCGCCCGGCCATCCGCCGAAGGGGCAAAGTGCTATTCCGAGCGAGAAAAGGCCATACTCACCATAAAAGACCATCCTGAAACCTTTATAGAATAAGGGATTATGGGCTTATGGTGTTTTATTCGTGTAATATAGAAAGGGGGGGGAGGTTCGCCTTGCCGGGAGGGGGCACGGCGTAGGGTCTGAGCTGGGCTGAGAATTCGGGAAAAAGACCATAAGACCACAAACCAAGGAAACATAAGGATTGCAGGCTGGCCTTTTGATTTCCGGGATGGCCTTTCTCGCCCCGCCCTGGCTTTTTGACTTCCGCCCCCGAGGTGGAAGCGGTGGCCCGCTTGCCCTGAGAACTTCATTCCGTGACGGTCGCCCGCTTCTCAAGGGTTGGCGGCCGTCTGTGTTTTTTGACTCCCGAGCCTTTGCAATGCCCTCGCCCCCTGACTCGCCCCTGATTGCGCGCGTTCGTTCTTTTCTGTCCAAAGACGGCGGCCCCATCCCTCAACCTTCCACCCCGGCCGGTGGCGAATCAGTCCTTGCAACGCTCATGGCAAGGCTAGATGCCGCAACCGACCATGCGACGATCAAGGAGTTGTCGCATGAAATCGACACCTTTCGTGTGAAAGGCACCCTTTGAACCGCTCCCATTTTCATTATGCTTGCCACTCTATTCCCTGCCACTCCCGCCCGTTGGATCGCCCCCTTGATCGTCGCCACCGAGCGCGATCTTATCGCCCGTTACCTGTCGGATGACTTGGACGAGGTATGCGCCGCTGCTGCTGCGGCTGGCGATCCTGTATTCCTGGCCATGGCAACCTTGCCACTCGCTTCCCGGCGCGAAGCGATCGACCGTTGGCGCAAAAAGAAAGTTTGTGAGCTGATGGCGACAAGTGAACCTGTCCGGGATTTTCTGGCGCAAGCCGCCCCCGATCTTGCGGAGTCCATCCGTGAGGGACAAGTCAGCCTGTCGGAAATCGATCACTCGATTTCAGCCTTTCGAGAGGACGCGGAGCAACGCCAGCGGGAGCTTGTCCTTGCCTCGAAAACCGCCATGGCGAAGGCGGTTCGCTCTGTGCTTCGGGATTGTTCCGAAGCTGATGAAGGAACGATTTCCCCGCAATATCTGGCGATCCTGGCAAATGGTGAATTCGGACTTTTTCGCCGTCGTGAGGGTTGCCTTCAGTTCGCCCGCGCTTCAGGAATCCGCTTCATGCTTTGCGAGTTGGACGGCTCAAAAACCCGGATTTATCCCGGTCCCGAGACCGATTGATTTTCCCTCTTTCCGTGGACAGTGGAAAATAACAAGCCGCCGTCGTTCGCAGGGGAACGGCGGCGGCTTTTTCGTGCGGTGATGAAATTGGCCTGTAACCAATCTGTAACCAAAAACAATGCGTTTTTGTGCGTTTTCGTGCGCGGCCATGCGTTTTCAAACGACTCTAGTTTTTGCTATTAAGTCCTTTATTTACAGGTATTTCAGCGTTTTTTCTAGGAGTGTCCCCGCCGTGAATCGAACACGGATCTACAGTTTAGGAAACCATCGTTCTATCCATTGAACTACGGGGACTTGGGTGCCGACAGGCGGAAAGGGAAATAGCCGGGCGGACGGGAGCAGGCAAGTCACTTGTGATTTCCAGCCGCTGGGAATTTCGGCAAGAGGACACGCTGGGCCGGATAGATGCCTTGGGAACCGCTGCAGCGGTAGGCGACAAGGCAGGCGGTGGCGATGTAAAGGCCGTTGCCGGCACCGAAAAGCTCCATCCCGAGAAAGGTGGAGGCGAGCGGGGTATTGGTGGCTCCGGCGAAAATGGCGACGAAACCGAGTGCGGCAAAAAGATCGACCGGAGCGCCGAGGGCAAGGGCGAGCGTGTTGCCCAAGGCGGCGCCGATGAAGAACAACGGGGTGACTTCGCCGCCCTTGAAGCCGGCGCTGAGAGTGATGACGGTGAAGAGGAGTTTCCACGCCCAGGCGCTGGCCGGGATTTCCGTGGAAGTAAACATGGCGGGCAGGGTGATGGCGTCGGGACGATTTCCCAAAACACCGAGGCCGAGATAGTCACCGGTGCCGACGAGGAAAAACAGGCCGATCACGAGGAAACCGCCGACAACGGGCCGGAGTTCGGCGCGGGGGATGTGGGTGTTGAAGGCATCCCCGAGCCGGTGGGAGAGCGAGGAAAAGAGCATGCTGGCGAGGCCGAAGGCGACGGCTGCGAGGATGACCTTCCCCATCAGCCAGGCATCGAGCGCGGCACCGACGGCCGGCACATCCACGGAATAATGGGTGTGGCCGATGCCCCAGGCGCGGCAGGTCCAATCGGCAAGGAGGGAGGCAAAGAAGCAGGGAATGAGAGCGTCGTATTGAATTCGACCGACGATGAGGACTTCCAAGGCAAAGACCGCCCCGGCGATGGGTGTGCCGAAAATGGAGCCGAAGCCGGCGGCGACCCCGGCCATGAGCAGGATCCGGACGTGGGAGGCGTCCAGTTTGAGGTGGCGGGCGAAGGTGGCGGCGATGCCACCGCCCATTTGCACGGCGGTGCCCTCGCGCCCGGCCGAGCCGCCGAAGAGGTGGGTGACGAGGGTGCCGAAGAGGATCAGCGGAGCCATCCGCCGGGGGACGCCCGCACCGGGTTGGTGGATTTCGTCGATGAGCAGATTATTTCCGCCGCTGGCGGATTTACCGTAGAGGCGATAGATCAGACCGACGCAAAGACCGGCGATGGGTAACAGAAAGAGCAACCCGGGACAGGCGAAGCGGAGGCGGGTCAGTGCATCAAGCGCCCACAAGAAAAAAGCGGACGCGGATCCGATGACGGCGGCCAGCGGGACGAGGATGGCGACCCACCGGACGGCGGCGCGGATGTGGGTGGGGAGCCGGGTCATCGGGGCGGCGGGAATCTGGCAGAGCAATCGGGAAATGGCAGCAACCAAATACCCCGGGCCGACGCGGCAAAACGAGTTGAAGATTTTTCAGCGGCAAACAGGCGCAAGCAAACGCGAGAAATGAAGACGGTGAAGGTTTCTGAAATTCAATATCCCAGACAAATGACACGTATCACCAGCTCGAGGTCGTCCCGGTCGGCTCAACCGAGTCCCTCTCCGATCAAAAAATCGCGTGGCGTACTCACTAGCATTCCACAAACTGTCTTTCCGAGCAGCATTCCGAAGTCTGCTTTGTCCAGAGTCAGCAGCACCACGCACTTGGCGGCCAGCGCGGAAATCAGCACCGGCTTCTCTTTGGAGGCGGTCAGCAGCAGCGGTTTTCTGTGGGTGAGGGCGTTGGGGACCCACTCGACTTTCGACTGCATGTCCGGCCATTTCAGAACCGCATCCTCGCCGAGTTTTCCGATGTTTTTGCCCATTTCCGCATGGCAGTAGCTCGCCGAGATCAATAGCCAGCCCCGGGCGGGAGCAAAGCAGCACGCTGCTGTCCAGAAAAATCCTCACGCCTCCCCTGCCCTCCTCCAGAAATTCTCGCAAGATTTCCTCGGGAATATCGCGCACGTGAAGGGCTTCCGCTGGTTGCAGAAAAATCCCGCCGTCCCGGAGCTCCACCAGCGCATTGCACCAAGGAGAATGACACCGGAATGCGGTTGGAATTTGATGGTTTTTGCCAGGAGATTCATGTAGTGAATCGACCCAGCTAACAACCCTTGTGAAAAAATCCTCCTCCTTGTTGCTCGTGGGTCTCTGTGCCGCCGGTCTGCTCAGTGGTTTCGTTGCGCGGCGATTAAGCGTCGGAACTGCAACATCCATCACCCATGACGATATGGCGGCGGCTAAGCCGGTGCTATCAGCCGGGAGCCATCAGGAAGCGTCTTCTGCGTCCGGATCCCTGCCGGAAATCCCCCGGTATCATTCCGCCGATACCTTGGAAACACTTGCCTCGCCCGACAGTGGATCGCTCTACGGACGACTTGCGCAGTGGCTGATGGATGCCAGCGAACCGGACATCGCGGCGTATTGGGCCTCCTACCAGAAGGGCAAACGCAGCAACGACATCACCGACCTCGTCTTCATCAACTGGACCCGCCTCAATCCGCAGGCAGCCATCGCTGCGGTCGCCGGCAGCCAGGACGAGCACTACGCGTGGTGGGCCTGGGCCAGTCACGATCCCGAGCGGTCGCTCGCCGCGGCCCTCGCCGCCGGGCCGGATCGCGTGAATAACGTGGCATGGGGCATCGGTGAGTTTCACCCAGAGTGGCTGCGCGCCCATTTCAAGGGAATCCCCGAGGCCGCCAAGGGCAATGCCATGTCCGGCATGAGCAAGTGGGACGACGGCGAGAATCCCCTGGAAACCCTCAAGTTTCTCAAGGAAAACGGCCGGAGCTACGACGAGGGGACCTTCAAGGCGCTGGCGCAGAAGGATCCTTGGGCCGCCTTTGACTGGATCAAGGAGAACCCCGGCGTGCAGCTTGATCGCTACCGCCCCGGTAAGGACGCGATGGCCATTCTCGTCGCCTCCATGAGCACGGAGCACCCCGAGGAACTGCAGCGCCTCGCCGAGCAGACGCCATCCGGCGAACTCAAGCGGAAGATGGAGGCCGCCTTGTTCGAGAGCTTGCTGGCGACCGATCCGGCAGCCGCCATCGAGCAGGCCAAGACCGCGGCCTCGTCGGCCATCGCCGCGGAGCGATACTCAAAAATCGGGCTGAGCCTGCTCAAATCGGATCCCGATCAAGCCTTTGAAATGGGAAGGAACCTCTTGGCCGCTCATGCCATCGGTCAGAGCGGTTCCGTCCAGGTCGAATATCCAGACGGCAGCTCCAGTTGGGGCGGTTCCTCGGATGGCACCGCTGAGCTGCTTTCTGCGCTGATCTCCAAGGATCCGGCGCGGGTCATGGAAATGACCATCCAGTCCACCAAGCCTGGGCAGGGGCCTGACAATTCATTCTATACCGTTGCTAACCAGTGGGCGAATCAAGACCTCGTCGCCTACACCAACTGGGTCAATCAACAAACGGACCCGGGACGTCACGACTCAGCCATCGGTCCGATCATCAGCCAGTTGGCGGAACTCAGCCAATTCTCCGAAGCGGCCGAGTGGGCGCTGAGTTCGCGCAGTTCGAAGATGGGGAACCTACCCAGCATTTTCTACCAATGGCAGCAAGTGGATCCAGAAGCCGCCGCTACGTGGTTAGATACGGCAAATCTCCAGGAAAACGAGAGCGCCCAGCTCCTCGAAATCCTCCATCCGAAGAATCCCGCCAGCTCAGCCGACCCCTTTCAGGAATGAAACCCTTACCCACTCAATTTCCCGCCAAGGCTGGCGGCATTCTAGGCTTCCTCGCCATGGCCGTCGTCGGTTGGAATCTGGCCGGGGGCACGCATCCCTCGCCCGCCGCGGCGGGAATCGCCATGCCGTCGGGCAAGCACGCCGACCGCACGATGCCGCCTGTTAGATCTACCAGGCCGGGTGCCATCGCCGGGAAACGGCTGGACGCCATCCGCCGTGCCGGCTCGCCTGAAGCCCGGATGCGCGCCACTCTGGATCTAGCTAACAGTCTTTCGCCCTCCGAGTTCGCCGCGTGGTTGGATGGCGGGTTCTTCACCCTGCGCGAGGGTGCCGAGCTCACGCTCTTCACCAAGATTCTTCAGGAGCGCTGGCTGCTTGAAGACCCGGAAGGTCTCCTGCTGTGGAGCCTCAAGAACGAAACCAGCCAAGGCCGGAGCATCCTCGCGACCTGGGCGGAAAAGGAACCCCAACGCGCGATCGATTTCTTCAAAAACCACCCGGATGATTCGGCGGAAATGCGCGCCCTCGCCGCCATCGCCAAGACCCATCCTGCGCTTGCCCTCCAACGTCTGCAGGAGATGGTCGCCGCGGGGATCTCCGTGAAGGGCACCGGGAACGCCAGCTCGCTGCTGCGGCAGTTGGCGGAGAAATCCCCGGCCGCCTTGCAGGCGATGATGGGTTCCCTGCCCACGCAGCTAAGGACCCAGGCCGAGGCTGCCATATGCGGCCAGCGACTCACCGCCTCCTTTGCCACCGAGATCCGGGCGCTCTGGGACCGTCCCGACGGCTGGAAAATCTTCCAACTCAACCTCTCTGAAAACCAAGAGCTCCGCGGTAAATTGTTCGACGAGCTCGCGAACCTGCCACCCGCGTGGATCGCGTCCGTGGCGTCGAATAGCTATTATTTTGTGAATGAAAAAAACGCCGGTAGATGGCTGGATGCGGACCTCGCAGGCTACGGATTCACGCCGGAGCAGGCCAAGAACCTTCGGGCGAGCGCCTTGGGAACTCTGGCGTATAAGCACCCGGAAGAAGCGATCAAACGGATGGGGAAAATGGATATGGACGTGAATTCCCGCCAGAACATCATTGCCAACCTGCTGAACTCGGTGGATAGCGACCCCGAAAAAGCGGCGGCCCTGATCGCCACGCTTGGGTCCGAAGCCGATCGTCAGCTGGCACGCAGCACGCTCGACGCTCGAGCGGCCAATCAGGACGGCACCAAGATCGAGCAACCCGCGGATTGGCTGGAGAAAATGGCAACGCTTGATTCCAAGAACGCCGGAAACGCTTACTCCTATTTCTCGCTGCTCGGGCAGTGGGACTCTGACAAGCTGGCGGCGTTGACGACCCAATTCAAATCCATGCCGGATGACAAGAAGCTGCTAGTCGCCCAAGCGATCGCCGCCGGCAGACGATACGAGCTTGATTCCAATCCGTCCCTCGCGGGCGAGGCCATCCGCTACCTGGTAGTCAATCCCCCCTCCGCTCCCGATCCCGCCCTCGGCGGAAATAGATCTTCGGAAAGCGACCCGCTGCGGATGGCCTCCGACTACGCCGGCAGACTCGCGGTCAAGGACCCGGTCGCGGCCGGTGACTGGGTGCAGACGCTCCCCGCCGGGGATGCGAAGCTATGGGCGCAGAAGAATCTCGCAAAAAACTGGGCCCTCTACGACCCGAAGGCGGCTAACCAATGGGCGAAGTCCCTCCCGGCGGATGCCCGCACCGCGGTGCAGGATTTCATGAAAAAAGAAAAGTGAGAGCACCCAACTTATCCGCCACATCGGCGGAGAGGGTGAATTTCAACATCGACCGCAGCGGCAGTGAGCATGGAGGAGGGGGCGCTAACGGGCACGGGAAACCGGTTCAAGCGCAGCGGCTCGGTGGACCACCGGGCGCACCTTGCTTGGGCGATTTGATAGGGCTCATGGTGGACGCGGCCGCAGAAGAGCTCACCCGCCGGGTTGGAGGAAAATAACAGGTAACGCTCGACGAGGAACCATTCCAGCGAGCCAAGCACCGCGGCTTCGGTGGCGGCCGGAGTTTCGTATACGTAATCAGCATCCACTGCGCCGCGGGATTTTCTCCGACTCTGATAGTGAACGGCACTGCCGGATTTCTCACTCCGCATCACCGCGTGTTCGTAGGGCAGGTGAAACGCGCGGCGGGCGATTTCCACCGCAACGGGCTGGTTGCAATCCAGCGAGAAGAACCAGACGCCGGGGTTTCCCTGATCGTCATGGACGTAGGTGCGCACGTTGAGTTCGTGGAACCACGAAAGCCACGGCACCGGCGGCAAACCTATCGGCCGGACGCGTTCCATGAAAAACGGCACCACGCCAAGCCACGCCTTCCCGTCAAAGGTATCCACATGCAAGCCGGGCGGTAGCCGCTCCGCAACGATGGCCGGATCGACTGGCCAATGGAGGAAAAGCAATCCCGCCCAACGCTGTCGCATCACCACTCGGCCGGGGGGCGGCTCCCGGAGTGCAAGCCGTTGGTGGGGGCTGGGCTGGCGCACGGTCATGGACCATGATCTCCCGGGAAATCCGGGATGCACGGAGTTTTTCACGCGGCACTGCGACCGTGCGTCGGGCAATGTCACAGTGAGTTCAGGGGCTTGAATCCACCTTCCTCACCGTCGTGCCATCGACCCAATGGCTGCCGATCAAGGTGGCCCGCGGATGCTCGGGAACGCCGTGCTCGTTGTGATGGACCATGGAAATGAGCATGTCCACCGCCGCCTCGCCGACGAGATCGTTGCGCTGGTCCATGCCGGCCCAGGCGCTGTGATCGGAGCGCCACTCATACTGGATGAGCCCGACATCTCCCGGCACCAGCAAGCCCAGATCCTGGACCCAGCGCTTCACCTCGTGATAGAGCGTGAAGATCACATCCGGCTGGTTTTCCTTAAACCACTTCGCAAACAAGCTCTGATCGCCCCGGGCCGCCGCCACTTCATAGAACGGCACGGTCCGCCCCGCAGGCGGGATCAAGCGGCTTTGGCCAATCAAAAAGCCTGCGGAAAACCGCCCGTCGACCAAGTCGTCGATCACGCCGTCGAGAACTAACGCAGGTCGCTGATAGCCAAGAGCCACGGCTTTTTCCAAGGCCACCAAGGCGAGCGTGTGTTGGTCACTGCAGGAAAAGGAGAGCGCCGGTTCCCGCGTCCGGACGCCCGTCACCAAGGCCGGGAACTCGTCCCACAAGGGGGCCAGTCGCGCCGGTAAGCGGTTGCGCTGCATCAGCCCGACGATGACCAGGCCCCGGATGTTCCGCGCCCGAAAAATCGACAGCCAGCGCGCGGCGGACATCTTCGGCTCGTGCAGCCAGAACTCGTCGAGTTGATAGCCGAGCTGCTCTGCACGCTGCCGACAGCCGGTCACATACGCGGGAATCGTCGGGTGGTTAGAAAACGCATCCCGGGTCTCATGCGCATTGATCAACGCCAGCGTGGCTTGATACCCAAGTGAGCGGTTCTGCCGGAGTTCCGCCATCAAGTGCGCGACGGTCGGATTCAGACGGTATCCCATCGCCGCGGCGATCTTCTCGATGCGGGCACGGGTCGCCGCGGAAATCCTCGGACTTCCCCGCAGTGCAAGGCTCACCGTGTTCTTGGAAACCCCGGCCGCCTTGGCCACCTGCGCCATTGTGGGTTGCAGCATCCACCGAGAATCGACTCGCCCCCCCCCCGGGTCCAGCCCGAAGTATGACTGTCATACGAAATCCCTCTTCCCGAGGGTCCTCCGCTTGTCCATTAAGCAACCATCATGCCATTCACAATCGGTCTAGATTACGGAACCAACTCAGCCCGCGCCCTAGTCGTCAACTGCGCCGACGGTCGCGAAATCGGCACCGCAGTGGTGGACTATCCCTCGGGCCATCAAGGAATTCTCCTGAAATCCTCCGACCACCATCTCGCTCGCCAAAGCCCGGCGGACTACGTGTTCGCGCTGGAAAAGGCCACCCTGCTCGCGCTTGAAGCCGCCCGCGCCGCGGATCCTTCGTTTTCTAACGATCAAGTCGTCGGTATCGGCATGGACGGCACCGGCTCGAGTCCCCTGCCGGTCGATTCCACCAACACGCCACTCGCCTACGACCCGCGGTTTTCCGAAAATCTCAACGCCCAATGCTGGCTCTGGAAAGACCACACCAGTATTCCGGAAGCCACCGCGATCACCGACACCGCGCGCAAGCTCCGGCCGCAATACCTCGCGAAAATCGGCGGCACCTATTCCTCCGAGTGGTTCTGGGCGAAAATCTGGCATTGTCTCAAGGTCGATCCCGCGGTGTTCGATGCCGCCTATTCCTGGGTCGAACTCGCGGATTTCATTCCCGCCGTCCTCGCTGGAGTCGCCGACCCGCTCGCCATCCGCCGCGGCGTCTGCATGGCCGGCCACAAGGCGCTCTACGCCGAAGACTGGGGCGGTCTTCCCGATCAGGAATTCCTCACCGCCCTCGATCCCAAACTCGCTCCCCTCCGCAACCGACTCTTCACCGAAGCCTTCGACGCCTCCGCCATTGCTGGAAATCTGTGCGCCGAATGGGCGGAAAAACTCGGTCTAACCGCCGGTATCCCCATCGCCATCGGTGAGATGGACGTCCACTACGGCGCCATCGGTTGTGGTGTCGATGAAGGGACGCTCGTCAAAGTCATCGGCACGTCCACCTGCGATTGCGCGGTCGTCTCCGCC
>Ga0123337_10003551_pt1 | contig 16534 bp, 12 predicted proteins | sample frozenSSSSmetaG_FD_89792 | JGI IMG/M metagenome (GOLD analysis project Ga0123337, IMG submission 89792) | Glacier valley bacterial and archeal communities from Borup Fiord, Nunavut, Canada, to study Microbial Dark Matter (Phase II) -... | ecosystem: Environmental > Aquatic > Freshwater > Ice >... | reverse complement strand
CGGACCGCCATCGAATTTGTCAATGATCGCGAGCAGTACGCGGCGGTCGATGTCATCCAGACCGAGTGGGTCCACATTCGCGAGGTTGAGCGCGGCGCACGCGACGACCTGATCGATATGCCCCTGCGCGCGAACCTGCGCAAAGTCGCGCACGTTCTTGAGCAGCCGCAACGCAATACGCGGAGTCCCACGCGCGCGCCGCCCAATTTCCGCCGCGCCGTCCGGGTCAATGGTGATGCCGAGGACGCGCGCCGCGCGCGTGACAATCGTGATCATTGCTTCGATCTCATAGGGGTCGAGGCGGTAAATGCCGACGAAGCGCGTGCGCAACGGCGCGGAAAGCAGCGAGAGGCGCGTTGTCGCGCCGATCAACGTGAAGCGTGGCAGGGTCAGGCGAATACTTTTCGCGCCCGGTCCCTTGCCCGTCACGATGTCCAGATTGAAATCTTCCATCGCGGGGTACAGGATTTCCTCGACAGCGCGACCAAGACGGTGAATTTCATCGATGAACAGAATATCACCCTTACTCAACTGCGTGAGCATCGACGCCAGATCGCCCGCGCGCTCGATACTCGGTCCGGCGCTCGGCCTCATTTTCACGCCCATCTCATTCGCCATGACGTGCGCAAGCGTGGTTTTGCCCAACCCTGGCGGACCATAGAAGAGCATATGATCGAGCGACTCGCGGCGACCTTTCGCGGCGGCTACGGCGATTTGCAAACGCTCGATTACGGATTCCTGCCCGATAATATCTGCGAGCCGCTGCGGGCGTATGTTGCTGTCGTCATCGTTGCGCGCGTTTGGGGTCACAATTCGGTCATTGACTGACATTATCCATGCTCTTACGGGTAAGATGAGATACCATTGTAGCACGGAAGCAGCACAGGTAAGCGCATGGAAGAACAGCAACGTAAATCGGTCCTGGTGGTCGATGATGACATTGGGTTAGTCAAATTTATTGCGCAGGTGCTGCGCATTAATGGGTATGTGCCAGTGTCGGCCTATTCGGGTGAAGCCGCGCTCGATGCGTATTCGGCTGCGCCACCGCACCTCATTCTGCTCGATATTGCGATGCCCGGCTTGAATGGCTGGGACGTAGCCGAACGAATTCGCGTGAAAGAAGACCCGACCGGAACGCATACCCCGATTGTGATCATGTCCGCACAGTCGCGCATTTTTGAGGTATCACAGCAATTTCGGCAGCGCGTTGATGCTTTTCTCACCAAACCTTTTGGTACGGAAGAAATTGTCGCGCAGGTCGCCGCGATGATTGGTCCCGGCATACAGTAGCCATCTAATTTGCTCAGTCTTCGATGATCTGATATTATGTTAAATAGTTCGTAATCATAATTAGGATGCGTATCAAGCGCGATGAGGCTATATGTTATCAGTTGTCAATGAGCAAAAAGTAACTATTTCCATATGGAATACGTGGATATACAAGCGCATTGGCATTTACAATCAACTGAGCGTCGGTCTGGCAGAGGTCAACACGGGCGTGACGAAGCCGCTGCATGTCGCAGAACCGACCGCGCTGCATATTCTCAGCGGACGCGGGCGCGCAGTGCTGGGCGGCAAGCAGTTCCACCTCGACGCGGGGGCCTCGCTGAATATCACACCCGATCAGGAGGTCAGCATCGAATGCCACAGCCCGATGACACTGCTCGTCGCGCGCTGCGTGCCGCCCGACATCCCGCTCATGCAAACTTTTACGATGCCCGTGTCGCGACAAATGCCGTTCGCGCTATTTTCCAATGATCAGGATATACGCCCGATCTACATTGCTTCGGGAAACGGCGTGGTGCGCGGCACATCCGGGGTTCACAAGATACAAAGGGGCGATACAATTCACTGTGATGAGCCAGAGGAAGCCGTTCTCGAAGCGGAAACCGACCTGACCTTCGTCGCCGTGTCCTTGCGCACATTCAAGCCCAACCCGGAAGCCCTTCTTGCGATCTGAGCAAAGCAGCTATCTCTATCTCCTGTTGAACGCCCCCGGCAAGGTGGTTACGCTGGTCAGCCCCTATGCGCCGGATGAGGTCATGCGACGGCTGCGTGCAGGCGGGGTGCAGATCACCGCAAGCAAACGCGCCAGCCTGCACCTCCCGCAAGGTGGCAACGAGCGCCGCTTCGTGATGTGGGTGGAGCCAGACGGCACGGGCGCACGCATTTTCGGCCAGATGCAGACGCCCTTGCGTCCAGCGCTGCTGCGGCTCGCGGCCAGCCTGTTGATCGGGGTCGCGGGAATTTATCTGATGCTCTACGCGCGCATCTGGATGGGGCTGATTTTCCTCGCGTTCGCGGTAGGCTATCTGCTCCTCTCGCAATATCAGCGCGTGGTTGGCCGCGACCTGCGCCGCCATGTGGATTGGCTGCGCAAGACGCTCGACGCCCGCTAGACGAAGATTATTTTCAAATGAATTTCGATGTATTCACCATAACGGCGCTGGTCGATGAACTCAACGGCGGGCTGCTCAACGGCAAAGTACAGGACACGCTCGAACTCGGTGAGGATGCGATTGGCTTCGAGATTTATGCAAGCCACTGCCGCCAATATCTGATGTTGAGTGCCGACCCGACTCTGGCGCGTGTGCAGGTCCTCGAAGAGAAATTGCGGCGCGGCGTCGAAACTCCGTCGCCACTCGGCCTGATGCTGCGCCGTAATATCGAGGACGCGCGGCTAATCGCGATCCGGCAGCCACCCTACGAGCGCGTGATCGAGTTCGATTTTCAAGGCGAAAGCGGCTTGTTCACGCTGATCGCGGAGCCGATGGAACGCCGCAGTAATATTCTGCTCGTCCACGATGGGAATATATTGGATTGTATCCGGCGCGTTGGTCCGTCAGATAACCGCGTGCGACTCAGCTTGCCCGGCCATGCGTATGTCCCGCCGCCGCCGCAAACCAGCAAGCACCGCCCCGAAGACCGAACTATCGAGAATGTGCGCGCGATGCTCGCCACAGATAAGAACAAACCTGCATGGCGTGGGCTGACGGATACCTTCCTCGCGCTCAGTCCGCTCCTCGCGAAGGAGATCATCTATCGTGCGGCGGGCGCATTCGATGCGAAGTGCGGCGCGGTGGACGCGGGCGACCTTCTTCAAATCCTGGATGAACTGCTCGGCGCGCTGCTCGATCACCGATGGGAGCCGGGACTCGTCGAAGGTGAGGCGGGCATCACGGCCTATTCGGTCTACGAGATTACGTTTTTGCGCGGCTGGCATCCGGTCGAGACGATCAACGATGCGCTTGGGGCGTTCTACGGTGCGCCTATCGGCATCGAAGCCTATGACTCCGCGAAAGTGCCGATCTTCGAGGCGGTGGACGATGCCCGCGCAAAAATTCAAAAGAAGCTGGATGCGCTCGCACGTACAATGACCGACGACTCCGAACGCGAACGGCTCAAGCAGAGCGGGGAGCTGCTGCTCGCCTATCAATATCAGGTCAAGGCCGGGCAGACCACGCTCGAAGCGCAGTACGATTATGATCAGCCGCCGCTCGCGATCAAGCTGGACCCGAAACTGAGCGGCCTCGAAAACGCGAAGCGCTACTTCGCGGAATATGATCACGCCAAGCGCGCGATGGCCGAAGTCCCGGCACACATCGAGGAGACAAAACAGGAGTTGGCTTATCTCGACCAGCTACGCTCCGATTTGACGCTCGCGGCGAACTGGCCGGAAATGGGCGAGGTGCAGGACGCGCTGCGAGCGGGCGGTTACTGGATGGGCGCGAAAGCAAACGCGCCCAAAGGCCAGAAAACCGGACCGTTGCGCATCGTGACGCCCGACGGCGTGCTGATCTGGGTCGGGCGCAATTCGCGTCAGAACGAAGACGTAACTTTCACCAAAGGCCGCCCAGAAGACCTCTGGCTGCACGCGCGCGGCGTCCCCGGCGCGCATGTGATCATCAAGAGCGGTGGGCGCAGCGTCCCGCCCGGCGTGATGGAACGTGCGGCGGCGCTGGCCGCATGGTACAGTGGTTTTCGCGGCGAGTCTCGCGCGCCCGTCGATGTGGTGGAGCGGCGTTACGTGCGCAAGATCAAGGGTGGCAAGCCGGGGATGGTCACATATAAAAATGAAATGGTGATGGATGTGCAGCCGAGAGGGGAGTAGAGCGCATTTGTGACGCCGCGCGGGGATAAATCTGTCGCGCTGTCACGGGTCGAGAATTGTCGTGCATTTATGACCTACATCGCATTCCGGCTAAACTCCACAAATATAACGCCAGCATAAAGAGATATGAACATGGCTGAACTAACAACTATTGCCGGACTCGACTTCACCAGCGCGCCCGGCAAAAAGAAGCCAATCCTGATTGTCATCGGCGCATTGAACGCCGAGCTAGGACATCTGACGATCCCTGATGCGCTGGTGACATGTACGAGTTTCGAGGCGCTTGAGCTTGCGCTGCCAAAGCTGGGTCCGTGCGTCGCCGGGTTCGATTTTCCGTTCGGACTGCCCGCAGAGTTTATCAATGTGGTTGGCTGGGGCGCGGATTGGGAAGCTGTGATCGCAAAAGTCGCAAGCCTAACTATCCATGAATTCAGCCAGGCAATTTATGGCTTTCAGGAAGCGCAGGCAACGGGTCAAAAAGAGCCGAAGCGTCCCGTCGATGAACTTGCGAAATCGATCAGCCCGTTGAAACTCTCGTTTGTTCCGGTCGGACGTATGTTTTTTCAGGGTGCGCCACGCCTTGCCAAACTCGGTTGGAGCGTGCTGCCCTGCCGCCCGAATGCGTCCGAACAGATCGCGGTAGAGGCATACCCGGCGCTTGTCGCGCGGCGCATTATCGGTAAGCAATCCTATAAGGCCGATGACAACAGCAAACAAACGCCCATACGAGCGGAAGCACGCGCCGCAATCGTGAACGGCTTATTCGAAATTGCGCGCGTCGAATATGGGCTGCGGCTCGATCTGGATAGCGCACTCGCGCAACGCTGCATCGCGGATGCTTCGGGGGACACGCTGGATTCGGCGCTCGCAGCGATACAAGCAGCATGGGCAGCGCTCAATCACCACAAAAACTGGGGTATTCCTGAGACTGTCGATCCGCGCGAGGGCTGGATTGTAGACCCCGGACTGCTTCACCAAACCGATGCTTCCAAATAGGGATCGCGCGGGTTCGGGGTGCGTAACGCGGCCAATATCTGCGTGCTGATGTCCGGGACTAAAGGTGTCTTCGCGAGTTCCGCGAAAGGGATCCATTTCACGCCGATTTGAAAAGTATCGGGGACCTGCGGTTCGCCCGGTTCGGCACTATCGGTGCGCAGCAAACAGCGGAACACCGGGCGAATATGCGGGCGCATTTTCGCCCAGCGCGGCGCGAGGTCATAGACAAATAACAACTCGCCCACGTTCACACTCGCGCCTGTCTCTTCCAGCACCTCGCGCATGACCGCCTCATGGAGCGTCTCGCCGGATTCGACGCCGCCGCCTGGCAGGTTGAAATGCCAACGCTGTTTGGCGTGCGGGTCGTCGAACTCCACAAGCAGCAGATGGTCGTCGCGGGTGATGACCGCCCACACCGCGACGCGAATTGACATTGACATACGAAGCGACCCTTAGCCCGTGTGATCAAAGGGCAGAGTGTATCACCGATCCAGACGCAGCGTATACGCGCCTGTGGCGGTGGCAGTCTCACGCCCGAAGCGCGTCACACGGACGATGTACGTCCCACTCGCGCCGAGTTTATACGCCGCGATCTGTGCATCGGTCGCGAGCGCACCCGGCAGCTTCGCATCGTCGTTGCTCGCCACACGCTGCCCGGCGGGGTCCAGTAAATCGATGTAGAGGTCGAGGCTGGAACCCGGCGCGGCGTTGGCGGTCAGCGTGACGACCTGCCCGACCTGCCCGACGAAGGTGTAGGTCCGCACGAAGCCGTCATTGGTGATTTGCCCCTCTACGGGCGTCCCGGCGGCGAGTTCGCCCATAGCGACGGTAGCAGCCTGTACGCTCGCGCTGGCACTGCCACTGAGCGCGACCGCGACGATTTGCGGATATTTGCCCGAATCAGCGATATAGAGGATCGTGCTATCGGCGTTGAGCGCTAATGCGGTCGGCTTGCCAATTTGCCCCGGTTTGGGCGGCGCGCTCTCGTCGTAGGGTTCCCCGATAATCCCGGTCAGCTTGCCCTCGCTATCCAGCTTGATTACGCCCGCGTCTTCGGTCGCGACGTAGATATTGCCGAAGCGATCCAGCGCGATTGCTGTGAGCGGGCTGCCCGCGAGGTTGAAGCGGCCAAGCGCCGGATTGACGACTTTGCCATCCGCGCCGATTTTAATGATCCCCGGCGTATTCCTGCCGACGACATATAAATAGCCGAAGTTATCCGAGGTCAGCGCGCCATTTTCGACCGGGCTGATATTCCATGCCGTGAGGACATCACCGCCGCGCCCGAAAACTTGAATGCGCGTCCCGGCGTCCGTCACGTCGAGGATGTACAGCGCGTTCTGGTAGCCGAAGCTGAATACGCTTGGTGACCCCGATCCGAACGCGCCACGCGCCGTCCCGACCGACCCCCCAAGCAGGCGTTTGGCGGTCGTGCTGTTCGGCTGGATTAGCCAGATCGCGTGGTTCGCCGCGTCCGCGAGATAGCGCGTGCCGTCGCGGAAGGTCGCAAGCGTGCCATAGCTGCCCACGCCGTCATATTTCTGAATACCCGTCACCGCGCCCGACGCAGAGAGGGTGATCACGCCCTGCTGCGGGTCGGTCACGAGCAGCGTTGCACCATCAGCGGGGGCGACGACATCCGCAAATTCCTTGAAGCGCGCGTCGCTGGCCTGCCAGATCACCGTACCGATACGGTCCGGCTCCACGCCACTGACCGGGTCGAAGAACGTGAGCGAGGCGAGCATCGCATCGAGGGTCGGCTGCGCGCTGCCCTTCACCCATCCGGTGATCGAGGAGACACCGCGCAGGATGACCAGCCGCCGCTTCCCGGTGGAGAGCATCAGCGAGCGCCCGCCGACGCCAAGCGTACCATCCAGAATATCGAGCGCGATGCCTTCCGCGCCGCCGATTTTGATGGTCCGATAGGCGGCGTTCGGCTGCTTCTCGTACTGGCGCAGACGCTCCCCGAATTCATCGACGCGGTTGGTCCCGGCGAGACGAAAGGTGCTGGCCGTCACGGTGAAAATCAGACCCGCCGCTTCGCCACCCGCGTCGATAGCGCGGAAATCGGCTTCCGATGCGGCAGTGACGGTGCGGCGCTCCGCAGCCTCACGGATTTTCCACCCGGCGGGGTACTGAAAGGAGAAGCCGAACTGCGCGCTACGGTAGGTTTCAGTGAGCGGCGTCGAAGTCGGTGCGGCGGTTTGGGCGCGCGTCGTGAGGGTGGGGACGATGACGGCAAAGATCAGGGCGCAAAGGAGCAGGCGGCGCATGGGGGTTAGCCTTTTTTTGTGAAGAATGCGATGTGTTCAGTATCACGGATGTAGGCGCGCCATACCATGCGATGCGGTGGGCGGGTTCACGGCGGGAGGCTGACAATGACCTATGGGGCGGGTCAAGCCCCTACACCGGAGCGCTTGACCCGCCCCATCGAACGACGTTAATCAATAAAACCCTTCTTGCGCAGAATTTCGTTGATGCGTGCCTCGTGCGCCACCTCCCATGCGTCCAGCGTTTCGGCGGCGTCCTTCGCGGCGCGAGCCTGTGCGCTGGCGAGGACCGCATCCAAGCGCGCTATCGGGATGACGACAATTCCCTCTTCATCCGCGATCACTACATCGCCCGGCGCGACATGCACCCCGCCGCAGCGTACCGGACCGTTGAGGACCTCGATAACATTCTTGCCGCCGGGGATCGGGATTACGCCGCGCGCGAAGACCGGAAAGCGCCGTTCGCGTATTTCTGCAAGATCACGAATCACGCCATCGACCACGAGGGCAACGATCCCGCGCTTCTGTGCGACTGCGCACACGTTGCCGCCCGCCACCGCGTAATCGACATCTGCCGATTCGACCACGATGATCGAACCGGGCGGCGCGCGATGAATGGCCGCGTGCAGCATCAGGTTATCACCCGGCGCACAGCGTACCGGATAGGCCGGACCCGCAACGCGCGGCATCCCTGACCATAGTGGGTGAATACCTATGTCCATCACACGGTCGCGCGTCAGCGAGTCCGCGAGGGTGGTCGGGGAGAGGGCTTGGAAGGCGGCGTAATCTATGTTGTTCATCGTTGCTCTATTTTGAGTTACATCTTATCCATGAGCGCGATTATTCACGCTAATCAACGACCTATAGAGCGATTGAAGTTTTCTATACCTGTCAAGCGCGCTTCCCGATCTTCTGGCGCAGCGCCCAGATCAGCGCGGGCGTGAGGCGGCTCTCTTCCGCAATGCGCAAACCTTCGCGATAGGCCGGGATCGCGCGCTCTAATGCGCCCGTCGCCTCCGCTTCCTGCCCTTCCAGCAGGAACGCCAGCGCTCGCAAGGCCGGGTCGCGCGAATCCGTCGCGACTTCACTGCGGCGTTGTTCGAGCAGCGCGGCCATGCGCTCCAGATACTCGCGACTCTCTGCGGTGCGTCCCATCGCGGCGCAGGTTTGCGCCTGCAACGCGACCACGAACAGCAAACTTTTCAAATCGGCTTTGGTGCTGCGGTTGAGCAGCTTCCAGGATTGTTCGGCAGCGCGCAAAGTTTCCTCGTGCCGGGCGATGTCACCGAGCGTACTGGCAAGCGCCTGACTCGCTTCATCGCCCGCTGATGTTTCGGAGCCGCTTTCATTCACCTGCCGATAGAGCGCCGCCGCCTCATCCAGCCGATTTTGCGCGCGATAGACATCCGCGAGCAGTCTGGTCGTTTCGGTAATCGCGTTCGCGTCGGGCGTCGGCTGCGCGTACTCCGTGCCAAGCGCATCTTCGAGCGCCTTGCCCGCATCGTCGTAGCGGCGCATCTGGATATACAGCCTGCCGAGCCGCCGCAGCGTATTCGCGTACAGTTCGGGCGCGTGGCGCGCGTCCTGATAGACCAAAGCCTGATGGTGGCGTGCGACCGCCTTTTCCGGCTCACCGCGCTGCTCGTAGGCCGTTGCAATCCCCTGAATGATCGCGACGATGCGCCCGCCATCCTGTCGCGGCTGCGCTTTCTCAATCTCCAACGCGCCCTCGTACATGCTGATCGATTCGACCGTGCGTCCCTGATCAAGGAATAGATCGCCCATCGTGCGCAGCGTCAGCGCACGCTCCGAAGGGTAGGTTGCGCGGTCGAGGTGCGTAAGCGCCTTTGAATAGGTTTCCAGCGCAACGACGGTTTGCCCCTGCGCGTGGTGGCCTTCCGCGATGGCGAGCACCGTCAGCCCGGTATCGGAGTCTTCGACCTCGACCAGGGCTTGCTGGAAGTTCTCGCGCGCTTTCTCATGGTCGCCCTGCCGGGTATAAATCGCGCCAAGACTGCGCCGGATCGCGGCGGCTTCTGCTTTCGTGCCGCCTTCGATGGCAAGCGCGACGGTATAGCTATTGATCGCTTCCGGCAGTTTGTTCAAGCCTGCATAGGCACTTGCCTGTTCAACGCGGATCGCGCGACGCTGTGCATCCGTGAAGATCGCGCCCGGCGTCTGGAGTGCCTCGTTGAAGGCGTCGAGCGCCTGCACATAAAGACCCTGCGCGGCGCTGCTGCGCGCAATGCCGAGGTTCGCTTCTACGCTGCGCGCAGGGTCTTTGAGCATCGGGAGCGCACGTCGCCAGGTCGCTGCGGCGCGGCGGTGCTGGCCGAGCGTGGCGTGCGCGGTGGCGAGGTCCATCAGGACGGCGCTCATCAACTTCGGGTCGGGCAAGTTCTGGACGATGCCGAGCGCTTCCTCGAAGGTTTCAATCGCGCCGCTGAATTCGCGCAGACCAAGCCGCGCGTAGCCGAGATCGACCAGCGTCCCGACATGCTCATCCGGCGCGGCCTCGCGTGTCAGATACGCAAGCGCGTCGCTATACGCTGCTGCTGCGCGCTCCGGGTTGCCCGCCTCTGCGTAGGCTTTGCCAAGTGAACGCAGCAGCCGACCGCGCGGTGTCGGGTCGGGTTCCAACGGCGCGGCAGCCTCGAAGTAAACGTATGCCTCGCCCGCGCGTCCCAACGCGAGCAGCGCCTCGCCCATCGCGATGTAGGCCGGGAGCCGGATCGTCAGGTTGGCTTCTGGTTCATCGACAAGCGTGAGCGGGCGGTAGACTTCGAGCGCGGTCTCGTATGCGCGCTGTGCAAGCTGCCGCTCCCCCATATCGCGCCGCGCCGCCCACGCCGGCCACGTATCCGGGATATGCGCTTCCGCGACGGCGAGCGCTTCCTCCGCGAAATCGTTCAACAGTTTGGGCGAATAATGTTTATCACCACCGCCGCGCAGTGACAGCCCCAGCCATAGCAACTGTATCTCCCAGCGCGGATGTTCCAGTGGGTCATTCAGCGGGATCAATGCGGCCTGCCAATCGGCGAACATCTGCGCCGCGCGGGTGAGGCGGCCTGCCTCTTCAAAGGCGCGTGATTGCAGCGCAAGGATGTAGCCGAGCATCGGGAGCCGTACCGGAACCTCTTTCAAGAGCGCGATTGCCTGTTGCCCGGCGTCCAGTGCTTCGCTCGCGCGGTCGGTGCGGTTGAGCGCCTCGCGCAGCGCGAGCAACGTAATCACGCGCTGCTCTTCGTTCAGACCGGGGAGCGCCCGCCGGAACTGCGCTATGGCGCGGTCGGGTTCGCTGCGCCCCAGCAGCGCTTCGCCAAGGGCGTGCAGCGTGAGCGCGATGCTGGCCTCGTCGCGCGGCTGGCTTTGTTCGCGCGCGTTGAGCGCAGCCTGATACGCCGCGATAGCGCCGCTTTCGTCGCGCTGCGCCATACACCGCGCGAGGGTATGCTGCGCTGTCGCGAGCGTTTCCGGCGCGATGCGCTCACCGGGGACGCTCAAAGCTCGCGCCGCGCCCGTCTGCGCCTCATCGAATTCACCCTGTGCCAGCATCAGCGCACCGTAGAGGGCATGGCTTGCCGCCTGCCGCGCGAAAATCGGACGCCCAATTTTGGCTTCATACCAGACGCCCTCCGCGCCCGCGATGCGCGCCGCATCCTGATATTGACCCAGCGCGGCCAGCGCCTTGGCCCGTCCGCGCGCGAAAGCGCCGCGCTCCATATCCGGGATCGTCAGTTCATCGGCCTTTTCATAGGCTTTGACGGCGCGGGCGAAGTCGCCTTGCAGGTGATAGACCTGCGCCCGGATATGCCGCGCGTGGAAATCGTCGTCGTTGCGGACCGATTCAAGCGCATCCGCGAAACGCCCGGTATGCAGATACACGCGAGCGGTCAGACGACGCTTGAGCTTCGCATCCGGCGCGCGGTCGGCGGCTTGCAGCGCATCTACCCAGCGTTCAGTGAGCAGCGCGAGCGCGAATGGGTCTTCGTAGGACGGCTCGGCAGGCAGCGCGGTTTGTGCGATTTCGAGCCGTCCGGCGCGGCGGTAGGCACGGCTCAGGGCGAGCCGCACAATATCCAGTGACTCATCATCGCGCAGGCGATCCAGCAGTTCGCCCGCTTCCGATAGGAGCGCAATCGCCGCCGTCTCGTCCCCGCGCAGGTAGGCCAGCCTTGCCAGCGCGACCAGTGTTTCCGCGATGGCGTGTGGCTGATCGTGTTCGCGGCGCAGTGCCAGCGCTTCCGTGAGCGAAGTCTCCGCATCCGGGTCGCGGTTTTCTTCCAACGCATCGATACCGCGTTTGTGGAGCGTGGCGGCCTGCGCGCGCGGTCCTGTTGGCGCTTCCTGACTGCGTTCGCGAAACGTCTGGTGAATCGGTCGCGGCTGCTCGATTTGCAAATCGAGTTCGTGTGCGTCGGGTACACCTGCCGGGATCGGACACCAGCCCGCGCGCACGCTGTCGCCCGCCGTTTCTGCCCAACCATAGCCAGAGAGGAACTTCAACGCGCGGCGCAGTCCGATTTTATCCCCAGCCCAAGTTTCGAGCGCTGCAATCGGGGCAGCGTGCGGTCGGATGCGGTCGAGCGCCAGCGCCAGCGCCTGATAGTGCGCCGGGAGCGCCGACCACGACGCCTGTATCAGCGCTTCGGGACCCGATTCAGCGACCAACCCGCGCAGGTCATCCACTGAAAGGGCGTCATTTTCCGCAAGCGAGCGCGCGAGCATCAGCGCGACTGGACTACCACTCAACGCCTCAAGCAACGGCGCATCGCTCAACCCGCTCAACGTCTGCGCCGCCTCACGATCCAACGGACCGAGCCGCACCTGTACCGCGCTGGAAAGGTCGGCCTCGCTCGTGAATGCGATATGCGGACCGTAGCGCAGCATGGATTCATCTGCGCCATGATCGATCAACAGCAGAATTTTTGCATCTTGCAACGCGGCAACAGCGGATTCAGCCTGCTTCGCGCCTTCCAGATGCAGCAGCGGCGGTGCGGCGAGCGCGAGGCCAATTGCGTCACCGAGGTTGCGCGCATCATCCAGCCACCAGATATGCCGAAAGCGCTTACGAATGCGTGGATCGGTCTGGATTTGCCGGAGCAGCGCTGTCTTTCCGACGCCCGGCGGTCCGCTGATGCCCACCGCGCGATCATTGATCAGCGCGCTCACAATTTGCTCAAGTTCCGTGCGGCGTCCGGCAAAAGTCGGCACGGGCGCGGGCGGGACCAGCAGCGCAAGCATGGCGTCCTGATCTTCGCGCGTGATGAATGGATAGCGCTTTTCTGGTAGCAGCGGCAGATCGAGATCGCGAGGCGGCTCCGGGCGCGTGAAACGCCACGCGACTGCATCCAGCGCCTGCGGGTCCTGCCGCACCGGGAAGGCAAGCAGCGCCAGCGTATGCGCCCGGAACTCCGCTGCAAGGCGCTCGGAGAGGGGCGGCAGGGTTGGTGCGGCGTGCGGTTTGACAGGCATCAGCTTTGCGCGAGGATTTCCAGCACGACGGGCAGGAGCTGCTTTTTGCGGCTCACCACTTCCGGCGCGTCGAACGTCCCGTCTTCCAGCTTCTTGTAAGGCAGTGCAGCGATGATTCTAGGTTCCCCAACAGCGAGCAGGCGGCTGTTGCCATTCACGACATCCGTCACCATCAGCAACGCCAGCGCGCAGGCGTTTTCCTTCAAGACATGCTCAAGCGCAGCGGTCAGATCGGCAAGGCGATCCGGCAGTTCCTTGAAGTTGGCAACATCGACCTGCCCAAGCCCGGCATTGTAGCCATTCGCCTCGTAGAACTTGAAATCGGTATTGATGATCTCAAGTGCGTCCTTCTGGCCGAGACCCGCTCCCGCCATGAGCAGCTCGTTACCAAGGTCCGTGACGGCTTTTTCAAGCGACGAGTCATTACCCACGGGGACCAGCCCGGCCATTGCTGCCAGGGAATGCGCGGCGGTCTGGTCGCGCTCGGTTGTCGTCGGTGAACGGAAAACCAGCGTATCGGAGAGGATCGCACAGAGCAGCACACCCGCCATTTCCGGCGGGAAGGTCACGTTCGCGGCCAACGCGCGTTCAGTCACGAGGGTAGACGTACAGCCGACTGGATCGACGTAGAACCGGATCGCGGTCTCGGTTGGCAGATTACCAAGACGGTGATGATCCAGCACTTCCACGAGGTCGGCTTCTTCCAGACCGGGGACCGCCTGCTTCGGCTCGTTATGATCGACGAGGATGATTTTACGGCGCGGCGGCGTGAGCATGTCCGCCTGCCGGACGAGGCCGACATAGCTGCCCGCATCGTCTGTCACGAGAAAATAATTCTCATCGGCGCGCATCGCCTGCGAGAGCGCCGTACCGACCTGATCTTCCGTCTTGAAGACCACGCCGAGGCTATCCGGCTGCGCCGTCATTTCCTTGTTGAAATCATCCGCAAGTGCCACCACCGATGCCGAACTGATTGCTTGCGCCATCAGACCGAAGAGCCGTCCGCGGGTGAGCAGCCCGACGGGTTTGCCAGCGGCATCGATCAGCGGCGCGGGGCGGCCTGTCTCCGCGACGACCTGGCAGGCTTCGATCAACTTCTGGCCGGGGTGGACCACTTTTACATCCGTCAGAGCGAGCGCGCCGACATGCGCGTAGACATCCGCGACCAGCTCCGGTGGCTGCACGGCGAAGCGCTCCAACGCCCATTCGGTTTGCGGGTTCAGCTTGCCAGTGCGCCCCGCCACGAAGCGCCCCGGTCCGATCTGGTTCAACAGCCACGCATAGCCGAGCGCCGCGCCAATTGCATCCATATCCGGGTTGCGGTGGCCGATGACGAGCGTCGGCAGGGTTTTTACATCCAGTGTCATCGTGAGTAGACTCACTTTTCAAGAGAGATTTATCATCAAAGATTAAATCAATTCTACCCGATTCGGCGGGGTTTGCAGCGCCTTTCGGGTGCGAAACGGGCGGTTGTGATCACAATTGCGGAATGCACCTGCGCGCAAGCAGTATATAATTGGCTTTGTATGTGACTCGATATCCTGCGAAACTGTCCTTGTAGATTAAAGTTCGGAGACCCGCGCCATGAGCGACCAACCGACAACGCTTCCCGATGACGACCTGGAGGGTATGACCGTCGCGGCGAGCCTCACGGGGCAGACACTGCGCGACCTGCTCAGTAACCGCAATTTCGTTCCGCTGTGGCTCGGCCAGATGGTCAGCTATATCGGCGATCAATTCACGCTAATCGCGGTCTTGAGCGTCGTGCAGCATCTCGCGGGCGAAGGGTATCCGTTGTGGGTGGCGGTTGTCGGCATCGCGAACGCCGCGCCCACGATTGCGCTGGGGCTGATTGGCGGCGTCCTCGTGGATCGGCTGGACCGCAAATTGGTGATGGTCCTGATGGACCTGATCCGTGCCGTCGCACTGTTCTCGCTGCTATTCGTCAACGATGACCCCAGCCGCCTGTGGCTGTTCGCGGTCGCGCTGGCTGTCACCGGAGCTGCCGGGACGCTCTTCTACCCGGCGCGTGCCTCCGCGCTGCCCGCCATCGTCACGAAGAACACGCTGGCGACCGCGAACGCGCTGATCGAAGCCGGGTTCGTGATCGCGCTGGTGCTGGGGTCGCTGCTCTCGACGGTGCTGATTGCCTCGCTCGGCGCGGGAGTCGCGTTCGGCTTCAACGGCGTGGCGTATCTGTTCTCCGCGGTAATGATTATCCTGATCCGTATTCCGAAGCGCGTAGTCTACAACGACGCCACCCCGACCGTGAAACAGGTCTGGGCAGAACTGAGCGACGGCTTGCGCTACATGTGGCGCACGAAGTCGATGCGCTACATCATGGGCTTGAGCGTGATGGTCGGCTCCTCGATTGGCGCGGTCCTCATCCTCGCCTTGGAGTATTTGAATAGCGGCCTCGGCGTCGGGCAGGGCGCATTCGGTCCGGTGATCGCGATCCTCGGCGTCGGGATCGTCATCGGCGGCATATTGATCAAGCAGCTTTCGCGCTTCCTGCCGACCAATCGCCTCGTCGGGGCGGCAATGGCGCTCAATGGCCTCGCGGTGGCCGGGTTCATCCTGCACCCCACTTATTTTGTGGTGTGTATCTTCACGGCACTGATCGGGTTTAGCGTGGTCGTCGCGCGGGCGGTCCTCGGTACGCTGGTGCAGGCCATCCCGCCGGAAGAATATCGCGGACGTGTGCAGGGCGCATTCAACCTGATCTTCTCTGCGCCGCTGGCCGTTGCGGTCGGTGCGGCGGGCGTGCTGCTCGCGATTTTCAAGGGTCGGGAATGGGTCGTTTTCGGCGGGTTCGGCGCGGCGCTGATCCTGACGGCGGTGCTTGCGGTCGTGATGCTGCGCGGCATCGATGAAGCGGTGTATAGCGACTCGGAAGCCTAGTACCCAGTCAACGTAGATATAATGGATACAAACTCGCGTTTTAAGCGTGAATTGTACAAATTATATCCATCAAAACTATACTGGCTGGGTACTAGTGCGTGTTATGCGAGGTCTACTCGCAGCCCGGAACGGACGGTAGTTACGCGCACAAAGCGGTATTTTCTGAAATGGATGCGCTCCCGGTTGTGCTGGATGGAACGCAGATCGCGGAATTGCAGGTCCGCGATCTGTTGCCCGGCGTGCATTGACAGCGCGCGATCAGCGAACATTATCCCGCTATAATTTTAGACGTTAGGCAGTTGACGGAAGAGCGATGGATGGATGGAGCAGATAGAGGCGAATGGCCTGTCGAATGATGGACTGTTTGGCGTCGGGCAGGGGACGGACTGGTGAATACGATGCTCTTCAAGGCGCAGAAAAGCACGAATTGCGAGGCCGATGGGTTACGTTGCGAGACTTCGAGGCGGAACTGACCGCGCTCGACAGCGGCGAACTGCTTAAGATTGCGGTGATAGGTTTCAATTGCCCAGGCATTCTGAGCAGCCGCCTGAGGTTGCAGGTCGGTCATGAGCAAGTTGGAAGTTGCGAAGTCGTTCGGCGTTGCCGTCTGTGTCAACGGTCCGAAACACTTTGACGAAGGCGTACCCGGTCAAATGCAGCACACACCCACTGGGCGGGATGTCGATGTCTGACAGCGACTGCGTTTGAACTGCCGTTCGACTCACTTTGCGGTTGCTTTTGAGCCGCGTGAGCCATTCCCAGCCGTACTCCCGAATCCGCG
>Ga0123337_10003550_pt1 | contig 16539 bp, 20 predicted proteins | sample frozenSSSSmetaG_FD_89792 | JGI IMG/M metagenome (GOLD analysis project Ga0123337, IMG submission 89792) | Glacier valley bacterial and archeal communities from Borup Fiord, Nunavut, Canada, to study Microbial Dark Matter (Phase II) -... | ecosystem: Environmental > Aquatic > Freshwater > Ice >... | reverse complement strand
GGTTGTTGTTGTGGGTTGGGGGTGGGGCGTGGGGGGAAGTTAGGATTGTGGGGGGGGGGGGGGGGTTTTTTTTTTTTTTTTGGGGGGGGGGGGGGGGAGAAATCATGGAAGCATTCATAGAGGCACGGAGCACGGCAGGGATAGGCGTTGAGCACTGAGTCCACATCTCTACGAAAAGTAGTTTTCTAGGCGTAATTAGATACGACCATGCATTAGGTCGAGGCGGACCAGGCGGGTCGAAAAACGGAACGGCGTGCTTTAACACGAACACATTGGAATTTTCAGATGTGTAGACATTGTGTTTGTTCTATTGTTTGTTGTCGAGCAGTAGTGATAATCCAATTTCGTATCCGTGCTATCCTTCTTCCTCTTAAGGCGCGGCATTGCTTCGTATCTGCGATACGTGACAGCGATCCTGCCGATCCAAATGTGACCGATACGAGCACGAGATGCCGGTAATGACCATGCCAAACCTGGATCCACTACACGGTGCATCTTACTGAATGCGCATAGACGATGCTCGCTGATTCCAGCAAACAGGCTCGGATGTGCATCTCTTTATGCCCCTTTGGTTTCTCTGCTCGTGGCTGATTCTGAGATGTGGCCATTTCGTGGCTTTTACATCCAAGCCTATCTGTTTGTCCCCAATTTAGGACCGTCTAGGTCTTGTCCATAGCCAAAGATGCATTGCAACATGAGATAAGCCAACAGCAGCCATTATCCCCATATGATTCCGTTATCTCTCCTCGACACCGCATAAATGGCTTTATGCCAGCAATAGGATCCCCTCAGACGGCAGCAACCGCACCCTGGCCTTCGACGAAGAGTCTCGCCACCACATCCGGACTCAGCACCTCCCTCCTAAAGCGCTCATTCTGGAGCAACTCTAAGTTCTTGAGCGTCGGGCCCGGATAGGTGAGGTACTTGAGATAGGGCGGCGAGGCGAAGTATTGCAGGTAGGAGAGGTAGGCTATGAAGGGCGGATGGCCAAGGAGAGGGACGCTGGCGGTTGTGGTGGAGGGGTCTGTGCTGGCTGTGGTGAGGGTTGCGAGGTGGAGGAGGTAGTGAGGATTCGCGCTATGAGTGTCAATATGTGAGTGTGGAGGGGTGAGGGGGAGCTTGGACGAGGTGGTGGAGGTGGTGGAGACGAGTGGAAGGGGGCGGTCATACAGGCATTGAACAAACTGCAAAGATGATGTTAGTTGTAACTGTTTGTGGGATTTGTGGGATGAATGGGATGGCAGGCAGACCTCGAGTTCGATCTCAAAGCGCATGAAGCCGCCGTACTTTGGCTCCTGCGGCAGGCCTTGCTGTGGTAGTGAGGGGGCCAAGTCGGTCATGTCGACATCTGGTGGTGAAGATGTTGTCATTATGGGACAGCGAACAATGATGGCGAGTCTCGTTTCGGAGTGAATTGACGTTGGTGTTGGTGTTGGTGAAGTTATGAGAGAGACGAGAGGAGATGGAATGAGATGCAGGAGCAATAATGCGAGGAGGATGGATCGATGGATGGGGGGAAATGAAGTAAATAATTAAATAAATACAATGTAAATAAATAATACAATACAATACAATACAGGACGAGGCTGAAGATTCGAGATGTGAACCGAGCTCAGGTCCGATTAGATTGCAGGGATGTTGATGATTGATGTCGATCACGTGAGATATGTGCTTATACAAGTGGATTGACATAATAATGGGGAATGGGGAAAGGAGATTGGGGAATGGGGAAAGGCGAATGGGGAGAGGGGAAAGAAAGGGGAAGGGGAAGGGGAAGGGGAAGGGGAAGGGGAAGGGAAAAGGGAAAAAGGGGCGTCTGCTCCACAGCAAGACTGATCAATGATGAAGCCTAAGAGTCATAGTGGCCGTGGTCGAGGCCGAGGCGGAGTAGTGGGTGCCTGTGCTAACCTATAGAGTACATAGAGTACATAGATAATATATATAATATATATAATATATGATATATGATACATAATATATAACATAGAATATATACATACAGAATATGTTCATAAGATATGTATACCTGTACATGATATACATACATCTACTCCAGATACCCCGTGCTTCCAATGACAGATACAGGTAGACTAGAGCACATGCTCTCGGACAGGAAGGGATATGATTGGATGTGCATAGAAGCTACAAGACAACTGTACATATGTACATGTGTATGCCTTAAGAGATTACCTCAAGAGGTACTTGAACGAGTTGTAGAGGTACTTTAAGGTACCTGAGGAGATGCGGTGGTGTCAAGTGTTAGTCGTGCTCATGCTCTCCTCTTAGTAAGCTTTACCCTCTACCCTTTACCTTTACCCCTTACCCTTTGCCCCTTACCCTTTACCCTTTACCCTTTACCCTTTACTCTATGTACTCTATGTACCTACCTGTACCTGTATCCATATCCAAAGCACCATCCATTACTCTGTCACCACCATCCCTCCTCCATCTACCACCTATAGTACCTACATACATACATACATACATACACACATTACCACCTAATACTGTACACACCACCTACCATCATCACCTACCATCACCACCTCCTCCTCCTACTCTTTCACCCCCTCTCCCCCAAAACGAAAGATCCTCTGCATTGTTCCTCTGCCACTACTACTCTACTGCATTCGACCATCTCTTTATCCTTCGCCGGCGCCATCTCCTACAGAACTCACCATCTCCTCCTCTGATACCCGATAACCCACCGACACACACCACACACCACACACCAGACACCACACACCAGACGCTGCCATCCGTCGGAATCATCAATTTATCTCCTGTATTCCTGCATTCCTCTTCGTGCGACCTCATCCCTCGTCACCTCGTCACCTCGTCACCTCGTCGTCATCTCATCTTCTTGATCACTTGAAATTGCGGCAATCTAGAGAAGCAGTCCTCTATCCGCTGCCCATCTCATTCCGCCGATCGGATCTGCGCTCCTCCCTGGCTCTCATCTGCTGTGTACTCTCTCCCTCCGCCCTCTCTCTCTCTGTGTGTATATGTGTACACTCTTCACCCCTCCTCACTGGTCGTCGCTCGCATCGGCTAAGGCAGCCCTCGAAGTTACTGCTGCAGATTCGTCCAGATACTCTCGCCTCCACCCCTCGGACATACCATACGAAACGCGTATCTCGCCTTTTCGACGTCATCTTCTACTACCTGTTCAACTTCCGGTCGCAAGCATTGGAGTCTCGAGCCGAGTTACAGGTTGAGCTCGCATCGCGATATCAAGTTTCACACCCTGACAAAAGACCTGCATTACTCGTCAGGTCTCCCTCCCGACATACCACCGAACATGTCTTTCGCCCAACCCGGTGGGGAAGGTATGCTACAGTGTTCCTTTTCTGCATTGCTCCTTGTCCTTGACGCTGCGACTCCACTATCAGGAGAGATCGGACGTTTCAAGTTCCACGACGGTTGTTTATAACCTACGAACTCATGCGCCCCTTTACGTCGCCGACATCATGCACGAGACAATTGCTGACCAGGAACGTGCCATAGATGTTCGCGCATCCGGCCTCTCTCTCAACCTTTCCTCAAATAATCCATTTCGCAATCGCACAACGTCGCCCGCTCAGCTTTCTCCGCGCGACCCTCCACCAAGACCCGTATCACGAAACCCATTCCTGGACGACGCAGGAACCGTGAAGGAGAATATTCGCCCACAGCAGACAATGCCGTCGCCTACACATGCTCATCCGCCAAGGTCAATTTTAACAGGCAGTGCTGCAGAATTATTCGTAGGGATCCCCGTTGTTTGCATTCCAGTCTTTGATTTCGCGATGATCGTCTCATTGGCATGTGCCTGCCCCCTTGCTAATGCCGAGATGCAGGACGAATTGACTCTTGAAGATAAGTCGAGGGCCACGCGAGCAGCCCCATCAAACATGACAGATACGCCCCGCCAAGAGAACATTCCTCCTCGTGGTCCGCCAACAACGCATCGTCCAACGCGATCTCAAGAGCAAGCGATGCGTCAAAGGGGCCCTCCAGGCTCAAGCAGACCGCGACCACCGACGGGTGAACTTGACATATTTGCAGATTCCGCTGCTCCTAGAGAGTCTACAGAGCGACGCCGTCGACGCAACTCAGACTCATCCTTAATGGAACGAAAGCCACTTAATCCTGAGGAGGAGAAGAAGAGACACGAACGTCGTAGGCAAGAGCGGAAACAACGTGAAGGTGATGCCTCAAAAGACCCCAAGGTCAAGAAGCCTAGCCGGAAACTTGATATCATCGATCAGTTGGATGCAACTAGTATCTATGGGACGGGGCGTAAGTACTCTGCCCTCATCTTTGATATTCATGTTTCTGACCTGCGCAGTATTCCACCATGATGGGCCATTCGATGCCTGCAATCCTCACCGCAACAGGAAGGGCAGCAGACGTGCACCCATGCAAGCGTTTCCCAAGGATTCTCTGAACAATGTACTAGGTGGAGGAGGACCGCTGAATAAGAGGCCGGATCATGCCACCTTTCTGGGTAACAACGACGTCGAAGCTTTCAAGGATTATTCGAGAGGCGGGGCTGGAAGTGCGGCGTATGAGTCCTACGGAACGCGCCCAACTGCTGCGCGGACTCAGTCCAGTGTGCAAAGCTCTCTTGAAAAGGTTGAACCAGTTCATGGCGATGAATCTCTGGGACTTGGAACTTCGACATTTTTGGAAGGGGCGCCAGCCTCCAAAGCTGCCATTCAGCGAAATGCTGTTGAGTCTGCCACCTCAGAGGCAACTGGCCTTACCAGAAAGAAGTCATTGGCACAGAAAATTCGAGGCATTAGCAATAACAAGCGTGATTTCGGACCCGGCCCGCCAGGACGTATCGTCAGCGCCGAGCCACGCTATGGCGCACCGTCTCCTCCATACGCACCAGGCGGTACTAATCGTGCCAAAGGCAACGACAACAATCCTTTCTTCAATGAGTTCGAATCCAACGGTGACAAGAAAGAAAGCATTACTTTTGTTGAGCCCGAGACTAAGCCTGCGAGAGCGAGAGCACCAAGCAGCCCGGGTGGCCCTGTTGGCGAACGTCTGGAGCGTCGAGTTACAACTGGCAGCACCGGCAATGAGGAAGCACCAAAGCAGAATATGGGATTCTTGTCCCGAGTCAAAAGTTTGAAGGGTGGACCAAGGAGGCCAAAGGCTGAGAAGCCGGTGTACGACTAGATCTGTCTCGATCCTTCTGCCCGGTTATTACTCCAGTTTCACTTTTACTGTGTCACGGGATTGGCATTATTTTTGATGTCTCCCGCGAAACGTTTTGTGAACTGTCCCTTTTGGGTCGACTTTGCGGGCTGGCTCGTACTGTTTAGATGCGAGTTTGCCATGTTTTCCATTGTGGATCAACTGAGAGAGTGACAGCGAAAGACAGCATAGATGACGCCACTCAGCCTCTGTTGGCCTTGTTTACATTTTTCCTTCAAGCTATCCATCAATTTATGCCCTGTTGCTGAACATGGATATGCTACCTTTATGCTTTGACGAGGGCGAGTTTCCTGTGCATTTTCAACTTCAGAGCGCTGAACCGAGACGAAACGTCAATGACGGAGATATTGTCATGCGATTGAGGATGGAGATAATGGCTAGATGTGGGGGTTGGTTGGAAGCGAGGAACGGAAGAGATATTCTGACATGGATGGCGCCAACGACTTTAAATTGGCATGGACCTCTGTTTAGAGTAGATTGATAGGAGAGAAACAAATTCTATGATATCACTAGTGGTCGTCTCGATGATGCATCTCGATTATGTTTGTCTACGTTTCATGAGATTTGGTAATGCCGTTCTGTAGATTGAGTAAGAACAGATAATTCAATGATATATAACCACCCTTCACATAAAAGGATGGAGTAGTAAACAAGGTATACAGTTGTGATATGGTGGCTTTGATGCGGCGTGGCTGTCCTAATTTCCTACCTAATATTTGTTGACGTTGCGTCTACTACGTGCGATACCCTTCCTTCTATCTCAGCACCACCACTTGACACTCTGATACCATGAAAAGTCCAACCCTCAATACAGAACTGAATTCATGTAAAAGGACAGATCTCAAGTCAGACAGCGATCTAAAAGCCCTTCTGTGAGATGTAATGGGAATCATGAGAACACCATAGGCGCCTAATCCGCGTGTGGTATCCAGCCAGTTCAGGCGTCCAAGATGGCCGAGCCCATCCCCTTCCGCCCACCCGTCCAAGCATCCACCATCCTCTCCCAGCTCATCGATCGGCAAACCTCGACCCTTGGTAGTCTCGTCTCCTCCAGGCTCACGACCGGATTTGCCGAGATCGACAGCTATGTCCTCCGTGGCGGCATCCCTCGCGGCTGCGTCGTCGGGATAAGCAGCGGCTTCGGAGCTGCAAACGCGGAAGACGCAGTTTTTTTGGAAGGACTGACGGCGGGGAGATTGGTCGCTTTGCATCTTCTGGCAAGATCGCTGCTGGAGCGGCCGGGATCAAAGGCGGCGATTGTGGATTCGACGGGCAGTTTTCCGTTGAGGGTGTTGGCGCGGGTCGTCAGATGGCAGGTTGAGAGGAGAGAGCGAGGGCTTGATGTGGGAGAGGGTGAGGGGGGCGTGGATGAGAGAGTTAACGGTGTGTTGGAGAGAGTTTCTATCACGCGAGTCTTTGACATCGAGGGGCTATGGGAGGTGTTGGGAGAGCTGCGGAGCGGTACTGAGCAGACTGGTGCTACTACTGAGCCCGAAGATCTGGTTCAGACTTCTGGGAAAGATGTGAGCCCGTTACCATCACCTGGCGCAAGCAAGGGCATTTCTGGCAATGAAGGGGATGAGAGGAGAGCTGGCAACGTGATCATTGAGATCATGGATAGCGAGGAAGATGAAGATGATGATGGCCTGTCGTCACCTATCGCTGCCGGACAACAAGTTTCAAGTCCAACTCTTTCGTCCATACCTCACGAGAAGAGCGATGCGAAGTCTAGTAACCCATCATCCTCGAGGGAACCGCCGACCATAGAAATCATCCTAATCGACACTCTCACGTCCCTCATCACCACCCTCTTTGCAAACACCGAGCGCAGCAACGCGCACACCATCCTCGCGTCTCTCTCTCATGTCTTTACATCTCTCACTCGCTCTTCAAATCTCGCCGTCTTCCTCTTGAACACGCTCACCTCCCGCCCCTCCTACAAGGTCTCTTCCACGCAGGGGCGACAAACCTCGATATTCGCTGGTGTGACATCCACACCAAGTCTGGGAATTATATTCGATAATTTTGTAGATCTGCATCTCATCTGCCATTCCTTGCCGGCGAGGGCCGAGGATGCGGAGAAGCTTTACGATGCGAGGACGCAAGGCAATGAAGAGGATGAGCGGAGTGAGAATGCAATGGCAGGACAAAAAGGGGATGACATGAGATTCGCGAATATTATCGAGGCGCTGAGAGATGAGGCACCGGATCCGGATCGTTGGATAGGCGTGGAGGACGGCAAGAAGCCGAAGAAGTTGAAGAGTAGAGAGCAGATGTGGGCTGCGTTTGCTATCACTGATAGTGTTGGCTTGGCCAAGGTTGACTTTGACCCGCGGGGGGGGGGGAGAGCGCAAAGGTGGATATCAAAATGTGGGCTTTGGTAGGCGTCCTTGAGTCTCAAAGAAACCCTTAGTGAGGAAAGGCGTTCCAAGTAACGGGAAGATGGTGCATCAATTTTGGACCACCAGCGACTTGAAATCACAGATGTCATGGCTTGAGCTGAAACATCGATCCAAGATGCGCCTGGATAAAGGGTGACGGAAATTCCATGATGGCACCAGGATAAGTATACCCGCTCCTCTTCCATCTTGCTGGCTGCGCCTTCCTTGCCGATCTTGTTACGCCAGTAACACCACCAGCATCCCGCCTCCTAGAACCAACGCTCTTTATGCATCCAATCCAAATCCGACGCTAAAGTATATATTACACGATTCTAAATCTTCCAGGCTCGCAAATCCTCCCTAATCGCCCATTCGGGAATTTCTTCTGGGAGCTTGACGCCCTGCCATCCCTGGTCGAATCCAGACGAGGATGAAGGTGAACCCTCCTGTTTATCTCCTCCCAACTCATGCGTTTGTATGTCGCCTTTCCTATATCCCCTCTTATCCGTCGTCGAGCTCAACCCCGGCATTTCCCTATCAGACCGCACCTGTTGCGTGCCTCTGCTCGACGAAGATGTGGTGCTACGAGGTGTGCCATTCCGTCCAGTATGGTTGCGGCGGGGATTCGATGGCGTTGCTGTCCCCGCTCCCTCATCCTCGCTGTCAGCTTGTGGCTGAGGGAGTAAAGAAGGATTTTGCGATTCAGAGGGAGCCTTGTTGCCCCAGCCGTCTCCGCCGTTGAAGATGTCTTCGATACATTTATCGGCTGCGAGCTCGCCACTTCCGCATGCCCACGATGCGGCGAGGGCGAGACGATACATATCCTGAAGCTCACCGAGTTCCTTGCTCATGGCGCTCGAGCCCATATCTGCTGCATGTTAGCGAGAAGTGTACGGCGAAATTGCAAGTGAAGAATGATGCGTACGGCCCAGTTTATCGGGCTCCTGTTCAGAGGCTATTACGCCTGTGAAGCCCTCGAAGACCGATGCTGTCTTCAAGGGAGGCGCAATGAAATTCCTGTCCCCATCTACCTGCATCATGCCCAATCCGACCTTAACCGTGCTATTAATCTTGCTGTCCTGCATCAAATACCTCCTCGTGACACACTCGCCATCCTCGCCACGTAAGTCCGCGTATTCGGCGAGATTCAGCCGCACTTTCCCAATGGTAATTTTCTCGCCTCGTCCGCCGCAGTTGTAGTCTTGGATGACTTCGAAGTCTACGTAGCATTCCTGCAGCATGTTCGCCTTATCCATGGACAGCCGCACCAGCAGCTTCTTCTCGTAGTTCCATGTCACTTTATGATCCTTGATCGGCTCTTTGGAGGTGGCGCCGCGGTGCTCAGCTGCCGTGGACATGGGGAGATGCCATTTTATGTATGATTTTCCGGCAACAAGCGGGACGTTGTTGAGATCGATAATCTAAGAGCGCAGTATCAGCTCCTGTCATCGGAAAGGGACGCCGGCGATGGCGGAGACTCACTTGCAATGTGAGCTCGAATTTTGGCTACAGGAGTCGTCAGCCTTAGCCATGGACGCAATGGATGTTGCACACAGTCGCCGCATTGGCAAAGAGTGGCAGTGGGATGGGAAGCGGAAGTGGTACCTTGCGAGCTTTGTGGACTATTGGATCAAGCAGCATGGTCAGTCAATAATAATAATAAAATCAAGTGGGGATATCATCGCAGGAGGTACAAAGCAAGCAGAAATCAGAAAGCAGAACACATACGGAGGCCATTCATGCTTATCTTATAATTCCCGCACCAGCAGCATCATCAATGGGGTTGCGATTCTCCCCGTGTAAGTACGTACAATAGGAATGTACTGTATTAGATACCTAGGGATGAGCTTAGATTCACCTGTTGTGTTGTGTTGTGTTGATGACGGCGTCCAGGGATAGAGTAGAGTAGTAGTAGAGTAGATGAGGATGAGAGGATGAGAGGATGAGAGGATGAGAGGATGAGAGGATTAGAGGATGAGAGAGAGAGAATGAGGGAATGAGTATTCGAGATCCGTCCGTCGATTGATATGTAATTCGTGGTAACTGGCCGCAAGGCTGAGGTAGTCGGTACTTACTGTATGCAGTCTAGTGCTTCTGGCTATCAGTGGACTACAGAAACGGCAGAGATGATGATGCCGTTAATTTATTTATTACTTCAATTTCAGCCTCGACTTTCATTCAGCCTCTTGGGCCTCGGACTCGATTTTATATGGAGGTCACGGGAGATGCGATTGCCCAACTTGTCTTGGAAGGTTTTGAGAGGTTGCCAAGGAAGAGGAAGCCTCGACGGAGGGCAGAGTTGGACGCTGCTGGCAGAAGAGAATGGGTCCCTTTAGCTGGCATCGTCGTTGAACGTGCGTATCACGCTGACATTGACATCCCGTGACCTATGTTCGACTTTGAGGCGGAGGTGGAGGTGGAGGTGGAGGTGCAAGAAATTGGTACTGACATTTCAGCAGGAGGTAATTCACTGGAATGTGTGGCTCTGGGGTGAGAATCTTTCTTTCTCTTCCTTTTTTCCCTTTTTTAAAAGAAAAAAAAAACTTTATTTCTTGGCTTCGAATCTATCTATGTGATTATATGATTCACTGGCTATTCACTGCCTAACATCTTCAGAACAGGAATGAAATGCCTTCCTGCGTGCAGAATCCCCATGGTCAACGGCTCGGTTCTCCATGACTGGCATGCCGAGATCGTGGCTTTCCGCTCTATTAACCGCTTCCTACTCGAGGAGTGCCATGCTTTATCATTATCTGGCATCGAATCATCGGACTATGTTAGGAAGAGACGATCAGACGAAGTCAGCCCGGGACACTCGCAGCCATTTACCGTCAGAGAAGATGTCAAGCTACACATGTATTGTTCCGAAGCGCCATGTATGCCATGGGGATCTGAAATTGTCCAGGAACATTCAATGGCTAATATACGATCTTCCTAGGTGGTGATGCAAGCATGGAACTCACGATGGCTGCTCAAGACGATGCAACACCATGGGCCATCCCTCCCCCCTCCACTGCTACCATATCTATGACGCTTCCTTCTGCAGAGGCAAGTCATGAATTGCCAGGTCGCGCCTATTTCTCATCTCTAGGCGTCGTTCGTCGCAAGCCTTCGCGCCCTGATGCCCCTTCTACGCTCTCAAAATCATGCTCCGATAAAATCGCCCTAAAGCAGACAACATCCGTCCTCGGCTCCATCGCTTCCCTTCTCATCTCACCGGAACATGCTTATTTGCAGAGTCTCACGTTGCCAGAGTCACAATATGTCCCCGAAGGCTGTGACCGTTGTTTCGGTGCTCAAGGGCGTTTGAAGGGCTTGCAGATCCCTGGGAATGGTGGATACAGTTTTCGAACATTTAACTTGATGACCACGAGCAAGGAATTCTCGCATTCTCGTCGGGACGCTAACGGCGTATCTCTGCCAGATGGTAGCGTAACACCAAGTAATATAGCGTCGTCCTGGACTCCGTATTCTGAAGAAACTCTTATAGGAGGCGTGCTCCAAGGCCGGAAGCAAAATGATCCAAGAGGGGCAAGCGCGGTTTCTAGGAGAAGGATGTGGGAACTGGCGAAGGAAGTGACGAAACTTTTGGATGCCAAAGTGGAAAGCCTATCCCCTCTCGGAGATGAACGCGACGACGCGAAAGATCAAACATATGGAGATCTCAAGGAAATTGATCTGTTGCAGTCTAGAAGAGAGGCGAAAGAATTGTCAAAACAAGTCTTGAGTGGCTGGATACGGAACGACGGAGATGAGAGGTTTACATTACAAACCTAGAATAGTGACGGGAGAAATTTTTCTCGTTCTAGAAGGATAGATACTCTGGATTGAGCAATACTGGAATTATCCGTCATCAAAGGTAATAGTTCCATTTATACCTTGCCCAACATATCATAGCAACTCCAAAGTCGGAAATGTCTATCTATATTTCGAAACTTGTATTGCAATCGTATGTAGAAATACAGATCCTGCCATAATTTCCCCTTAGGCATGGGTATCATGTAAGCGCCTTCAATGCCAGCCAAATAACGCCAACAAAGCAAAATCCTCAAGAGCGCAAGAAAGGGGAATCTCATCAGGCCGATGGATGGAACTTCGCGTTATGGGAGCCAGCATGAGCCTGTGCGCATTCTGGGCTACAGAACCAAGAATAGCTTTGCAGTTCCCCCGTTTCCTTCATCTCATAGCATTTCTCGCACCCCAGGTCAGCATTCGACCCACTGAGTTCGCAGATATTGTCGCATCCTTCAGAACGACAATGCCGAACCGCTTCTCTCGCTTGTTTGGCCTTCTCCTCCTCTTTTGCAGCCTTAGCTTTGTTATTAGCAGCTTGTGCATTTTGCAAATCAGCCAGCCTATTCTCAAGAAGCTGCATGTTTGCTTTGGCGTCCGCGATGTCCTTTTCCATCACCGCAACGATTTCGTGGTAGGGTAGCTTAGTATCGAATAGCCTCGCCCATTTTAATCTCAGGTCGACGTCTTTCGGAGTGTCTGTTGGTTTCGGAGTGCATGCGCAAGCTCTCATGTAGGAATATTTTGCTGCCTCTGACTTCGATTTGTCAAACTCGATTTGGACTTCTTGCTGTTCTGGAGTAAGCTGGGCTCGCAGTTTTTCTTCCTGTTCGCGTATATAGCTGTCTATTTCAGCTTGGTCTTTCCCTTCGTCGTACAATTCAAGTACAGTTGCTTTGGCCTTCTTGACAGTCGGATGATCGTTGATGGCCACCGTACATTGCGAATCCTTGAGGTGTTGAAGCTTCTCTCTGTGAACTCGGTCGTTGATCTTCTTCATGCTAACTTGTGCATCGAACATTCGGTTTAAGTCGTTTACATAATCGGCGGGACGGTACGAGATCCATCGCCCTGGAAGAACGGTCGTATATGCATTCTGATATGCCTTTCGCATCTCCTTTTGGTGAGTATTACATTTCGCAAATCCTGCTGTGCAGTTCTTCTGGCATGCGTCGGACAGGAATAGTAACCGGCCCTCGAGCTCTGAAGTATCCGCCTCGTGGAACGCAGTTATCTCTTCAATTTGGCTCCTTGTCAGTGGATATGTAGGGGGTAGGTCGGCCGTCATGGTGACTTTGTCAGAATTAGCTATTGTCTTCCTAATCAAAGTCAGGCAGGCAAATCTCTTACAAAAGACAATAGGGTCTACGCTCTTGCTTTCGAACTTCTGGATTCGAGCAAGTCAAATGATCATACCAGTCACTGACACTTGAGGAATAAGAGTGGTAATTGAGCAGTAGTAGCTGTTAGTGTGAATGGAGCCTGTGTTGTGCTGTGTTGTGTTGTGTTGTGCTGTGTTGTGTTTTGTTTTGTTGTGTGGTTGTGTCGCATCGCAGCAAGGCTGAAAGTTGAAGTTGTGGGCCGTGGCGCAATGAGGAGTGCTGCGGCTAGCTATCGTTATCACACCAGACCGCCACTAAAGGCGCTTACTGTGTAGACGCGCCCCCCATAAGTATCTGACTTTGGGCTATGAGTCCATGACGTGATGATACTTACTCACTGGAATCTGGACCTTGTCAACAGCATTAAATCGCTCTTTGTAAAGTTGACTCAGGGAGTTTGACCTCACAAGAGAATTGAGCTCCCGAGCGTCGCTACTTGTCTGCGCGATTGTTCCAGCAGCGTAGGGTTTTTTGTGTCAATCTTGGCCGCTTCATCGCGTCCTCTTCTTTCCGATCAATAATGGTCAGCTAAGCATCAATCCATACTCCTTCAGATATCTGTCTCTGCCTTCGTCCTCGTTGCTAATTTCCTACATAGGCGGACAAACTCCGCGCCCAGCAGCAGCTTGAGCAGCTCCAAGCCCGTTACGTCGGTACCGGCCATGCAGACACGACCAAGTTTGAGTGGACAAGCAATATTCAGCGCGACAGCTATGCATCTTACATTGGGCATCCGCCGTTGTTGAGTTACATGGCCATTGGGATGGGAGAGCCGAAGGAAAGAGTCAGGGCTGCTATGATTGAGGTATGTTCTATGGTGACTATAGAAGAGTCGGGGAATGAATGGGAAGGCTAATCGACAGCAGAAAATGATACAGCCGGTTGGAAAGCCTCCGGAGGTCCAAGATTGAGAGGTGGATGAGACAAGGTCTTGGAATTACGTTTGTAAAAAATTAATGTTGGCGTTTGGTTGGCGCAAGAATGATTCGTAATGATGGAGAATGAAACGAGGCACCGGCATCTCATCTCAAGATAAGATACCATCAAAATGAGCGGTTTTGGGAGTTACAAAGCAAGAAAAGGATATAGGCAACAGGTTGCAGCTATTCTGACGGTGGACACTGCCGAATATTACATGAGAGAGAATTGCATTTGTACGTGAGTTTACTCATCAGATTGACGTAGCAGTTTCTCCTATGTAAGAGAGCTTCCTGACTCCTTCATTACGCCGTCATGCTGCCAGCTATCAGTTTTTGCGTTTCCATCCATGCCAGTTCCAGCAACGCCAGCAATATCAAGGGTATCTATGTCTATTGATCCATCAACCATTGTATCAGTAATTATCCTCAACCTCAACCCTCCTTGGTCTTCCTCTTCCAATCCTGGCCCGCACCTCTCGCTCTTCTCTCTCGCCGTCCTGTCCCTCTCCCTCTCCCTCTCCCTCCTGAGCCTTGTCCTTAATTCCCAAACTAACCCTCAGTCTAGCATCCAAATCTTCTGGCGCCGACTGTCCATAAACGGTCTCCACTAACCCTCTCACACCCTTCTTGCCGATCTCCACCTTACCCCTGGGACCTACCATCCACTCCGTGATATCATCGCCGCTAGAATTATCCTTAATCTTGACTATGTACCCCTGCTTCTGCATCTTCGCCAGGAGCGACTCCGTCTTATCCAGCGGTGTGTTTTCTTCTGCATTGAGGCGCCGCAGGTGCCGCATCAGCTTCTCGTTCGAAATATTACCACCACCTAGAGTAATTACGGACACAACGAGAGTGTATAGGCCGATGTAAGCGCCTTCCGCGGAGGCTGAGGAGGTACGGGATGGAGGAAGTATGGCGGGAATGTTATATTTCTGCGGAACAGTGCTGGTCAGGACGTAGGTGCGGGTTGCCGACATAGTGGCCGGCTTTTGTGCAGCGACTTTGGATTGACATTTAGCACTTGTTCTGACCGATTGCAGGTATGATGGGAAATTGGAGAGGCATACCTCGTCTGTCTCGCAGTGTAACCTTCTCTTTGAGCGGCAGTTCAGTCATCTCCATGCCAAACTTTGTCTGTAGCTGCCACTGCGCCGCATCAAAGATTTGCTGGAACTTCCGTCCACTGTGCTTGCCAAACACTGCACGTGTCCGTCAGCACAATGCGTCAGCTTCCTTTGGCAAGAAGACATACCCTTTTCTCGAATGCCCTCGCGCCTAATTGGCACTCTGCCAAACTCGCATGCCAACGCATAGCGCACCAGCTTCTTTGCCAGTTGTTCCATGCTTCCGTCTACGTCACCTCCGGCTGCACCTGTGTCGGCATCACCGCCAAGCATGGTAGAATCGTTCACATCCTTCTGTACGTCATCTTCGTCTTCGTCTTCATCTTCATCTTCGGGCTCAACTGGAGCGTTACGGCGTCGACGTTGCGTATTGCGAGGGGCTTCATTTTGTGAAGTGGCTTCATTGGCGGAGTCTGATTCTTCGACTTCCTGAAATTGAGTCAGGCGTGTAGGGCTTGAGGGTCTCTTTAGATCTTACCGCACGGCGTTTTCGGCCTGGAGGCATGATGAGCTTTCGATCGATGAAAAGGTTGATAGATTGGAATGGAGACTTTGTTACTTGGATGGTTGTCCCAAATAGGCAATATCATATCGCATTCAGGCATCGGTGCGATCTGTCGCGTTTGGGGAGACGCGACGCGAATTAATCAAAGTTTGAAGCCTCGTATTTTAGGCTTTAGTCTATAGGACCAAGCGGCAATTTTCGAAGTTTACCAAGGGTATGTACATACAAGTAAATGGCATTAAATGGTATTCCGCAGGAAGAGTCAATTACTTAAGCAAATAAAAAGAGCTAATAATAGTAGTAAAAAAAAAAAGTCAATTGTTGTATTCAATCAGGTGCTTATGTAGATATCAATATCCATGCATACAAAGTACAATCCTATTGTACTAGTCCCGTCATACATAGATAGTACCTATGTATGACGGGATTCTTCGATGATGTTTGAATCCTTCGATGATGCAGGAACCCCTTCCATGCAGGGACCCTTCACTGCGCGCTAACAACTAATAATCTGGTACGTACCTAGTGATTACATCCACGAATACACGATAATTATTTGGGCAAAAACTCCATATACCCAGTAAAACAATAAATAAATTCTATATACCCAGTTCCATCCCACGTGACCCGCCCAAGCCTAATCTGGAAACTCCCCCCGTTCTCATATGAGAACGGGCTGTAAACTCCCCCGTAAACCCCCCTGTTCTCATATGAGAACGAGTCAATTATGAGACCTGCGGCAAGTCCTGGCATTATGCCCAGGATCGCCGCAGGTGCCGCAGCGTGTGCGGACCAAGTCCGGCACAGCGGCAACGACTGCCCCAAGCGGCAGAAGTCCTCCGTGATCCCGGCGAGCCCGGCGTCCTCGAGGACGCCGGGCATCCTCCCTCCGAACCCTCTCTTTTCGCGGTCGGCCGCGGGGGATTCGGGTGACCGGAGGGTCACAGACTCCTCCCGAGGCGTTAGTGTCTACGAGAAGACCCTCGACAGAGATCGGAGGCAGAGGCAGTTGATACTGCCTCTGCCAGCACACAGCAGACAGCTCTGTCGGAAGAAAGGGAGTCAATTGACTCCCTTGTTGAAAGATAAGAGTCATGGCGTGCCCACAAGGCACGCCATTCTCTTGGTATCGACGGCAAGAACAAGTTCTTGCCGTTAGGTCAACGAGGTAGATCCTGCCGTCTGGCTGGACTACCCGTGCCTCCGTTGGAGAGGACATCT
>Ga0123337_10003549_pt1 | contig 16541 bp, 15 predicted proteins | sample frozenSSSSmetaG_FD_89792 | JGI IMG/M metagenome (GOLD analysis project Ga0123337, IMG submission 89792) | Glacier valley bacterial and archeal communities from Borup Fiord, Nunavut, Canada, to study Microbial Dark Matter (Phase II) -... | ecosystem: Environmental > Aquatic > Freshwater > Ice >... | reverse complement strand
GGTGGCGAGGGTGGCGCCGACGGCCGTGGCGCGGGTCGGCTGGTGCGCAGACCGAGAATCGGGATGTTGGCCAGCATCGCAACGGCACTGTCTTGTTGCTCGAAACTCACATCGGTATTCGCGACGTCCACTTCGCAGTAGCGCGAGATGACCTCGATCAAATCGCGTTTGAGCGACTCGACGACATCGGGCGCAAGCGAGAGATGATCCGAGAGCAGGACGAGCCGCAAGCGTTCCTTGGCAAGCGAGCCCGAGCGTTCGGGTTTGAAGAAGCGGGTGAAAAAGTCGAGCACGTTAGCGTCGACCTCCAAAGAGTTTCTCGAAGAACGACGGTTCTTGCGGGATCTCGGGCTTCGAGGTATCCGTCCCGGCGATGCGTCCCGCGATCGCGCGATACGAAGCGCCCGCCCGCGAGGTATCGTCGTTTGCGAGCGGCTCGCCGCGATTGGTCGAGATAATTACGTCGGGCTCATCCGCGATCACGCCGAGCAGCGGCAGACGCAAGATTGCGTTGACGTCTTCGACCGAGAGCATCTTGCCTTTTTTCACGAGCGCGGGCCGCAGACGGTTGATGATGAGTTGCACCTTCATCTCATTGCCGAGCAATCCGACGACGCGATCGGCATCGCGCACCGCGGAGACTTCGGGCGTACACACGATGATGGCTTCATCCGCGCCGACGACGGCGTTTTGAAAACCGGCTTCGATGCCGGCGGGACAATCGATGATGACGTAGTCGAAGCGGTCGCGCAAACGATCGACGAGTGCTTTCATCTGTGCGGTGTCGACATCGTCTTTTTCGCGCGTTTGCGCGGCGGCTAAGAGTTGCAGCGAGGGAACGCGCTTGTCGACCACGAGCGCTTCTTCGAGCGTTGCCTTTTCTTCGAGCACGTCGAGCAGGTGATTGCGCACGCGATTTTCCAAACCGAGCACGATGTCTAAATTCCGCAGCCCGACATCGGCGTCGATCAAAACGACGCGTGCACCGGTGCGCGCGAGTGCCGTACCGAGATTCGCCGTCGTCGTCGTTTTGCCGACGCCGCCTTTACCGGACGTGACGACGATCGCGCGACCGCGGGGCTTCGGAACGGAGGCGGCAATCGGAGCGGATCCCTCGAGCGGAGTTGTCTCTTGCATCATCAGCCTGCCTTAAACGCGCTCATGAGCCGGCCGAAAAAGCCGGGTGCGCTCAGATTCGTGAACGGAATGAGTTCGCCGTCGAGCCGCCGCGCGATCTTATCGTAGATCGACCCCAACCGATTGCTCGGATCGAGCACGATCGGTTCGCCACGGTTGGTCGTGTCGATCACTTCTTCATCGTCGGGCACGATACCAAGCAACTCAGCGGAAAGGATGTCGCACACATCTTCGACCGACATCATGTCGCCGCTTGCGACCATCTCGGGCCGGATGCGATTGATGATCAAACGAATCGGCAGACCGCGTTCGTGCAATTTGCCGATCACGCGATCGGCATCGCGAATCGCGCTGACCTCGGGCGTGGTGACGACGATCGCTTCGAGGGCGCCGGCGATGGCGCTACGGAAGCCGTGTTCGATACCGGCCGGGCAGTCGATCAGCACGAAGTCGGCAAGTTCGGCGAGATCTTCGACGACCTTTGCCATCTGCAATTCGCTCACCGCGCCTTTGTCGCGCGTTTGCGCGGCCGGCAAGATCGAGAGCGAGTCGAACCGTTTGTCTTTGATGAGCGCTTGGCGCAATTGGCAGCGTCCCTCGACGACTTCGACCACGTCGAAAACGATTCGCTTTTCGACGCCGAGGACGAGATCGAGATTGCGCAGTCCGATGTCGGCGTCCAGTAGGACGACGCGCTTGCCGCGCTGCGCCAGCGCCGCGCCGACGTTTGCGGTCGTCGTCGTTTTTCCGACGCCGCCTTTCCCTGAGGTGATGACGATCCGACGGCCGCTCATCGCGCTTGCTCCCGTTGCGGAAAGGCCGCTTCCGCATGCGGAACGACGACGATTCGGCCGTTGTCGATGTAGGCTTGTTCGGGGACGCTCGTCTTGCGCGGTTCGCCGCCGTCGGCCGCGATCACGGTTGCGATGCGCAGTTGTGTCGGGGCGAGTTCCAGCGCGATTACGCGGGCGCTCGCATCACCTTGCGCGCCGGCATGCGCGACGCCGCGCATCGATCCGAAGACCAGGATGTCGCCGCTTGCGATCAGCTCCGCGCCCGGATTGACATCGCCGATCACGACGATGTTGCCCAGATTGTGCAGCGCCTGTCCCCCGCGAAGCGTGCCGCGATGGTAGAGCGTCGAGATGCCCACGGGCGCGGCCGCCGGGATCGGCGGAATCACGACCGAGGCCGGCGAGGCGACCGTCGCCCGGACGGCTTCGCGCTGGATGCGCCGTTCGGCCAGATCCGCCCGCGCGCCGGCAAAGTCGGCCACGAGCGAACGTGCGGCATCGGAAAGCACGACCGAGCGGTCGGGGCGATCCTTGCGAATCGGGAGCGGCGCCACGTCGGCCACCGGAGGCAAGCCCAAATACGAGAGATCCAAGCCCTCGGCCAGATCCGCCAGCGTCGGCGGGCCGTACATCCCGTCGAGCACGATGCCGTAGTTGGCAAGGAAACTGCGGAACGTGGCGAGCGCCGACACGTCGGACTCGAGCGTTCCGAGGTTGGCCGTCGCTCGGCTCCCGCGGAAGAAGTCCGGTCGGTCGGCGAATTGCGCACGCAAATCATCGGCGGCATCACCCAGCGGGCAATCCACGGTTATCTCAAGCATCCGGCCTCGGCCGCGAACGGTCGTCATACGAGCTCCCTCCCGATCATCCGCGGCGCATTCCGATGGCCGGCAAGGCGGCCCTTCGCTCTCCACCGGACTCCCACAAGAACCTTCACTTATGCACACGCCCCCCACCTAACGTCCACAGCCTGCTCGGCCGCCCGAGGCGCCGGAGTCGCCGAGCAAGAGACTCCACGCGCCTCTCCGTCGAAGAGAGAGGCCCCGGCGACACGTTCGCCGGACGCCTTGCGCCGCGAAAGAGACTCGCCTGTGTTCGCTCGTCGCTTCGTCCCCATCGTACTGATCATCGCACTCCTGAGTGCCACCATACCGTCACCCGCGCTTGCCCTCTCCACACAAAGTGAAGTGCAACTCGGCAAAGAGACGGACAAAGAGATCACGGACTCGACGACGATCGTGACCGATCCGTTGCTCAATGCGTGGGTCAATGAGATCTCGCAGAAACTCTGGACGCAAGTCGCGCGCAAAGACGTACCGTACAACATCAAAGTGTTAGATGTATCGGACGTGAACGCGTTCACGACGCTCGGCGGCTACATCTATATCAACGAAGGCACGCTCGACTTCTCGCAGTCCGACGACGAACTCGCGGGCGTGATCGCTCACGAAACGGGACACGACGAGCGCCGGCACGCGATCACCGGCAATACCAAAGCGAACATCGTCAACATTCTCTTCGGTATCGGTTCGCTGTTCTCACCGTTCCTCTATCGGTTCGGCCAGATCATGCAAGCCGGCGTGCTCGCGAAGATTTCGCGCGGCCAAGAAACCGAGGCCGATAAATACGGCCTCATGCTCATGACGCGCGCCGGCTACGATCCCGACGCCATGGTTTCGTTCATGAAACATCTGGGCGCCGCGTACGCCGATCACGACGATCTGGTGAGCAAGTATTTCGCCGATCATCCGGGCGTTCCGGATCGCGTCGCGCATTTGGTCGGCTATCCCGAACTCGATCCCAAAAACCGCACGATCGATCAGCGCGTAGTCGCGGCCCTGCATAACGAAGCGACGGCGCGCTACGCGATTGCGGCGCGCGAGTTTACGGCGATCCTCAAAGCCGAGCCGCAGAATGCGGTCGCGCAGTTTCACCTCGGTCAATCGCAACTGGCGCTCGGGCAAACGTCCAAAGGCGAGCAGAATCTTGCGGATGCGGCCGCTGCGGGAACGCCGGAAACGCGCACGCTTGCAAACGCGCGCATTCGCCAACTGCGCGAGAGCGAAAAGCGTTTGGACTTGCTCAAACCAAACTTGCAGCCGTTGCGCGACGAACTGGCCGACGCCCAGGTAAAAGAAGCGCAAGCCGTGACCGCGATTCAATCGCGTCACGACTCGGGCCGCGATCAGCTAAAAGCCATCTCATCGCGGCTGCAAAATCTCAGCTATGCCGTGCCCGATTACAGCCGCGTGCAAGTGCGCAAAGGCGGCCGTCTCGAAGCGGTGCTCAAGAATCTCAACGGCATGAGCCGCTCGATCGACACCGTCCAATCGCACGCGACCGAAGCGATTCTCGGCGTCGGTTCGCTCGAGAAAAACAAAGAAGGCGGCCTCCTCAAAGAAACCGCTTCGATCTATACGGAGATGGCGGCGCCCCTCAAGCTCAGCCCCGTTCCGCCGCAGTCGCTCGCGACGCTCGCCGACTATCCGCGCACGATCGGCACGCTGCAAGCGGCTGACGCCGATATGCTGCGCGGCGTCGATGCCGGACGCGCTTCGCTTGCAATGATGGACGCCGGTCTCGGCGATCTGGATGTCTTCTTGCGCACGCTCTCCCACGTGCAATACGACATGTCGGGTGAGATCTCGATCGGCGATTACACGATGTTGCTGCCGATCATGCAGAAAGCGACGGACTCGCTCAATAAAGCCGCCGTCGCCGCTTCGCAATCCTCGCAGCTCTTCAATATGGCACGCGCGCGGCAACTCCAGGCGCACATCACGCTGCTCGGCGTGCAAGGCAGTTCCGATCGCTACGCGACCTTGCAGCGAGCCCTCAACACGCGCTTCCACAACGATGGTCTGGCCTTCGATGCAATGCTCAAAGGCGATCTCGCTCCCGGCGACGTGGCGGCGGCAACGATCGTTGCCGCTGACACGAATACGACGCCGGCTGCGATCGTGCAAGAAGCCAAGGCCACGAACAAGTCGATCGTCGATGTCGCCAACGCCCGCGGCATGCATGCCGAGGCGCTGGAAATCTTCCTCGGCTTGATCTACCTGAATTATACGGACGATCCCGATAAAGAAGCCCGCGGTATCGGCGCCTAGTCGACGCTCGAGCACGCGCACGAACGGGCCGCCTCCATCGGGTGGCCCGTTTTTGCAAACCGAGTGCCTCGCGCCTGGAACATACATCACGAGAAGCGGGTACGGAAGAACATGAACTATCAAGCCGGCGTCATAGGCGCCGCTGACGTCTTCAACAAGCTGCGCTCGAGCATCAACGTCGGGGCGGTCCGCGCGCAAACGCGAGCGCCGTTCCGGTTTTTGCTGTGCGGCGATCCCGGTTTGATTTCGGAACTGCGGGGCTTGCTGCTGGCCGGCGGCGACGATGAATTCATTCCCCTGGATGCCGCCGCAACGCTCGAGACGATCGACCCCGGCCGCCCGGTCGACACGAACGATGCGCGCGCAATCGTGTTCCTCGGGCGCATCGGCGATCGCGACGGCGCGCGGCTGAACGTTCTTGAGACGTTCAAGCTCCCGATCCTCACGCTGCTCGTCGATCCGGAGATCGTCGCGCCATCCGGGCCGGCCTCGGCGCCGGGACCCGGGAAAGTCGACGATTACATCGTCTCGCGCATCGAGCACGAGGCCCTCAAAGGTCGGTTTCTCCCGCATTTGATCGACTGCTGCAAAGGGATCGAAATCGCCGTCGGCCTGCGCTTACCCGCGCTCCGCGAGACGGTGTGCGCGAAGCTCACGCGCGATGCCGCGATGAACGCCCTCAAGATCGCCGGCGCGAGCGCTCTTGCCGATAAGATTCCGTTCGTCGGGATCGTGCTGGGCGCGTTTGCATCGGCAGGCGACATGGTCGCGATTACCGGCATCCAGATGATGCTCATGCTGCAGATCGGCGCGGTGTTCGGCAAGGAACCGGACATGAAGCGCATGTGGGAACTCTTACCCGTTGTCGGCGGCGGCTTCGGTTGGCGGATGCTCTCGCGCGAACTCTCCGGCTTCATCCCCGTCGCCGGCATCTTCATCAAAGGCGCGATCGCGTATGCCGGAACGATCGTCGTCGGCGAGAGCGTAGCGTTCTATTTTCTGCACGGACGTCATATGAGCCCAAGCGATGCATCGACGGTGTACAGCGATGCGAAGGACGCCGCGATGCGACTCGGACGCGAGATCTTCTCGCGCCTACGTCCGCGTCGCGATCCGTAAGAGAAACGCGTCGTCATCGAGCGCGGCCACCGCTGCGTCGGTGAATTTCGGTCGCAAGCGCAGCGCAAGCTCCGCGGCGATCCGCACGCGCGCGCTCGAGCTTAGCATCGCACGGCGCTCGACGTAGCGTTCGACGAGCGCGCGCTCCTCGGGGTCGAGCCGTGTATCGGGGACGTAGGCATGATAACCGCTTACGGCATCGCGCTTCCCTTCGCGCACGACGATCGTGCCGGCCGCAAAGTCGCCGAGTCGCTTGTTTTCTTTTGAGACCAGCGTGCTGATCGCCGAGAGCAGGTAAAAGCCAAAACCGAATTCCAGCGTGCGAATCACGTTGCGAATCGTAACGGTGAGAAAATCGACCGGGAATCCGCCGTCGCGAACGACGCGGATACCGATTGCTTTCTTGCCGGGCGTTTGTCCGCGCCACAACCACTCGAAGATGATGAAATAACCGAAGAAAATCAGGAACGTCACGATGACCTCGAGCGCGATGAGCCACTTCTGCGGAGCGCCGCTCAGGAATCGGCCGTGCGGAATTGCCGCATACGCCGTGATGATGAGGATCAAGAGCACGATCTGCACCAAGAGGTCGATGAAGAGCGCGAGAAACCGACTTCCGAGGCCCGCGAGTTCGTAGGTAATCGCGATCGACTCGGGCGTGCGGATTTCGAGCGACCGCTCCACTAGCGCACCGAGGCGGTGTGCCGCGCGAACAAGAACCACGAGCCATGCGCGAAGGTACGTTCGTGAGCCGGGGAACCGAACGCTGGGAGCGCCTCGGCGTGCTTCTGAGCCGGGCCGATCGCGGCGGCGTGCGCCGCCTCGTGCCAAATGAGGTGGCGGAACTCGGCCTGCTCTATCGTCGCGCGACCTCGGATCTGGCCTACGCGCAAGGCCGCCGCTTCGATCCGCAGTTGGTCGGCTACATCAACCGACTCGTCGTGCGCGGACACGCGTACGTATACGGTGGCGCGCTCCAAAGCGGCCGCGCGCGTCTGCTCGCGTTCTTCACCACGACGTTTCCTGGTGAATTTCGCCGCTCGTGGGTCCCGATCGTGCTGTGCGCGCTGCTCTTCACGTTTACGACCGTCGTCTCGTACGCGCTCGTACGTCACGATCCGGGCGCGGCCTACGCACTCGTTCCCGGTGAGATTCCTAAAGTCGAGAAGAGTTTGCACGACTCGAACTTCGCGGTCCAGCGCTCGGATGCCCCGGAAATGTCGGCGCTCATCATCACGAATAACATCCGCGTTGCGATCGTGGCGTTCGCGGGCGGCATGACGCTCGGTGCGCTGACCGTCTATTCCATTTATTTCAACGGTCTGGATCTGGGTTCGATCGGCGCGCTCTTCGCCAACGCCGGATTCGGTTACGATTTCATCGCGACCGTCGCGCCGCACGGTGTGATCGAGTTGACCGCAATTCAAGTTGCCGGCGGCGGCGGTTTGTTGCTTGCGGCAGGCGTGCTCGTTCCCGGTCGCCTGCGACGCAGCGTCGCGCTCGTGCGCAATGCGCGGCGGGCCGGCGTGTTGATGCTCGGGGTTTGTGCGATGCTCGTCGTCGCCGGCACGATCGAAGGGTTCTTCTCGCCGCTCCGACTGAGCGCGGAAATCCGGCTCGCCTTCGGTGGCGTTACGGCGATCGGCCTCATCGCGTATTTCGGCCTTGCGGGTCGAGCGAAGGTCAGATCGCCCCACGCGATTTGATCTCGATGTAGCGGTTGATCAACGCGAGCCCGAGTTCGGGCGCCGGCACGTCGATCACGCCGATGCCCCGCCGCGCGAGCAGTGCTGCCGCCCGGCGTCGTTCCTCACCGAGCGTCGCTGCAACCGACGCGCGGTACGCATCGTCGATCGTCTCCGGACGCGCCGAGATGGCCTGCGCGATCGCTTCGTCGTTCATCATGACGACGATGATGAGATGACGGCGCGCGAGCGATGCGAGGTCGGCGAGCAGCGCGGCGGATGCGACCGGATCGAACATGTCGGTGAACACCACGACCAAGCTGCGTTTGGTTTGATGCCGCCGCAAAAACGCAAACGCGCCTTCGTAGTCTGCTTCTTCGAAACGCGGCTGCAGGTCGGCGATCCGCCGCGCGATTCGCGCCGCGTGGGCGGGTCGCGCCGCGGGTGCGACGTAGTCGAGGATACCGCTCGCAAACGCGAGCAATCCGACCCGATCGTCCGCTTGCGCGGCGCGCGCGGCGAGCGCGAGCGCCGCGGTGAGTGCGTAGTCGAACTTGCGCTGGCCCGCGACGGGCGCCGTCATCAAACGGCCCGCATCGAGCGCGAGCATGACCGTTTGGCTCCGCTCGACCGTCCGTTCGACGACGATCGTTTTTCCGCGTCGCGCCGTCGCTTGCCACGCGATCGCGCGAAACGCGTCGCCCGGAACGAACTCACGCAGACTTGCAAAATCGCTGCCGCTTCCGGAGCGGCGCAGACGTCGCAGCCCCGCATCGATCGTACGGCGCCGTTGCATGAGCGAGCCGCGCGAAACGAGCGCGCGTAGGTCGGGCCAAATGCGGAATGTGGCGGGCGCGGATTTCGTCGCATACGCTCGCACGAGGCCGAGCGGCGTTTCCCACCAAGCGCTGAACGCCGCAAGCGAACCGGAGCCGCGTTCGAGCGGTACGAATCCAACGGCGACCGTCGTTTCCGCGCGCTCGCGCAGCTCGAAGCGCGTTTCCGTCTCTTCGAACCGGACGAGCGGGACCGGGGTCTCGATCAACCCGAGTCGCAGCGCGAGTGCGGCATCGTTGCGGATGCGATACGTCACCGTCGCCGGCTCGCCGAGCGTCAGCCGAGCGACCGGTGCGCGCTCGATGACGACGCGAGCGCGTCCGGGCAACAACGCAAAATCCACGATCGTCGCTAGCGCAAGACCGAGTCCGAGAACGATGCCAACGCCGAATGCGAGCGGCAAGAGCGCGCCGAGTGCGAGCAGCGCTGGGACGACGAGCCCAATGAGGAACGCACGTCGCGTGGGCCAGCGGCGCGGCAGAAACCGCACGATGTTCAGCTCGCGCTGATGGTCGGCACGGGAACCGCGTCGAGAATCCGTGCGACGACCGTCTGCGCATCGATGCCTTCGATCTCGGCTTCGGGTTGCACGATCATGCGATGACCGAGCACCATCGCCGCCGTCGCCTTACAATCGTCGGGCGTTGCAAAGGTGCGATCGTCGAGATACGCAGCACATTTCATCGCGGTGAGCAAGGCGATCGCGGCGCGCGGGCTAGCACCCAGAGCCAACTCCGGCGTCGCGCGCGTCTTTGCGATGATTGCGTACAAGTAATCGATCAACTCGTCGGCGAGGTGAATCGTGCGCACCTGTGCTTGCGCATTCGAGATCTCCTCGGGCGTGGCAACCGGAACGATTTGCTCGAGGTCGAGCGCATCGAAACCGTGACTCGCACGCACGAGCAAATCTCGTTCCTGCGCAGCAGACGGATACGTCGTCGTCGTCTTCACCATGAAGCGGTCGAGCTGCGCCTCGGGCAGCGGATACGTCCCTTCGAATTCGATCGGATTTTGCGTTGCCGCAACGATGAACGGTGCGGGCATCGCAACCCGCGTGCCGTCGATTGTGACTTGGCGTTCTTCCATCGCTTCGAGCAGTGCCGATTGCGTTTTCGGTGGCGTGCGGTTGATCTCATCGGCCAGCACGACGTTTGCTTGGATCGGGCCGACGCGGAGCGAAAACTGCGCGCTGCGCTGGTCGAAGATGGTCGTTCCGATGACGTCGGCGGGCATCAGATCCGGCGTGAATTGAATGCGTCGGAACGAGCCGCCGATCAGCCGCGCGAGCGTGCGCACGAGCAACGTCTTGGCCGTCCCCGGCACGCCTTCGACGAGCAGATGTCCGCCGCCGAAGAGCGCGACGAGCGCCGCGAAAATTGGGCCGTCCGTGCCGACGAGAACGCGGCGAAAGCCCTCATCGAGCCGGCGCGCGACGCTGTGTTCCATCCGTGTCCAGATCCTTTCGAAGTTCGGCGCAGAGCTGCGCCGCATGCAGAAGCGTCTTGCTATCGACGGCGGGTCGAGCGCGCATTGCGGCGAGTTCGCGGATACGTGCGGGAGCTCCGGCTCGGTGCGCAGCGAGACTCGCGAGCATCGCCGCATCGGCATGCGCCGGAAGTCCGAACGACCGCGCGATCGCCGCGAACGTCGCATCGATGAGATCGGCGAGCGCACGAGTCGAGGCGCGACCGCGGCGCAACAACCGTGCGAGCGATACGAGATACGCAGCAGAATTCGGATCGCGTACGAGCGGCGCTGCGGCAGCCGGGACGAAGCGTATCGCCGATCCCGCAAGCGCGATCAGGCACAGCACGCCGGTAAGGATCAACGCCACGCGCAGCGGTGAGGGAAGCACGAGCCAAGCGGACTCCGTCCGCCCGTATCCGTGTACGAATTCATCGAACGCAACGGTCACGCTCGGTCACGCGCCGAGCAGACTCACGGCGAGTTGCGCGTTGTCGGCTTTCCCAAGGAGACGATTGGTGAAGATCGTCGGATCGGCAATCGCAATGATTCGACCTCGGCCAACCGTATACGTACTGATGACGGCACCGGCTGCCTCAGCGACGAGTGGAACGGCTGCGGGAAATGATTCGTGCCCGAAACGCAAGGTTCCATCACCGACCACGCGGGAGACGCCTGCGATGAGAGGCGATGCGACGATCGGACGTGCGTCGTACGTAGCTGGGCCATCCGGACCGGACGCCTCATTGGGAAGCCGCAGCGTCCGGCGCGCATATCCGGCGATTCCCTCGACCCCGAGGATGACGAGCGTCTTGCCGCGCTTCGCAACGAAGTCTCGCAATTCGTCGACATCCACCTTGCCGTAGCTCGAGAGCTTCGAAAGGAGCAGCCGATCCGCGTTCAAAAACCGCGGGTGGCGATTGCTTTCGCTCACGTGCACGCCTTCGCGCTCGAGCAGACGTCGTAGGGCAAGAAACCCACCGCGGTCGCCGTCGTGCGTCGAATAGGTGTCGACATACGGTGGCTTTTCCGCTCGCGTCGCACCCGCGAGCCCGGCGACGATCAGCGCGACCGCGACGATCGCCAGCACGATGATATCACCGGGCCGCAGCGCTCGCACGTAGCGGATCATACCGAGAGCCGTTCGTAGGCCGCAAGCGCACCGGCCCAGTCGAGTGCATCGGTTGCATCCGTCCCGTACATGGCGAGTACGAATCCGCGCGTGAGGGCATCGAAGGCGTCCGCAGACGGGGTTTGCGACCGGCGAACCGCACGCCGATACTCGCCCGGCGTCCGCGCTGCATCGTATTCAACGATTCCACGTTCATCGAGCGCGCGGACCGCGGCGGCGAAGATGAGGCCGATCGCGGTCGCGTAATCGCCCCGCTCGGCGCGGGCGCGCGCGGCGATCACCAGCTGCGCGGGCGTTGCTGCCGCGTCTTCGCCGATGCGTGCGAGTGCGAGCGGACCGATCCGCCGCTCGACGCGCCGCTTGACGATCGCAATCAACACCGCAATCGCACCGAACGATGCAAGTGCGAGGAGCGCGAGCAACAACGATCTGCTCGCCCCCACGCTCAGATTCGTCGCTTTGCGAAGACCCGAAAAGAGCTTGTTCAAAATGGAATCGAGCCAATCGAAGAACCGCTCGATCAGATCTTTCTCATGGGGGATCGGTTTTCGTTGTTGGTGCGCCAGATCGGGTTCGGCCAGGATCGCCCGCGCGAGCGCCGCCGGATCGCGCCGCGGCGCAAAGGGAAGACCACCCGCTGCCGCGCGCACCCGTGCGAGTCCCGCGGCGATCGCACGGGGGTCCGCTCCCTTGCGACGTTCGGCTGCATACACGAACTCCGCAAGCGCGGGCGAGAACTGGGGTTTGCCGCGCACGACGATCGGCGGTGGGGCGGGAGGGAACGTCGTCATGCGTGTGCCCCCGGCCGAATCGTGGAAAGCAAATCGACACCGTCGCGACGCACGATGAGATCGCGCCGAAGCACGACGAGTCTGGCGAGGTCGAACGGTAGCGCGAACGTTCCGATCAGCGCGGAGATCGCGCGGTGCGCTGCGTGATCGGCAACGGGCCCAAGTCCGATCGCAAAGCCGCTACGTTGAAGCACGGCAGCGCCGACGACGACGATCGCCCGACCGTTTGCCTGAACGCTTCGTGAGCGTCCGAACCTCACGCGCAACGCGCGGGTTGGGGAACGCGTATCCCGAGCGATCGCAACGAGCGTGCGGCCCACAAGTGCAAGCCCGGACGCTACGACCAACACGATGACGACCGCCGGAATCGACCAAAACGCCAGCTGCTCGAGCGGGTTTGCACGCGCAAGAGGATGATGCCGAACCAGAGCCCGAACGCGAGAGCGAGCGGTACGCAGACCACGACACCGAACGGCAGGCGTACGATTCCCACGCGCGCGAGCAAAGCGCTACGACTTCACGCGAGCGAAGCGGGCGGCGTCGGAACCGAAAGTAGATCGCCACCCTCACGTCGCAAGCGCACGTCAAAATAATAGATCGTCGCCGCGGCCGTCGCGAAGATGATGCCTACGGAGTTGACCAGTTGCACAACGATGATGTAACTGGCAAACCACTTGGTTACGGCGAACGCGAGACCGCCGAGAAGCGCGCCGAAGAGCGAGGCAGCAAACGTAATCGCGATCAAGGCAAACGAGACGACCATCGCCCGCAGAAACTCGCGTCGCGCAAATATTCGCGCAAACGCGCGCCCGACCGCAACGAACGGATTCGGCGTTTCGAGCACGACGCTCGCGAACGAGACGATATAGAGCGCGTAGCCCAGCGCGAAGAGCGGTATCGCGATCACGAGCGCTACGAGGCCGATCAGGAGGATCGCGCCGGTTCCGGTCGCGCTCGTTGCCGTAGCGCCGGTCGCACGAATGACGAGAAGAGCACCCAGCCCAAACACGAGGGAAAGCACGATGATCGCGCTTGCGCCGATCAGAATCCAAACGAGAAACGAACCGAGCAAACTCGCCCACCGTCGCAGCGCCGGCAAGTATGATGATGCAATCGAAAGACGTTCCCCATCGAGCGAACGGGCGACGGCCACCGTCATCGCGCCGGCGAGCAACGGCGAAAAGAAAAGCGTGATGCCGATGATCGCGTAATCGTAGGGCCGGGCGAGGGGTATCGACGCCAAGATCTTGTTCATGTCACGACCGCCGCCATGCGAGCCCGCTTGAACGGCAGCGATATATTGAGTGAGTGGATTGAAGCCAAAGCTCTGGAGAATCGCTCGCGGCAACGAGACCACCGCGACCACGCCGAGCAACATCGGAAATTGCTGAACGCTGAGCGTCACGGCGCGATCCAAAATTTCTCCGAGCCCAAGTGGGCGCTCGAGACCACGTACCGACATCAAACCCGCTTTCTGTCGCCGAAAGACGCCCGAGAAAATTTCGCTCGTAAGCGGTTGGCCCCCTTGGGCATCGCAACACTCGGCACGATCGGGCCAGCGGTCACGATCGCCTCGAACGATCGTTTTGTCGGCACGAAACGACAGCTTACTCCAATCGATGGAAGCGAGCGGGCACGTTTGCGGAATCGCAGAAACGCCTTTGACGTGATTGACCACCGTATCGGCCGCATCCTCACCCTCACGACGTACCCGATCAAGGCGCTCGCGCCCGTCGATCACGCATCGATTGCCGTCGAGCAGTCCGGCCTCACCGGCGACCGCGTGCGCGCGCTGTTCGTCGAAACGCCCGATCACCGGCGCTGCGGCAAGACGCTGCGCGGCAAAGAAAATTCGCTTCTCCATACGGCACACGATCTTGCCGCCGGCATCGCGCTTGCCGAGCGCGGAGGCGCCACCGTCGTCCTTTCGGAGCGCGCGCGCTATTTCGATGCGGCGCCGCTTTCGATCATCATCGATACGTGGGTTGCGGATTGCGAACGATTGGCCGGCGTACCGATCGAACCGCAGCGCTTCCGACCGAATATCTTCGTGCGCAGTGAGGTCGGCTTCGCTCTTGCCGAAGCCGAGTTGATCGGCATGACGATCCTCATCGGAAAGGTCCAACTGCGCGTCGTCGATTCGATCACTCGCTGCGTGACGCCGGCCTACGATCTGAGGACCGGGGAAACGGATCCCGCGATCCTGCGTGCGATCGCAAACGATCGCAAGAATATCGTGGGTATTTATGCTGAGGTGATACGCACGGGCCCGATCGCCGTCGGCGATGCGCTGCGTTCAGCTGAGTGAACGTCGGCCTTCGAGGGCTTTTGCGAGCGTGACTTCATCGGCGTAATCCAAATCGCCGCCGATCGGTAAGCCGTAGGCAAGTCGCGTGACGTTCACGCCGCTGGGTGAGATCAAACGCGAGAGATAGAGCGCCGTCGCCTCACCCTCCGCATTGGGATTGGTCGCGACGACGACTTCGTTGAAGCCTTCGCTTGCGATGCGATCGATGAGTTCTTTGATGTGCAGCTGCGCGGGTCCGACGCCATCCATCGGCGAGATCAATCCGCCGATCACGTGATACTTGCCGCGAAACGCCGCCGTCCGCTCGATCGCGTAAATGTCTTTTGCCTCGGCCACGACGCAGAGCATCGAGCCGTCGCGACGCACGTCGGTGCAGATCCCACACGGATCGTCTTCGGTAATCGAAAAACAGCGCGAGCACTGACGCACGCGATCTTTGAGCGCGATGATCGCCTCGGAGAGCGCCTCGGCTTCGGCCCGCGGACGATTGAGCAAATAGAACACCAACCGTGCAGCCGTCTTCGGCCCCACGGTCGGCAATTTACTGAACTCGTTGATCAGGGCCGCAACGGGCCCCGCGATCGCGCTTGAAATCTACATCAACCCGGGGATCTTCATCCCGCCGGTGAGCGCGCCCATTTTGCGGCCCGAGAGTTCTTGCACTTTGCCGATCGCGTCGTTGAGCGCAACGACGAGCAAATCTTCGAGCGTCTCGATGTCATCGGGATCGACGGCTTCTTTGCCGAGCGTGACCTTCTGCACGCGAAAGTCGCCGTTGATCGAAACGCTCACGGCGTTCCCACCAGCCGAACCCGTCACGGTCGTCGATTTGAGCTCGTCCTGAACGCGCTCCATCTCTTGCTGCATCTTGCGCATCTGCGCCATCAGTTGGGCCTGATTCATCGTCTACTCCCGTGTGCGATTAACTGAGTCGTTTGAGCGCGTAGCGCATGAGATCGTCATCATCGCCGCCCTCATCGGTCGGCGGCGATGCACCGGGGCCCTGCACGATCACAAGCGACAGCGGCCGACCGAGCACATCGGCCAATGCCCGCAGCACGAGCGCCTGCTGCGCGCGCAACAGCTGGGCATTGGGCGGCGAGCTGGCACGTAAGGTGAGCGTGTCCCCCTCGAGCTTCTCAACCATCGTACTCGAGAGCGGTCCACTCATCGAGGGTTTCTCATCTTCAACCCGCGTGCGAACGCTCTGCCAGAGCGACCGAACTTTCTGAAGCGAGAAATCTCCGCCTGCCGCCGGAGCAGCCGCAGCGAGGGGCGTTGCGACCGGCGGCGTCGCGCTCGTCTCCAGCGGCGGAACGGGGGCAACGGAACGCTCGGGGACGATCGCAAGATCCGGCACCGCCGCAACGGCGCGAATCGGTGTCGGCTCCGGCCGGAAAGCCGGTGCGGCCGGCGGCTGAACAGCTACGGGAACGCTGACCGGCGGACGCACGACGGCGCGCGCCGGAAGCGGCATCGGATGCGCCGGCGGAGGGGCGGCAGCGGCCGCAGGCAACGCCGAGACGATTCCCCCGGCCTCGATTGCAGCAACACGCGAAGCAAGCGCTTCAAGCGACGGGTCTTCTGCCTGCAACATGAAGCGCAAGAGCGCCGTCTCGACTTCGAGCCGCGCATTGCCGGACGCACGACTCGCGGTAAGCGCCTCGCCAAGCAAACGCAACGCACGCACGATGCGCGCTTGCGGTGTCGCCTGTGCGCGCGCGATGGCACCCGCCGTATCGTCCGCCGACAAATCGCGCGCGAGCAATTCCGGATTCACGCGCCCGACGAGCACGTGCCGAAACTCCGCCGTAAGACTACGAATGAGCCCGGGCATATCCGTCCCCGCATCACTCGCATCATCGATCAAGCGCAGCGCGGACGACGCATCATTCGCAAGCGACGCATCGAGCAACGCGCGCGCATACGCACGCCCGGTCGTCCCAAACGCCGCATCCACGGTCGCAAGATCCACGGGCCCATTCGCAAACGAAGCAACTTGCTCGAGCATGGTAAGCGCATCGCGCAACCCACCATCAGCCCGATACGCAATCGCCCCAAGCGCCGCATCATCAATCGGAATCGACTCCGCCGCGGCAATCTCACGCATGCGCTCGATCATCGTCGGAATGGCAATCCGCCGAAACGCATACCGCTGACAACG
>Ga0123337_10003547_pt1 | contig 16547 bp, 9 predicted proteins | sample frozenSSSSmetaG_FD_89792 | JGI IMG/M metagenome (GOLD analysis project Ga0123337, IMG submission 89792) | Glacier valley bacterial and archeal communities from Borup Fiord, Nunavut, Canada, to study Microbial Dark Matter (Phase II) -... | ecosystem: Environmental > Aquatic > Freshwater > Ice >... | reverse complement strand
TAAAGAGCATCTTCTAAGGAGAAAATACCTGCAAAGCAAGCGGCAACAAATTCACCAATGCTATGACCGCAATAAACAGATGGTTCAATTCCCCAGCTCATCCATAATTTTCCCAGTGCATATTCGGTTACAAAAATAGCAGGTTGGGTATACCGGGTATTTTTTAAAAGTTCGTCTTCTGCATAGCTTATTTGAGTTGGAAAAATGATATGCCTTATGTCGGTTTCCAACAGCGGTAGCAGTATGGCTGCACATCCATCGATGGCCTCCCGGTATACCGTTTCTTGTTGGTATAGTTCAATCCCCATGTTGAGGTACTGCGATCCCTGCCCGGGAAAAAGGAATACAGTTTCTGCCGGCAACTCTTTTAAATGATTGTTTTGAGATGTTGCCGCATCCTGTTCCAATGCATCGGCCAGCTCAGTAACATTCTGTGCCAACACAAACCTCCGATAATTGAAACTGGCACGGGTTGACTGTAGCGTGAAAGCTATATTTGCCAGATTAATGTCGTTGTTTTGTTTTGCAAAAGCAGCCAGTTTTGCAGCATAACCAGCGAGACTATTTTCCGATTTTGCAGACAATGTGATCAACTGTAAATGGCGGCTTTCAGATGATTCAGCCAACTCCGTTTCATAATCTTCCATTATCACGTGTACGTTTGTACCTCCTACGCCAAATGAACTTACACCAGCTCTGCGGTAAGATTCGGTTTGCCATTCAGTAAGCCGGGTATTCACATAAAACGGACTATGCTTAAAATCAATATTTGGATTGGGTTTATCAAAGCCTAGTGACGATGGAATTTGCTTATGATGCATGGCCAGAGCTGTTTTTATCAAGCCTGTTACACCTGCTGCTGCAGTCAGGTGCCCCATGTTACTTTTTACCGATCCAATTGCACAAAATTGATTGAGCGATTGTTCTCCAAAAGCCATCTTTAAACCTTCTATTTCTATCGGATCACCCAATGGTGTGGCAGTGCCGTGTGTTTCTATATAGCTAATGGTTGAAGGATCGATTGCTGCATCCCGAATGGCCATTGCAATGGCATGCGCTTGTCCTTCGCTGCTTGGTGCGGTAAAACTTCCTTTGCCGCCGCCATCATTATTTATACCAACACCTTTAATCACCGCATAAATGGTGTCGCCATCTTTTTTTGCCGCTTCCAGCCCTTTCAATAATACCACACCGGCGCCATCGCTAAAAACAGTCCCAGTGGCATTGGCATCAAAACTGCGACAGTGTCCGTCTTTGCTGAGCATTGCACCTTCCTGATATAGATGCCCGCTTTTTAATGGCGATGTAATACTTGCACCACCTGCCACAGCTACATCGGTTTGCCCATTGCGGATACTTTCAACCGCTTGTGCAATTGCAAGCAAGGAAGTAGAGCAAGCCGAATATACACTTACAGCAGGCCCTTTCAGGTTTAACTGGTATGCCGTACGGGAAGAAATATAGTCTTTTTCATTTACGGTCATTACCTGGAAACTACCTACCTGGTCGATTAATCTGGAATGACTATGTACATTATTGTAATAGTAGGAATTGGTACCGGTACCGGCAAATACGCCGACAGTCCCTTTGTATTGTTGAGGCAGGTAACCCGTTTTTTCCAATACCTCCCAGGCGATTTCTAAAAAAATTCTTTGCTGAGGGTCCATCAGCTCCGCCAGTTTGGGATTGATATCAAAAAAAGCTGCATCAAACTTGTCTGCTCCTTCAATGATGCCCCTTGCAGCTACATAATCCGGATCATTTTTAATATCGGCAGCAATAACCGGGTCCAGTTCTTCTTTTGAAAAAAACTGAATGGTTTCTTTGCCATTTTTTAATATGTCCCAAAACTCTTCAATCGTATTTGCACCGGGAAAGCGACCCGCCATGCCTATGATAGCGATATCTGAAGAAGCATTTCTTGTTGATTTGGCGGGTAGTTGAATGGTAATATTTTTATCCTGCTCCAGAAATGCTGCAATTCCCGAAATGGTAGAAAACTGGTACAGTTTTATTATTGGTAAAACATACTGGTATAGGTTATTTAAACTAGAAACCGTCTTTTGTGCAAGCAGGGAATTGCCGCCAATTTCAAAAAAATTGTCATCCACACCTATTTTATCCAGCTGCAAGATGGTGCTCCAGGTATGTGCTATGTTTTTCTCAATGATGGTAACGGGTTTTTTATATACTGCGCCAATATCCGGCCTTTTAAAATCAGGCCGGGGTAGTAACTTCCTGTCAACCTTAGCACTGGTGGTGGTAGGAAATTCACTCAAGGATACATAGTAGGTCGGCACCATAAAATCGGGCAACGATTTTGCAACAAATTCTCTGATAAGGGAAAGGTTGATTGTTTCTCCGTCAGAGATATAGTAGGCCACCAGGTATTTTTGACCGGGTATATCTTCTCTTGCAATTACGGAAACTTGTTTTACTGAAGGGTATTGGGCCATTACTACTTCTATTTCTCCCAACTCAATCCTGTTTCCCCTTATCTTAACCTGGCCATCCATTCTTCCAAGAAATTCAATTTCACCGTTGGGTAAATATTTTGCCATATCACCCGTTCGATAAATTCTCATCGGTCCTTTTTTCGGGTGATTCCAGTCAACAAATTTTTGTGCAGTCAATTCTGGTTGGTGCAGGTATCCTTCCGCAAGGCATTGCCCGGAAATGATGAGTTCGCCCACGGTGCCATCCGGCAGGGGAACCAGGTTTTCATCGGTAATAAATATATCAACCTGCGAAATAGGACTGCCAATATTTGGCAATGCTGCCCACCCAGCAGGATCTCCCGTTAATTGTAATTCAGTTACCACATGACATTCAGTTGGCCCATACTGATTGCATAATTTGCAGGATGGTAATTCGCTAATAAACCTGCTGATTGGTGGGGTGATTTTTAATTGCTCACCTGCCGTTATAATTTCGGTAAGGCAGGCAGGAAAAATTTTGAAGGAAACCGCCATCTCCGCCAAATATTGAAGTGCAATAAAAGGAAGGTAAATCCTGCTTATTTTATTTTGCTGAATAACCTCCAACATTTTTAAAGGATCAAGTCGCATCTCATCTTCAATCAGGATAAGTGTACCTCCTGTGGTAAGGGTAGCGAAAATTTCCTGAAATGAAACGTCAAAACTCAATGGAGCAAACTGTAATGTGCTGGTTCCTGCGCCAGCCGAAGAAGTTTTTTGTTGCCACTGTAGCAGGTTAACCAAAGCCTTATGTCCCATGCAAACTCCCTTGGGCTTACCAGTAGAACCCGAAGTATAAAGTACATATGCAAGCTCACCAGCAACAGCTGTTTGCACTTGACATTGTTTTTCAACTACAACATCATGGAGAATTTTAAGACCAGCATCTGTAAATGGTGTAATGTTACGATCAGCAGAATAACACCATTGGATGCCTGCACCTTCAACTATTTGCTGAATGCGGTGTTTGGGGTAAGATGGGTCCAGAGGCAGATAGGCCTTACCGGATTTTAATATTGCGAGAACTCCAATAATCATGTCTATACACCTGGTTGTGCTTATGCCGATTATTGGCTCATCGTGTGCAAGGTGTAATATTGAATTGGATAGACTGTCGGACTTTTCATTCAATTCTTTATAGGAAATCGAGTACCTTCCAAATACCACTGCAGTTCGATCTGTATTATAAAGGGTACAGTTTTGAAAAAGAGTTTGAATATTATAAACTGCAATCTCGTTCCTGTTTAGGTTAAGTTCACTTGAAGGATTCATTACTATTTGGATAAAACTTTAAAATATTCATAAAAAACATGAAAATTTTTCATCTATGGTATGGTAATTGCCATCGATGACTAGCTTTCAATCTTTTATTCATCTAGCTTGTTCGGAAGGAACATACATAACATTAAATTATAATGACGAAAATTATAGTTTAATATTAATTAGCGCTGTCGCAATCCGGAAATTGACTTACGCAATCGGGAATCATACATATACGGAAATTCCTTGTTTTCAAAAACCCGCTGTTAATCTTTTTTTAATTTTGCACTTTCACCGGCTTTTTATACGCTCTCCCAGGTAATGCTTGCTGTTTTTATGCTTTATTTTGTTATTTTAATCTTTACCAGGCATAACATACAACATTAGCTATATTTAAACGTAAAAATCATTCTGATAGTCTTTGTATTATAAAAATTAACACTTTTCAAGACGATTTGTTAATGAAGATTAAACCAGTGGTAGAAATTATAAGCGAATTTGTCGATTTAAAAAGATAATACAATTAAATGTTATATTTTAAATATTAACTGGATTCACTTGCCAGAAAACTATTGTATATGTTAGATTCTTAAGATTTCTATTCTAAAAGGATTTATTAATTTCTTCTTCCGTAATGTATCATATTAAATGTTATACCAAGGTAGCTATTATTTTTTCAGAATAGAGCTATTTTTCATTCTCATCTTTTCACAGTTTTAGGTTTCTGGAGATTATCACCAGATGTAAACCGTTTTTTAGGTTAGAATCAATATCTGATATCAGCGTGTTATTTTTGAATGGAGCTTCAATCTGTTAAAGCCGAATAAGCCAATGCTCTGAATTTTTCTACTACATCACCATGGCTGCTACCTTGCAACTGTCTGTAAAAAAGCATCACCAGTTTTTCTTTTGGATCTACCCAGTAAGAAGTGGCAAATGCACCACCCCAGCTAAAAGTGCCTTCATTAGCAGGAGTGCGGGCGCTGCCCCTTTCTGTTACTACCTGGAAGCCCAGGCCAAACTTATCGGCACCCAAACTGAGATCACCAATCTGGTTCATGGTCATCATTCTCACACTATTTCTACTGAGCAGTTGTTTACCATCATATTTACCTCCATTTAACAGCATTTGCAGGAAAACAGCATAATCATATGCCGTAGATGAAAGTCCGGCGCCGCCTGAATAATAGCTGCTTTTGATTAACGGATAATTCTCCGCTGTTGGTCCATTGAGCATATTGCCCACTGATTTTTCAAGATGCCCCAAAGAGTCTTCCTTGTATAAATTTACCAGTCTGTCTGCCTTTTCTTGTGGAATATAAAAGTAGGTATCCTTCATACCCAGTGGATCAAAAATGCGGTTTTTTAAAAAATCATTGAGCGAAATACCTGAAACCACTTCTACCAAACAACCGAGCAGATCCGTATTTAAGCCATAGGTAAATCGTTCGCCCGGCTGGTGCATCAACGGAAGTTTTCCCAAACGGTTCATTGCATCGAGAAGGGTACTGTTTGAAACGCCTATGCCTGCAGTGATTTCATTTTTTGCATAAATGGCATTGGCTTCCTTACTGCCAATTTGCGCATAACCAAGGCCGGAAGTATGCGTAAGCAAATCCCGGATGGTGATCTCCCTTTTAGCAGGTTCAACTGAATAACTAGTATCAGTTGCATTGAATTTTTCCAAAACGGTTTGCTTCTTAAACGCAGGAATATATTTTGAAACAGCATCATCCAGCAGTAGTTTGCCTTCTTCAAACAACATCATGATGGCGACGCTTGTAATGGCTTTTGTTTGCGACGCAATTCTGAAAATACCTTCTTTTTGCAAAGGCGCTTTAGTTGCAATGTCGTTATAGCCGGCAGCTTTGTAGTACACCATTTTTCCATTGCGGACAATCAAAGCAACACCTCCATTCATCCAACCTTTTTGCGACCATTCATTCATCGCCTGGTCAATTCGCTGCAAACGCTGTGTGGAAAATCCGGCAGATTCCGCATTGGTAACAGGAGTGATTTTTTGTGCAGACAAAAAAAGTACCTGTAGCAAAAAGAAACCCAGCAAGACAATTTGATTTTTCATAAACTATTTTTTAAAATTACTTGTAAGCAATTGGGTTTATTCACCCGGATGATAAGATCTTTTTGCATGTTTCGTCACATCTGCTTTGTAAAAAAGTACGTCTTTGAATTTTCCCTTAGTGTACATTTCTAGTTGATCAGTAAAATGTGGAGATTGCGGATCGCCACTTTCACCCCCGGCCAGTAAAGACTTTGCGGTTACTTTTTTACCAAATTCTACAGCGCATACAAAACTATTGCCGCTAAGGCCATATCGCTTTTTTGTACCCGGAAAGTAACGGCTATTGTAAGAAGGTAGCATACCCCACAATGACGAGGCGAAAGGAACCGGAATACTAGGCAACTGATCATTGTATTGCTGATCGATATCGCTGCTTACCCGCTGGTAGCGGTTGATATCGCCCCACGGGATCTGCCATTTGCCAAATTTATTGGTCAACTCATTTACAACTTTTTGAAGCGGAACCAGCAAATCTTTTGCAGTTGCATTCTTGGCGAAGTATTTTGTAACGGTTACCTGGTCATCTTCTCCTTCATCAACATAAATTTTTCTAAGTGCAGCTGTTAGCTGCTGTGCCCATTCAATGGCAAGTGTTGTTGCCACTGATTTTTCCGCAGCATGATAATCCCATTTTTTTAAAATGGTAATCGGTTCTTCCAGTTGCTTAAAAACCGAATCGCCGGTTAATCTATTTTCTTCGTAAGATTTCACCAATGCTGGTATCAGTATTTCAAAAGCTGCCAGGTAGGTATCATAACCGGCATCGATGGTTTTGTCAATGGTAAAGCCATTTTGATTACTCAACAATTTGGCAGCATTGATGCCCCGGAAATTTTCGCCATCGGGTGCCATGTAGGAAGGATAATTTTCTTTTTTTGGGCTGCTGGTGCCGGAAACGGAAAATGGCGAGGAATTACAGTTTTGAATCCACCCGGTGGCCGGATTGTACACGTTTACGATTTCGTTCAGGGTATGCAAGCCCTTCCATTCTGTAGCAGAAATGCTGCCGTCAACAGGTTTACTCCAGTTGAGTGTTTTATCTCTTCTCGGAACAAAATCTCCATGCCAGTAGGCGATATTTCCTTTGTTGTCGGCAAACACGGTATTGTTAGAGGTATTAGCATACAGTGACATATTCTTTTTATAATCTTCCAGCCCTTTGGTTTTGGTGCGTCCCCAGCTTTGTATCAAACTGGTCAGTGAGCGATTATAGCCTTTCACACTGATATACTTCCCATTTCGTTTAGCCATTACCGGGCCATGGTGTGTGTAAAAGCCAGTGAAATTTTTTGTTTCAATCTGGTTGTCTTTTGTATACCGGATGGTTATATTTTGTCGGGTTACTGGACGAAATTTTTGATCGTATTCATACAATAGCCTGTTGTCTTTTTCAACGATTTTTTCTTCGTACAGGTCGGCCACATCTACGTTGCTGGAAGTGTGCATCCAACCGCAGAATTCATTGAATCCCTGGTAAACAAAAAACTGTCCCCAGGTAACGGCACCGTACACATTCAATCCTTCTTCGCTCACCATTTGCACTTCGGGCCTGAAATAAAATGTTACATGCGGATTGATGTACAATATGGCATTGCCCGATGCTGTTTTGGAAGGAGCGATTGCAAAGCCATTGGAGCCACTGGTAATTTCCTTAAACTTATTTTCTTTGGCAATAACTGGGGCATTGCTGCCCGTATAAAAATTTTTCACTTCTGCTTCGGTAACATCGCCGGTGCTGATAGCGCCGATACTTCCATCCGTCCATAATAATGGATACCATGGTTGAAACCGCTGAAGCAAAGCCGGCTTTACTGCGGGATGTTTATAAATATAATAGTTGATGCCATCTGCAAAAGCGTTCATTAGTTTTTGCAACCATAGTGGACTTTTTTTATAATCCGCTACAGCATCGGCAGAATCGATGATGAGCTTTAGATAAAGATCGTTGTACAGTTCCGATTCTCCTTTTACTTCTGAAAGTCGTCCGAGTTTTTCAATATAGTTCATCTCTACCCGTTTAAAATCATCTTCGCATTGGGCAAACAGCAACCCAAAAACGGCATCCGCATCTGTTTTGCCGTAAATATGCGGGATGCCCCAGTTGTCACGAATAATGTTTACCCGCTTAGCCTGCTGCTCCCAGCGACTGATTTCAGTTTTGGTAAATGATTGTGCAAATAATTGCAGCGGCAAAAAAAGAACAATGATTATTTTTTTCATTCGTTGAGTTTTAATAATACAGTTTTTTTGCACAAGGGTTATGTTTCAATAAAAAGGAGACTGCAAAATAAAATCAATAGGAATCAGGCATTGAAAAGGGCCTGCTAAAGAAACTGCTGATAGTTTCATTATACAATTCAGGATTTTTCCTGGGTGCAAAATGGGTAGAGCCCGGTAATACGCATAAATTAGATTTTGGAATCGCCCTGAATATTTCAATGATATGTGATAGTTGTATTACGTCACGATCGCCACACAGCATCATCACCGGGGCTTTGATTGCCGCAAGTTCGGTTTCTAAAATATGTGGATGATATTGCATCAGTCTCAGCAATTTTAGCTTGCTGGCAATTTGTTTAAATCCGGCTTTTAAAGAATCTTCGTAAACCATTAGCATTTTTGAACTTTCCTCTGCCACTTTTGGATAAAGTACCATGCTGTCTGGTCGTATATTGGGTGACATCGCTGCTAACATTTTTACTTTTTTAGGATAACGGATTGCAGTAATCAATCCAATTATTCCTCCGTCGCTATGCCCGATAATGAAAGCCGAATCGATCTTTAAATGCGTGAGCAATGCATTTAAATCAGCAGCCATCAGGTCATAAGTCAGGCTGTCGCTGTTATCGTTGGATTTACCCTGTCCCCTGCTATCGACTGCTATCACCTTGTAATTTTTCGAAAAAAAAGCAATCTGTTCCCGGCCTGCATTTATAGAGGCACCATTGCCATGTAAAAGAACCAACGGTTCGCCTTTTCCATAAATTTCGTAATACAATTTAATTCCATTTACATCTGCATATTTGCCGGCTTCCTGGTTTCTTCCATACTCAACCGGCTTTTTATCGTTTCGACAGCCATACCCGGCAATAAATATTAAAACAAAAAAAAAGACGGAATTAAATACACTAAAAATTCTTAAATTTTTTTGTTTGAAAAAAAGAAAATAGGCCATGGGCAATATTTTGAAATGTATTGATGGGTTGACTGCTTTGTCTTCTAACTGAAATTCATTTGAGGAATGGTTTATTCATTGCTTCCTTTGTCTCCTACAAACCAATGCTCTTTATCTTTAAATAAAACATTGAAAGTAGTAAGTGAACCATAAACCCGGGTGATGTATTGCTGCAGGTTTACCTTATCAGCGTCGGTCAATATTTTATGGCTATTGATGTTTTGCTCCAATACCCGCAACCGGTCACGTAACATTACAATTTTGTGAAAGAAAATATCAACGGGAATTTCTTTAGGCTTCTGCGTTTTGTCGTAAGGTTGCAAAAGCATGGTGCCACCTTTCCAGCGGTCGCCCAATGGAACAATCTCGCTAACATCGGCCCATAATCGCAAGATTTTAAGTAGTGACTTCTCTGTAGCTGAAACGGTTTCTACCTCCGCTGTTACATTTTCAGGAATAATTTCATCCAGGTTTTGATCTGTTTTGTCAATTTCTTTTACGCCATGGTGAATAAATGAAATAAGATAGGTGGCATAACGCACACCACAGACAACGCCAGGACCATATTGCGTATGTTGTAACCGGGTGCCAATTCCTAAAGTAGTTTGATCCATAAATTAAACTTAATATATACAAGTTGATTGTTGACGGTCTGTTGAATTGACTGAAACCAAATATTACAATAAGCTGTCCTGCTTTTGGCAAATACCAATAATACTGCGAAACGTCTAAGCATCAACTGATTTCGAAACTCAATTTATAAAAACTTTGGAAGCTTAATTTCTTTTATTTTCCTTTATCAGTATTTCTTTTTTATACTGGTAAGATGCGTTTAAGATATATTGATAAAATTCAACCGTAGTAGCCATTTGAGTAAACTCAAAGCTTGGTTTGTAAAGACTCATGAAATTATCCAGCTCAGTTCCTTCCAATCGGGTAATCCTTTTCACTGCAGTTTTATTAAAACGGTATTTAATATAATTTTCTTGTTCCTGTTCCAGCAGGCGATCCTGCATTCTGCGCAGTTGCTTGTTTCTTTTAAAGCGGAAAATATTGATAAACTCATCCAGATCCAGTCCTACACTACCTGACCCGGGATTAATCGATGATGAAATGCCCGGCTTTTCAAACCCAAATATTTTATTGTAGTACTGCCTGTTTTCAATGGAATCCTGTCTGAAGTTTTTTGTGTACACTTTAACCTCCTTCATGGTCTTAAATTTTTCAACTACCCGAATATGAAGGGAAATGTCAAAATTTCCAATATTTGGTATCTGCTTAACAGCAAATTTTGCTGTGGGCTTATTGTTGTAGATAAAAGTAAGAGAATCTTTATCCGAGGTTACTATTTCGTAATGGCCGCTTGAATCGGTGATGGCTTGTGTTCCATTACTGCTTTTAACCAATACGTTTACTACAGGAATGGTTTTCGTGGAGTCATATACAGTACCACTGATGGTAAGTTGACCAAATACCTCGCCTCCTGTAAAAAACAGTAGCAGAAGCATACAATATATTTTGATTTGATTTTGCAGGAAGCTTAGGTTATTGATTACAATATTACATTAACAAAATTTGTTTCAGTTATCGTGAGAATTTTTTAACGGTATTTTGCGTCTGAAACATATTTTGAATGACTTCCGGATAGTGCTTATGTTCGAGCAGGTGAATTTTTTCTGCGAGACTTTCCGGCGTGTCCTGCTCATTGATGCTGCATTTAGCCTGAAAAATAATGTCACCATGATCATACAATTCATCTACGTAATGAATGCTAATGCCACTTTCTTTTTCGCCAGCTGCAATAATCGCTTCGTGTACTTTTGATCCATACATACCCTTTCCACCATACTTTGGTAATAGTGCCGGATGAATATTAATGATTTTGTTGGGATAAGCCCTAATCAGGGAAACCGGTATCTTCCATAAAAATCCGGCAAGAACAATAAATTCAATTCGTCTTTCTTTTAACTGGTTAATATAACCGTCTCCTCTAAAAAATTCTTCCTTTTCAATCAATAGCGTTTCTACATTATTATTTGCTGCAATATGCAATACACCAGCTCCGGGTTTATTGCATACAACCAAATCAACTGTATAATTGGCAGTCCCTTGTTTAGATAAAAGCAACGATTGTTCAATAATTTTCCCGGCATTGCTGCCTGCGCCACTGGCAAATATTGCAACCGAAACTGATGTTTGTTTTTTGCCACCCATGCGTTTCCAGATTTTAGTGAGGTATTGTATAAAAAAGGTAAATTGGCCAAAGGGTATACTAATAAGTAATACACAAAAAGGCCAGAGTAATGTAACCAATACAATGTATAGCATGACCCAGGGAAAACCTTTTTCCAGCGCAGCAAACGCCAGGAGCTTTCTTGCTGCAATACCACAAAGGCTTCCTCCCAAAGCGAAAGTACAGAGGATCAATGCCAGGTTTGTACCATTTACCCGCCAACGTTCTTTCAATTTCTTAAACATTACGCAAATGTGTGCTAAATATTCGTGAAAAAACGGCGGAGAAACAAAAAAAAATATCGGGATAATATGTTTACAAATTCATGACAATTAGTATATGATATACTCAACAATTCGCTGAAAATCAAGCCTGGCGTGGAAAATTTTTTTTTAAAAATGTTAGTATTATGTCAATATCCTGCCTTATTTTTGCAGCCATTGAAGGATATTTTTCCACACCAGACACCCGTTTTCAACTGTATGAGTCCTAATAGAAAAGTCTTTAACAACATTTTAGCAAGCGTTCTGTTTATAGCGTTGGTCTCTTTTACTAATACGAGTATTGCCGCTGATGGCGAGGCCTTGTTCAAAGCCAATTGTGCCAACTGCCACAAGCCATTAGAAGATTATATAGGTCCGGCTTTACAGGGTGCCAGGAAAAGGGCTCCAAATCCGGAGTGGTCTGTAAAATGGGTTAACAATGTGAATTCAATGCTGGAAACCGATACCTATGCAAAAGGGTTATTGGCAAAGTATGGCTCACGTATGACACAGTTTAATCTGAAATCGGATGAAATCGTTGCAATCTTAGACTATGCAGATGCTTATACAGCTCCTGCTCCCACTGCCCCCGGCGCAGGCGCTGCGGCACCCGCAGAAGATAATTCACTACTTTTTGGAATTCTTACATTAATACTTGCGGTGATAGCTATGGTGTTGTTACAAGTTAATAGCAGCCTGCGTAAATTATCGGACGAAAAAGATGGCATTCTTCGTTCTGAGCCAGTTCCTTTTTACCGTAATAAAACCTATTTGATGATGGGTATCCTGGTGCTGTTCTGTTTTGGTGGTTACATGACGATCAATGCAGCAATGGGGTTAGGCCGTATGAAGAATTATCAACCTGAACAACCGATTTATTATTCTCATAAAGTACATGCCGGAACCAACCAGATCAGTTGCTTGTATTGTCATGGTGGAGCACAGGATAGCAAACACGCAAATGTGCCTGCTGTAAATACTTGTATGAATTGTCATATGGCGATCAAGGAATACAAGGGCGATCCAATTGTAAAGGAAGATGGAACCCAGGTAAACGGAACTGCTGAAATACAAAAACTGTATGCGTATGCAGGATGGAACCCCGATAAGAAAGTGTATGACAAGCCAGGCAAGCCAATCGAATGGGTAAAAATTCACAATCTTCCTGATCACGTATACTTCAATCATAGCCAACACGTAAAAGTGGGTAAACAAAATTGCCAAACATGTCATGGCAATATCCAGGAAATGCCGGAGGTTTACCAGTTTTCTGACCTCAGCATGGGTTGGTGTATCAATTGCCACAGAGAAAGTAAAGTAGATTTTTACGATAAAGTTACTGGCCAGGGCAATAAATTCTACAGCATTTACGAGAAATTTCACAACGATATCAAGGCGGGAAAAATGGATAGCGTAACCGTTGAAAAGATTGGCGGTACAGAATGCCAGAAATGTCACTATTAAATAATTAGCTGGTTAGCCAGTTCGGCTACTTGCTCGATGACACTGATCGATTGAAAAATATTATTGAAATTGAGTAAATAAGACGCCGGGATATTAGTACGTCATCACTTTTAAAAGACTTCTGAATTAAATAAAATTCGCACATTAGCACGTTAGCTAATCAGCACATTAGCATTATCATATTATGGAAAAAAAGTACTGGCAAAATTTTGGAGAATTAAATCAGTCGGAAGCTTTTCAGCAAACGGCCGAAAAAGAATTTAAAGAAGAACTGTTGCCGTTGGCAGATCTTGATGATAAAGGAATTTTAGATGCAAAAACCCCACGCAGGGATTTTCTTAAATATTTAGGTTTTAGCACAGCTGCAGCTACTTTAGCTGCCAGTTGCGAAATGCCTGTTCGTAATGTGGTTCCATATTTACAGAAGCCAGATAACGTGATACCGGGTGTCGCCAATTTTTATGCTTCTACCTGTATTATGGAAGGTGATGTTACACCGGTTATCGTAAAGCAGAGAGATGGCCGTCCAATTAAGATCGAAGGAAATGAAATGTCTTCTATCACCAAAGGTGGAACCAGCGCATTGGTGCAGGCCTCCGTATTGGATTTATATGACACCACCCGCCTGCGCTATCCGATGCAGAAAGCAGGTAAAGACTTTAAAGAAGTAACCACTTTTCAGGCATTTGATAAACTGGTTTTGGATGCAATGAGCGGTGTTGCCGGAAAACCGGTTGTATTATTGACATCTACCATAAACTCTCCTTCTACATTACAGATCATTGCAGAATTTTTAGCAAAAAATGCCGGTAGCCGTCACGTGCAATATGATGCGGTAAGTTATAGTGGTATGTTGTTGGCAAATGACGCCTGTTATGGTAAAAAATCGATTCCTTCTTATCATTTCGATAATGCAAAAGTTATCGTAAGTCTTGGCGCTGATTTTTTAGGAACCTGGTTAAGTCCTGTTGAGTTTTCAACACAGTATGCTCAAAACAGGAGAATCACCGCTGAGAAACCAGCTATGAGTCAGCATATACATTTTGAAAGCTCTTTGAGTCTTACAGGAAGTAATGCAGATGACCGGTTTATTCACAAGCCATCTGAGAAAGGTGCGGTTGCACTTGCATTGCTGGCAAAATTAGGTGGAGCTGTTACAGCACCAGCCATCAGTGATAAGGATTTAAATAAAGGAATTGAATTAGCTGCTGCTGCATTAAATGCGCACAAAGGTGAAGCATTGGTAGTTTGTGGAAGCAACGACGTCAATTTGCAAATAATAGTAAATGCCATCAATGAAGCAATTGGTGCAAATGGCAAAACGATCAACTGGGCAGTTACTTCCAACTACAGAGCTGGTGTAGATGCTGACATGGTAAAGTTGGTTGTAGATATGAATGCAGGCGCCATTGGGGGCTTGTTAATTCACGCCACCAACCCGGTTTACACTTATTTTGAAAGTGAGAAATTTAAAACGGGTCTTGCAAAGGTTCCGGTTACGGTTTCTTTCAATGCCACAATGAATGAAACTACGGAGCTATGTAAATTCAGTTTGCCTTCTCACCATTGGTTAGAGAGTTGGGGTGATGCTGAACCAAAAACAGGATACACCAGTTTCTTACAGCCTACCATTAATCCATTATTTAAAACAAGGGCGTTCCAAACTTCTTTATTGAAGCTTTCGGGTGACGTGATGGATTATGAGACATACTTTAAAACTTATTGGGTTGCTAAATTAGGTAGCGAAGACGCATACAATACAGCCTTACAAAACGGAGTTGTTGAGCCATCTGCTATTACAGTTGGTGCTGCAACTTTTAACGGAGGTGCTGCTACTGAAGCAGCTGCAAAAGTTGCAACAGCAAAAGGTGGTGCTTATGAATTGGTTATTTATCAGAAAGTATCAATGGGTAATGGCAGCCAGGCTAATAATCCATGGTTGCAGGAGTTGCCTGATCCGATTTCTAAAGTAACCTGGGATAACTATGCACTGGTAAGTCCGGCTTTCGCAAAAGCGATTATTGGTATTGATGTAGTGGGCAACCAACGCCAGGGCGACGGATATGAAGTGCAACCAGAGAAACCAACAATTACGATTACAGTAAACGGCAAAACGATTGAATTGCCTGTGCTAATTATACCGGGTATTCATCCGAATGTTGTTGCAGTAGCAGTTGGTTACGGAAGACAAAGTGCCAACAAGGAAAAAACAGCGGAGCATATTGGAAGATCAGCCAATGGAGCAGGTAAAAATGTCTACCCAATGGTCGCTTTTGATGGTGCCGGTTTCAGGTATTCATCTGTGGTGGATGTTAAGAAGGGTGAAAGCACTTATGTTTTGGCACAAACCCAGGTACATGGTTCTTCAGAAAGCAGACCTGTAATTTATGAAGGATCGTTAAAAACGTTTATTGAAGATCCTAAACGTGTGTTGGAAGAAGCTACCCATGAAAGAAATATGCTGATTGCCGCTTCTGGTGGAAAGGATTTTGTAAAGGATGCTACCATTTATGGCGAATTTGAAAAGCCAGGTATTAAATGGGGCATGAGCATTGATTTGAACACCTGTACCGGTTGTAGCGCTTGCGTGGTAGCTTGTACAGCTGAAAATAATGTAAGTGTAGTTGGTAAAATACAGGTAGCGGCTGCGCATGAAATGCATTGGCTGCGTATAGATCGCTATTTTACGGGCGACAAAAATAATCCTGATGTTGTGTTTCAGCCGATGATGTGTCAGCATTGCGATAATGCGCCTTGCGAAAACGTTTGTCCTGTTGCAGCAACCAATCATAGTTCAGAAGGATTAAACCAAATGACTTACAATCGTTGTATCGGTACAAGATATTGCGCAAATAACTGCCCTTTTAAAGTACGTCGTTTTAACTGGTTGGATTACACCGGAGCAGATAGCTTTGATGACAATCAAAATCCAATGGTGGAGCAAGGTTACATGAATGAGTCTGTAATGCAGATGAATGATACGTTAACAAGAATGGTATTGAATCCGGATGTTACTGTTCGTTCAAGAGGTGTCATAGAAAAATGTTCTTTCTGTGTACAAAGATTACAGGAAACCAAGCTCAATGCAAAGAAGGCAGAAGATCCTTCATTGGTAAGAAATGTGAAGACTGCTTGTATGCAGGCTTGTCCAACACATGCTATTAGCTTTGGTAATGTGAACGATAAAGAGAGTGATGTTTATAAGATCAGAAATGTAGAACAGAAAGATAGAAATTTCTACGTATTGGAACAATTGCATGTACTTCCTAATGTTAGTTATTTGGCTAAGATCAAAAACACGGATAGAAACGTTACCAACGAAAAGGAAGAACATCATGTAGAAGGGGTTAAGGAACACGCCTAAAGGCAGCCTGAATATTCCATGGGGAAAATTTAAGACGTTTACGAACCAAATGATTGTGTTTAAAATGGTGGATTGAGTTGTTGGTGAAGCTGGACGATTTAAAATTCAAGTGTTGTAAAACAATTTGTATGTTCAATGCGATGCACAAGTGATGATCAAAAACATGTTGGGTATAAAAAATAAACACCGAGCCATTTAACAAAGCAAAAGGCTTAAAGCTGAAAATAT
>Ga0123337_10003546_pt1 | contig 16552 bp, 11 predicted proteins | sample frozenSSSSmetaG_FD_89792 | JGI IMG/M metagenome (GOLD analysis project Ga0123337, IMG submission 89792) | Glacier valley bacterial and archeal communities from Borup Fiord, Nunavut, Canada, to study Microbial Dark Matter (Phase II) -... | ecosystem: Environmental > Aquatic > Freshwater > Ice >... | reverse complement strand
TGTTGCCGGAACTGTCAACGGACAGGCAATTGACCTGGAAATGGATCCCGATATTACCAAAGGCCCTACCTACGCGGGTTTAATGAAGGATGCGATGACCGATATCCCCTCTATTTCGGTAGTTACAGAATTAAGGGACCTTTTCGATGCTGGAACAGGAATTTATGTAAATGCTCAGGCTCATGGAGAAGATTGGGAAAGATTTTCCTCGGTTGAATTAATTAACCCTTCAGGCAACCCTGGGTTCAACATCAATGCGGGCCTTCGGATCAGAGGTGGGTGGAGCAGGCATAGTAACTATCCCAAACATGCTTTTCGCCTCTTCTTCAGAGAAGAGTATGGGGCGCCAAAATTAAACTTTCCATTGTTCGAGAATGAAGGGGTGAGTGAATTTGATAAAATTGACCTTCGCTGCGAACAAAATTATGCATGGGCTCACCCAGGTGATACAAAGGAAAGGAATACTGGTGTACGCGAAGTCTTTTCGCGTGATACCCAGCGCGATATGGGCCATCCTTATACCCGGAGTCGTTATTATCACCTTTACCTGAACGGCATGTACTGGGGATTGTACCAAACCCAGGAACGTGCAGAAGCCCGGTATGCTGCAAGTTATTTTGGTGGCAGCAACGAAGATTATGACGTGGTAAAAGTGAGCACTGAAATTGACGGAATTGAGGCAACCGATGGAAATTTGAATTCGTGGGAGAAAATTTTCACCTTATGTAACAAAGGATTTGCAAACAATACTGATTATTTCGCCCTTCAAGGAAAAGACCAATATGGCTATCCTAAAAAAGGAGGTGAAGTGATTATCAATATTGACAACCTGATTGACTACATGCAACTCATTTTCTATACAGGTAATTATGATGCTCCAGTTTCAGCTTTTAAAAATAATCAAGGCCCTAATAATTTCTATGCCATGGATAAGCGTGACGACAGGTCAAGCGGATTTATCTTTTTTGCCCATGATGCAGAGCATACTTTAATGATTGGACCTGAAGGACCTGGAATTGGCATTCAGGAAAACAGGGTTACAATACCGTACATGCAAGTAAGCGATTTTAGCAAATTTCATCCCCAATGGCTGCATTTCAAACTAAGTGCAAATAAGGAATACAGGCAGCGTTTTGCCGACAGGGCTTACAAGAACTTTTTCAACAAAGGGGTCTTTACTCCTGATGCTGTGCGTGTTAGATTTCAAAAAAGAGCCGAAGAGATTGATAAGGCCATTATCGGCGAATCAGCCAGGTGGGGTGATGCACAAAGTTGGAATGATCCCTATACTCTTGAAGACTGGAACACCGAAATCAATGATATTTATACGAGGTACTTCCCCTATCGTACTGATATCGTAATCAATCAAATGAAGACGGCCAGTTTATTTCCCAGCTTTAGCCCACCTGTATTTACAAAAGACAATGTCATTCTTGATCAGGGTATCTATCCCGTTTCGGGCAGTTACCAGGTCACAATATCAAGCACTGGCGGTCAAATATATTATACGCTTGACGGAACTGATCCCCGCTTGGTTGGAGATCAAATCAACAATTCTGCTAAATTGATTGCAACTGGAGGGATTATCAATCTTCAGGGTACTGCATTTATCAATGCCAGGGTGAAAAGTGGTGACCAGTGGAGTGCATTGGCCTCTGTCAAGTTGATGGACCCCATTGAAGATTATTCTCACCTCAAGGTTACCGAATTGCATTATCATCCAACAGATTCATTGGTAGGAACTGAAATTATTTCTGGTAAATCATTTGAGTTTATAGAGTTGAAAAACACTGGTGATAAGCCCATTAACCTTGCAGGACTAAAATTTTCTTCCTCCATTGACTATCAGTTCAAAGAAAGTGATGTCTTATCCCCCAACCAGTTTTATGTGCTGGCCTCCAAGCCAAAATGGTTTTACGAGCGGCACTTTATGGTACCTACAGGAAATTTCAACAAGAATTTTTCCAATTCAGGCGAACAAGTTATCATTTCAAATAGTGCAGGTAGTCCGGTTATTGACTTTACCTATCTCGATTACAATCCATGGGCCACTATACCTGATGGAGATGGTCCTTCGCTATCTACGGTACTGCGCAATCCAACGGGCAATCCTGCTGATGCAGCCTATTGGACTGCCTCTTCAGTTTATGACGGTACACCCTTTGCCGACGATCCGGGAATTCTTGATTCGAACAATGATTTGCTGGTTGCTGACAACTCATTGGTCGTTTATCCAAATCCTACCAAAGGACTGTTATACCTAAAAGCTGGAGATGCAAAAGCAGGTATTCAGGTTGAAATTTATTCGCTTTCAGGTTCCCTAATTTATAACTCATCCGTAGTTGGAAACAGTGTAATTGACCTTGGCGGATTGAATATTTTCCCTGGAATTTACATGGTTAGAACAAAATGTAACCAACAAAATTTGGTTAATAAAGTAGTATATCAGCCATAAATTAAAGGCTGGCAGGAGATATAAACAGAACTATAATTACAATTAACAAGGCCGTCACAACATCTGTGGCGGCCTTTATTTTTATGCTGAAATTAAATCTATTTATTCTGAAAACTTCGCCAATGGGTTAAATCAAAATTCCTATGATGAATTCAATATTTAAACTAATTGACATAAAATAAGAGATCCACAAGTATTGTTATGTCAAGCTTTCAATTTTAATTTCAATACTTAAGAGGAACTATCCTCTCCTCCAATCTCCAAACAGATGTTCTGCGAATAATACATTGCAGCTAGTTTTTTATACTTTGACGGCTCATACTTAACGGGTAGCCTGTACATTAATGGTCTTGCCTTGTGACATGTAAAATGAAACCGATCCTACTTTCCAGATAACATTTCACCAATGATGTCATCTACTTCTGCCATGGTTTTTTCGATTTTAATTGAAACAAAGGCCTTAACATTATTCGAAGGTTATTCGAAGGTTATTTGAAGGTTATTCGAAGACTGTTCAATTGTGTTCTAACAATCATTGAATAACTTTCTAATAACCAATGTATAATTTTCTAATAATATTAAGCCTTGCCGCTTGGCCCGCACCTGTACCATCCAGCCACCACATGGTTAATGTTAAATCAACCACATGATGACGCTTTGGAACTCTAAGGAGCCGTTAAATTATAAGGAGTGAATAAGGGGCTTGGGTAATTGGCTCAACAAAAATTTAACCACAGTAGTTACTAAAAATACCAATATCTTCTATTTAGAATTTTTTAATCCTGGGCAAGTCCGATTTCCAATTAATAAAAAGGCAATGCCCTATTCAATATTTAATCTGATCAAACACATTGAATATAAGTTCATTAAGAAACTTCTTCTACCATCACTTTTTCGAGTTCGGTGGCTAGTTGAATCAGTGATATTTTATGCATCAATTCACCTGCGACAGCAAGTGAAATAGAACCTGATTCTTCAGAAACCACGATGGCCAGTGCATCCGTTGCCTCTGAAACTCCAATTGCAGCGCGGTGCCTGAGCCCAAGGGCGGGATCCAGGTCGTGCCTGTCTGTGATTGGAAGGATGCAACGTGCAGCAGCAATCCGGGTACCCACCACCACTGCCGCACCATCATGTAAGGGAGTATTTTTAAAGAAAATAGTTTCGAGCAAATAGGAGGAGATAAGAGAGTTTATTTTTTCTCCTGACCGTATAATTTCTTTCAATTCATTTTTATGTGCAATCACAATCAATGCGCCTGTTTGTGATCGGGCCAGGTTGTCACATGCCCTGATAATTTCCTTTATCTGCTGATCTGTAGCCTGTTTAGTTTTTTCCAGATTAAATAATTTTTCGAGTCCAAAACTGTGGCTCAATTGGTAGTTGGTACCTATTAAAAGTAAAAATCGCCGTATCTCGGGTTGAAATACCACAACCATGGCCAAAACCCCTATCCCAATAAACTGGCCCATCAGGGTACCGAGCAATTCCATGTTCATGGCTTTGACCAGCAGCCAGAATACATATACCAAAAAGAATCCGATGAATATGCTGAAAGCAACCGTCCCCTTGATAATTCTGTATATTTGATACATCAGAAAGGCAACCAGCAGAATATCCACCACATCCATAACCCGTATAGTAATAAACAATGTCATATTCAGGAATAATTTTTCAAACTAAATGGTTCTGAAAAGAATCAATTTAAAGATGATTTTATACTTGTGTTGAACGAATCATATTTAATATACGAACCGCCTCAACAGCTTCGCGAACATCATGTACCCGTAAAATATCGGCCCCACCCATCAGGGCCATCGTATTGACAACAGATGTCCCATTGAGCGCATCCTCAGGTTTTGAGCCGAGTAACTTATATATCATTGATTTACGTGAAACACCTACCAATAATGGCAACTGAAAAACCATCAGCGAATCGAGCCGGTTGAGGAGTTCATAATTGTGTGCAAGTGTTTTTCCAAAGCCAAACCCGGGATCTAAAATTACATCCTTCACCCCTGCCTTGATCAGCTTTTTAACTCTGTCGGTAAAAAACATGGAAATAGTTCGGATAATATCCTCATATACCGGATTCTTCTGCATCAGGAGCGGCGTTCCCAGCATGTGCATCAAAATATATGGAACCCCGAGCCGGCCTATAGTTTCAAACATCTGCTCATCAAAATTACCACCCGACACATCGTTTACAATGCAGGGGCCACAGTCTTCAATCACTTTCAAAGCTACCCCTGAACGAAAGGTATCAATAGAAACATAGGCCTCAGGAAATGCTTTCTTCACCGCTTTGACAGCCGGCAGCAGACGATCAATCTCCTCTTTGGTTGAAATAACTTCCGTTCCAGGCCTTGTTGAAAATGCCCCGATATCAATGATGGTGGCTCCCTGTTCTAAAATCTCTTGTGCCCGTTCTATTATTTTCTTTTCGGTTTCATATTTTCCCCCATCAAAAAATGAATCAGGGGTCACATTCAGAATTCCCATAACAATTGGGGCCGAGAGATCGATCAAACGTCCGTCTAAGTTAATAGTGTCCTTGCGTTTCAAAAATTTGGTAGCAGTAGAAGTTATTAACATACGATTAAAATTATGCCATTAAACTAATTTGTTTCACAAAAGTATAATAAAATGGAATAAAAATACACTTTAATTTAATACTTTTATGGCACGAAAAAATTAAGATAATTATGGATAAAACTTCTCAACAATACAACCATGTGATTGCCATCTGTGAGGATATTTTCACAAAAAAGATGAAAGATTATGGTATTGCATGGCGCATTCTGCGTCCAAGCTCGATGACTGATCAGATTTATATTAAGGCACAGCGGATCAGGAGCATTGAACAAAAAGGAATCAGTAAAATTGATGAAGGGATCCGTTCTGAATACATCGGTATTGTCAATTATTGCATCATGGCACTCATACAGCTTGAAAAGGGAACTTCGGAAAGCGACGATTTAACGGAGGATGAAACTCTGCGGCTCTATACCAGTTATTTCACCCAGGCCCAAGAACTTATGATGGCCAAGAACCATGATTACGACGAAGCTTGGCGCAATATGCGGATGAGCTCATTTACAGATTTGATATTGATGAAATTGAAGCGCACCAAACAAATAGAAGACAATATGGGAAAGACCCTTATTTCAGAAGGAATTGATGCAAATTATCTGGATATGATCAATTATGCTGTTTTTGCGTTAATTAAGTTAGAATTTTAAATCAACCATCATGTTTAAACACATCGCGCGTATTCTACTTGGGCTTACATTTGTCTTTTCCGGATTTGTCAAAGGCATCGATCCATGGGGCTCAGCCTATAAATTTACAGATTATTTCAATGCTTTTCAGATGCCATGGCTCACTGATCTGGCTTTTGCACTGGGAGTTATACTTGCCGCTGCTGAATTTGCATTGGGCGTGGCTCTGATATTTAACTTTTTCTTAAGGATAACAAGTTGGTTCACCCTGGCATTCATGGTATTTTTCACCTGCCTGACTTTAGTGCTGGCAATAACCAATCCGGTAACAGACTGCGGCTGTTTTGGCGATGCACTGATTATCACCAATTGGCAAACTTTTTATAAGAACATCGTTTTACTGGCGCTGGCCGTGATTGTTTTTATTCAACGCAAAAACTTCAAAAGCAAAGACGGCCCCATCCTTTCTATTGCCCTGACTGGCATGTCGATTGTCTTTTATTTCTATCTGGTCGATTATTCTTACAATCATTTGCCTATCATTGATTTCAGTCCTTACAAAGTGGGGGTGAACATTCCGGATGCCATGAAATTTCCGGCAGGTGCACCCAAAGCCATTTATGAGAACAATTTAATTTATAAAAATATTAAAACTGGAGAGGAAAAGAAATTTACTGAAGCCAATTACCCCTGGCAAGATACTCTTAACTGGAAATTTGTGAAAATGGGAGATCAAAAACTGGTTCAAAAAGGATATACTCCTCCCATTCATGATTTCAGAATTGAAACTCCTGAAGGGGAAGATATCAAAGACTTTTTCCTTTATGATGAAAAATATACTTTTATTGTTATAGCTTCGAACCTGCAAAAGGCCAATCGTGAAGGAATGAAAAAACTAGCTCAATTGGCCATAGCAGCAAAAGGAAAAGGATATAATTTTATTGGACTAACAGCCTCATCAGCCGATAGTTTTGATACATTTAAAAGTGAAACGGGCGCTGAATTTGACTTTTTCAATACCGATGAAATTACATTAAAAACCATCATCCGTTCCAATCCTGGATTAATTGTATTGAAGAAAGGAACGATAGTGAAAAAGTATCATTTCAAGAATGTACCGAAACCGGAAGAGTTTGAAAAACAACTCGAATTATAGTTATACTAAAAACCTGATTTAAACGTTCGGTTTAAAAGCCGTATACAAAGAATTATGCGTAAACTTATCATACTGATTGTCCTTCTTATTTTTGTTTATCCAATGGCTTTTAGTCAGGTCGGGGGAGAAAGTACTTACGAGTTCCTTAACCTGACCAATTCGGCCCGTATGGCAGCTCTGGGCGGTAATCAAGTTGCCCTCTACGATTCAACTGATTTAAATATTTCGTACAACAATCCATCTTTGCTGATGCCAGGTATGAAGAATATGCTGGCTATCAACTATGTCAATTATTTCGCGGGAGTCAATTACGGGTATGCAGCTTATTCATTCGGTACTCCCCTACCAGGAAGTTTTGCAGTTGGAATGCATTATATCAACTACGGCGAATTTCTTGAAGCATTGCCCAGCGGATTAAAGACAGGCGCTACTTTTAACGCAGCTGAATACGCATTGAATATCATCTGGTCAAATGAACTTAATTGGAAATACAAAGAAAAAGATTCATCCTTACTGGCTTCCTCAAACGGTGCAGTGCGAGTTTTGAATCAAAAAAGACTGACTTATGGTATTAACCTTAAACCCATATTATCTTCATTCGAAAGTTACCAATCCATTGGTATTGCAGCCGATTTGGGTATTAGTTATTTCAGCAAAAACCAACTTACTGTTACTTCAATTGTAGCCCGTAATATTGGCACTCAAATTTCTACTTACTATGAGGGCGCTGAAAGGGAATCCATACCTTTTGACCTTCAGTTTGGGGTTTCACAAAAACTTCAACATGCCCCCATTCGTTTTGCAGCCACCATGCAGCATCTTCAGAAATGGAACCTGGCCAAGCCTGAAGAAGATAAAACAGGTGGTACAGTGGTTTATAAGGAGGATAAATTCACGAAGAAATTTATGCGCCACCTGATTTTAGGAGTTGAATTGCTCCCCTCACCCAATTTCACCATTCGCGCCGGCTACAATTATCAACTAAGGCAAGCGTTAGGAATGAAGGAAAGAATGTCAACCGCTGGGTTAGCCTGGGGATTTGGATTCAAGATTTCGCGTTTCCACTTCAATTACGGATCAACACGTTACCACTTGGGTGGATCGAGCAATATTATCTCAGTGGCCCTTAACCTGAGTCAAGACTTTAAAAGAAATAATGTCAGAAATGAAGTTATAAATGACTAAATTAGATTCTTCGTCTAATATCACTATGTGAAATTGATTTGATATGGATACTATTATATTCAATGGTTATACTTTACTTTTCAGGCAAAAATGTAAAAAAATAACAAATCAATTCAACCCCATTTCAATACAAATTATAAATATGAAATTAATCAATATTATGTAACGTAATTTCGATGTAAGTCTTATTTTACGCCAATTACGCCAATTACGTAATCTACAGTTCGGGTTCCGGGAATTCCTTTTTGCAGATGAAGATCAATTACATGCAGGATGACCTGTATCCTGTTTGTATTATTAACTGTTACAAGATTTCATTACTGTTATTTATGATGTTTATCTGGGTTGTGTGTAGATTAAGTGTAGGTTAAGTGTTGCTTGTGTCTACAAATACACAGAACCTACACATAATATACACACAAGCAACACTTAATCTACACACAATCAACATTCATTTCAAAGATCCTTTTGTCTTACATCCAATTAGATTTCTTACATCAAACTCGGGGGTATAAAAAAGTTTGTGTAAGAAATCTATCAATAAACTAATCAATTATACATTGTGAAATAGTACCCATGATCCATTATGGAAATAATGGATCATGAATAAAAAAAGCATCCGTCAAATTGGACATTCACGACACAGAATTTGTCAAACTAACTTTTGAACAATTAGCTCTTTTTTAAAATGTTGATTATACTGAACTCCGTTTATTATAAACAATTTATCCTTAATATTATAAGCTTGTACTATAAAGCAGTAACGGCATTTATCTAATTTACCAATGTGATATTTGGAATAATCATAGATTTGTTTATCTTTAAAACGTATTTCATATAAAATTTCAAAAGGAAAATATTTCTTTCATCTTGGTAGTAAATTCAGGCATTGGGTTGCTACTAAAATGAAGGCAAAAACGCATAAGTTCTTTTTGTTTAAAGAAAATTGGTGCTTTTAAGTCGCAAATAGGTGAAAAATCAAAATACATTGTTTAATATTTTTCTATATGCAATTAAATATTAGAAACTTAACTAATTTACTGCTCTTGTTTTCTTTGCTGGTAGCCTGGTGGATTATAGCAAACGTGATTAATCCTGAATTGCATTATTACTTACAGCAGTCAGCATTTCTGACTGACAGTTTGTTTTTTGAAGGTTTCACCAAATATCCTGGTGGTATAGCCGATTATGTATCAGAATTTATTGTACAATTCTTTTATTTTAAAACATTTGGAAGTTTTTTGATCCTACTGGTAGCTTCCCTTCAGGGAATCATAGCCATTCGCCTAATTCAGCAAATTGCAGGGAAAGTAAAATTAAATTATAGTGTGGTCTCACTTATTCTTTTACTGTCAGTTTTGGTACAATGTAATTACTATTATCCGTTTTATGCCAGCATCCGGTTATTAGTCACCTTTGGTATGGTTTGGATTTTCACTGTTTTAACATTGCAATTTCCACAATGGCGCTTTTACATTAGCTTTATATTGGCCATGCTTCTGTTTTATCTGGCTGGAGGCGCAGCGCTTTTTACCTTCGCTGTTTCGGTTATTCTGATCCAGATCCGATTTTTTGGAAAAAGAGCAGATTTGTTAATGCTTCCAATTTTCGCCTTATTTTCAGGAGCCTTGCCATATCTTGCCTACAAATATATATTTCTGGTTAATCTTTCCCTTGTATATTCAATCACACACAGTAAGTCGCCACTTATATTATATTATATTCCTGATTTTAAACTAATTACCTTATATTCAATACTTCCAACCTATATTTTATGTGCAGTTCTTTTTAATAGATTTAAAATGAAATCGATTAAATCTAAAAAAGCTCTTACTAAAACTATAGAAACAAAATCTGGAAATGAAACTACTAAAGGAATTGGTAAAAAGGCCATTAAAAAATCTGAAAATAGACCAGTTTTAAAAATAGAAACATCAAAAAGTAAAATATGGGATTCACCAGTTCTGTGGCTGGTTGGACAATTTACATTTATAGCTGTTTTGGCAATATTGTCTATAAATTTCACATTTGATAAAACTGCGAGAAATAAAATATTAGTTTCATTTTATGGTGCTAATGGAGATTGGGTCAATGTTATTAAAACAGCAGAAAGTCTTAAAGAATACGACCTATTTACAAATTTTGAATATAACAGAGCCCTTGCCAATACTGGAAAATTAGCTGATAATATTTTCAATTACACACAATTGGTTGGTCCTTCCGGATTATTTATTGATGGAACAATTACGAGTGATATCCCATTCATCTGTAGCGATCAATATTACGATTTGGGATTTATAAACGAATCGCAGCATTGGGCGTTTGAAGCACAAACCATTTTTCCAAACAGCCCTCGCCTGATGAAACGTATGGTTCAGATTAACCTGGTGAACGGAAAATACAAATTGGCTGAAAAATTCCTACGTCGTTTAGATGAAAATATGTTATACCATGATTGGGTTGCTATACATCAAAAATACATCAATGATACTTCCCTTGTAAGCAGAGACTCAACGTTTTCATGGAAACGAAAATGCGAACCTGTTGACGCTTTCACTGCAAGCAGCCATATGTTGAAATTGCATAAATTACTGGAAGCTAATCCGGCAAATAAAATGGCACTTGATTATTTACTTTGCTCCACAATTTTGGATGGAGATTTAGCCACTTTTAAAGCCCTGATGAATGAAAATAAAAATTTCATTCAAACTCCACTTCCCCGCTCGTTGGATGAAGCTTTGGTCCTTTATTATTATATGGCCAGAAAAGCACCAGCAACTAATGAAATCCACTTCAAAAAAGAAAGGAAAGAACAATTTAATTCATTTATTAAAGCCATAAAACCATTTGGCAACAATTGGAATTTGGCTAGCCTATCTCTTCAAAAAGATTATGGAACAACGTATTGGTATTATATTAAATGTCTGAATCCCAAGATAACAAAAGCTCAAATTAAACGACAATAATCAAATGATTAAAAAATTACATTTTTTCACGATAGCCTTACTAATAGCTCTAATATATTCATGTTCAACTGATTTAAGTAATTATTCGCAGGTTGATAGGTTACCTGTTATATTTCCCGATTACACGGAAATCGTTATTCCGCCAAATATAGCTCCCTTAAATTTTGTAATTAAAGAAAAAGGGGATGCCTTTATCGCAAAAATTTCAACAAATGGAGAACCTCCCATAATGATAGAAAACAGCAGCGGGATAATTGACATCGATATAAATAAGTGGCATGAACTTTTAAAAAAGGCAAAAGGAAAAGAAATTAACATTGAAGTTTACGCAAAAGACTATCAGGGGAAACTTCAGAAATATAAAACGATCACTAATCAGGTTGCCAATGAAGGAGTTGACAATCATCTGGTTTACAGACTTATAAATACTGGCTACGTCATGTGGTCGGCTATTGGAATCTACCAGCGCAATCTGGAAAACTTTGATGAATCAGTCATTATCGACAATAAAACGATAGACAATACATGCGTCAACTGCCATTCTTTTGCAAAAAATAATCCCAAAAGCATGATGGTCCACATTCGTTCGGACCATGCAGGGACTATCTTATATGAGGATGGCCAGTTGAGAAAAATTGGCACAAAAACAAAACACACTTTAGCGCCAGGGGCTTATCCAAACTGGCATCCGGATGGAAAACACATTGCCATGTCGGTGAATTCTATCAGTCAGCGTTTCTTTTCGAAAGATATCCGCATTGAAGTTTCGGATGCAGCCTCGGACATCATTGTTTACGATGTGGAAAAAAACATGGTAACCACTTCACCACAAGTTTCCACCGATTCAAGGGAAAACCTTCCGGTATGGTCTGCCGACGGGAAATACCTTTATTTCATCAGCGCTCCACGGGTAAGTAATTATGAATCAGAATATAAAGCGAAATACGAATTAATGCGCATCCCTTTTGATGTTGAAAAAAATGTATGGGGGAAAGCGGATACCGTGATTTCATCAAAGAAAACAGGTAATAGTATAAGCTTCCCGAAAATCTCGCCAGATGGGAAATATCTCATGTTTACGATGTCCGAATACGGTTATTTTACCATTCATCATCCCGATGCTGATATCTATCTTTTGGACCTGCAAAATGGCCAGTACGAAAAAATGGATATTAACAGTCCACAAACCGACAGCTACCACTGCTGGAGCAGTTCAGGCCGATGGTTTGTTTTTAGTAGCAAGCGACTTGACGAACTCTTTACAAGGCCATTCTTTTGCTATTTCGATAAAAATGGGAAAGCCTCCAAACCTTTCGTGCTACCACAAAAAGATCCTGAATTTTACAATTCTTTCCTTAAAAATTACAACATTCCCGAGCTAATAACTGGCCCTGTTGAACCATCTCAGTTTGATTTACGCGAATTAATTCTTACCGATGATGCCCAACCTGCCAAACTAGATCCATCAGTAGATACAACTTACATGGGAGTGCACCTTAAGAAGAAATAAACTATTTTTAATGCCTCCTGTAAATTCAGATTATTTAGAATTATATCTGATTAAAATCAAGAGAATAACCGTATATCCTATGCTTCTTTGTACCTTCATTCAAAATCTTCACCATGACCTTAGTTCCGAACGATAAAGTTTTCAGTCTTAAGTGGTTTATAGATTACAGCTTGATTGTCATTGGATCTTTTATCCTGGCTGTCGGGTTTGTGTTCTTCATTTCACCACATCGCATTGTTCCAGGAGGTGTTTACGGAATTGCCATCGTGGTGCATTATATGACCCAGGGAACGTTTTCGTTTTGGCCTGAAGGAATCCCCATTGGCTTATTCGGTTTGGTACTGAACATTCCCCTCACTATTATAGGAGTAAAGATACTTGGCCCGCGTTTTGGAATAAAAACAGTCGTTGGCTTCATCCTTTCATCGGTCTTTATGGATTTGATAACTTATATGCGTGTTGATGGTGATGCCCCTTTGGTGCCTGATATTTTGCTCTCATGTGTATTTGGTGGAGTACTGGTTGGCTTCGGACTTGGATTGATTTTCAAATCACGCGCTACCTCCGGAGGATCGGACATTATTGCAATGATGATTGCCAAACATACCCGTATGCAATTGGGACAGTTGATGATTTATGTCGATTCGACCATCGTCTTGCTAAGTTTGGTGGCCTTCAAAGACTGGCAAATCCCTCTTTATTCATGGGTAGTGATCTACATTACTGGCCGCGCCATCGACCTTGTACTGGAAGGGGTTGACTATAATAAAGCATTGATGATCATTTCTGAAAAACATGAGGACATCAGGCACAAGATACTCGTTGACCTTGAACGTGGCGGAACTTACCTGAAAGGAACGGGCATGTACACCGGGGAGGACAAACACATCATTTACACCATTGTCAGCCGCCGCGAAGTAGCGATCCTGGAAGAATATATCAGCACCATTGATCCTGATGCCTTCATTACCGTAATGGATACCCATGAAATTCTGGGCGAAGGTTTCCAATCGCTCAAACACAAGGTGAACCAGTAATAGTTGTAAGTGATTTAAATTCAATCTAAGCGGAAGTCAGGCATGTATTGGAAATGCTTTTAACCTGCTTGCCTGTCCTTTGGTTCCACCAAAGGTAAGATTATGAAATTACAATTCCAAATATCGGTGTCAATTTACTCAATTAAGTAAATTACGGAATTACGGAATTGAGTAATTCCGTAATTGTATCTTGTCCTGAAAAAGGTTTATAGCAAAAGCAAACTAAAAACAGTACGTGTCACTGGTAAAAGACCAAGGCTAAAAGGTATATTTGCCTTCCACATTAACTATTTAAAATTCAGATCATGCTAAAAGTAAATGAATATTTTGGAGGAACAGTGAAGTCGATTACGCTCGAAAATACAGATGGAGTTGCAACAATAGGTGTCATGGAAGCCGGCGAGTATGAATTCGGAACCGGAACCATTGAACACATGACCATCACCAGTGGCGTTCTTGAAGTGATGCTGCCCGGCGAAACAACATGGACTTCCTACAAAAAGGGAGAAACTTTTGAAGTAGCCAAAGATGTCAGGTTTAAAGTAAAAGCCAGTCAACAAGTTGCATACTATTGCCTGTACCTGTGAGAAGAGGAGAAAATGAGAAAATGAGAAAAAGAGAATGGGAGAAAATGAGAAGATGAGATGCAGCATTTCTCATTTTGCCATTTTCTCACATTCCCATTTTCTCATATTCTCCCCTTCTCCTCTTCTCCCCTTCTAAAGGTATGGCTTCAAAATTTCCTCCAACGCTTCAATCCACCGGGGTGAGTCGTTTAAACTCTCGACCATTTGCAAATTATCTCCACCATTTTTCATAAACAATTCTTTGTATTCCCAACCGATCTCTACGGTGGTCTCCAAACAATCGGATACAAATGCCGGGGCTGTTACCAGAATATTTTTATTTCCCTGTTTTGCCCTGTCAATCAGATTTTTATCGGTAAAAGGAGTCATCCAGTTATTAGACAAACGGGACTGAAATGAAACTGAATATTTCTCTTTAGGCAAATTCAACCGCTTCACCAACTCTCTTGTGGTTTGGTAACAAACAGCTTTGTAACAAAACTTGCCAAATTCGGGTAAACTGTTTTCACAATTACAGGTCTGAATAGATTCATTCGGATGGTTCTTTTCCAGATGGCGGTTGGGTAAACCGTGATAGGAGAATACCACATGATCGTAATTTTCAGGCTGGTACGATTGAATTCGCTCAGCAAAGGCATCCAGGAAAGCCGGATGGTCATAAAATTGGTTGATGGCATTGATCTCCGGGATCGTATTCCATTTACGAATCTGATCAATTACAGCCTGAATGGCCGTTCCATTGGTGGAAGACGCATATTGGGGAAACAAAGGCAAGATTACCAACCGATCGTAATTACCATTTTTAATTGTCGATAATGCTTTACTTATGGATGGATTTCCATAGCGCATCGCTAAATAAACGTCAGCCTTAGAAGCCAACTTTTTCTGCAATTCCTTCTCAACACTTACTGAATAGTACATTAGAGGAGAGCCTTTTTCAGTCCATAGCCTCTCATACAATTTGGTTGACTTGGGAGCTCGAAAAGGGACAATAATCAGATTCACCAGTATTTTCTGTAAAACCAACGGAATATCTATCACCCTACGATCGTTCAGGAATTCCGACAAATAACGTCTAACCGCATTTACCTTTGGCGCATCGGGTGTTCCTAAATTGATGAGCAACACCGCTATTTTTTTAGTATTCATACTTCAAATATAATTTTAGATGAGAGATGTTAGATCTTAGATGAGAGACTTAAGACAAGCCCATTCTTTTAACTTAGATGATAATGATTAATACACATAATCTATGGAATCCTTATCTATTGTCTAAAATCTAACATCTTTTGTCTAAAAATCGCCTATCTATTTTCCAACGCATTCAAATTCAAACTCACTTTTATAGCTGAGGCTTTGAACTTTCCATTTTCAAAGCCAGCTACTACTTCAATATTAAGCAATATAAACAAATTATTGATGCCGTAACCTGTTTCTACATAGTTTTTTATTTCCGGAGTGCTTAAGTAATTTACAAACAGCTTTTCAGTAACAGATGAATTTTTTATCAAAGGTAACAGTTTCAGAATAAGTCGTCGTGATTGCCATTCAGTATGGGCTTCCGCAAATTGACTGCCCGTTGAATACTGATAAAAAGGGAGTAGACGGAAACTATTGTCATAAGTTGAAAACATAAAATTAGTGGACTGGGTATTAAAATGCTGGAAATCCTCAAAATAGAGCTTATGGGTATTGATAAATTTACCCACATTGACCAGGTAAGAAAATTGATCACCAGCTCCAACATCAACCTTTTGCCTGATGCCCAGTTTCATTAAATCAAAACGCGCATCACTGCCAAACACCTCATTATAAGCGCCATTGTACCCAAGTAAAAAAGTGGGAAACTTACTTTCAGCATAGATTTTTGTATGATTTTGAATTTGATAACGATGGCGAGGAGTATATTCCAACACCAACCGACTGATAACCGACTGATGGTTTTCGAGCTGCAAGGGTTCAGGGGTATTGTTCTCAGGAATATTAGGTTTAATTTCCCTATCTTTACGATTAAGAATGCTAAACGTTGAATGGTTGGTCAATGCACTATTGTCGCTGTATTCAATTGTTGCGCTCATATTCAGTCCGTTGGCTAAGTCACTGCTGGCGGTCATCTGCACAAAATCGCGCCTGTAAAATCGTTTGTAGTTTTCTTCACGCCACAGCGTATAAATATCATTGGTCATACGGTTCAATCCTGAAACCCGGTTAAAGTCTTCGGTAGTAGTTCCTAAGCTGGCCGCAATCCACGTGTTGGTCATTTTATTTAACCGCTGACTGTACAAAAACGAAGCATCCACCTTTTGGCGTGCAAAGGCATAAGCCACAAGTGGTTCAAGGCGCAATGAATGGCCGCCACTGTCCGATCTGGTATAACTAAAAGGCAATTCAAGCCGGACTCCGTCAACCGAGTTAAACGACTTGGAAACAGGGTC
>Ga0123337_10003545_pt1 | contig 16556 bp, 9 predicted proteins | sample frozenSSSSmetaG_FD_89792 | JGI IMG/M metagenome (GOLD analysis project Ga0123337, IMG submission 89792) | Glacier valley bacterial and archeal communities from Borup Fiord, Nunavut, Canada, to study Microbial Dark Matter (Phase II) -... | ecosystem: Environmental > Aquatic > Freshwater > Ice >... | reverse complement strand
CGCGTCAGCGTGCCGGTCAGCGCGGCCTCGAACGTCACGCCCTTGCCTTTGAAGTATTCGCCCAGGCGCACGGCCTGCTGCTGGCCCAGCGGGCTGAGCAGGTCGTAGTCGTCGGCGCCAAACGAAGCCTGGCCGTGGCGTACCAAATAAAGTGTTCCCATGTGGTGAATTTAGACGAGAGGGCGCCCGGGTCTTTGTCACCCGGGGGACGCAGGCGGCCGCTGGTGGCCGTCAGATGCCTTTTGATTCCAGCGTGACCAGGCCGCGCGGCGTTTGCAGCGTGGCGACCAGGTTGGGTGGCCCCGGCGTGACCGGTATGCCCGCCAGCCCCAGCGCGTCGTAGCAGGCGCGCAGCGCGTCGGGCCGGGGGTGATGCGCCTGCAGCGACTGCAGCGTGATGCCCGAAGGCGCCATGCTGTCTGCGGGATGGACCTCGCCCCACTGGATCAGCGTGGGCAGCGCACCGAAAAAAAGCCGCTGACCGTCCTCGCGCACGGTGATGCGCCAGTCCAGCAAGCCCTGCGCGCTCATGCGCGAGGCCTCAAGCAGCTTGCCCCGGTCCAGCCCCAGCCGGGCCAGGGTGCGCACGCCGGCCTGTGCCCGTGCGGTGCGGGCGACAAAATGCACCAGCTGCGGCCCGCGCTGCTGCAGCCTGAGCTGCATGGTCAGGTCATCCAGGTCAAACCAGCGCTTTGCGCCCACGGTACGGGCACAAGGTGCTCCTGAATGAATAGCAATAATTTCGAGGTAAGCCTGCGCAAATACGGGTGTTGCGACCGTGATCAGGCGGTTGTGCGTGCCCATCAGCGCATGCTCGCCGCCCGGCCCGGGCGTGACGCCCAGCACGCGCTCGCACCACTGCACGCCCTCGGCCAGGCTGGCCGCCGCCACCACCAGGTGGTCCAGCTGCGCGGTGAGCGGGGTGTCCATGGCGTTCGAGGCCTACAGCGTGACCTGGCCGTCGATGCAGGTCACCGACTGGCCGCCGACCCAGACCTGGCCAGCCGCATCGCGCGCCAGGTCAACCTGCCCGGCGCGGCCCAGGCACACGCCCTGCGAGGCCAGGTAGCGCGCGGGCAGGTGGCCATCGGCGATCAGCCACTGCGCCAGGCTGGCGTTGAGGCTGCCGGTCACCGGGTCTTCGTTGATGCCTATGGGGGCGGCGAAGGCGCGCACCTCCAGATCGGGCGCTGCATCCACGGGGTCCTTCACGCTGGCGTCGAAAGCCCGTGCTTCGCGGTTGGCGCGGCCAATCAGGGGCGATGACTCTTCTGGCGGGTAGACCGCTGCCACGCCGACTTTGGCTTTCAGCCTGGCCAGCGCCGCGTGGTCGGGCGTCAGCTGCAGCACGGTCTCCGGGCTGTCCAGCAGCAGTGCTAGCCAGACCGGGCCGTTGTCCAGCTGCTGCGCGGCCCGCACCTGCGCCGGCTGCAGGCCCAGGGCGTCCGTGACTTCGGCCAGCCACGCCACATCGGGGACTGAGCGCGTGAGCGGCGGGGCGGCAAACGCCAGCCGTTCGGTGCCCGGCTCGCGGCGAATCTTCACCAGGCCGACCTGGCATTGCTGCACGATGAGCGCCGGGGCGTGCGGCTGGCCGCCGGCCTGCAGCCAGCTGTGGCAGCTGCCCAGCGTCGGGTGGCCGGCAAAGGGCAGCTCGCCGCCGGGCGTGAAGATGCGCACCTGGTAGTCGGCCAGCGCGTCGGTGGGCGGCAGCAAAAAACAGGTTTCCGACAGGTTGGTCCAGCGCGCAAAACGCTGCATCGCTTCGTCGTCCAGCCCGCTGCCGTCCAGCACCACCGCCAGCGGGTTGCCCCAGTAGGGCGTGGCGGTGAAGACGTCAACCTGCTTAAACGGGCGCGGCTTCATGGGCGGTGCTTTCCGAAGGGGCGGCGGCTTGCGTAGTCTCGCGAATGGCAGCGGCCAGCGCGGCGATGCCGGTGTCGATCTGCGCCACGCTGGATGTCACAAACGACAGCCGCAGCGTGCGGGCGTCGGGCTGGTCGGCATAAAACGCCCAGCCCGGCACAAAAGCCACGTTGCGCTCGACGGCCTTGGGCAGCAGCTCAATCGCATTCATGCCCTCGGGCAAGCGCACCCACAAGAACATGCCGCCGGCCGGCGTGTTCCACTCGACGCCCGCGGGCATCTCGCGCGTCATGGCGGCCAGCATGGCGTCGCGCTGCGATTTGTAGAGCGCACGTATGGTGGGCACATGGCGGTCCAGGAAGCCGTCCTTCATCACCTCGGCCACCAGCCGCTGGTTAAACCCTGGGCTGTGCAGGTCGGCAGCCTGCTTGGCCTGCAGCAGCTTGGGGTAAATCGACAGCGGCGCCGCCAAGAAGCCCAGCCGCAAGCCGGGCGCCAGCACCTTGGAGAACGAGCCCAGGTAAATGCAGCCCTCGGGGTTGCGCGCCGTCAGCGGCGGCGGCGGCGGGGTGTCAAACCACAGGTCGCCATAGGGGTTGTCCTCGACCAGCGGCAGGCCCAGGCGCGCGGCTTCACGGCTCAGCGCGGCGCGCTGCGCCTCGCTCATGGTGCGGCCGGTCGGGTTCTGGAAGTTGGGCAGCACGTAGAAAAAGCGCGCGCCCTCGGCTTTCGCCGCCAGGTCGGCCAGGTCCAGGCCGTTCTCGTCGCTGGCCACGCTGACGATGTCGGGCTCCATCGGCGCGAAGGCCTGCAGCGCGCCCAGGTAGGTCGGCGTTTCGACCAGCACGCGGCTGCCCTCGTCGATCAGCACCTTGGCGATCAGGTCCAGCCCCTGCTGGGAGCCGGTGGTGATCAGCACCTGCGCCGGGTCCACATCCCAGGGCAGCATCGCCGCCACCAGCTCGCGCAGGGGCGCATAGCCTTCGCTGGCCGCGTACTGCAGCGCGGCGTGGGCGTCGCTGCCCAGCACGGTGTTGCAGGCCGCAGCGAAGGCACTGACCGGAAAGGTCTGGGGCGAGGGCAGGCCGCCGGCAAAGCTGATGATGCCGGGCTTTTCGGTGACCTTCAGGATCTCTCGGATCACCGAAGGGTTCATTTTCTGCGCGCGTCGCGCCTGGGTCCATTTCATTGCAATCTCCTGATGGCGGGGCGCTCAACAACGCCCCAGTGCTGAATCATCTCAAACTTTTAACGGTTGCTGATGTGCCGCGCCCGCGTTCACCGGCATTTTCTTGCCGATGAACACCGTGGCGATCACCGCCAGGCCAAAACCGACCGTCACCGCGTCCAGCCGTTCGCCCAGCAGCGGCACGGCAAACAGCATGGACAGAAAGGGCTGCACCAGCTGCACCTGGCTGACGCGCACCGTGCCGCCCAGCGCCAGGCCGCGGTACCAGGCAAAAAAGCCCAGCCACATCGAAAACACCGCGAGGTAGGCAAAGCCCCACCAGGCCGTTGCCTTGAGCGGCGCGGTTGGCCAGCTGGCCAGCGCCAGCGGCAAGGTCAGCGGCAGCGCCATCACCAGCGCCCAGCAGATCACATGCTCGGCGCGCATCTGCTGCGACAGCCGGGCGCCGTAGCCGTAGCCCACGGCGGCGCACAGCATGGCGGCCAGCAGCAGCAAGTCGGCCGGCTGGATCGACCCGCCGCCGCCCGGCGCGCCCGAGCGCAGCACCGCAAACGCCACCACCAGCGCGCTGCCCAGGCCCGCGCAAAGCCAGAAGCCGGCGGACGGCCGCTGGCGGTGCAGCAGCGCGCCGACGGCCGCCGTGGCCAGCGGCAAAATGCCGACGATCACGCTGGCATGCACCGCTTCGACATGGCGCATGGCGATGGACGTGAATAGCGGAAAGCCCAGCACCACGCCGGCGGCGGTCATGGCCAGCGGCCGCAGCTGCTGGCGCTGCGGCCACGGCGCGCGCGTGGCCAGCAAAAACAGCGCCGACAGCGCGGCCGCCACCAGCGCCCGGCCCATGGCAATAAAAACGCCCGACATCTGCGGTGCGTCCGGCGTGCCCACGGCCAGCCGCGTCATCGGCAGCGTGACCGCAAAGATCACGATGCCGAGCAGGCCCAGCCACAGGCCCCGGCGGATGTCGGCTGCGCTGTGCGTGGTCACAGGAACAACATCCAGACGGCGGTGAGCACCAGCACGCCGGCCATGGCGCGGTTGAAGGCCAGCAGCCGGCGGCCGGTGCCGCCCGGCCCGCGCAGCCAGTCGCGCAGCAGCGAGCCCGCCAGCGCGTAGCTCAGGTTGCTGGCAAACGCATAGGCCAGCATTACCGGCAGCACCACGGCAAAGCGCAGGCCCGGATCGGTCCGCCCGGCAATCCAGCTGCTGACAATCGCCAGCGCCAGCATCCAGGCCTTGATGTTGACAAACTGCAGCGCCGCGCCTTGCCAGAACGTCACGTTCAGGCGCGCCGCGTCAGCCTCGCTGAGCTGGCGCGAACGGGCCAGCTTGAAGGCCAGCCACAGCAGGTAGGCCACGCCAACGAGCTTGACGCCCCAGCTGAGCAGTGGCACGGCCAGCACCAGCGCGCCCAGGCCCAGCGTGCACAGGCTCAGCAGCACGCCCCAGCCGACCGGCACGGCGCAGACAAAGGGCATGGCGCGGCGCAGGCCGTGGTTGGCCGCGAGCGCCGTGGACAGGGTGGTGTTGGGCCCGGGCGTGAAGCTCATCGCCGTCGCCAGCACCAGTAAAGCGGTGAATTCTTGCCAGTTCATGGGGCTGACTTTATCGCCGAAACCAGCACAGTAGCGATACAGTTGGCGGTACAAATTTCAGAACTGTATGGCCAGACCCGCCAGTACAGCTGTTACATCCCTTCTCCAGGACCCCGCCATGCTGATCAAGACCGCGTCGCAATCCCTGACCGAGCAACTCTGCGCCCGCTTTGCCGAGCGCATTCGCAGCCGCCTGCTGGCGCCCGGCGCGCGCCTGCCGTCGGTGCGGCTGTGCGCCGTGCAGCAGGGCGTGAGCGTGTCCACGGTGGTGGCGGCCTACGACCAGCTGCAGGCGCAGGGCCTGGTGGTGGCGCGCCGCAACCGCGGATTTTTCGTCCGCGATTCATCATCAAATATGCCTCTGGCGCCCGCCGGTAAAGCGCAGGCAGCTATTAAAAACATAGTCAATGGGCCGGTCGACGCGGCCGCGCTGATTCGCGGCATGTTCCACCCGACCAGCAGCAAGCCACAGCCCGGCATGGGGGTGTTTCCGTCGGACTGGCTGGACACCAGCTTCATGCCGGCGGCGGTGCGCAAGTTCACCAGCGCCAGCGCGCTGCGGGCGTCGTCCCTGCAGTACGGCGAGCCGATGGGCGACGCGGGCCTGCGCCGGGCGCTGTCGCAAAAGCTGGGGGCGCTCAATGTGCAGGCCGCGCCCGGGCAGATCATCACCACCGTCGGCGCCACCCATGCGCTGGACATCGTCAGCCGCACGCTGCTGCGCGCCGGCGACTGCGTGATGGTCGAGGAACCCGGCTGGGCCGTGGAGTTTGCCCGGCTCGATGCGCTGGGCATGCGGATCTTGCCGGTGCCGCGCCGTGCCGACGGCCCCGACCTGGCGGTGATGGCGCAGTACTGCCAGCTGCATGCGCCCAAGCTGTTTGTCAGCGTCAGCGTGTTCCACAACCCCACCGGCTACTGCATCACGCCGGGCCGCGCCCACCGCGTGCTGCAGCTGGCGCACCAGCACAACTTTCATGTGGTGGAAGACGACACCTACAGCCACCTGGCGCCCGAGCACGCCACCCGGCTGTGCGCGCTCGATGGCCTGCAGCGCACCATTTACGTCAGCGGCTTTGCCAAGATTTTGGCGCCCGGCTGGCGCGTTGGCTTCCTGGCGGCGCCGCCCGAGCTGGTCGAGCGCCTGCTCACCACCAAGCTGCTGGCCACCCTGAGCACGCCCGCGCTGCTGGAGCAGGCGCTGGCCTGGTGCATAGACCAGGGCCAGCTGCGCCGCCACGCCGAGCGCATACGCAGCCGGCTCGACCAGGCGCGCGGGCGCAGCGTGCAGCTGGCGCTGGCCCACGGCTGCAGTTTTGCGGCCGAACCGGCGGGCCTGTTCGGCTGGGTCGAGACCGGCGTCGACACCGACGCGCTGGCGCAGCGCATGCTCGACGAGGACTACCTGATCGCCCCGGGCGCGCTGTTTCACGCCGTGCGCAAGCCCAGCAGCCTGATGCGCATCAACTTTACGACCACGCAGGACGCGGCGTTCTGGAAGGTGTTTGTGCGGCTGCGCGACGCGGTGCGGTGAGGAATGGGATTGGCCCGGATTTTCAAGCCTTTTAGGCCTCTGGCCCAATAGCTATAAGCGGAAGAAGCTATCTATTAAATAGCAACCGCTCGGTGGGTCATCCCGCTGGATCAGCGTCGCCACAAAGTACGCAGCTATTTTGCTGCACCAAAACCAGCGCTGGCGGGTCTCTTTGGTTTTTGACACACATCTGGCCCGCTATCGTTGATGCAAGCAGTTGGCGCGGCGTTAGCAAGCCCTGTGATGATGAGGGTACCTGATTTTATGTTTCTAAAAGTAACTAAAATTTGTTTTTCGTTGGGAATTTGAGTCAATCTTCATTGAAACACCGATTTTTATAGGTATTTTTACCTGATATTCTGTTTTTGTAAGTATTTTTTGTAAAAACCAACATAAAGTTACGATACCTGAAGACTTGAATTTCCTAAAAAACCCGCAGCAAGGCGCCAAGCCAAAGCCTCCCCGCGGGTTTTGAGGCCCGACAACCCGGTATCCACTGATGAAGTCACTCTTAAACCTTTGTATTTTTTCCGCCAGCCTGGTCATAGGGCCGGCCGCCCTGGCCCAGCGCGCTGAGGTGACTTCAATGCTCCTCGCGCAGCGCGTGGACATGGTCGATGGCAAAGCCGTGCTCAGGCCTGCCGCCCAAGGCAAGCCGGGTGATGTCATCGACTACAGCAGCACCTACCGCAATGGCGGCACCGCAGCGGCGGCCACGCTGCTGGCGACCGTACCCGTGCCGCCGGGGACCACCTTCATGGCGGGCAGCGCCCATCCCGCAGCGGCACAGGCGTCGACTGACGGCATCCGTTTTGCCTCCATGCCGCTGCAGCGCATGGTCAGGCTGCCCAACGGCAGCGAGCGAAAAGAGGCCGTGCCGTTGGCGGAGTACCGCGCCCTGCGCTGGGAAATCGGCACGCTCGCCGCGGGCGCAAGCGCTGTGGTGGGTCTGCGGGTGCGCATCGATGCGCCTGCGCCAGTCGCCAGCGCCAAGCCGTGAAGCACACCTGAGTCACCGCGCCGTGGTCCCGAGCCGCACGGTTCGGGGCGTTCGCCTGAGCCGATTTTTTTTCATCGAGTTAACGTCATCTAAAAATACCAAAAGAGAGAGAGTCATGCCCGCTACCCCCACAAGTCCGCAGCCTGTTCAGCTGCCGCATTTTTTCACCCACTGGCTTGTGGGTTTGTTCTTTGCCTTGCTGCTGGCGCTGGCCAGCATCGCGGCACATGCCGCAGCGCCGCCTGCGGGCACCTCCATCAGCAACCAGGCTTCGGCGACTTACACCGATGCCTCCTCGGTGTCGCGCACGGTGACCTCCAACGTGGTGCAAACCACCGTGCTGCAGATTGCCAGCCTGACCTTGACGGCCAATGGCGCGCAAAATGCCACGCCTGGCAGCGTCGCTTACTACCCGCACACCCTGACCAACACGGGCAACGGCTCGGACACGTATAACCTCACGGCGCCCAATGCCGGTGGATTCACGATGACGGGCGTGCAGGTATTTGCTGACAACGGCAGTGGCCAGCCTACCGGCTCGCCCATCACGTCCAGCGGCCCCCTGGCCTCGGGCGCTGCCTTCAAGTTCATCGTGGTCGGCACTCTGCCTGCCACGGCGACAGCGGCACAAACCAACGTGGTCACGGTGACCGCAGCCAGTGCGTTGACGCCTGCAGTGACGGCGTCCAACACGGACACCACCACGGTCACCAACAATGCCGTGGTCACACTGACCAAGGCCGTCAGCGCCGCCAGCGGCGCGCCAGGCTCCGGTCCTTACACCTACACGCTGACCTACACCAACACCGGCAACAGCACGGCCACCAGCGTGGTGCTCAGTGACGTTGTCCCGACCGGCATGACCTATGTGGCCAATTCCGGTCGCTGGAGCGTGACCGGCGTCACGGCGCTGAGCGACACCGGCGCCGCCGCAGGCACAGCCCCCAACACGCTGGCATCGCAGTACACCGCAGGCAGCAAAACCTATGCAGTGACCCTTGCGCAGGTGACGGCGGGCCAGTCGGGCACCATCAGCTTTCAGGTCAATGTGGACGCCAGCACGGCGCCCGGCAACCTGAACAACACGGCGACCACCTCCTACAACAACGGTGCAACCACGGTTACCGGCGCCTCCAACACGGTTCCCTTTGCCGTGACGCAAACCGCCGCTGTAACCATGACCGGCCAGACTGTGGCGGGTCCTGCCGCGCCAGGTTCGACAACGAGCTTCACCAACGCGGTCACCAACACCGGCAATGGCACCGACAGCTTCAACATCACGCTGTCGGCCGGCAACTTCCCGGCGGGAACCGCCTTCCAGCTGTTCAAGAGCGATGGTTTGACCCCGCTGGTGGACACCAATGGCGATGGCACCATCGACACCGGGCCAATGGCCCCGGGCGCCACCTACAACGTGATCCTCAAGGCCACCTTGCCGCCGAGCGCGACCAACGTCGGTGCGCCGTTCAGCGTCAGTAAAACCGCGACCTCGGTGTTTGACCCAAGCAAGTCGGCCACCGCCACGGACACGCTCAGTGCCATCGCCAGCGCCGCCTCGGACCTGACGAATAATCTTCCCACGGCGCCAGGTGTGCCAGGTGCAGGCGCAGGCCCCGAAGGTGCTGCGCAGGTGAGCAATCCCGTCAATCCCGGTAACACCACGGTGTTCACGCTGGTTGCCAACAACACGGGCCCGTCGCCTGACAGCTACAACCTGGGCGCGAGCACGGTGTCCAACTTTTCCAGCCAGACCCTGCCTGCGGGCTGGACGGTGACCTTCAAGTCGGACGGTGGTGCGGGCAACTGCTCCACGACAGGCGCGACCATCACCAACACGGGCGCAGTGGCGGCCGGTGCTTCCGCCACGGTTTGCGCCGTGGTCAGCGTGCCTGCGGGTTATGCCGCGGGCAGCAGCGACCTGTATTTCCGCACGCTGTCGCCCACCTCCGGCGCAAGCGATTTCCTGCATGACGCCGTGACGGTCAATGCGGTGCGCACCATCAGCATCACGCCCAACGGCGCGGGTCAAACCTACCCCGGCGGTTCCTATGTTTACAGCCACGCGCTGACCAACAATGGCAACGTCAATGAAGGCAATGGTGCTTTGAGCGCCGTCGCCGTGGGCACTGCGAACAACCAGCCTGGCTGGACCGCCACAACGTATTTCGATGCCAACAGCAATGGCGTGCTCGATGCCACCGACCCGCAGGTTGCCGGTAACCTGAACGCGGTCACCGCCCTGGGTGCTGGCCTGGCGCCTGGCCAGGCCATCACCCTGTTCGCCAAGGTGATTGCGCCGAGCGGGGCCGTGCCAGGCGCCGTGAACGCGACCACGGTCACGCTGACGACCACCAACGGCAGCTATACCACCACCGTGCCTGCACCTGCCGTGGTCACGGACAGCACCACGGTGATCGCTGGCAATCTGAATCTGAGCAAAGCCCAGTCCCTGGATACCGCCTGCGCGGGCCCCAACGGCTTGACGGCCTACAGCCTGGGCAACCTGAGTGGCAAGCCGGGCGAGTGTGTGCTGTACCAGATCACGGTGACCAATGTGGGTTCTGCCAATGCCACCAGCGTCGTCTTGTCTGATGCCACGCCCAGCTACACCGTGCTGAGCACCGCGCCCGCAACTTCTGCAGGGACCATCGCGGCCGGCTCCCCGGTGGTGGGCGCCTCCGGCACCATCAGCGCCAATGTGGGCACCCTGACCCCCGGTCAGTCGGCTGTGCTGACTTTCGGCGTGAAGATCAATAACTGACAGCGCCCTGCGCGCTTGGCGGAGGCGGGCGAAAGCCTTCCTCTGCTTTTCAGAAACCGTACTTTTTGCGGCTTCTGGAAAGCGGCACACCGCTGATCCACTCCCTCTTCTTCACTTGATGTTTTATCGTCTGCTGCGCATACTGCTGCCTGTCTGCCTGTTGCTGCTGCTCTGCGGGGTCGCGGTGCAGGCGGCGCCTGTGGCCGTGGGCACGGTCATCAGCAACACGGCGACGGCCACCTTTGTGGATTCGGCCAGCGGGCTGTCCGTGCGGCTGAACTCCAACACGGTGAACACCCGGGTGACTGCGCTCGAAGCCCTCACGCTGACCGCCAGCCAGAATGTGCTGATTGCCAGCGGCGGCCCGTTCACGATCAGCCACACGCTGACCAACACCGGAAACGCGCCCACCAGCTACCTCATCAGCGCGACCGTTGCGTCAGGCAGCGCTTTCACGCCGCTCAACCTTCAGGTGGTGCACGACGTCAATGCCAATGGCCGGGCCGACGCGGGCGAGCCCGTCATTTCCAGTGGTGGCGTGCTGTCGCTGGCGACCGGGGCCAGCGCGAATCTGCTGGTAACAGGACAGGCGCCGGCCGCCGCTGTGCCGGGGCAAAGCGCCCAGATCGTCCTGCGCGCAGTGAGCCAGTTGCAGGGCGCCACGGCCAGTAACAGCGATACCGTGAACCTCACCAACGGTGCGGCGATTCAGGTGACGCTGGCCGCCTCATCGGCCACGGCAACACCCGGGGCGGAGCTGGGCTTGACGGCAACCGCCGTCAACAACGGCAGTGTGGCCGCCTCACCGACGGCGGTCACCGTGAACGGTGCGCCGGCCTTTTTGTTGGTGCTGCGCGTGCCCGTGCCGTCCAATGTGTCGGTTGTCGCGGCGCAAGCTTCGACCAACCAGGGCGCCCAAACCCTCTACCATGTGCTTGGGACGCCCGCCAGCAGCTACCTGACCGCCGCGCCGGCGGGTGCCGTGGTGGACGCCGTGGCGTGGGGCGTGGCCAACCTGCCCCAGGGCGCAAGCCTGCAGGGTCAATTCAGCGTCCAGGTCCATGCGAATGCGGCCGGTGTGATTTCAGGCACCGCTTACGCAGACTGGACCCATCAGGGCGCCCCGCTCAGCACGACGAGCAATACCCTGGTGCTGCCGCTGCCCGCCTATGCGGCCAGCATCGCTTTTTATACAAGTGCGGGTTACAGCCGGCCCGCAGTTCAGAACACACCCGGCAACCCCCTGTTTGTTCAGGTGGATGCGGCCGTGTGCAACGTCAATCCGGCCCAGATCGGGACGGTGCCGGTCACGCTGACCAGCCAGCTCACCGGTGACGTGGAAACCTTTACCGGTGTCGAAACGGGACCCAACACGGGGTTGTTCCGCATTCTGCCCAATGTGCCGACGGCCCATGCGGCGGTGACCCTTGTGGCCTCGGGCAATGGCGTCCTCGAGGTGCTGCGCAATGACCTGGTGACGGCCACGGTCACAGCCTGTGGCGGAGTTTCCGTATCGGCCACCACCACCCTGCTGATCGACCCCCGCGGGGTGGTGTACGACAGCCGCACCAACGTGCCGATAGCGGGCACCAGCGTGCAGCTGATCGACGTCACCGGCGCGGGCAACGGCGGCCAGGCCGGTGGCCCGGCCACGGTGTTTCAGCCCGATGGCGCCACGCCCGCGCCCAGCGTGGTGGTCACCGGCGCCGATGGCAGCTACGCCTTTCCGCTGGTGCTGGCCAGCACGTACCGGATGCAGGTGACGCCACCGGCCGGCTACGCCTTCCCGTCGAAGCTGCCGCAGGCGCTGCAGCCCGCCGGGCGAGTGGTCAATGCACCCGGCTCCTATGGCGGCAACTTCATCGTCGGCAGCACGCCGGTGAACTTTGACCTGCCGCTCGACCTCGGCGCTACGGGCGGGTTGTTGATCCAGAAAACCGCCAACAAGGCGACGGCTGAAGTCGGGGACTTCGTCAACTACGCGATCAAGCTCAACAACGTCACCGCTGCCGCATTGACCGGCACCGTGGTGAACGACAGCCTGCCCGCAGGATTTGCCTACGTGCGCGGTACGGCGCGGCTCAACGGCGCGCCGCTGGCCGATCCGTCTGGCAGCGCTGGCGCCAGTTTGCAGTTTGCGGTGGGCCGCATTGCGGCCGGCAGCCAGCCCGTCTTGAGCTACCTGGTGCGCGTGGGCGCGGGCAGCCAGGGCGGCAACGGCATCAACACTGCACAAGCGGCAAGTGGCAGCGTGCAATCGAGACGCGCCAGCGTGCGCGTGCAGATCGTGGGCGGCGTGTTTTCCAGCAAGGCCTACCTGATTGGCAAGGTGTTTGCGGATTGCCGCAAGGACGACACCCCGGACGAGGAACAGAACGGCGTGCAGAATGCCGGCGACCCCGGCATTCCCGGCGTGCGGATCTACCTGGAAGACGGCACCTACGCCGTCACTGACGAGGAGGGTAAGTACAGCTTTTATGGCCTGAGCCCGCGCACCCATGTCGCCAAGATGGACAGCACCACCCTGCCGGCGGGTGCCACACTGAAAGTGTTGAACAACCGCAGCGCGCTGGATGCGGCCAGCCAGTTTGCTGACCTCACCCACGGTGAAATGCGCAAGGCTGACTTTGCCATTGCCGAATGCGGCCCCGGCATCAGTGCGCAAATTGCGGCGCGGCGCAAGGCCTTGATCAATCCCTCGGAAATCCTGCAGGCCGCAGGCACCCTGCTGTCATCCACGCCGGGCGCTGCCACAGTGGATGCGCGCAGCTTGCCGTCCAGCGGCCCCATCGGTCTGCCGGGCGCGCTGCAAGGCAAAGCCGGTGTGAACGCCGCCATGCCCTGGCAGGGCGCTGCCGTTGTGCGCGCACCTTCGGCCGCAGCGCTGGGCGCAGTGGGTGACACCGGTGGCCCCTACGCACCGAATGCCCAGGGCTTGCCTGCACCTATCTTCACGCCGCTCATGCCGGAATCTGGCGCCGACGTCGCGCGGGTCAACGCCGAGTTGGCCGAGACTGCGCCTGTGCTGGAGCCGCTCGAAGACCTGCTGCCCGCGTTGGGCCCCGATGTCGGGTTTATCGGCTTGCGTGATGCGCAGGTGCTCGCCAGCGACCAGACCCGCGTGCGGGTCAAAGGGCCGCTGGGCGCCACCTTTGAGTTGCGGGTCAATGAGCAGCCCGTGCCCGCCAGCCAGGTGGGTAAAAAGAGCAGCCTTGAAAAGACCGCAACGCTCGCCTGGGAGTTCATCGGCGTCAACCTCAGGCCGGGCCGCAACACGCTGAGCGTGCGCGCCATAGACAGCTTTGGCAACGCCCGCGGCAGCGCGAACATCACTGTTCTCGTGCCCGGACCCCTTGCCCGCATCCGTATCGACGCCCCGCCGCAGTCTGTGGCGGACGGCGCCAGCGCCGTATCGGTGGCGGTGCTGCTGCACGATGCCCAGGACCTGCCGGTGGCTGCCCGCCAGCAGGTCACCCTGCAGGCCAGCCTGGGCCAGTGGCAAACGCCTGATCTCGATCCGCGCCAGCCCGGCATCCAGGTGTTTGTCGAAGGCGGCGCCGGGCGCTTCCTGCTGCTGCCGCCGGCCCAGCCCGGCAAGTCCGAGTTGAGTGCTGCCGCTGGCACGCTCAAGGCCACGGTGCAGATGGCGTTCATGCCGAATTTGCGCCCCCTGATTGCCGCGGGCCTGGTGGAAGGCACGATCAACCTGCGCAGTCTCAACCCTGCCGCCATGCAGCCGGCGCAAAGCGGGGACCTGTTCGAGCGCCAGATTCAAAGCACGTCGCGCAGTTTTGGCAATGGCAAGGGCGACGTGGCCGCGCGCACCGCGCTCTTTCTGAAAGGCAAGGTGCTCGGCGCCACCTTGCTGACGCTGGCTTACGACTCCGACAAGCCTTCCGACACCGCGCTGTTCCGCGACATTCAGCCCAACCAGTTTTACCCGGTGTATGGCGATTCGTCGGCGCGCGGCTTTGATGCCCAGACCACCGGCAAGCTCTACGTCATGCTGCAAAACGGCAGCAACTACGCGCTGCTCGGTGACTACACCACCCAGACCGACAATCCCGCGCGCCAGCTGACGCAATACGCACGCGCGCTCAATGGCGCCAAGGGGCGCTGGCAAGAGGGCGCCATCACGCTGGAGGGTTTTGCCAGTCGCACCTCCAGCCGGCAGATCGTGCAGGAATTCCGCGCCAACGGCACGTCGGGGCCGTTCCGTCTGAATCTGAGCGGCGTGGTCAACAGCCAGCAAGTCAATGTCATCACGCGCAACCGCAACCAGCCCTCGGTGATTGTCAAAGACACGCCGCTGGCTTCGTTCACCGACTATGAACTCGAACCCTTCTCGGGCCAGTTGCTGCTCAAGAGCCCGGTGCCCAGCGTGGACGCCGACCTCAATCCGGTGTTCATCCGGGTCAGCTACGCCATCGATGCGGGCGGGCCCAAGCACACGGTCGCCGGCGCCGACGTCAAGGTCGAGCTGAATCCGGGCCTGACACTCGGTGCGACGGTCATCCGCGATGCCGACCCGCTCAATGCCCAGAACCTGGCCGGCGTTAACCTGGCTGCGAAGCTGGGCGACAAGACGGTCGCTACGGCCGAACTGGCCCGCAGCAGCACCGACCTCCAGGGCAGCGGCAGCGGCCAGCGGGTGGAAATTCGCCACGACGACGCGCTGCTGCAGGCCCGTGCCTGGGGCGTGCGCACCGACGCCCGGTTTTACAACCCCAACAGCCTGCAGTCCGCCGGCCAGTCGGAATACGGCGCCAAGGCGGGCTACAGCGTCGATGAAAAAAACCGGCTGGTGGCCGAGGCCCTGAAAACCTCCAACAGCGTCACCGGCGCCGAACAAACCGGCATGGAACTCAAGCTGGAGCACAGCCTGCCGGGCAATGCAAAGCTCGAAGTGGGCGTGCGCCACAGCCGCGCCAACGCCTACTCGGTGTTGTCCGCCTTGCCCTTGCCTGGCACGTCGATCCCGGTGCCTGCGCCGGCAGGGCTCAATGCTGATTCCCCCCAGGTGGGCACCACCAGCGCGCGGGTCAAGCTCAGCGTACCGGTGCCCGGCGTGCCGCAGGCCGATGTTTTTGGGCTGGCCGAATACGCCATCGACGGCAGCGGCGGGCGCGAGATCGGCGTAGGCGGCAACTACGCCCTCAACCCGACCACCAAGCTGTATGTCCGCCACGACTTCATCAACAGCCTGAACGGCCCCTACACCCTGAATCCGGCGGTGTCGCAGTACACCACCGTGGCCGGCCTCAACACCGAGCTGCCCGACAGCACGCAGGTGTTCAACGAGTACCGGCTGGGCGACAGCCTTCATGGCCGCAGCAGTGAAGCGGCCGTGGGCCTGCGCCGGCTCTGGCGCCTGGAAAACGGCCTGGGACTCAGTGGCAGCCTGCAGCGCATCAAGCCGATGTCGGGCGTTGTGATCGACGACTCCAGCGCGGTGACGCTGGGCGCTGACTACGCCGTTGCAAGCGACTGGAAAGCCTCCGGGCAGGCGCAGTGGCAAACCTCCGCCACCACGCGCAGCTGGTTGCTCACCGCCGCACTGGCCCAAAAACTGGATGAAGAGTGGACGCTGCTGAACCGCGCCCTCTACAGCGTGCAGCGCAACCTTGGCGCCGCTGGCGGCGAGCGCCAAATTGTCACGGCCCAGTCCGGCGCAGCCTATCGTCCGGTGCAGACCAATGTGTGGAACGCGCTGGGCCGCATTGAATACAAGCGCGACGCGGACAGCACCCTGGGCGCCGGCTTGATGCGCGATGAATCCGCCTGGATCATCTCCAGCCACGTCAATGTCCAGCCCGATCGCCGCTGGCTGGTGACCGGACGTTACGCCGCCAAGTGGGCGACCGACCGATCCAACGGCCTTGACAGCAAGTCCTTCACCCAGCTGGCGGGCGCCCGCTCTACCTGGGACCTGACCGAACGCTGGGACATCGGCCTGCAGGGATACCGGCTGTGGGGCGACGGCGCCGCCGAAAACGCCGTCGGCGTTGAAGTGGGTTACCTGGCCTGGAAAAACCTGTGGCTGTCACTCGGGTACAACATCAAGGGCTTCAATGCCGCCGAGCTGGCGGGCGAAGCCTATACGCAGCGCGGCCTGTACCTGCGGATGCGCTTCAAGTTTGACGAGAATCTGTTTGACTCTGCCCCGGTTGCCCCTGCGGCCAAATTAGCTGCAGCCGAGCCGTCCCGCCACGAGGAACCACGATGATCGCGAACAGTGTCATGCGCCGCCTTGCGCGAGGTGCCAGGTATGCCTGGTCGCTGCCCTTGGTGCTCGCAGCGGGGGCGGCCAACGCCCAACCGGTTACGTTCCAGCACACCGGCGCAGCACAAAGCTATACCAGCCCCGTCGGCGCCGACCGCGTCGATATTCAGGCTGCCGGTGCGGGCGGCGGCGGTGGCGGCGCGGACCTCAATGGTATTGGTGGCGCCGGGGGCGCCGGCGCGGTGGTCAGAGCGACCTACCCAGTAAGCGCGGGCGTCACTGTCACTTTCAATGTGATGGTGGGTGGCGGCGGCAAGCTGGCGTATACATCCACGAATGGACGCAACTGCACCAACTCCGCTGGCGCGGGCGGCAGCGCGGGCGG
>Ga0123337_10003542_pt1 | contig 16572 bp, 14 predicted proteins | sample frozenSSSSmetaG_FD_89792 | JGI IMG/M metagenome (GOLD analysis project Ga0123337, IMG submission 89792) | Glacier valley bacterial and archeal communities from Borup Fiord, Nunavut, Canada, to study Microbial Dark Matter (Phase II) -... | ecosystem: Environmental > Aquatic > Freshwater > Ice >... | reverse complement strand
TTCGGTATTCTTGAACTTTTGTATTTAGTCCCGTTAGGGAGTTACTCTTTCAAGAGAAAAGTAACTAAAGAAAATACTATCTAATAAGATTTAATTTGACCCTACACCAGAGAGACAGGAAGCTCGCATTCGCGTAGCCATACGGTCACAAGCGAGATTGCTACGTCGTTTTATAACTCCTCGCTATAACAACAAGAGAAGTAGAAGCGGACAAGAGATCCTTTCGCATTCACTCAAGAGCCTGCCCTCGGACTAGATCCGGGTGATGACAGGTATAATGGAATTAGCTGCTTGGACTCAGAATAATTTTGAATAAAGCATATGACGAAATTACATAAAGTAAAATCTTATCTGATTTTTCATCAAACCTAATCGATTGTATCGAATGAAAATCAAATGCCTCACCACTTTTTGGCTTATATTGCGTTTTTAGTATCAAATTACCACCTGGATCTTTACTATCAAATACTAAAATACGATTATTCGTAGGATCTGATACAAAGAGGTAAACATTACCTATATCCCGAGGTTTCATTCCGACGATTCGAGCTCCCGCGCCAAGCGGAACATCCAACGTAGGTAAAGTAAAATTCTCCGAATTGACCTGCGAACCCGAAACACGATTGTATCTATTAATTTGACCTATTGTATCGATGGTTAGAATTTTACCATCTACAATGGTGAAATCTTGCTTAGTATCTGTGAAATCGGTAGGATTATATCTACCTGAAACTGCAAAAGTACCATTTCCCGCACCTGGAACTCTGTAAATTAAATTTTTTGTTGGAGAGAGTAAATAAAAATTATCTGTTGTAGTATCGTAATAAGTGTCTATTCTCGTCGAAGCCGCAGCAACAGTATCATAGCTAGCTAGTTTTTTTACTTTTTTGTTAACTATATCTATATCAAAAATTCCATTTGCTTGGTCAAGGAGGAGTAATTTGGTCTTTGAAAATTGTAACGATACTGGTTTTGATATTCCTGAATCCGCAGTAAGAATGTCTGTCGTTACGCCAGTGGTGACGTCGACCTGAACTACTTTAATATTTGTTGCATCAATGTAGTAAATTTTGTCATCCCGTAAGGTCATATCAACCGGATTTGCATTTTTTTGTATACCTTGTAATAAAGTGAGAATGCTGGATTGGTCAACTCGAGAAACATAATCTACAAGATCTTGTAAAGAATTAATTTTATTGTTCAAGTCTTTTATTTTATCTTCAGAGAGAAATTTATCTTTCAAAGATGATTTTTGTAGGTTTACAAGCTCGTTTTGTAGCTGAATAATTTTGGCTTGTAATACAGGGTCACCAAAAGTAACTTTATTATTGGTCGTAACAGCTGCGTCGACATCTGACTGAACCGAGGAAATCTGAGCTTGATAGGCTGTGTCAGCTTGTTTTCTCGCATTGTCTTCATTAATAGATTTGACAACAAAGAATAATAAAATAATACAAAAAACAAGAATGATTATTACCAAAAATCCTTTTTTCTTGTGAGGTAAAGTCCTGCCCAGTGATCTAGTTTTGCTACGAAATATTATCGAGAAAATATAAGAAAAAGCATCTGCCAAAGATTTCAATATATTTTTAGAATGTTTTGATGCTATTGGAGCAGCTTTTTTCGCAAATGAGGATGCATTATTTTTTACAGAAGCAAAAGTAGATACAAATTTGGAATCTTTTTTGATTCGAGGAGTATCGTTTTCTTCTTCATCTCCAGAATCCTGATCTATTTCTCTTTCGTTTTCATCATTGTCTAACTCAATATTTTCTTCATCCTCTTTTATATTATCGGATAAGTTGGAACTGTCTTTGGCTACTACTTCACTTTCATCTATAGAAGAATATTTTTTGATATCTATGCCGTCTTCGGTTTCATGAGTATGAGCAACAGTATTCTTAGACGTAAAATTTTTATCTTCTGGAGAAATTCGCGGTAGCTCCACAACACTTGGCCAGGCTATTACAGTAACTTCACCATAATTTAGAGATATCGCATCTCCATTTTTAAATATTCCGCTACCATCAATAGTATTTTGACTACCACGACGCAGATTAAAATTATTCTCTCCACGCGCGACAATCAGGTCATAATCTTTATCTAGTGAAACGTAGAAATATGATTCTTTAAACAAAACATATCCTATCTGCACATCAATAAAAGAGTTTTCCTCAAGAGTGTCCGCAAGGATTTCTGATATTTTTGCATTAACTGTTTTAAATCTTTCAAGAATCGGTAAATTTTCGGCCTCATCCATCTGAGTCGGTACAAAATCTTTGAGAAAATCTACAACTCTTGGGACTTCGATATCGTCGCTGGCAGAAATAATCAACACGACCGAATATGCATAATCATTTTTGGTGATATTAACGAGACCAAAAGAATCATACAAATCAGAATATTGAAATGAATTATTGATCTCTGGTAATAAATTTTGAAAATTTGTTATATCGTCGGACATTTATATTTCATGCATTATACTAATTTAGCATAAAATCAAAAATACCAAAATAGTCTGATTAAATTTTGAATATTAGTATGACTTCGATCAAAAGAATCACTGTTATGACAGCAATCAAGTGCAAAAGTCCCACAATCGCGATCGGTACACTAGCTTTGGTTTTTAACGTGCTATTCATGATTCCGATCTGACGTAATTGAAGAAGTACATACATGATATAAATAATTCCAATCACAAGAAATACTATTTTAAAACTGAGCAAAACTAACGCCGCAGTATCTATTTGAAAAAATATAAAATTCATTTTTTATAAACTTAATTTATGTTGTGTGTACTTCCTCCTTACCCTCGATCTCTTCCAGCAGTATATATCGAAATATCCATTATAAAATCTCGAATTTTTGATGATTTTGGTACATTGCCTAAAGAAAATTTTGTCGATTCCGATGCCGTACTGACCGTAACTGTTCCCATGTCGAAAATAGTTTGCAGTAAACCGCTATGAGTATCTACTGCATCTTCAATATTTTTTAAATCTAGTTCTTTTATAGAATGTTTAAGAATTGAGATGAAATCGAGATCAAGAAGTCGAACGGAAGTAATGATGTACGCATTGTAAAACCACGATAAGAAGTCCGAAAAGAATTTAGTAAACGTCCATAGATACCAAAACACAATCAAGCATGTAATAACTGAATCATATGGAGATTTAATCTCAAAATTTGAATTGCTGAAGATACTAAATGTAAGAATCCACTTTATTAAAAAAAATAAAAAAATAGGAATGAAAACGTTAATAATAAATTTAATAAAATATCCGACAAGAATAATTTTATGCTGACGGATAAATAAAACGACCTGTTCCTCAGGATTCTGATTAGCAAATTTAATGTTGTTGGGCATCAATGACAAACTATCCAGAGTATGGGATGGTTTTACTTCTATCTTTGTATCGAACATATTTTTTAGATTTTCAAGATTTTATCATGCTTTATGAAAAAATCGAAAGGGAAGAATATAATGAGGATATATTTACCTCTGTGTAAAAGAAAATTCAGTGCTGTAAACATAGTCGTAGAGACCAGCGGCATCCATATTATCATTAAATATTGCACGAAATGTCCAACCCGTCATGGATTTTGTACCAGCTGAACCCACAATAGTTATTAGACCTACCCGACCACAAACATCTTTTGACGTAGTGATGCTTTGTAACGTTCCTACATTCGTTCGCGGATCAAGAGACAATACATGTGAAAGCTGAGTTATGTCATATCCATTTGTGCGCCATTGCCAGTTGTATGGTTTTATTGTTTGACCAGGATTGTACGGATCATTTGTGGTGTAATTTTTGTACGCCACTGGATCATCATGAGTGTTAGTAATATATGACTGATCGGTTGAACCCCACACTGTGCTGAGTTTGCTACTACATCCACGATCACTGGCGCTGAAGTATGCAACTATTGCACTACCTCCAGAAGTGATCACCATATTTCTAGTGGCTGTATTATATGCAGCTTTATTTGTATTTCCAGGAATATAAACCTGACATTGAGCCGTAATACAGATCGGTTTAGTAGGATCTCCATTACCCGTAACACGAACTGCATAAGTACGAGCAATGATAGTCTGAGCTTTCCCTACTTCATCTCCAAAATATGATGGAATCTCACCGATACCGCTAACATACTGATCCATACTAATGCGCTGAATTACTAAAGGTGCACCACTACTTCCACAAGCACTCCAGTTATAGTTTAAATATTCTGCTGGATTACTACTGCAATAGATAATTGATATCGAATCAGAAATAGGATACGAAGTAGATGTGACAGTATTTGGATAGTAAAAATTTATCATCTGAGAATAATTCCATCCTTGTAACGACATCCCATAAGCTCCCCATTGGGCGAATCCCATTCCATGGCCATCGATCAAATCCCTTCCTCGACCAGAAAAATAATATTGTCCCGACTGAACCGGTGTTTGTCGGATCTGATTTGCTCGCTCTTGATCCATCACTCTCTTATATGTCGAATTAAGAGTAGCAAGATTTGCATCAATATTTACAATATCTCCTTGAATATTTTTCACGGAAACAGTTTTATTTGATATAGATCCATTTACGGAGGCGATCTGTGCTTCAAGCTCTTTACGTTTATCATCCAACAATTTACTTTGATCCATCAGCTGATTCTTAAGATCTATCACCTGTTTTTTATCGTCGCTGAGTTTCACAAAACTAGCCGCAATCTCATCCAATAAAGATTTTTTAGTTCCAATACTAAAGGTTTTTATTTCAGAAACAGTCTGGTAGTCAGAGATACTCGTATTGCTACCAATGAAAGAATCAAAATCTCCAGTAGAATAAGAATCAATAAAATATTGTTTTATTTCATTATCACGTTGAGCTTTGTTTGAGTCTATAGTTTTTTGAGTTTCAGTAATGCTTGTTTCAAGAGCCGAAATTTGTGTGGTCACTTGTGCAATCTGATTTTGGAAATCTGCTATTTGCGTTTTCAATCCGACGAGATCAGTAGAAAGAGAATAGCTTTTATTTTTTAAAGAAGTCAGCAAACTTTGGGCATTAGACAAATCTTTTTGACGTGCAGCTTTTTGTGCTGCAGCGTTTTGGATCTGCTGTTCAAGATCAGAAATCGACTGTGCGAAAATATGCGAGCTCATCACAGGAATGATGAGAACCAGAGCAAGAAAACTTAAAATTATTTTTGTAAATATTTTTTTCAATACAATAATTTTTAATGTATTTCATTGTAGCACAGACTATTGATTTAGGAATTTAGGTAATGTAAGAATTTAAGAAATGTTAAGCGTTTACGAGTTTACGGGTTAACGTGTTGAAGAAACATCAAGTACAAAAAGTGAAAGAGATTCTTCTCATACACTTAGAATGACAGGAATAATAACCGTAAAACTTTACACTTTTCCTTTTGGACTCTACACTACTCCATACCTTCGTTTACAAAATGAAAACTTTTTTTTATTTTATTCTTACAATCATCTTTTTAATTGGATGCGCTCTGACCATCACATATTTATCACCATCTACAAATATTATTTCTTCTTTAAATAGTGAAACAATAAGTCTCAATGTGATGAATTCGACGCAAACTGTAAAAATAAATCCTTTCACTGCAGGAATATTATGTATATTAATCGCATGCACAATCGCATCTTTATATCTTTTAGTAGTATCTCTAGTACTAAAAAGTGGCGTAAACATCTATCACCGACTTCGTGCGGGATTGTTAGGGACTATTTTAGCTATAGCATTATTTTTAAGACTTATCGGTATTTTAAAATTTAATCAGATTTCATCACTATTTATCTTTATTATTCTAATATTTATCTATATACTCTCAGAAATAATAATTTTTGAGTTTAGAACAAGATGAATTTATCGATCGGAATCGTTGGTTTACCTAACGTAGGAAAATCTACACTTTTTAATGCACTCACTAATTCCACTGTAGAAGCGGCAAATTACCCTTTTGCAACTATTGATCCAAATGTAGGAATAGTGAAAATTAACGATCCCAGATTAAAAAAATTAGCCGAAGTAGTCCAATCTAACAGCATCATACCTGCCGCTGTGGAATTCGTAGATATTGCGGGATTAGTAAAAGGCGCATCGGAAGGGCTCGGATTAGGAAATAAATTTTTGGCGAATATCCGTGATGTCGGCTGCATTGCGCATGTGGTACGTGTTTTTAGTAATCAAGATATCATTCATGTGGCAAATCGGATCGATCCAAAAGATGATGTAGAAATAATTAATACAGAGCTCTGCATCAAAGATCTTGATTCTGTAAGTAAGATTATTACCGGACTTGAAAAACAAAATAAAACCGGAGGCACACCCGAATCTCAAAAAAAGTTGGATCTGGCTAGACAATTTGCCGAGCAACTAAATAATAATCAAATGTTGAATAAACTAGATCTTTCAGACGATGATTTATTTAGTGTTAAAGAATGGGCTCTTTTGACAATCAAGCCTATGATCTATGTCGCGAATGTGGATGAATCTGATATCAATCTTGACGAGAATATTCTGCGAGAAAGATTAGGCCTCTCCTCAAATGATATGGTAATTGGTATGAACACAAAACTTGAGCTAGAGATATCTCAGCTCGCCGATGAAGATAAAATCGAATTTTATCGTGAGCTAAATATAAATGAATCTGGCATCGATAAGTTAGCCAAAGCAGGTTATCGAGCACTGGGTTTAATAGATTATTTTACAGCGGGAGAGCAAGAAGTGCGTGCCTGGACTATTAAATTTGGTACAAAAGCACCTCAAGCGGCTGGCGTAATCCATAAAGATTTTGAAAATAAATTTATTGCATTAGAATGTGTAGATTATGAGAAATTTATTGAGGCTGGAGGATGGTCTGGCGCAAAGCAAAAGGGATTCCTACGTCTAGAAGGTAAAGAATATGTCGTGAAAGATAATGACGTGATAATAGTGAAGCATGGAAGCTAAATTAGATGTTTGTAGTTACTCTAACACTTTTAGTTATCCGAAGAATTAGCAATAATAATATGAAGGAAGGAATAAAGTCTGAAAAAGCAGCTGAGATTATTGATTATTATAAATATTCCTACTTTGGCTGGTATCGAAACGATACTCTCAAACTTGGCTGACGACATGTTTCCAGATACTGCCAAGATAGTTGCTGAGAAAGATTAAGGTTTCACAACAAGTCAAAACTACTTAAGAAGAGGACTAAAACGGCAACAACATGGATTAGAAGTAAAGACTGACCAAATAGAGGCGCGACAAAAAATACATTTTCCTGGCGGAAAAACTTTTATACAATCATTCCAACAAAAAGTAACAGAGATTTCCGCAAAATTTACAGAGCTTGATATATGGTCAAAACGCCAATTCTATAGTAATTTTACTGAAGTAACTGCAGAGATTTTGAACCTAAATCGAATTCATGAATATGAACGTGTGCATGGTGGGCTCTTTAAAAATAAAACAAATCCGTTAGAAAAAGGTAGAAAAATAATTGCTTTAAAGGGATTTGTAAGATCAGGGAGCGAAAAACAGGAAGGAACCTGTTTATTAGAACTATTTCATAAAAAAGCACAAGAGGAGGATCTGTACATGGCACAATTAAGATTCTTAATTCAAAAGAGATTGCAGCCTTTCGTCAAAGTAATATTACCTCATTCATATTAAATCCGTGGGAAATATTTTGAGAAATTAATCATCTCCCACCCTTCCCCGCATCCAGCGCAGCCCTAACATCATCCACATATTTGTCAATCTGTGTCTGCATTTTTGCGCTCGACTCTACGTCAGAGACATACATCTGACCAACTAAGGTATTATTAGAACCTGGATCAAGGATAATAAAGAACAACAATGGCTTTGTATTATCGTCGTATGGATTTTGAGTTTGAAAATACAAATACATTTGACTAGTTGTGTTCTGAATATTTGGCTGATTGACTGGAAATAGATTTAAAATCTCGAGTAAATGTTCTTTGGCTATAACTGTCGCATTAAAATTTTTTAAATCTGCTAGAGAATAATTCAGTTTTTTATCGGAATCAGAAGCCTCGGAATAGATAAAATCACTCTTCATAAAATGATTTTCTAATGCTGTTGCTGTGGTATCTCCGTCAAATGTAACTGAATTACTAGAAGACAATAATTTTTTGCCAAAATGATTTACAACTTTTTCCAGTCCGGATAAATCTGGAATGCCCTCGACACTATCTCCGACATTTAGCTGATAATCTGGAGCCGACTCAAGAAAAATATTGTATGGAATAATTTGGGTTATACTTTCACTACGATTGATTGAGATATTATCCATAGAATTAAGATTTTTTATATTTTAAACTGGTACCCTTTATTTGTCCACTTGATTTACTATTTCGGCAGCCAGCGGACCAATATATCCATTTTCATCTTTATCAAAAGCCATTATGGCAGCGTCTTTTGCCACGATTTTATCTCCGTTTTCTTTAGCTATGTAAGCTGAAAAATATAATGGATTAGTATCTTTTTGATCTTTTGATAAATCTAATACTGATCCTTGTAATGCTTTATCATTTGGAGATTGCATATATTTTATCCAAGATTGTAGGGAGGAAATAATTTTAGAGTCTAGCAAAGTTTTAACACTGGAATTTTTGACATCATCAAGTAATTTGGAAGCTGCTGAATAATCTTTTAATTTATATACATAGATTTCATAGCTTTTGAGAATAAAATCAGAATTGTAAACATATTTAGTGTTTTTATTGCCAGATACGGATGAATTTTCTGTTAAATTTAAACCTAACCACTCGTATTGTTGTGCAGCAGTTTGATAATCCTGAGTATTTTCGGATTCAGAAGCATAATTAATTCGAATAGAAGTATTTTGTCCATCCAGATTAACTAATTCTTGATACATTTTTTTCATGTTTGGGAGATCATTTAATCCACGATAAACTTGACGTAATATTAATCTGGCTTCAAGACTGTCTTTTATTTTGTCGTAAACTGGAACAACGATGTCCTTTGCTTCTGTAAATTTTTGTAAACGTTTGTAGCATTCACCGAGAACTAAACGCGCCGTAGGAAAGAAAACTTCTTTTTCGGATTCTATGATTGCGGATGTTAAATACGGTGTAGAGAATTCACAATTATTAAGCTTGTATGCTACATAACCTTTCGCGTTGAAAATATTTACAGGCTTTGCCTTATTACTTATTTCGGTCTTAACATTATTTAATTGATCGAGAAAAGTTTTGGCGAAATCGTCCCACGAAGCGTAATCTTTTTGTAAATATTCTTGATCTGGACTAGCCGTTAATTTTGTCACCACTGCTAAATCCGGAATCGCAGCTTCAGGAGTATCTATTTCATTAAAAAGTAGTTCATATCTTGCTGGTTGAAAGTCACCAAGGGACGTAAAAATATCTTTTGCTTTTTTCATATTATCGGCATCAGCTTTACCAGAAATCAGTCTCGCAGATTTATAAAGTGCAATAGTTTTAAATTTACTATTTTTGGCAGCTTCAGTGAAATACGTAATCGACTTATCTCGTAAAGTCGGATCTGTGTCTAGCATTTTTTCACTTAATAGTCCAAGCTGAAATTGTATTTCTGTAGATGAAGGATTGGCATCAGCTCCACGTTGAAGAATGCTGATTGCATCTTGCATTCTAGATTTTATTTCATAAATAAGAGCAATTTTTTGATAAGCACCGACTTTATTTTTATTTTGCTCAATCACTTTTTGGTATGAAGAAATTGCCCTACTATATTCCCCAGCAACAACATATTTTGTTTCTTGACCACGGAGAATTAGGAATACAACATCATCAGATGGAACGGTATCGCCAAAAAGAGCTTTATCCCCTGCTTTTGCATAATCCACGGTATCAATCGTAGACGATATGACTTTATAAATCGTAATCGTAGCAATGGACAAAATCACAATAAAAAAGATCGCCAAGCTAGTTTTTAATCTGTTACTCATGAAGAATCAAATAGATTTTATTATACAACGATTTTCGTTGTCATTGCGAGCCACGTTTTTTCTTCCCAACGATGTTATTCCCGTGAAGACGGGAATCCATTTCGTGCCTTTGTGACCACTTCTAGTAAATAATTCCGAATGGTCGCAACTACTCCCAAAAACTCTCTTTACTCACCTTCTCTCCATCAAATTTCACTCCCTCGCTCATTAATTTATCATGTTGGACTTCCTTCCCGCCAAAAGCATAGCCCGGAGTCAGGCTACCGTCTACAAAAACTACTCTATGACACGGAGTTTTCTCAGAATTATCGTTTCGATGAAGATTCCAACCCACGATACGTGGAGATTTTAAACCTAATTTTTTAGCTATCACACCATAATTTGTCACCTTACCTTTTGGTATTTGTTGTACGATTTTGAATATTGATGCCTGAATATCTGTCATAGAGAATATTTTATTGATTAATTTTAGCATACAAGTGTCATTGTGAGGATAATAAAACTTGTACTGCAGTACGATTCTTTTTTAAAAACTTTATGTTATCGTCGGACATTATGCTGACAAAAGTTTTATCCGCCACAACTTATGGATTAGATGCAAAAATTGTCGAAGTCGAGACCGACCTTATCGGTGCTCAATTACCTGGTTTCTTAATTGTAGGAATGGCCGAAAAATCTATTCAGGAAGCCAAAGAACGGGTAATGTCATCTATAAAAAATTCCGATTACGCCTTTCCGTCTAAAAAAGTAATTATCAATATGGCGCCAGCGGAAATGCCAAAAAGCGGAGCTCAATTTGATCTTGCTATCGCAGTAGGAGTATTGAGTGCAGCCGGGTATACCAAAGTTTTTCCCAAACAATTATTTATTGGAGAATTAGCTTTGGATGGCAATCTGCGAGCAGTAAGCGGAGCTATTGCCATTGCTGACATGTGTAGGAGACTAGAGATCCAAGAGTTATTTTTACCAATTGAAAACGCTACTGAAGCCGCATTGATTCCGGGATTGAAAGTTTACGGAGTGCAAAATTTATCCGATATTGTTGAGCATCTCAACGGGTCAAGAATAATCCCACAATATGAAATCACAATTGAGGATTATTTAAAAGATGAAAATTTTATCTATGAAAATGATTTTGCCAATATAAAAGGTCAAAATGTAGCAAAACGCGCATGTGAAATAGCCGCCGCCGGAGCTCACAATATTTTGTTGTCGGGCACTCCAGGCTCAGGAAAAACAATGCTAGCAAGAACCTTGCCATCTATTTTACCCAAGATGACTTTTGAAGAAAGTATCGAACTGACAAGAATCTACAGTATCGCAGGATTACTTTCGTCAGAAATACCTCTTATTACACGCCGTCCATTTCGTAGTCCCCATCATACTTCTTCTACTGTTGCGTTAATCGGTGGAAGTAAAATTCCCAAACCAGGTGAAGTTTCACTCGCACATCGCGGAATTTTATTTCTGGACGAATTTCCTGAGTTTAGCGTGCAATCTCTCGAGGCATTACGACAACCTCTCGAAGATACGCGCGTTACAGTATCTAGAATAAGTGGCACCATCACATTTCCAGCAAATTTTATGTTGGTAGCGGCGATGAATCCGTGTCGATGCGGATGGAAAGGAGATAAAGCAAAAAAATGCATTTGCTCTCCTTCACAAATCCAAATGTATCAAAAGAAAATTTCTGGTCCGATACTCGATCGTATTGATCTACAAATCATAGTTCCTCGTGTAGAAATTAACGATCTGACAGACAAGACTCCAAACTCAGAAACATCGGCTAATATTTTAAAAAGAGTACAGGCGGCAAGAGATATCCAAAATACTAGATATACTGGCTCCAATGTAGTTTCTAATGCTGACATCAAACAAAAAGATATGGATAAATTTTGTCCTATGTCGGATGAAGCTATGACTTTGCTCACTATCGCTGCGAATAAAATGAATTTATCAGCAAGAAGTTATTTTCGAGTTATAAAAGTTGCTCGTACGATAGCAGATTTAGCCATTGTTGAAATAATTCAGCAAGAACACATCGCCGAAGCGCTACAATATCGTATCGCCGATGACAACGGATATTAAATTACCCCTCAAATTTAGGAGCGTAATCTTTTGTGTACCTTTCAGCGCATTCTGTAATAATTTTCTTAGCCTCATCGATGCCAAAAAATCCATCTACTTTACCCGTTCCAGGCTTTTTTAGATCTTTATAATGCTCCCAATAATAAGTTGTTTCTTTGACAAATTGTTCACCAAGATCAGCATATAAAGCAATATGATTCATACGTTTATCATCATTTATTACAGCAATAATTTTGTCATCGACTTCACCACCGTCGATAAATTTCATTACACCAATTATTCGCGCTTCAACTAAAGATCCGGGAACCAACGGTTCTGTTACATTTACTATCTCAATATCTAGAGGATCACCATCAAGATCCCATGTCATAGGGATAGCGCCGTATGCAAAAGGGTAAGCAAGTGAAGAGTAACCCACTCGATCTAATTTTAGTTGACCAGTCTCAGTGATTATTTCGTATTTATTTATACTGCCAGCATTGATTTCGATGATTGAATTAACGATATTTTCTTCTTTGTTTGCGAAAGGGGATAAAACATGAAGAAGATTCAACATGTATTTTGATGGTTTGTGATCGATGTTGGCCATAGATTGAGTGGAATAATTAATTTGCATAATTATAGTGTGAAAAATTGTTTAAGACAAATTTAAGCTGCAATATTTTTTTCTATATCCTTTCTCATTACTTCTAGAAACTTTGCTTTTCGATCATCTGCGCGAGCACTTTTGATAAAATATAAATAGTAAAATTCATCCATGCTTGTAGCCTTGACTAGATCGATGGGTAGTCTATATTTCAAATATTGCTCATCCATTTTATGATTAAGTTGGGTAAGGTACTCACCAAAATTAAATATTAAATTTTCTCTACCAATATTCGCTTCAAATTTTTTATGCAAAACTTGCATTTGATTATACATATTTTGAAATGTATTATCTTCTGCCATCTTTTTTATATCATAGATACTTTCCGGATTTTGATTTCCGTGAGTTTTCCGATATTCTGCCAAGGAAGCCACTCCAAATGGTAATACTAAATTAGGATTAGATTTTATATCCGGGTGAATTGCCTTTAGGTCGTGATCAATCTTTTCTAATCCTTTTACGCCTTTTTTTATAGCCACACAATATGATGATCCTTCTCCCCCTGCTACATCGATATGTGGTCTAGCATCTACCATTTCATCAATTCCTGCCAAAGAATTTTTGATAGTAACTCTTTTCATTAGTATAGCTAAAATATGGTCTCCCAAATCTTTCATTAACCAATCTCCTTCGTAATATCCTAGATAATCATTTATCTCTTTTAAAGGAAAATCTACAAAAATAATATCATTGTATTCATTCCTTTGAAAAAAATAGTTTATTTTATCTTTAGTATAAAAATATTCACCTAGTAATGGATTAACAATTTTATGATAAAAGGTTTCTAAGAGTTGTTTGGTCACGTGATGTGGATGCCCTTGTCCCAAAGCTCGCTGCCATATTTCATCAAAATCTGCCGCCGCATCAAAAAATTCTTTCAGGCGTGGATATTTGTTGGTAGTCTTAGTAACCAGAGATGCGATGTCCTCAGCTAATTCTGGTATTTTCATGACTTCTACATCAAAGAGATCGATCGGATTACTCATTAACCAATTTTTTGCTTTTTGTATTTCATTTTGATCCAATAAGATTCCTCTATTTAAAAAACCTTCCCATATTCCATAATCTTCTAAATTATCTGGAATTTCAATAAATTTGACTTCGTCATTTATAGCTGCGCCACGCTTAATAATTTTTTCTCTTCCAGACTTTTTATATCTTGATTTAATCTCTTTTAATTTATTACTGACCATGACTAATATAGATCCCGCCGAACCTGCAGTCTTTTCTTTTCTACGCCTTACTATAAAATTATCTTTGGAATCCATTGGCATTATTCGATTTATTTCTTTTAAAAAATCTTCGAAATCCATAAAAGACTCGATTAAAAGAATAAATTCATCTCCTCCATATCTGCCTACTGTGCATCTTATTCCGGAATTATTGAAAAAATCAGACTTCGTTTTTGAAACAAACTCATCATGTCGTTGTATATCTATTTGTTGATTTTGTACAGAATATTTTCTCTGATATTCCTCCATTATTTTTTGTAGTTCTTCAGCTACGTGGATGAGTAGTGCGTCCGCTTCTGCAGGATTAAAATTATCCACTTCCCGCAATCTGCGAAGATCTATAATTGCCGCCCGCACAGAATATTTTTTAGATTTCACATCTTCATTGTTTTCATCGAAATTTTTATTGTGTAACAAATTTTCTCGAATTTGTGCCAGTATTGATAATCTTTTTTTTACTTTTATTCCTTCGACTTTAATTTTATCTTGATTACGGAATTTTTCGTATTCTACATCTCTTGATAAACCCGGATCATATTCTTCTTGAAAAAGGCGATTGACAAAAACAGATGCCGTAATCAAATCAAACATCTCATTTTTTGCTTGCTCAGATGTTAATTCTATTTTCTGACTTGATTCGTTTAAAAAAGGTAGCATTTCATCCATGGCTAAAGACCAAACTTCAGGATCTCTTATATCCGGTCCATGAATTTCTTCTTTTATCTTTTTCAGAATAAGATTTACTTTACCGATTGGAGATAGATCTGGCTGGTCCTTCAATATTTCTTCTAATCCATTAGGCATAATCTTTACACTAAATATTTCCTTAAATTACCACACCCTGGAGGAAAAAACCAAATTATTAAATTTCATTTCTATATACTCCGTGATAGAATATCGTCAAAATAAATATCATAATTGATCATAAGCAATGAAAAAAATAAAAGCAGAAAAGACTGACGACAAAAAGAAAAAGCGTGGTATTAAATTCTTTGCAATTCTTTTAGTACTTTTAGCTCTTTTATTATCGTCTATTGCTGGAGCATTTTTATATTTTTCATCCGACGGCTCTACTCTTCAAGGCGCGAAATTGATAGTCTCACAACCAGAAATTACGTTGATTAGAAATGGTACGGTGGTAAGTTTTAATTCTAAAAATGTAGATATCTATGCCGGCGATCAGATTCGAACTGGTAAAAATGCAATCGCTTATATCATTTTCACAGATAATAGCTCTGTCTCTCTTGACGAAAATACACAGATAGAAGTCCGTGATGTGCGAGATACAAAAGATCAATATAGTAATAAAATTGAACAAATTTTTGGTCGGACGTGGTCACGTGTAGAAAATCTAGTCGGTCAAAAAGCAAAATACGAACTCGAAACCCCAAATACTTTGGCTGCTGTACGAGGAACACAATTTATATGCGAAAACGATTTTTACTCGACTACGTGCAAAGGAATCGAGCATCAGGTTTCGTTGAAATTATTGAGCAATCACGCTTACGGCGATGAGATTTTGCTAGGTGAAAATAAACTGATTACGCATGGCACGTTGGAAGATTTTTCTAATCAAGATTATAAGGATAAAATTCAAGATTATACTTTGACGCTAAATACAAAATGGGAAATCTATACAGATTGCATGAATAAATCCGCGAGAAATCTGATAGCCGAAGATAAAAAGAAAGTACTAAATTATGTTATAGACAATATCGAAAAACTCGGCTGTGGTGATGTCTTATCCAGTGAAGTCACTCCGACTCCAACCACAACTGTTCTATCTTCAACCACGCCGGTCTCTTCAACCCAAGTTCCAACAACGGTAAGAACTACTACTGCACCAACTAAAACTCCTGTACCTACAACAGTTATAACCACAACAACGGCTGCATTGCCGACGATGAATCGAGTATTGTTAAATGTTCTCAGATTACCAACTGGTGGATTACAAGGGTTATCCTGTACATTCTCAGGAACAGGAGCAGCAAGTTACCAAGTATCTCTCGGCACTTCTTCAGGAGGAACAGATATAGCAAATTGGACTAGTAGTACTTCATCCCCACTTACATTTCTTGCAACCACCTACAATCTAAAATATCAAAATATTTATTATTGCAATGTAAAAGCCGTCAATAGCACCGGACAAGAATCAGCCGTTTATACTTCCAAGCCTGCAACTTATCAATAACAAATGAATAACTCTAAAAAATTATTAAAGTCATCATATTTTTTTGTAATTCATTTTTTAATTTTTGTTATTTTAATTTTTATAGTCCAGCTGCAACAATTTAAGAACATCAATAATCTTGTTCTGGATCAGCTACAAGGAAATATTTCGGCAAGAAGCGAAATTATTATCATTGCGATTGACGATAAAAGTCTACAAGCCATCGGAGCATGGCCGTGGGATAGATCCGTTTTCGCACAAGCGTTAAATAATCTTCAACAAGCCAAGCCGCGAGTAGCCGCTCTGGATGTGCTTTTTTTGGAAAGTAGATCTGGGGATGATCAGCTACAAAATATTGTGACTAATACAACTTTCCCAATTGTTTTTGCGTCAAAATTAATATCCTCAACGGATTTAGCATCGACAAAATCTTCTCCCAGCGACACGGATAGTTTAGAAAC
>Ga0123337_10003541_pt1 | contig 16574 bp, 15 predicted proteins | sample frozenSSSSmetaG_FD_89792 | JGI IMG/M metagenome (GOLD analysis project Ga0123337, IMG submission 89792) | Glacier valley bacterial and archeal communities from Borup Fiord, Nunavut, Canada, to study Microbial Dark Matter (Phase II) -... | ecosystem: Environmental > Aquatic > Freshwater > Ice >... | reverse complement strand
GTCTATTTCTTCGGCTCCGTGCATAATCAGAGTTCTTTCCCTTTCCGCTACTGTTTTTCCACTTAACTCTTCCATCTGCTCCAGAATGCGGGTATTCATATTTTCCGTAAAACGTTTTTCAAGTCTGCCATAACGCACATGGCTAAGGTTTTTCAACCACTCAAAATAACTGACCGTCACACCACCTGCATTCAGGTACATATCAGGCACACACAAAATTCCTTTTTGTATAAATACCTCATCTGCTTCAGGTGTACACGGACCATTGGCGGCTTCACCAATAATTTTAGCTTTGATCCTTTGGGCATTATCCCCGTTGATCACATTTTCCAGGGCAGCAGGAATCAAAATATCGCAATCCAGTTCCAGTGCGTCAGCCGTATTTGTAATGGTAGTTGCACCTGGGAAATTAATGATAGAACCTGTTTTATTTCTAAACTGTATCAACTCTTCTTCATTCAATCCATTGGCATTGTAAACAGCGCCATCATGTTCAGCAATGGCAATTACAATGGCTCCGTGTTCCCTGAAAAACTTGGCACAATGATAACCCACATTTCCGATGCCTTGTACCACTACTTTTTTACCTGCAATACCAGGTGTAAGCCCGAGTTTTGTCATCACATGCGTCATATTACACACTTCCCGTATGCCATAAAAAACACCTAAGCCGGTTGCTTCTTTACGGCCACGCACACCACCTTGTGTAATCGGCTTTCCGGTTACACAGCCTGCTGCATCAATTTCACCTGGTTTCAAAGATTGGTAAGTATCTACGATCCACGACATCTCTCTTTCGCCGGTTCCGTAATCGGGTGCCGGCACATCAATGCCCGGTCCAATAAAATTTTTCTTTACCAGTTCGGATGTATAGCGTCGGGTGATTTTTTCAAGCTCATAAGTAGAATACTTACGTGGGTTGATCTTAATACCGCCTTTTGCACCTCCAAATGGTACATTCACAATGGCGCATTTATAGGTCATCAACGCAGCAAGGGCCATTACTTCATCCTGGTTTACTTCCTCACTGAAACGGATACCACCTTTGCAGGGCGATTTGTGATGGCTATGCTGAACACGATAGGCCTCCATTACTTCAATGGTTCCATCATCTCTTTTAATAGGAAAGTTGATTCTGTAAACGCTGTTACAAGCTTTGATTTGTTCCAGAATGCCGGTATCCCATTTGGTTAAACGGGCAGCTTTATCAAAGCTTTTTTCTACACTTTCAAAAAAACTGTACGGGGTTTGTGCTGACATAAATTTTGTTTTAATTAAGCAATCGTAAAAAATTGATAGCAACTGGCAAGTAGCTATTCGCACCGTTTTCCGGGTGGGATATCAGGTGCTTTATTGAATGGTTTTAAATAATAAACGTAACGAGATCTTTTTTATTCTAAAAATGCATTTTAAGTTTTGGTAGCAGCAAGCTTGTAGGGATATCATTTATATTGTTCGGAGAAAATAAAAGGCAATCAACTTATTGCTTGTCTTCGATCTTTGCAATTTTTTTGTCAATGCTAACCATGTACAAAATCAGCCCCACTAAAATGGTTATACAAACGGCCAATACCACATAAATTTTGCCGTTGCTACGCATAACATTTTCAACGGCACCATTGTTTTGTGCAAAAACGTAATTGCTGCTTAACAAGCCAGCGAAAAATAACAATAAACTGTAAACGCTATTTCGCATTAATTAAATTTTTATCTCTTATTAAATATAATCTGATGTTAAGGGTAGTAATCCATACGCCCAACAAGGTCCATCCAATTACAGCCGGCCAAAATACCATTCTCATACTGGCATCCAAATCAGCGCCATTCAAACCAGGATTCCCCTCTACCCCTTTTCCGCCGGGGTGTAATGACTCTACCATCCTTGGCAAAATCATGATCAGTGGCAAATAAATGAAATAGGCAAAAATGTTATAGACTGAACTTACTTTGGCGCATTTATCAATATCGGGTATTGCGTTACGTAAAACGAGATAGGCAAAATAGATAAGTAAAGCGATTGCCACGCCAATTTGCTTGGGATCGTTGCTCCAGGGTGCTCCCCAAACATAGGCGGCCCAAATGGCACCGGTCACCAATCCCAGGATTCCCATCACAATCCCTGTTTTAACAAATGCTGCAGCATAGATATCATACTTGAGATCAGGCTTACGAAGATATAAAATGGAATAAACCAGGGAGATGGTAAGCAAGATCATTTGCCCAAACCACATGGGCACATGAAAGAAAAGATTTCGGCTGGTTTCTTTCAGGATACCCAGCTCCGGAACTTTAAGTAAGAAACCTGCAGTAAATGTATAGATCAGTAATACAACCGCCAATATTTTCCACCATTTTTTTCGCATGCCTATAGATAATGTGGGTACAAAATTAGGGGAAAGAAAGTGACGTGCAAATTGTAAATCTTTTTTTGGAAGAAGATAATTGGAGAGCTGTATAAATTGCAGATGGAATTTTAGATAATGAAAACTGCTTTACCGTTTTCCCGCCTTTTGATTCAATAGCAGCAATCATTTAATGAAGGTTCACTAAATTTTCAATGTTGACGCCGGATGTTTTTTTAATCGTAGTAGCTCAAATATTGGAAAATCGAAATCGCTTTTTTTGAAATAACGTTCGGTTTTTTAACAAAAGTTGCTATGATAGATTCGATAGCATCAAATGAAAATGAGGCCTCAATCTTTCCACAAAAACGGAAACAGTATGATTGATAATGCGATTACCATAATATCCATTCCGACAATCAACAACGATAATTGTAACAATGCTCCATCTCTAAACATTTCTCCAAAGGCAGATTTGGATAATCGAACCAGCAGTAACAATTGAGGTATAATTAACGGGAAACCGAGGATGGCCATTAAAGCTGCATTTTGTTGAGCCTTGGCTGCAATGGCAGCCAGTAATGTAAATACCAGGCTAAGGCTTATGCCGCCAAGACAAACAATACCTATAAATCGCAATGTGTTGGATAAAGGGTTTTGTAGTAATAAAAAAAACAAAAGAAGACTCAGCAGACTCATCATCAGCATCAGGATGATGTTATAGATGAGCTTTGCAATTACAAATTCTTTGGCTCCGGAAATGGTATAAAAATATAACATCCGCCCCCGGCTCTCCTGAAGAAAACTTTTGGCAACCGCATTTACACAAACAAATAGCTGGATGATCCAGAACAAACCATTCCAAACTTCTCCCTCCGGATTATTAATAGAAAGGTATATTACAAAAATGGTAGATGCTACATATAATAGAATACCATAGAAGCTATGTTGTTGCCTCAGCTCAAGCAACAGATCTTTTTTTAATAAAGCAAAAATTGTTTTAGTCATGATAAATGTCGGATGTCTGATTTTTCCATTTTGATAAGTGCCAGGTATTTCATTTAAGAACACGATGAATAAACCGATGAACACGGATGTGTTTTACACATTCAATAAAACGACTAACAGTTTGGGTAATCCTAACTTTAAATACTCGTTTCATCAGTCCGCTCTCAGCCATTAAAAAAGATCAGGCATGTTTTAGTTGCTTTTGATGCTGGCACAATGCCTGCACCTGGGTTCATACACGTCTTTTTCTCCCAGTAATACCTGCCCCGGTGCCGCCGTTTTCCGGTAGCTGATATTGGCGATATTTCCGCACTTTACGCAGATTGCATGCAATTTGGTAATGTAATCTGCAATGGCCAGTAAATTGGGCATTTGTCCAAATGGTTTGCCGGTATAATCCATATCCAGACCGGCTACAATTACTCTTTTTCCGCTCAATGCCAGTTGCTCACATACGTTGGGGATTTCTGCATCAAAAAACTGTGCCTCATCAATTCCTACCACATCCGCATCCTGAGCCAGCAACAATATTGTCTGTGAACTTTCTACCGGCGTGCTCTGTATAAAATTGGTATCGTGGCTTACAATCTTTATCTCATCATACCGTGTATCAATGGCGGGTTTAAATATTTCAGCTTTTAAATTGGCAATTTTTACCCGTTTCAATCTGCGTATCAGTTCTTCTGTTTTTCCGCTAAACATGCTGCCACAAATGACCTCAATCCAGCCTCTTCTTTCACCTGACAAACTGGGTTCAATAAACATTTTTATATTTTTTTAGCAATTGAGTTAGTAACTTTATTCGAATAACTGCAAAGATTCAAGTTTTTAGCCCATTGGTCAAAACTTAATTTTTTTTGTCTTTGCAAAATGATCACACAATTAACCATGTTTTTATGGAAAGAGTGGCAACGCTTTTGCAAAAATTGCAACAACAATTTAACAACGGGGCATCAGCCAATCAGCTTTTGCTAACGGTGCAAATGCTGCAGCATGAGTTAACGCATGTGGAATTGACCCAGCCCGGTGCAGTAAGCAAATCGATCATGGTATCGATGCCATTGCAGGCAATTGTACCTCAGCAGGAAGATGTAATGGAAGTGGTTTCAGAACCGGTGATGGAAGAAAAAATCATTGAAGTGCTGCAAATAGATGAAGAAGAAGTGGCAGCAGAACTGGAAGAGATAAAACGAAACGCTGCTGTAATGCAACAACTGAGCGGTCACAATAAACCGCATATCCTGTTTGAACAGGAGGACGATGATATACCTACACTTACGCACCAGTTTAGCAGTTCCGATAGAGAGTACGGCAAGGAGGTCAATGAAACGGTGGTTGGAGAATCGTCGTCTTTAAACGATAGTTTGAAGGAATATAAAATAGAAATCAGTGAAAAGCTGACCGGATTGCCGGTAAAGGATTTAAAGAAAGCAATCGGTATCAACGATCGTTTTTTGTACATCAATGATTTGTTCAGGGGAGATGAAGCGATGTATGAAAGAAGCATTAAAACCATCAACAGTTTTTCCATCTGGCCCGAAGCAGAATATTGGGTAAGAAGAGAGTTGAAAATAAAATTAGGATGGGTAGAAGACAACGAAACGGTAAAACAATTTGATCAACTAGTTAAAAGGCGGTTCTCCTGAATGAACTGAATTATTTTTTTACTTGCTCCCTTATTGGCATACACATAGTTTTTGGATGCCTTTCCCTTTGTAGTCAATAATGTTTCGTCATTCCACAATTCATTCAGGGTACTTTCCAGTTCGAGTGCATTTTCAATAGTGATTCCACCACCACATCCTACCAGGCCAATCGCTTCCGAATATTTTTCATACTCCGGCCCAAAAATAACCGGCTTGCCATATACTGCAGCTTCCAGCACATTGTGAACACCATCGGCACCAAACGCTCCACCAACATAGGTTACATCCGCATATTGATAAAGCCTTGAGAGCATTCCAACGTTATCAATGATTAAAATGTGGGGCGTTTTTACTTGTTTGTTTATAGTTTGCTGCTGGTTATTTACCAAGGCAGAGTAGAAGATGGAATCCGGGAATTCTTTTTTCACATCTTTTAAATTTGCAGCATCAATTTCGTGTGGTGCAATGATGAATTTTATTTGAGGGTTGGCCCTTACGTAATGGGTCAGTTCGGCTTCATCATCTTCCCAGGTACTGCCTGCAACCAATACATTGCTATCGCCACAAAATTGTTCTATCAATGGAAGTGTCTCAAATTGTTCAGCTATCTCAATTACCCGGTCAAATCGGGTATCGCCGGTAACGCTCACATTTTCAGTAAATCCAATACCCGCCAATAAAACTTTGGAGGTTTCATTTTGTACAAATAAATGCTTAAAGCAAAAGAGCATCTGTCGCCATATTTTGCCGTACCATTGAAAAAAAGAATGGGTACTCCAAAAAATACCGGAAATCAACAGCACCGGAATTCCCCTGTTCTTCAACTCATGCAGATAATAATACCAGAATTCATATTTTACCCAAAGTACGAGTGTAGGGTTTAATGCATCTATCATTCTTTTTGCGTTGGATGAACTATCCATTGGCAAATAATAAATATGGTCAGCTCCTTTGTAATTTTTCATGACTTCATAACCAGAAGCTGAAAAAAAAGTTAACACGATGGTAATATGCGGATAATGTTGTTTTAAGGATTCTAATAATGGCCTTCCCTGTTCAAATTCTCCCAGGCTTGCACAATGCATCCAGACGACCTGTTCGCTAGTTGCGGCAGCAGTTGTTTTGATCTGGGAAAATACATTTTTTCGCCCCTGAACACCAAGCCTGGCCTTGGTATTGAACAGAGATGCAATTCTGAAAGCCATTACAAATACCTTTAAAAATATGTCGTATACTATTTTGCCCAATTGTTATTTTTAAACAAAGCTAATCGCAAAATTGCAATTGTTTGAATACTTAATACTGTACCTTCCTTCAATCTTGAAACTTAGGAGTGAAGCCCTATCTTTGCAATTCCCAAAAAAATAATATATGAGGCCCTTGCAAATGGTAGATACTAAAAGCCAGTATCATAAAATAAAATCCGAAATAGACGTTGCCGTTATTGCAGTACTTGAAAGTTCACAGTTTATTGGCGGTAAAGTTTTGAATGATTTTGAACACAATCTTGCTAATTATAATGGAGTAAAACACGTGGTGCCTTGTGCCAACGGAACTGATGCCTTGCAAATTGCCATGATGGCACTCGACTTGCAGCCGGGTGATGAAGTAATTACACCGTCCTTTACTTACATAGCCACTGTAGAGGCCGCCGCATTGTTAAGATTGAAACCTGTTTTTGTGGATGTAGATCCAAATACTTTTTGCATGGATCCGATAGCGTTGGAAAAGGCCATTACCCCAAAAACAAAAGCTGTTATTCCGGTTCATCTTTACGGGCATGCAGCAGATATGGAAAAAATTATGGATATTGCAACCCGGCACAATTTATTTGTTATCGAAGACAATGCCCAGGCTATCGGTTGTGATTATAAGTTCAGCGATGGCAGGGTTACCAAAACTGGTGGTATTGGTCATATCGGATGTACATCCTTTTATCCTTCCAAAAATTTAGGCGCCTATGGCGACGGTGGCGCAATATTTACAAACGATGCTACGTTAAAAGAGAGGCTAAAAAAGATTGCTGTTCACGGGCAAAGTAAAAGATATTATCATGATCTGGTAGGTTGTAATTCCAGGTTGGATACAGTGCAGGCAGCGATTCTGGGTATAAAATTAAAGCATTTGGATGAATACAATGCAGCACGCAGAAAGGCTGCTGATTATTATGACAAAGCATTTGCAAACAATGAAAAGGTAACCATCCCATTCAGGGCTTCTTATTGCAACCATGTATTTCATCAATACACCATTTTAATCAATGAGATTGCAGGCAGTAATCATAGCAGGGATGGATTAAACCAATACCTTGCTGATAAAGGTGTTCCATCAATGATATACTACCCCGTGCCATGTCATCGCCAACAAATGTTTGAATCCCTTGGGGGGAGTACTTTTAAGTTACCCGTCACAGACTGGCTATCGGAAAGAGTTATTTCTTTGCCCATACATACGGAACTGGATGAGGAACAACAGGATTTTATTATCTCAAATGTATTAGATTACTTAAAACAAAAATAAAACAACATGAAAATCGCAGTAGTTGGAACAGGTTACGTAGGGTTAGTAACCGGAACATGCTTTGCAGAAACGGGCAATGACGTTGTATGCGTTGATATAGATAAAACTAAAGTAGATAAATTAACGTCTGGTAAAATTACCATTTACGAGCCGGGCCTTGAAAAAATATTTTTAAGAAATCAAAAAGAAGGTCGTTTAAAATTTACTACTTCCCTGGTAGAAGGAATTAAAGATGCCAAAGTAATATTCCTTGCATTGCCTACCCCGCCGGGCGAGGATGGAAGTGCCGATCTGAAATACATTTTGGGTGTTGCCAAAGATTTGGGTGCCCTGCTTGAAGAAGGTGATTATAAAGTGATCATTGATAAAAGTACCGTACCTGTTGGAACTGCTGAAAAAGTAAAACAGGCATTGATGAATAATGGTGGTATTGAAGGAACCTTTGACATTGTAAGTAACCCCGAATTTTTACGAGAAGGTGTGGCAGTAGATGATTTTATGAAACCGGACAGGGTGGTGATTGGTACTTCATCAGATAAAGCTAAAAAGATATTAAACGACCTATATGCACCGTTTGTACGCCAGGGTAATCCGGTGATTTTTATGGATGAAAAAAGTGCTGAGTTAACCAAATACGCAGCGAACTCTTTTCTGGCAACCAAGATCACATTTATGAACGAAATAGCCCAGCTATGCGAATTGCTTGGAGCGGATGTAGATATGGTACGTAAAGGAATCGGTAGCGATGATCGTATTGGAAGACGCTTTCTGTTTCCAGGTATTGGATATGGGGGAAGTTGCTTTCCAAAAGATGTGCAGGCACTTGCCAAATCATCTACAGAAGTGGATTATAGCTTTAAGATTTTAGATGCGGTAATGGAAGTAAATGAAAAGCAAAAGCTGCATTTGGTTCCAAAAATTAAGGCATTCTTTGGCGATGATTTAAAAGGTAAAAAAATTGCATTGTGGGGTTTGGCGTTTAAACCAAATACCGATGATATCCGGGAAGCGCCGGCCTTGTATTTGATTGACGCATTTTTGGAAGCAGGTGCTACTGTAGCAACTTTTGATCCGGAAGCCATGAGCAATGTAAAGCAAATTCTGGGAGACAAAATCACTTTTGTAGAAAGTCAATACGATGCTCTGGTGGATGCAGATGCATTGGTTATTGCAACAGAGTGGAGTGAGTTTAGAACGCCTGATTTTAATAAGATAACTTCTTTATTGAAAAATAAAGCCATATTCGACGGACGGAATTTATTCGATTTGAAATTGATGGAAGATCTCGGGTATCATTATGTTAGTATTGGTAGAAAGGTGATCAATCCACTCGGTTAAATTATTCTAAAACATTCACCGCTTATGGGGTGAATGTTTTTATTTATACATCATTTTAATTTTATACAATGGCAAAAAGGGTATTGATTACCGGCGCAGCCGGGTTCCTGGGATCGCATCTATGTGACCGCTTTATAGAGGAAGGATTCAATGTAATTGGAATGGACAATTTAATTACAGGCGATCTTAAAAACATCGAACATCTTTTTAAATTAAAAGAATTCGAATTTTATCATCACGATGTTTCCAAGTTCATTCATATCCCCGGCGAGCTGGATTATATTTTACATTTTGCATCACCCGCCAGCCCGATCGATTATTTGAAAATCCCGATTCAAACATTAAAGGTTGGATCATTGGGTACACATAATTGTTTGGGTTTAGCCCTTGCAAAAAAAGCCAGGATATTGGTGGCCAGCACAAGTGAAGTATATGGAGATCCGGTTGTACATCCTCAAAATGAAGCGTATTGGGGAAATGTAAATCCCGTTGGACCAAGAGGTGTGTATGATGAAGCCAAACGTTTTCAGGAAGCTATTACCATGGCCTACCATACCTTTCATCAGGTGGAGACCAGGATCATTCGGATATTCAATACCTATGGCCCACGGATGCGGTTAAACGACGGTCGTGCCTTACCGGCATTTATCGGACAGGCCCTGCGTGGTGAAGATTTAACCGTATTTGGAGATGGCAGCCAGACAAGAAGTTTTTGTTATGTAGCTGACCTGGTAGAAGGCATTTATCGCTTGTTGATGAGTGATCACGCTCAACCGGTGAATATTGGAAACCCCGATGAAATTTCATTGAAAGATTTCGCAGAAGAAATAATAAAACTGACTGGTACAGAACAAAAAATTGTGTACAAGCCATTGCCAACGGATGATCCAAAACAACGCCAGCCCGACATTACAAAGGCGAAGGCAATTTTAGGTTGGCAGCCAACTGTTAACAGGGCAGATGGGTTGAAAATAACCTACGAGTACTTTAAATCATTACCAGAGGAGGAACTGTATAAATTACCCAAAGAGTTTACCAAAACCTCTAAAACAGCTTAATCAATGCTGCTTGAAGATCAACCTTTTTTGTAGAACCAATTTAAAAGAAACAGATAAAATTAACCATCAAAGAAATCCAATAACCCATCATCAGGGGTAGAGCGAAATTCGCTATTCCCCACAGGGCATATTGGTGTATTAAAATTATGTATCAGCATTTATTGGATAAACAAAAGACACTCGCAGTTATTGGTTTAGGGTATGTAGGATTGCCTATCGCATTGGAGTTTGCAAAGAAAGTTAAAGTAATTGGTTTCGATATCAACGCTAAAAGAGTTGAGATGATGCGCAACAGCATTGATCCCAGCCAGGAATTGGAAAAGGAAGCATTTGAAGGTTGTGATATCGAATTCACCAACGATTTGGAGGTGTTGAAAAAGGCAAACTTTTTTATAGTAGCTGTACCTACACCTGTAGATGATCACAATATTCCAGACCTGGTACCTGTGCAAAGGGCAAGTGAAACAATTGGTAAAGTAATAAAGGAGGGGGACTATGTTGTGTATGAAAGCACTGTTTATCCTGGTTGTACAGAAGAGGATTGCCTGCCAATCATTGAAAAATTATCCGGTCTTAAAAATATTGTAAACTTTAAGTTGGGGTATTCGCCGGAAAGAATAAACCCAGGTGATAAAGAACATACCCTTGCTAAAATAATTAAAGTAGTAAGTGGATGTGATGAAGAAAGTTTGGATGTTGTAGCCAAAGTATACGAACTAGTGGTAACGGCAGGTGTGCACAAAGCCTCCAGCATAAAAGTGGCAGAAGCCGCCAAAATTATTGAAAATACCCAGCGTGATCTCAACATCGCTTTGATGAATGAGCTATCTATTATCTTCGACAGAATGGGGATCAATACCTTTGAAGTATTGGAAGCAGCAGGTACCAAATGGAACTTCCTGAAATTTCAGCCAGGTCTTGTAGGTGGGCATTGCATCGGGGTAGATCCGTATTATCTAACCTATAAGTCGAGAGAACTGGGATACGATAGCCAGGTGATATTAGCCGGCAGGGTCATCAATGATGGTATGGCAAATTACATCTCTAAAAAAGTGTTGCAACACATTATTCAAAACAACGGCAATATTAAAGATGCCAAAGTTTTGATCATGGGTGCCACGTTTAAAGAAAACGTGAGCGATATCCGCAATAGTAAGGTTGCAGATGTTTTCAATGAATTAAAATCTTTTTCATTGAATGTAGAAATAACCGATCCTTATGCAGAAAGCGACGAACTGCAACATGAGTATGGCTTTTCGCTGACGCATCAGTTGGCCGATGATTATGATGCCATCATCGTAGCTGTACCGCACAACGATTACAAGAATTTTGATGATGCTTACTTTGCAGGTATAACCAAACCTGGCGCTATCGTGGCTGATTTAAAAGGTATTTTCCGTGGAAAAATAACGACCCGTCAGTATTGGAGTTTGTAATAGAAAGTTGCCATTGATTCGGTAAAAGCATTTCATAATAAAACAAAAATACAGCGCAGTTATTAAATAATGAGTACTACTTTTCATACAAAAGATATTAGCCAGGATAGTTTTTTAATTACAGGAGGAGCTGGGTTTATTGGTGGCCATCTGGCAGAATATTTATTGAAGAACGGTGCCGCAAAAGTAAGGGTACTGGATAACCTGGTAAATGGTTTTCAGGCCAACCTTGATATCCTTCGCCAATACAGCGGGTTCGAATTTATAGAAGGTGATATCAGGAATGCCGATACCTGCCAGCAGGCATGTAAGGACATCAGTTATGTAAGTCACCAGGCAGCGTTGGGCTCTGTGCCACGTTCTATCAAGGAACCGGTATACTTCAACGAGGTAAATGTGGGGGGCTTTGTAAATATGCTAAAAGCTGCTGTTGATAACAATATCAAACAATTCGTGTACGCCTCCTCGTCATCTGTCTATGGAGATGAACCAACCTTGCCCAAATTGGAAAGCAGGGTGGGCAATTGCCTTTCTCCTTATGCGGCTACAAAAAAGACAAATGAATTGTATGCCCAGGTTTTTGCCGATGTTTACGGTTTGAAAATAATGGGTTTTCGCTACTTCAATATTTTTGGTCCACGCCAGGATCCTGATGGAGCCTACGCTGCCGTAATTCCGTTGTTTGTAAAAGGCATCATGAAACAAACACCGGTTTACATCAACGGGGATGGTGAACAAACCAGGGATTTTACCTTTGTGGACAATGCCGTTCAAATCAATGTAAAAGGAATGCTGACTGAAAATGAAGCAGCCATCAATAAAGTGTACAATGTGGCGGTAGGTGAAAATTTTTCTGTCAACTATTTATACAAGGCTTGTAAATCCTATTTACAAAGTGATTTCGAAGCAACCTACCGGGAACCAAGATCAGGCGATATCAGAAATTCACTTGCTGATATCACATTGGCAAAAGAGCTGTTAGGCTACCAGGCTACCAAAAAATTTGAAGACGGACTGACAGAAACGATTGAGTTTTTTAAACAGAAATACAGTTAAAGAATTCGCTGACTGGCCGTGGGATCTGTGTTTCACTCAGTGTTTTGTGACGTTTCAAATTATCAATAAAAATTATCAATTTAAAAGCATGCCGATTATTAAAACTGAATTTCCCGACTTAGTAATTTTTCAACCTGTAGTATTTGAGGACAGTAGGGGATATTTTTTTGAAAGCTACAATGAGAAATTATTTGCAACAGAAGGCATCAACATAAAGTTTGTGCAGGACAACCAGGCAAGATCAGGCTATGGTGTAATTCGTGGATTGCATTTTCAATTGACTCCTTATGCCCAAACCAAATTGATTCGGGTATTGAGCGGAAGTATTTTGGATGTGGCGGTAGATATCAGGCAAGGATCACCTTTTTACGGAAAGGCCTACACGCTGGAATTATCAGCGGAAAATAAAAAGCAATTGCTGGTACCAAAAGGATTTGCACACGGATATTCAGTGCTAAGCGAAACAGCAGAAGTAATGTATAAATGCGATGAGTTTTACAATAAGCAAGCCGAAGGTGGACTATTGTACAACGATCCGAAACTGGCAATTGATTGGGGTATACCGGCAGACAGAGCTATCGTAGCTGATAAGGATTTGCTTCATCCGGGAATAGATGATTGTAAAGGTAATTTCATTTTTTAAACGCATCAGCAGTGGCAGACAATACAACAATTTTAGTAACAGGTGCCAACGGTCAGTTGGGCAGCGAGATGAAGGTAATCGCTGCTGCCTATCCTCAGTACAATTTTTTATTTGTAACAAAGGAAGATCTTGCCATTGATGATGAAGCAGCCGTCAGGTATTATTTTTCCAGCCATTCAATTGATTGCTGTGTTAATTGTGCTGCCTACACGGCAGTTGATAAAGCAGAAACCGAAACAGAAATGGCAATGCAGGTCAATGCCATAGCAGTAGGTAATCTTGCGAAAATTTGCAGCGAACAGAAAGCAACCTTCATCCACATATCAACCGATTATGTATTTGATGGCACTGCAACCGAACCTTACAGGGAAGATGACCTGGTAAGCCCCGTTAATTTTTATGGAGCTTCCAAATTAAAGGGCGAGGAACTGGCCATTCAAAACAATCCTGATGCTATCATCATTCGCACCTCATGGGTCTACTCTTCCTTCGGAAATAATTTTGTGAAAACAATGCTGCGATTGATGAGTGAAAGAGATAGCATCAATGTAGTAAGCGACCAGCAGGGATGTCCCACTTATGCGGCCGATCTTGCAGCGGCCATTATGAAAATAATCGAGTCGCCGGTGAAACTTTCCGGCTCCACCATTTTTAATTATTCCAATGTCGGTGCTATCAACTGGTACCAGTTTGCAGAAGCCGTTAAAGAACTTTCAAAAAGTAATTGCATCGTTCATCCCATACCGGCAGCACAATATCCAACGCCTGCAAAGCGGCCATCTTATTCCGTAATGGATACTACCAAAATACAGCAAACATTTAACCTGGCCATTCCGCAATGGAAGGATAGCCTGGTGAAATGCCTGCAACTATTGGGTAAATAAATCCGGCGCTAAAATTTTGGAAATTCTTTATTACGGATGTACACCAGCTTGGTGCCGCCTTTGTCCCGCTTGTCTATTTCAAATTGTGGCAGTGAAACTACCAGTGGCGTAAGTTTTGAAAACCCATAATTCCTGGGATCAAAATTGGGCTGCTTCTTCAGTAACAAACTACCCACCTCTCCTAAAAATGCCCAGCCGTTTTCATCCCCCAAATCATCAATGGTAGTGGCGATTAGATGAAGCGTTTCTTTATTCAGTTTGTCAACAGTGACAGTTGGCTTTGGCTGCACCGGTTTTGCTTTTGTATTTGTTTTGGTGGTCACAATTTCTTCTACATCCGGCACCGCAATAATTTCCATATAAATGAATTTATCACAGGCAACAATAAATGGATTGGGTGTTTTCTTTTGCCCGATGCCAAACACTTTCATGCCGGCTTCCCGAAGCCGGGTGGCCAGTCGGGTAAAATCACTATCACTCGAAATAATACAGAACCCATCTACTTTACCCGAGTATAAAATATCCATAGCATCTATAATAAGCGCACTGTCGCTGGAGTTTTTGCCCTGCGTATAACTGTATTGTTGAATAGGGGTAATTGCGTTTTCCAATAACACATTTTTCCAGCCCGATACCGTCGGCTTTGTCCAGTCGCCGTAAATTCTTTTAAAGGTTGGTGTGCCATATTTGGTGATCTCTTCCATTACACCTTTTACATTGCTATAAGGCACATTATCGGCATCTATTAAAACGGCGAGGCGTATATCTTTTTGAAAATCCATTACACAATGTACTTCTTTTTATAATTTTTATTTACGCCAATATTTGGGGTTGCCGTATATGCGTTTAGACGTTTTTTTAGAAAGCAATCATATTTGAAAACCAAGGCGGCTAAATACCTGAACTGCCAATTGACAACAAAATAGCGTAAACGTCTACACAGCTGAACAGGTTATGTATCAACAAAGCAACCTAAACGGCTTAACGCCTAAACGACCAATTAGCCCTACTTTTGTGGCAATTATGCAACTCTTCAATACTACCAGCAGGATCATCGTTACCTGCAGCAATCGCCTTTCTCCTTTTCTGCAATCAGAGGTGGAAGAACTTGGCTTTAAACCTGTTCGGGTATTTAAAACAGGCGTGGAATTAAAAGGAACCTTAACCGATTGTATCAAACTAAATTTAAACCTGCGTTGTGCCAGCCAGGTACTATTTTCCATCAGTGAATTTACTGCCCGCAATGCAGATGATTTGTACAATGCCTTGCTACATTTTGAGTGGGAAGATGTAATTGTTGCCGATGGTTATTTTTCCATCACCAGCAATGTAGACAATGCCACCATTAACAACTCTTTATTTGCCAACGTAAAAGTAAAAGATGCGATTGTGGACCGGTTTAGAAACCGCACCGGCCTGCGTCCTAATTCAGGTCCGGAACTTGATAAAACGGTGATTCATTTGTACTGGAAAGAAGAACTGGCGGAAGTGTTTGTTGATACCTCCGGAGAAACCTTATCCAAACATGGCTACCGCAAAATCCCGGGTAAAGCACCAATGCTGGAAGCCCTGGCAGCGGCCACTTTACTGGCCACTAAATGGGACCGTAAATCAGCGTTCATCAACCCGATGTGTGGTTCCTCCACCATTGCCATTGAGGCTGCGTTGTTAGCCACCAATCGCAGGCCGGGTTTGTACCGCAGTACCTATGCATTCATGCACCTGGTAGGTTTTGAAGAAGCCATGTACATCAAACAACGCCAGCGGCTGGACGAAATGATAAAAGAAGTACCGGGCTTACAAATTATTGCAACAGATATCAGCGGCGATGCCATCAATATTTCTAAAATAAATGCAGGTGCGGCAGGCGTGGCAGAACTGATTGAATTTACTACCGGCGATTTTGAAACCACGCCCATTCCTGAGGGGCAACCAGGCGTCATTTATTTCAATCCCGAATACGGCGATCGCCTGGGTGTGGAAGCCGAACTTGAAATCACTTACGGAAGAATCGGTGATTTTATGAAGAAGCAATGCAAGGGCTACACCGGCTATATTTTTACCGGCAATTTAGAACTCGGCAAAAAGATTGGCCTTAAACCAAAGCGCCGCATCGAGTTTTATACCAGTAAAATTGACTGCCGTTTGTTTGAGTACGAGTTATATGCGGGAACGAAAAGAGTGGAAAGCAAAGCCCCCTAGCCCCCTGATGGGGGAATAAATAAGGCAAGACGCTGATGCGTATGGGATGCTCTTTTTATTAGGTAGTGTTTGGAATTTTGGTGCCGAATATTATTAAAGCTGGCATTATTATTTTCAACCTCTTTCTAATGCGTTTAGTTGACATGTTCATTAATGTGAAAATGTACAAGTGTGCGACGCCACCGAAGCTCATCAGCGCTCAACCGCCGGGGCAAAAAATAAAAAAAAAGCTATCTTACTTTCAGACAAATCAAAAATGATCTGCTAAAAATTACGATAACTGCTCAACAAATATTTAAAAGCTCCTCTTATTTTAATAAGCTTGCCCTATTCCCCCTTCAGGGGGTTAGGGGGCTACAGGGGGCTATCATACGCCCACTGCACCAGCGTAGCACCCCAGGTAAATCCACCACCAAAAGCAGCCAGCACAATTTTATCGCC
>Ga0123337_10003540_pt1 | contig 16575 bp, 9 predicted proteins | sample frozenSSSSmetaG_FD_89792 | JGI IMG/M metagenome (GOLD analysis project Ga0123337, IMG submission 89792) | Glacier valley bacterial and archeal communities from Borup Fiord, Nunavut, Canada, to study Microbial Dark Matter (Phase II) -... | ecosystem: Environmental > Aquatic > Freshwater > Ice >... | reverse complement strand
TCCGTAGCCATACCCAATTCCCGGTTTATTTCGCAACACTCCTGGTTCCCCTAATACTGTTTTTCCACTGTCAAAATCAGAGGCGAAGTCTGCAAAGACAACTCCTCCGAGCGATCGCATAATTGGAAAGCGATATTCTACAGAAGCTAAACCGTAACTACGACCGCTGCCAACTTTACCACCACCATAACCCCGGACAGAGTTATTTCCTCCCAAATCAAAGGCATCCGCTGGTGGAAAATCGCCAATAATGGTTCCCAGTTGCACATTAAAGGCTACCATCTCCGGAAATTCTGTTTGTTTACCATGACCGACCCAACTCACGGGTACATACTGAATATAATTTCCCCTTAGTCGGTTACTAGAAATCTGACCTAGTCCAATTGGGATCGCCTGTTCTGTACTCAGGGTAAGAATCGATCCGCGCGTGGGATTAGAACGGCGATCGCGCTGATCTCGACTTACAGCTAAAGATACTGTAACTAAGTCATCAATTCCTGTCCCACTGACTGAAAGCTGATTTCCTAATCGGTCTACTTTGGCAACATTATAATGGCGATCGCGCAGGCTAATGCGAGTGTAATTAATTCCTACAGCCGTATCCCAGTCATTAACAGACTTTAAGACGGAGATTGACCCGCCAACTCTGCCTTCTCGGGCTGTGCTGTTGTTGGCGAGTTTGATATCATCGTTAAAAGTCCGGGATAAATCTCGGTTGCGAAAAGCTCGCACGCTGTAACCCCAACTATTAGCCTCTGCTCGGCGCGGACGACTAGTAAATTGAGTATCGAATATGACATCTTTGGTACTAGGTTGCACCATCAAGTTAAAGCGATCGCCAACACCATTGATATTGCCATCTTCATAACCGGCTTGCACATACACTCCCACATCTCCGTTACTCCCACCACCAAAGGTCAGTTCTGGAAAGTGATGTTCTTTGATGTCATAGGTAATGATCGCGCCGTCTTCTTCTGCGGCGACAGAAACATTGACTCGGTCAAATACATCTAATCGTCGCAGTCGTTGCAAATCCTCTTGTAATGTATCCTCACGGAAAGCTTGCCCCGGCTTAAGCTTCAAATTGCCGATGATAAAATTTCTGTGGGTACGTCCGACAATTGGCTGACCTTTATCATCAACCAATTTATTTTTGGCACTCAAGAAGCGAATCTGGATATCTTTGACAGTTGGGTTAACAAAAAGATCCTGGACTACAGCTACTTTTGGAGGAGGAGGTAAAGCTTGTGCTTTTTGATTCCCACCCACTAACATCGCCAAAATCAACATTATAATTTGAACACGCATAGTGAGCTTTGACCTCTGACAACTCCTTCTGAGGATAGATCTTAGCCGCTAATTGCTAAAAATGTGGTATAAAGATGGATTTATTATTTGCTCTTGCTTTTTCGTTCTTATTACTAATCTTCAGTGTTTTCCGAGGATACTTTATTGCCTATCCGCTATGCATGGCGATGGGAATTTTGGTTGCAGTGTTGATGCAGCGAGGGTTTGCACTCTCGAAGTTAATACAAATGGCAATTACAGGGAGTCGCGCAGCTATTCCGGTGCTGAGTATTTTACCGCTGATTGGTGCTGTGACTGCAGTGTGGATTGCGGCGGGGACTGTACCGGCGATCGTTTATTATGGCATCAAGTTAATTAATCCTGATTACTTTATTTTTTGGGCATTCGTTTTAACAAGTCTGGTTTCTTTGTTATTAGGGACTTCCTTTGGCACTGTAAGCACGATTGGTATTGCTTTGATGATTGTGGCAAAGGGTAGTCATTTAGATCCACATCCAATTGCGGGAGCAATTATTGCCGGTGCTTATGTTGGCGATAGCGCTTTGCGCTTCATCCCTTCGGGATATCGCGCCTCGTGGATGTCGTCAAGTGCTAATCTGATTGCGAAGATTACGCAAACTGATTTGTATGCCAATATCAAAAATATGCTGGTGACTGGTTTTATACCCTTGGTAATTTCCAGCCTGCTTTATTTGGCGCTTTCGCTTCTGTATCCGGTGCAAGTCACTGAAACTACACTTTTAACTCAAATCAGCCAATTATTTAACTTGAATTTGATTGTGCTTTTACCAGCATTGACGATTTTGGTTTTAGCGCTGTTGCGTGTTGAAGTCAAAGTGTCGATGTTGATTAGTATTGGTGTAGGGATGGTAATTGCTTATTTTCTCCAACATTATACTATTAGTCAAATCTTATACTATACCATTGCGGGATTCAGCTTGAGTGATAATTCTCCCTTGCGAGGGATTCTTGTGGGTGGAGGAATGATTTCCATGTTGAAATTATGTGCGATTGTTGTTGTTTCCACAGCGATCGCCGGAATTTTGGCAGGAACTAATGCTTTACAAATCGTTGATAAGTACCTAAATAAAATTCAACACAGGAGCGATTTATTTCTGGCGACAACCGTGATTGGTATAGCTACAGGTGCTTTTGGTTGTACGCAAACAATAGCTATTGTATTGACACAACAATTGGTCAAAAACCAGTATACCCAGCGGGGATTGACTAATTCTGAGCTAGCGATCAATCTAGAAAATACCGTTGTTGTGCTTTCGCCACTCATCCCCTGGAATATTGCCGGGTTAGTCCCGGCGACGATTTTGATGACAGACGCCGGTTTTATTCCTTATGCTTGGTATCTCTATATCCTCACCGGATGGAGTTGGCTGCAACTACGGAAAAAAGCTTAGTTGTATGCTTTGTGACCTAAAGCTAAACCAATCACTCCAAAAGAAATCAAGTTCAATGGAGGTATTTTCGGTATCATCAGCAAAGTTAAGTAAATATAACGTTTTTATGGTGTGCTCTTAAAGGCTTGTGTAGTAAGTTTTCCAACTAGATTGGTCTGATAACAGCTTGGCTATCTCTGCCGCTAGATTAACCGACAATAATGAAGATATTCACTCATTAAAATGACTATCAGTTTTTTTGTTACTTCCACCCCTTGTTAGGGAACTATATTATTAGGGGACTATCTATTTTATCTACCTCGATATCGACCTATTGAGTTTGTGGAATTGTGGAAGTTCCTGAAAAGTATATATCGGCGCTTTAGTGTTAATGAATAATCTAGCAGGAACATTTAATTATCCAGGTAAAGATTTAACTTCGCACACAGGGGTAAATCTTCCAAGAAGTCTAAGTGCTATAGAAACTTTTGGTTTGGGCATCACAGGTCCTGCGGGCTGGATTGGTCTGGTTGTAGCAATGCATACCGCAATAGGTTCACAAGCAATCTTTGTTTGGCTACCTGCAACTTTCGTGGGAATTTTGCTCAACTACCAGGTAAAGCATTTGGGGATGAGCATGATGGGCGTCGCCGGTGGAACGCCTAACTACACTGCTAAATTGTTTAAGCACAATCCTGGACTTGCCCGTTATGCCGCCATTGGATATCTCCTAAACTGGGTCTCAGCATTATCAATGAGTGCAGTCATCCTAGCTGATTTAATCAAAAGTAACCTAACTACACTTGGCATTACCTGCCCCGACCAAGCGTTGAGAATAGGCTTTGTATTATTACCCTTTATCGTAGCATTTAGCGGTACTCGTGCTCTCAGTATTCTCCACTTATTTTTTATTGTCCCAGCTATTGGGTTACTGGTATTGTTCAGCGTGTATGGACTTGGCTGGTTAGCGCTATCTACTGACAGTCCCGGCTTTTTCCCGTCTAGCTGGTCATCACTGAGTTTTGTGGATTGGGCAAAATGGTTTTACTTCGCGACCTTTTCAACCTACAGTTCTGAAACGGCATCTTCCTTTGTAGCGGAGAGTCGTGATCCTAAGAAAACATTGCGTTATCTAGATGTTACCGCTTGGTTAGGAGCATCCATTTTTGTAGGAGGATCTTGGGTTGTCGCACGCTTAGCAACAGGTTTAAAAGTACAAGATGATACATTCCCGTATTTAGTTGCAGCTTCCCAACCCTTTTGGGGAAATTGGGCAACGCTACTGATAACTTTTTTACTAGCATCTTCTTGCCTACTCACAGAAGCTGCTGCGGTTTCTAATTGCCCTCGCATCCTTTATCAGCTTTCTGTCGATCAACATCTGTCACCTGTTTTCAAAGTTGTGTCCAAACGGGGAGTTTTTGGACCATCTCTGACTTTGATTATGGTGTTGTCCCTACTGTATTTACTTTGGGGGGATGCTGACCAGATTGTTGTTGTTGGTAATGTGGGCTGGTTTGTGTCTTTTATGCTATTGCATTTAGGGCTTTGGTTACATCGAAGAAAGTCGAAAATGTTACTTCCTCGGCTATCACTCTTAATTTTTGTCGTGGAAGTGGTAATTCTCCTATTGGGTGGATTCGCCTGGGGCTGGAAAGACTTCTTAATCGGATTGCTATTACCTCTTGGCATCCTAGTTATGGATGCTGCTATTCGGGGCATTGGCTTTGCTCCGTTCCATTCTGCCTGGTGGCTGCACCTGTATCAACCTCGCCCTCAGAAAATAGTCAAAGATTCATTAATGTTTCAGGTGAGTGTCCTGATCTTTTTGTTGTGTGGTTCTGTGCTATTTGGTTGGTGGTTTCGCTCTCTTTTGGATACAAGTTTTTCTGGGAAAGGTAGCCATCTCATTCTTGTCTTAATGATGGTTGTAGCCTTTGTGGGAGTGGCGATCGCTTGCTGGACAACTTTACCACAAGTAATAGCAATCTCCGAAGCCCGAGAAGTTGCCGAAGTTGCCGAAGTTCATCTGCACGAAAAAGCCAATCAATTAGAAGCTGCCCTACACGACTTGCAGCAAGCACAAATCCAACTGATTCAGAGCGAGAAGATGTCTAGTTTAGGTCAGCTTGTCGCTGGAGTTGCTCATGAGATCAACAACCCAGTCAATTTTATTCATGCCAACCTAATCCATGCTAACAATTACACCCAAGATTTAATGCGCCTCATGCAACTCTATCAACAACACTATCCTAATCCACCTCAAGCTATTAAAGATGAAATTAAAGCCATTGACCTAGAATTCCTCTCCGAGGATCTAACCAGATTATTAAAATCTATGAATGTCGGGACTGAACGAATTTGCGAAATTATCCATTCCCTACGCAACTTCTCTCGCTTAGATGAAGCTGCCTTCAAATATGTAGACATTCACGAAGGCATCGACAGCACCTTAATGATTTTACAAAACCGATTCAAGGCAAATTCAGGTCATCCCACCATTGAAATTATTAAGAAATTTGGAAAAATACCGCTGGTCGGGTGCTATCCTGGTCAGATAAATCAGGTTTTTATGAACTTACTTGCTAATGCTTTAGATGCGTTAGAGGAACAAAATGAAAAACGCAGTTACGAAGACACCTTAGTTAATCCTAGTAAAATTTGGATCTACACTGAGATGATCCGGGAAAACTGGATTACCATTCGTATTACTGACAATGGACTTGGTATGAGTGAGGCAGTGCGCTCCAAACTTTTCGACCCCTTCTTCACAACCAAGCCAGTTGGCAAAGGAACAGGATTAGGGCTATCTATTAGTTACCAGATCGTGACGCTCAAACATAATGGCAGGTTATATTGTAACTCTGAAGTGGGACAGGGAGCAGAGTTTGTGATTGAGATTCCTATTAACCAAAACTAAATACTTTAAAATCCATATCAGCTAATGTGCTCATTTTATCAGATATATCCACTAATTTAATTCACACCGACGTAACTATCACAATTATCAAAAACGCTCCTAATCTGCTTTTTGACTACTCCCTCATAAATCATGGGCAGATGGCTCTAGTAATTATATTAAATCTTCATAGAGCCATCATACGACCATATCGAAGCTTTTTAATAAAACCGTATAAACATTGATGACCTGACTTGGCAACAAAGTTACCATCCAGAAATGAACACAAGTTAACAAGCAGCTTAACTGTTTGGATTAACTTGCACATTGAGATATCTATAAGAAAATGGCAATTAAAATTCAAGGGAAATCATTAGACCTTTCACTTTTAACTCCAGCAGAACAGCAGTTTATTCTTCGAGACTGCAATGCTACGCAAAGTGATTACCCAAAAGAAATTTGTCTTCATCAACTTATCGAAGCTCAAGCAGAGCTTACTCCAGAACGCATTGCCGTCAGTTTTGAGGGACAAAAACTTACGTACCAGGAGTTAAATCAACGGGCAAATCAACTGGCGCACCACTTAATAACGTTAGGTGTGAGCGCTGAAGTCCTAGTTGGGATTTGCTTAGATCGCGGTGTCCATATTGCGATCGCTCTTTTGGGTGTCCTCAAAGCAGGAGGAGCTTATATTCCTCTCGATCCAGAGTATCCATCCGAGCGTTTAGCGTTCATGGTACAAGACTCTGAGCTTTCTGTACTTGTGACCGAACAAAGTCTACTCGCAAAGCTAGAGCACCAAGTGAAAGTGGTGGACGTAGAGTGCTCTAGCGCCACCATTAGCCAATACAGTCCAGACAATCCAACCTGTAGGACGACCTCACAAAACTTGGCTTATACCATCTATACATCTGGTTCTACGGGCAAACCCAAAGGTGTACAAATCCTTCATCAAGCGGTAGTGAATTTTCTGTATTCTATGCGTCAAGTACCGGGATTCACAGCAGAGGATATTTTCCTCGGCGTGACAACCATTTGCTTCGATATTGCAGGTCTAGAAATTTTCTTACCACTGATAGTAGGTGGTCAAGTTGCATTAGTCAGTCGAAAAGTGGCTCTTGATGGTGCGCGTTTATCCGCTGCAATTACAGAATCCGGTGCCACAGTCATACAAGCTACACCAGCCACATGGCAATTGCTATTATCTACAGGTTGGCAGGGTAATCCCCAACTCAAAATCCTTTGTGGAGGGGAAGCTATGACAGGGAATTTAGCCAAGCAACTCCTGGTTCGTTGTGCCTCTCTGTGGAATATGTATGGTCCCACCGAAACAACAATCTGGTCAGCAATCCATCAGGTGACATCAGAGAACGCAGCGCCCATTGGTCGTCCAATAGCGAATACTCAAATCTATCTACTTTCAATTACCTCTCGGCGAAGCCAAGATTCTTTCTGCCCCGTAGCTTTAGGCACACCGGGCGAGGTCTACATTAGTGGTGATGGTTTGGCACGGGGTTATTTGAATCGTCCAGAATTAACTGCTGAGAGATTCGTTCCCAATCCGTTTAGTGAGGACTTTGACGCACGGCTTTATAAAACAGGAGACTTAGCACGCTACCGAGCAGATGGAACGCTCGAATTTATCGGACGGGTAGATAATCAAGTAAAAATACGAGGCTTTCGGATTGAGTTAGGAGATATTGAAGCTGCCTTGACTCAGCATCCATCAGTACGAGAAGCTGCCATAATTGCCCAAGAAGACAACACTCTTAGCAAGCGTCTCATCGCTTATGTTACCCCTCACATTAACTCAGACGTAGCATTTGATACAGCTAATGCTAATAGCTGTATAGACTTGTCTACGCCTACTGATGAATTGCCAGAAAGGTCAGATTGTCTTCGTCATTTGATTCCCCAACTACGGACTTTCTTGAAGCAAAAGCTACCAGATTATATGGTGCCTGCAATATTTGTGGTAATGGATTCCCTGCCACTAACCCCCAATGGTAAGATTGACCGCCGAGCACTCCCAGAACCAGATCGAGCCAGACCTTTCTTGGAAACCTTGTTTGTTAGTCCTCGCAACCTCGTAGAGCAACAGTTAGTAAATATCTGGTCTGATGTATTAGGTGTGGAACCCATCGGGATTCACGATAATTTCTTTGAATTAGGAGGAAACTCCCTTCTCACTGCTCAATTAGTGTCTCAAATTCAAAAGGCATTTCAACTTAAACTACCTCTAGATTATCTGTTCCAAAATCCCACAGTTGAAGGCTTAGGGCAGTTCATGACAATGTATCTGCAAGACGAATCGTCTCACCTTCGCGGACTATCTCAGATTAATTTGCATTCAGAAGCCATTCTTGATGCCGGAATCAAGCCTGAACAGCCTTTCATCGGTTCGGTAATACCTCCAAATAATATTTTCTTGACCGGCGCAACTGGGTTTTTGGGCGCTTTTCTGTTGCATGAACTATTACAGCAAACTCAGGCGGATATCTACTGTTTAGTTCGTGCTGCCAACCCGGAAGCAGCAAGGCAAAAAATCCTGAGCAATCTAGAGCGCTATTCTTTAAATAGCAACTCCTACAACACTCGTATTTTTATCGTTCTAGGAGATATTGAAAAACCATTCCTTGGATTGAGTTCGTCTGCATTTAAGGCTCTGGCGAGCAAGATAGATACCATCTTTCACAACGGTGCTTATGTTAACTTAATCTATCCCTACTCAGCGCTTTGGGCAGCGAATGTCTTTGGTACTCAGGAGGTGTTGAGATTAGCAGCTCTTGTGAAAGTTAAGCCTGTTCACTTCGTTTCCACCTTAGATGTAATGCAATCAACTGCTCATATTCAACAGCCTGTTATCTGGGAAATGGATAATTTGGAAAGTTTTGAAGGGCTGGATAATGGGTATGCTCAAAGCAAGTGGGTGGCTGAAAAACTTGTAATCGCAGCTCGCGATCGCGGTATCCCTACCTGCATCTATAGACCAGGAACAATCGTTGGACATAGTCAGACTGGCGCGTCGAGAACCGATGATGTAGTTTGTAGAATCATCAAAGGCTTAATCCAAATGGGAAGTGCGCCAAAATTAGACGTTAATTTGAGTTTAACTCCTGTAGATTATGTAAGTCAGGCGATCGTGCATTTGTCCCAACAATCTAACTCTCTTGACAAAGCATTCCACTTAGTCACCCCCCACGTCCTATCCTGGGATAATTTTGTTGATTACATCCAAGCTGCTAGATATCCATTAAAAAGGATGAAACATGAGCAATGGCAATTCGAGTTGATGCGCTTAGCAACAAAGAGCACGAATGCACTACATCCCTTTATTGACCTTTTTACTGAGAAACAGGATGGACAACAACAAATGAAAGCCCTTTCCCTCATTTGTCAAGCATTCGACTGTCAAAATACAATAAGTGGCTTAACAGGAACCGAGATTTCTTGCCCTCCAATCGACTCCACCTCACTTCAAGTTTACTTTTCTTACTTTATTGAGAGTGGTTTTTTAGAAGCCCCAATAGACCCGTCCTAATGCTCTTTGGTAGTGAGGAAAGATGTCAACTGTTTACAATGTATTCGGGTCAATTCCTCTTTGTTGTAATTTAGCTACGAGGTCTTGAAATTGCTGATGACTTTGTTGTAATTGTTGTTCTTGCTCAACTGCTAATTCTTCAGGTGTAGAATGTCTTGTACCATTTTGGTCATACCAATACAACCATTCCCTCGTGATTCCTTGATAGGTTCCCCGTTCGCGTCCGATACCTAAACCAATTTCCGGCATCCAGACTTGCTCATCTGGTTGTAAAATGTATTGACCATCAACTAAGCGGTAAATTTCTAATCTTTGTCTTTTGCGCCTTAGTCTTGTTGGGGCATAAATTACATAATATAAAATGCCTAATTGGGCATAATCTATTTTCTTCTGCTCGTATTCGTAATTGTAAGATTGGGAAACAATTTCTAGGGTTAAAATTGGCGGAATGTTATCTTCTTCCCACAGTACATAGCTAGAACGTCCATTTTCTCCGACAAAACGTTCGACACCCAAACTTAGAAAACTATCGGGGACAATGGCTGGTTTACTGGGTATGTAGTAAATTCCCATATTGATGCCAAAAAACCAGTCATCACGGGTTTGCCAGATTGTCCCTAAGATGGCTAATAATAAGTAGGGAATTAAAATTTGTAGTTCGTTATCCACGGGAGTATCATCTGAATCTGGTAATTCTGCCGATGAAGGTAGGCACTCTAAAGGATTATAGTTGAACATCAGCCGTTCTCAAGCCCCAAAATCTAAGTTTAAACTTATCTGTTCTCAACAAAATCATAACTCAGCCTGCTAAGCTCCGGACTGAAAGGAGAAGCGGGAGTTAGTAAAAAACAGCACTACTACCGCAGACGTAGTCCAGATTATATACGCTCCCCTCTTTTATTTAAGACTAAACACCAAACTCTTCCTTGAGATAAAGCAATACACACCATAAGGATGAAGTAGTAATTCACTAATTGTTTTTGAATGTTAAGGAGACATTCAACGTCAACTACACGTCAGCTACGGCTCAAGATCAAGCTTCTCTGGAACGATTGTATCTAGAATAGGCAATCAAAGAAAAGCAGCTATATGCAATGCCGTGAGCTAAAAGCAATAATTCAAAGGAATGATTAGCATGAGACTTTCTAGTTTATCAAAAATTGCTTGGGCTAGTGCCTTTGCACTTAGTATGGCTTCCGTGCCTTTAGTTGTGTCCGCCCAAACAGGTACTTCCGGTAGCGGCACTTCTGGCAGTGGTACGTCAGGTGCGGGTACTTCATCTGGTGCAACCACCAGCGGCACAGGCACGGGTACTAGCACAACAGGTAGTGGTACTGGTAGTGGCAGTACTAGCGGCACAGGTACTACATCAGGTACTAGCAGCGGAATTAGTGGTACAGGCAGCACATCGGGAACAGGTTCAACCTACACTGGTACAGGTACTGGTAGTGGTACTGGTACTGGTAGTGGCACAGGCAGTACATCGGGAACAGGTTCAACCTACACAGGTACAGGCACTAGCGGTACAGGCACTAGCGGTACAGGCACAGGCACAGGCACAGGCAGCACATCGGGAACAGGTTCAACCTACACTGGTACTGGCGGTACTACCGGTACTAGCGGTACAGGCACAGGCAGCACATCGGGAACAGGTTCAACCTACACTGGTACTGGCACTAGCGGCACAGGCAGCACATCGGGAACAGGTTCAACCTACACAGGTACTGGAACTACAGGTACTGGAACTGCAGGTACTGGAACTACAGGTACTGGAACTACAGGTACTGGAACTACAGGTACTGGAACTACAGGTACTGGAACTACAGGTACTGGAACTACAGGTAGTGACAGTACATCAACAGGTACAGGTACTACCGGCACTGGGACAACGGGGACAACCACAGGTACAGGTACTACCGGCACTGATACGACAACAGGAACAGGCACTACTACCGGGACTACCGGCAGTGATACGACAAACAGCGGTACTAGTAATAGCACTACCACTTACCAAACAACTAATACCGTCACCACCCGTCGTCACAATAATTGGGGTTGGCTGGGATTGCTTGGTTTAATCGGTTTAGCTGGTCTCAACCGGAAACGCGAAGAACCTCAACTTTATCGCGATCCGAATGAAACTTCCCGTAGTACTACCAATAAATACTAATTAAACGTAGGGACGCGGATTGTCGCGTCTCTATATCCACAAAGAGTGGAATGTCACGTCACGACACAACATTCTCACTTTTTAAGCCACTTTGCACCCGCCAAAGACCGGCATAAATACCCTGTTTTTCCAGTAATTCTTCGTGAGTACCTGACTCAACCAGCTTTCCATGTTCCATCACATAAATGCAATCAGCATTACGGACAGTGGAAAGACGATGCGCGATCGCAATCGTTGTCCGATCGCAAGTAATTCGTTCCAACGATCTTTGAATAGCCGCTTCTGTCTCATTATCCACAGCAGAGGTAGCTTCATCTAAAATTAAAATTGGTGGGTTCTTCAATACAGCCCGTGCGATCGCTACCCGTTGTCGTTGTCCACCAGATAATTTCTGCCCTCTCTCACCAACAATTGTCTCATACCCTTCAGGCAGTTGCATAATAAATTCGTGAGCCTCACCCACCTTCGCCGCCCTGACAATATCTTCATGACTAGCATCAAAACTACCATAAGAGATATTTTCCGCGATCGTGCCATGAAATAAAAACACATCTTGACTAACCAGACCGATGCAACGGCGCAAATCTGGCAACTTTAACTTGTGTAACTCAATCCCATCAAGAGTAATCGTACCCGATCGCACCTCATAAAAACGCAACAACAATTTAACTAAAGTACTCTTACCCGAACCAGTAGAACCGACAATCGCAATCGTCTTTCCCGCCGGAATATGTAGTGATAGCTTTTGAATAACCGGCTGACGATTTTTATAAGCAAAAGTGATATTTCGGAATTCCAACTCACCCTGTACCACATCCAGCGGTAAAGATACAGTACCCGTATTAATCGCCAACGGCGTATCCAGCAAACCCATCACCCGATTAGTCGAAGCCATCGCCCGTTGATATTGATCAAAAGTATCGCCTAACCGAGTCAAAGGCCAGAGTAACCCCTGAATCAGAAAAATCAACACACTATAAGTACCAACAGACATTTTCCCATTTACCGCCGCCATTCCGCCATATAACAGCAAAGCCGTAAAACCGACCAAAACCAACATCCGAATCAAAGGGATGAAAGCAGCAGACAAAGCGATCGCTTGACGATTACTCTGTTTATAAGCCAGACTATCTACTTCTAAACGCCCCGCCTCATAATCTTCCGCAGTGAAACTCTTAATCGTCGTAATTCCCCCCAAATTATTCGCCAACCGCGAATTCAGGAAACCGACCTTCTCCCGTACCTCAGCATAACGTGGCGCTAACAACCGCTGAAAAGCCAGAGAACCCCAGAGAATAAAAGGCATCGGCAAAAAAGCCATCCACGCCACACTCGGAGCAAAAATAAAGAAAGCCCCACTAATAATTAATACACTAGTCGTCACCTGAATAATATCATTAGCACCACCATTCAAAAACCGCTCCAATTGGTTGATATCATCACTTAAAATCGACATCAAACCGCCCGTACTGCGTTCCTCAAAATAAGCCAACTCCAAGTGTTGCAAATGCTTATAAGCATCCAACCGCAAATCATGCTGAATAGTCTGCGCTAAATTCCGCCACAAACAAGCATAGATATATTCAAAAACCGATTCCAGAATCCAAACAATAACCGTGAGAAGAGAAAGTAGTAAAAATTGCCCAAAAACATCATGTACCCCAAACCCAGCCAAAACCGAGTCTTGCTTCTTCACCACCACATCCACAGCAATCCCGATTAAAGCCGGAGGTGCCAAATCAAACAACTTATTTAAAATCGAAGCCCCAGTCGCCAGCCAAATTTGCCGCCGATACTGATGTCCATATTCCAGCAAACGTACTAAAGGATGCATCGAAGACAAACGACGCCTTCGTGACAACCGACGAGATCCCATCACCTTAGCCAAAACCCTTTGCAATTGAACGACAAACACTTCAAATGCTCCCCCGATAATACCATTCATCCCAACCTTAGCGTGGGAACGTGTCAATATGTAACAGGTAGTGATATTACATAGGAAAAAGACACTTGAAAAACCAACAAATAGGTAACTGGCAAACCACCGTAATCAGTATAGTTTTAGCAATCTTAGCCTTTGCCAGCTTCAACTCCTTCGTAATCATCAACCCAGGCGAAGCCGGAGTCATCAGCATCCTAGGCAAAGCCAGAGACGGAGCCTTACTAGAAGGAATCCATCTCAAACCACCCTTAATTTCAGTAATAGATGTATACGACTTAACAGTTCAAAAATTTGAAGTCCCCGCCCAAAGTTCCACCAAAGACCTGCAAGACTTATCAGCCCGATTCGCGATCAACTTTCGCCTAGACCCCACCCAAGTAGTCCAAGTCAGAAGAAAACAAGGTACATTAGCAAATATAGTTTCCAAAATTATCGCGCCTCAGACACAAGAAGCCTTTAAAATAGCAGCAGCCAGAAGAACAGTAGAAGAAGCAATCACCAAAAGAAACGACCTCAAACAAGACTTCGACGACGCCCTAGGCAAGCGCCTAGAAAAATATGGCATCATTGTCCTAGACACAAGCGTAGTAGACCTAACATTCTCCCCAGAATTCGCCAAAGCAGTCGAAGACAAACAAATCGCCGAACAGCGAGCACAAAGAGCCGTATATGTAGCCCAAGAAGCCGAACAAGAAGCCCAATCAGACATCAACCGAGCCAAAGGTAGAGCCGAAGCCCAAAAACTCCTAGCAGAAACCCTCAAAGCCCAAGGTGGACAACTAGTACTACAAAAAGAAGCAATCGAAGCCTGGAAAAGCGGAGGAGCACAAATGCCCAAAGTCCTAGTAATCGGCAGCGACTCCAAACTCCCCTTCCTCCTAAACCTACAAGACCCCACCCCCTAACCCCCAGCCGGAGGAACCCTCTCCTCCTCCGCGCCCCTCCGCGCCACCTCCTCGGTAACTCCGCGTTAAAAAAAGATCTTATTATCCCCCCCTCCCTATGAGTATATTCACCCTCCAATCAGTAAAAAAAGACTTCGGTATCAAAGAAATCCTCAAAGAAGCCAGCTTCAGCCTAGACCTCACAGACAAAGTAGGACTAATCGGCACCAACGGCTCCGGAAAATCAACATTATTAAAAATGATCGCCGGACTAGAACCAATAGACGGCGGTCAAATCCTAGTAAACTCCGGAGCGAAAATCATCTACCTCCCCCAACAACCAGACCTAGACGAAAACCTCACAGTCCTAGAACAAGTTTTCGCCGACAGTGGCGAACAAATGGCATTAATCAAAGAATATGAAGAAATCTCCACCAAACTATCCCACGACCCAGAAGACAAACAAGCAATGTCTCGCCTCTCCACCGTCATGCACCGCATGGAAGAGACAGATGCATGGGAACTAGAAACCAATGCCAAAATCATTCTCACCCAACTAGGCATTCTCGACTTTGACGCCATCATTGGTAGCTTATCAGGAGGCTACCGCAAACGGATTGCTTTAGCCACAGCCTTATTAGCAGAACCAGACGTGCTACTAATGGATGAACCGACAAACCACTTAGACGCACTATCCGTCGAGTGGTTACAAAGTTACCTAAATCGCTTTCGCGGCGCACTATTACTCATCACCCACGATCGCTACTTTTTAGATCGTGTCACCAATCGGATCATCGAAATTGACCGAGGCGACATTTACACTTACACCGGCAACTACTCATATTACCTAGAAAAGAAAGCCCTAGCCGAAGACTCGGCAATCAGCACTCAACGCAAACATCAAGGCTTATTACGGCGCGAGTTAGAATGGCTCAAAAAAGGACCAAAAGCCCGCAGTACCAAACAAAAAGCCAGAATCGATCGCGCCCATGCATTGCAAAACACAGAGTTTAAGCAAGTTCAGGGTAAAGTCGATATTTCCACACTTGGTCGCCGCATCGGCAAAAAAGTAATTGACGTCAAAAATGTTTCCAAAGCCTACAACGGACGCACCCTAATTAAAGATTTTACCTATGATTTCAGTCCAGAAGACCGAATCGGCATCATCGGCGGTAATGGTGCAGGTAAATCCACTCTCATGGATATCATCACCGGACGCACGCAGCCAGACTCTGGGACTGTAGATATCGGCACAACGATTCATATCGGCTATTTCGATCAACATTCCGAAGAACTTCTCACCGCCTTGAATGAAGAACAGCGTGTCATTGACTACATCAAAGAAGAAGGCGAATTTGTCAAAATTGCCGATGGCACACAAATTAGTGCTTCTCAAATGTTAGAGCGTTTCTTATTTCCTGGCAACCAGCAATATTCACCGATTCACAAACTATCCGGCGGTGAAAAGCGGCGATTATTCCTATTGCGGATTCTCATGGGTGCGCCAAACCTCCTGATTTTAGATGAACCGACAAACGACCTCGACGTGCAGACATTAGCGGTATTAGAAGAATATCTCGAAGATTTCAATGGTTGCGTCATCGCCGTATCTCACGATCGCTACTTCCTCGACCGCACAATAGACAAAGTTTTTTCCTTAGAAGAAGGCGGAAATATTCGCGAATATCCGGGAAATTACTCGATTTATCTCGATTACAAGAAAGCCGAAGCAGCACAAGAACAAGCGGCGACAAAAGAGACACCCAAGATTGTCGAAGCACCACCCAAAGTAGTAGAAAATACCAAAAAACGCGGGATATCCACTTGGGAGAAGCGGGAATACGAGAAATTAGAAGCGAAAATCGCCCAATTAGAAGTTGAAAAAGCCGCAGCCGAGAAAGCCGTGATGAAAGTTGAACCTGGTAGCCACAGCCAAGTCCAAAAACTTTACGAACAGGTAGAATCTTTAAAGCAGGCGATCGATAAAGCGACTGAACGGTGGATGGAATTAGCAGAGATGGATTCTTGAATAACGAGCGACAAACACTATTGAGAGCTAACATGACCCAATTTATCTTAGAAATCAGTCAAACTGCGGTAATTGAAAAACTTAAGCATCTTGCTCAAAAACATCAACTAACTTTAGAAGAACAAATCATTCTAATTTTAGAGAATGCAGTAGAGCCTTTACTCCCAGCACGAGACATCGAATCTACAGGTGAGAGCGAAAATGGTTTCTGGGAGTTGACAAGGAAATTTAGAGAGCAGATGGAACGAGAGCAAATCGTATTTAACGATGCAGACTTTGCAGATCTCAGAGATAGATCAGTCGGGAGAGAGGTTGAATTTTGAGCGTTAAGTACTTACTAGACACTAATGTTATCTCCGAAGTCGCTATTCGCCCAAGCCCAAACGTCCGCGTCGCCCTTAAAACTTACCG
>Ga0123337_10003538_pt1 | contig 16577 bp, 11 predicted proteins | sample frozenSSSSmetaG_FD_89792 | JGI IMG/M metagenome (GOLD analysis project Ga0123337, IMG submission 89792) | Glacier valley bacterial and archeal communities from Borup Fiord, Nunavut, Canada, to study Microbial Dark Matter (Phase II) -... | ecosystem: Environmental > Aquatic > Freshwater > Ice >... | reverse complement strand
GCGGGCTTGCCGCCTGCGGGAAGCTTGGCGTTCTCGCGGTCCATCTCGTCGCGGTCGGTCTGCTCGCCGATCAGCAGATGCGTGTCGCCCGAGTGGGTGATCTCCACTTTCTGCAGCATCTGACGAACGATGACTTCGATGTGCTTGTCGTTGATCTTCACGCCCTGCAGACGATAGACCTCCTGCACTTCCGCGCACAGATATTCGGCCAGCGGTTCGATGCCGAGCACGTCGAGCATGTCGTGCGGATCGGGGTTGCCGTCGAGGATGTAATCGCCCTTCTGCACATGATCGCCCTCCTGGACGGTGATGTGCTTGCCCTTGGCGATGAAATACTCGACCGGATCGCCGCCGTCCTCGGGCCGCACGATGATGCGCCGCTTGGCCTTGAAGTCCTTGCCGAACTCGATGCGCCCTGCGATCTTGCTGATCACCCCGCTGTCCTTGGGCTTGCGCGCCTCGAACAGCTCGGCCACACGCGGCAGACCGCCGGTGATGTCGCGCGTCTTGGCGGACTCCCGCGGCACACGCGCAAGAATATCGCCCGCCGAGACCTTGTCGCCCTCGCCCACCGAAATAATTGCGAGCGGCGGCAGGAAGTAGCGCGCTGCTTCACCCGAAGCCTCATCGAGCAACGTCACGCGCGGGCGAAGATCGGTCTTGTCCTTGCTGGACGTCGCGCGATACTCGCTCACCACCTTGTTGGCGATACCTGTGGCCTCATCGACCTCCTCGGTCAGCGTAAGGCCCTCGATCAGATCCTGATACTTCACCACACCCGATTTCTCGGTGATGATCGGCGTGGTGTAGGGATCCCATTCTGCCAGGTGGTCGCCCTTGTTGATGATGCTGCCATCCTCATGCAGCATCCGCGCGCCGAACGGGATGCGGTGCGTCGAACGCTCGCGCCCGTCGGTATCGATCAGCGCAAGCTCGCCGTTGCGCCCTACCGCGATCACGCGGCCCCTGCCGTCGGTCAGCAGCGGCAGATTCTTGAGCACGATCTTGCCGTCGACCGGAGCCTCCAGCGTCGATTGCTCGCTCACCTGCGCCGCGCCGCCGATGTGGAAGGTGCGCATCGTCAGCTGCGTGCCCGGCTCGCCGATCGACTGCGCCGCGATGACACCCACCGCTTCGCCCTGGTTGACCGGCGTTCCGCGCGCGAGATCGCGACCGTAGCAGGCCGCGCACACGCCCGTCTTGGTCGTGCACACCAGCGGCGAGCGGATTTTCACCGCGACGACCGCCGCCTTCTCGATCGCTGCCGTGCCATATTCGTCGAGCAGCGTGCCCGCGACTGCCAGCATCTCGCCCGTCTTGGGATCGATCACATCCTCCGCCGTCGTACGGCCGAGGATACGCTCGCCGAGGCTAACGATGGTCGAACCGCCCTCGACGATCGCCTTCATTTGCAACCCGTGATCGGTGCCGCAGTCTTCGGCCGCAATTACGCAGTCCTGGCTCACATCAACCAGACGGCGCGTGAGATAGCCTGAGTTCGCCGTCTTGAGCGCGGTATCCGCCAGTCCCTTGCGCGCGCCGTGGGTGGAGTTGAAATACTCGAGCACGGTCAGCCCCTCCTTGAAATTGGAGATGATCGGCGTCTCGATGATTTCACCCGACGGCTTCGCCATTAGCCCGCGCATGCCGGCCAACTGCTTCATCTGCGTCTGCGAGCCGCGCGCACCCGAGTGCGCCATCATGTAGATCGAGTTGATCTGCGGCATCTTGCCGTCCGGACCCGGCTTGGGCGAGGAAATCGCTTTCATCATCGCGTCCGCAACCTTGTCGCCGCAGCGCGCCCACGCATCGATGACCTTGTTATACTTTTCGCCCTGCGTGATCAGCCCGTCCTGATACTGCTGCTCATAGTCTTTTACGAGACTACGCGTGTCATCGACCAGCCCGATCTTTTCGTCGGGAATGCGCATATCGTCCTTGCCGAAGCTGATGCCGGCCTTGAACGCATGGCGGAAGCCCAGTCCCATGATCGCGTCCGCGAACAGCACTGTCTCCTTCTGGCCGGTGTGACGGTAGACGACGTCGATTACGTCGCCGATGTCCTTCTTGGTTAGCAGGCGGTTGACGATGTCGAACGGCACCTTCGAATTCTTGGGCAACGCCTCGCCGAGCAACATCCGGCCCGGAGTGGTCTGGAAGCGCTTGAGGAAGGTCTTGCCCTTCTCATCGGTCTGGGGCAGCCGCGCGGTGATCTTCGAGTGCAACGTCACCGACTTGTTGTCTAGCGCCTGATGCAGTTCGGGCATCTCGCCGAACGCCATGCCCTCGCCCGGCTCGCCCGCGCGCTCCATCGTCAGATAATAAATGCCAAGCACCATGTCCTGCGACGGGACGATGATCGGCTTGCCGTTCGCGGGGCTGAGGATGTTGTTGGTGGACATCATCAACACGCGCGCTTCGAGCTGCGCCTCCAGCGAGAGCGGCACGTGCACCGCCATCTGGTCGCCATCGAAGTCCGCGTTGAACGCCGAGCAGACGAGCGGATGCAACTGGATCGCCTTGCCCTCGATCAGCACAGGCTCGAACGCCTGGATGCCGAGACGGTGCAGCGTCGGCGCGCGGTTGAGCAGCACGGGATGCTCGCGGATCACTTCATCCAGAATATCCCAGACTTCCTTGCGCTCCTTCTCCACCCACTTCTTCGCCTGCTTCAAGGTCATCGACAGACCCTTGGCATCGAGGCGCGAGTAGATAAACGGCTTGAACAGTTCGAGCGCCATCTTCTTGGGCAGCCCGCACTGGTGCAGCTTGAGTTCCGGCCCGGTCACGATGACCGAACGGCCTGAATAGTCCACCCGCTTGCCAAGCAAATTCTGCCGGAACCGCCCCTGCTTGCCCTTCAGCATGTCGCTAAGCGACTTCAACGGCCGCTTGTTCGCGCCCGTGATCGTCCGCCCGCGGCGTCCGTTGTCGAACAGCGCGTCGACTGCCTCCTGCAACATGCGCTTCTCGTTGCGCACGATGATATCCGGCGCGCGCAGTTCGATCAGCCGCTTCAACCGGTTGTTACGGTTGATAACGCGCCGATACAGGTCGTTCAGATCCGACGTCGCGAAGCGGCCGCCGTCCAGCGGCACCAGCGGGCGCAGTTCGGGCGGGATCACTGGCACGACGGTCAACACCATCCACTCGGGCTTGTTGCCGCTCTCCATGAAGGATTCGATCACCTTCATGCGCTTGATGATCTTCTTGGGCTTGAGCTCGGACTTGGTCTCCGCCAGCTCCTTCTTCAGCGTCTCATACTCGCCCGCGAGGTCCATCTCTTCGAGCAACTTGCGGATCGCCTCCGCACCGATCCCCGCAACGAACGCATCTTCGCCATGCTCTTCCTGCGCGCTGTAAAGCTCGTCCTCGCTCAACAACTGGAAACGCTTGAAAGGTGACATGCCTGCATCGAGCACAATGTAATATTCGAAGTACAAAACGCGCTCGAGGTCTTTCAGAGGCATGTCGAGCAACATGCCAATTCGGCTCGGCAGCGATTTTAAGAACCATATGTGCGCGACCGGCGCAGCGAGTTCGATATGGCCCATCCGCTCACGGCGGACCTTGGAAATTGTCACCTCCACGCCGCACTTCTCGCAGACGATGCCCTTATACTTCATGCGCTTGTACTTGCCGCACAGGCATTCGTAATCCTTGATCGGACCAAAGATGCGCGCGCAAAACAGGCCATCACGCTCGGGCTTGAACGTGCGATAATTGATCGTCTCGGGCTTCTTGATCTCGCCGAACGACCATGATCTGATCTTTTCCGGCGAGGCGAGGCTGATCTTGATCCGGTCGAACGTCTCCGGCTTTTGCGCCGGGTGGAAGAAGTTCATCAGTTCGGTATTCATAAGCCCGATCCTTCCATGTCACGCACCGTAGTGCGGCAACAGGAGGGCCAAACATCCGACCCTCCCGCATCGACCGTCGGCGAAAACTGCCAACAGTATTATCCAATTAAATCGCAGGTATTCCCATATCGTTATCGCCCGACTGCAACTCCACGTTCAGCCCCAGCGAGCGCATTTCCTTCACCAGCACGTTAAAGCTTTCGGGAATACCCGCCTCGAACGTGTCGTCGCCCTTGACGATCGCCTCGTAGACCTTGGTGCGCCCGACGACATCGTCGGACTTCACCGTCAGCATCTCCTGCAACGTGTAGGCCGCGCCGTATGCCTGCAACGCCCAGACCTCCATCTCGCCGAATCGCTGGCCGCCGAACTGCGCCTTGCCGCCCAGCGGCTGCTGCGTCACCAAGGAATAGCTCCCAATCGAGCGCGCGTGGATCTTGTCGTCCACCAGGTGGTGCAGCTTGAGCATATAAATATAGCCCACCGTCACCTTACGATCGAAGGTCTCGCCCGTGCGACCGTCATAAAGCTCCACCTGCCCCGAGCCGTCGAGCCCCGCCAGTTCGAGCATCGCCGTCACGTCCGCCTCGCGCGCGCCGTCGAACACCGGCGTCGCCATCGGCACGCCGCCCGCGAGATTGGATGCCAACTGCATCAGACGGTCATCGTCCAACGCCGCGATCTCGTCCTTATGCTGCCAGCCATAGATGCTGTTCAGCTTCGCACGCACGCCACTCGCATCGGGCGCAGCCGCAAGCTCCTTGCCCTTGGCATATATGTCTTCGAGCATCGCGCCTATCTGCCGCCCGAGTCCACGCGCCGCCCAGCCAAGATGCGTCTCGAAGATCTGCCCCACGTTCATGCGCGAAGGCACGCCCAAGGGGTTCAGCACCAGATCGACGGGCGTTCCGTCTTCGAGGAACGGCATGTCTTCGGCGGGCACGATGCGGCTGATCACGCCCTTGTTGCCGTGCCGCCCGGCCATCTTGTCGCCCGGCTGCAGCTTGCGCTTCACCGCGACGAACACCTTGACCATCTTGAGCACGCCCGGTGCCAGTTCGTCGCCGCGCTGGAGCTTCTCCACCTTATCTTCGAAGCGCGCGTTCAGATTGGCTTCCGCGCCGTCGAACTGGCCGCGCAGCGCCTCGATGTCCGCCTGCCGCGCATCGTCCGACGATCCGAACTTCCACCATTCGCGCTGCGGATGCTGGCCGAGCAGCTCGTCGTCAATCGCCGATCCTTTGCGCACGCCCTTCGGACCCGCCGAAGCAGTCTGGCCGATCAGCAGATCGTTCAGCCGCGAATAAGTCGCACGGTTGAGGATCGCGCGCTCGTCCTCGCGGTCCTTGGTCAGCCGCTCGATCTCGTCACGCTCGATCATCAGCGCGCGTTCGTCCTTGTCGATGCCGTGCCGGTTGAACACGCGTACCTCGACCACAGTCCCGGCCACACCCGGCGGCAGCTTGAGCGACGTATCGCGCACGTCGGACGCCTTCTCGCCGAAGATCGCGCGCAGCAGCTTCTCCTCGGGCGTCATCGGCGATTCGCCCTTGGGCGTGATCTTGCCGACAAGAATATCGCCCGGCTCCACCTCGGCACCGATATACACGATCCCCGCCTCGTCGAGGTTGCGCAGCGCTTCCTCACCGGCATTCGGAATATCGCGCGTGATATCCTCCGAACCCAGCTTGGTGTCGCGGGCCATCACCTCGAACTCCTCGATATGGATCGAGGTGAACACATCGTCCTTGACGATGCGCTCCGAAATCAGGATCGAGTCCTCGTAATTATACCCGTTCCACGGCATGAACGCGACAAGTGCATTCCTGCCCAGCGCAAGCTCGCCAAACTGCGTCGAGGGACCATCGGCAATGATATCGCCTTTGCCCACCACATCGCCCACCGTCACCAGCGGACGCTGGTTGATACAGGTGTTCTGGTTGGAACGCTGGAACTTCTGCAACCGGTAAATATCCACGCCGGACTTGGACGCGTCGATTTCCTCGGTGGCGCGGATGACGATACGACCCGCGTCCACCTGATCGACGATGCCGCCACGTCGCGCACCGATCGCCGCGCCCGAATCGCGTGCCACGGTCGCCTCCATGCCCGTGCCCACGAACGGCGCTTCGGCCTGGACCAGCGGCACCGCCTGGCGCTGCATGTTCGATCCCATCAGCGCGCGGTTCGCGTCGTCGTTCTCAAGGAACGGGATCAGCGACGCTGCGACCGACACCAGCTGCTTGGGCGAAACGTCCATCAGCGTGATCTGGTCGCGTGGTGCCATCAGGAAATCGCCCGCCTCGCGCGCGCTCACCAGCTCGTCGGTGAAGCCACCGTCGGCTGTCATCGCCGCGTTCGCCTGAGCGATCGTGTGCTTGGTCTCCTCCATCGCGGAGAGATACACCACCTCGTCGGTCAGCTTATGATCGATCACCTTGCGGTACGGCGTCTCGATGAAGCCATACTTGTTCACGCGGCTGAACGTCGCCAGCGAATTTATCAGCCCGATGTTCGGACCCTCGGGCGTCTCGATCGGGCAGATGCGGCCATAATGCGTCGGGTGCACGTCGCGCACCTCGAAACCGGCGCGCTCGCGCGTCAGGCCGCCTGGGCCCAACGCCGAAATGCGGCGCTTGTGCGTCACTTCGCTCAATGGATTGGTCTGATCCATGAACTGCGAAAGCTGCGAAGATCCGAAGAACTCGCGCACCGCCGCCACCGCAGGCTTGGCATTGATCAGGTCGTTCGGCATCACAGTCGAAATATCGACGCTGCTCATCCGCTCCTTGACCGCGCGCTCCATGCGCAGCAGCCCAACGCGATACTGGTTCTCGAGCAGCTCGCCCACCGAACGCACGCGCCGGTTGCCGAGATTGTCGATATCGTCGATCTCGCCCTTGCCGTCTTTCAGGTCGACCAGCGTCTTCACCACCGCCAATATGTCGTCGATCCGCAGCGTGCCGACGGTATCCTCGACGTCCAGACCCAGCCGCATATTCATTTTCACGCGGCCCACGTCGCTCAGATCGTAGCGATCCGGATCGAAGAACAGCCCTGCGAACATCCCCTCGGCGGTCTCGCGCGTTGGCGGCTCGCCCGGGCGCATCACGCGGTAGATTTCGGCCAGCGCATGATCGCGCTCCTCCACCTTGTCCGCCATCAGCGTGTTGCGGATCCACGGGCCCACATTGACGTGATCGATGTCGAGCAGATCGATCGACGTGATCCCCGCCGCATCGAGCTTCTCCACATTCGCCGCCGCCAGCTCATCGCCGGACTCGACATAGATTTCGCCCGTCGTCTCGTTGATAAGATCGTCCGCCGCATAGCGCCCGAAAATCTCCTCGCTCGGGATCAGCAACTCGGTCAGCCCGTCGGTCGCCGCCTTGCGCGCCGCACGCGGCGTGATCTTCGTGCCCAGCGGGAACACCACCTCGCCCGTCGCGCCGTCGATCACGTCGAACGAAGGCTTGGTGCCGCGCCACTGCTCCGCCACGAACGGCACCTTCCAGCCGCCCTGGCCACGCACCCATGTGACGCGACCGTAGAAATGGTTGAGGATTTCCTCGCTGTTAAGTCCCAGCGCATAAAGCAACGTCGTCACCGGCAGCTTGCGCTTGCGGTCGATGCGGACGTTGACGATGTCCTTGGCGTCGAACTCCATGTCGAGCCACGAACCGCGATACGGGATCACGCGCGAAGCGAACAGGAACTTGCCGCTCGCGTGCGTCTTGCCGCGATCGTGATCGAAGAACACGCCCGGCGAGCGGTGCATCTGCGACACAATCACGCGCTCGGTGCCATTGATCACGAACGTCCCGTTCGACGTCATGAGCGGCATATCGCCCATATAAACGTCCTGCTCCTTGATATCGAGCACACTGCGCGCTTCGGTATCCGCGTCCACTTCGAACACGATCAGCCGCAGCGTCACGCGCATCGGTGCCGAATAGGTGATCCCGCGCTGGCGGCATTCCTCGATATCGAACTTGGGGTTTTCCAGTTCGTAATGGACGAAATCCAGCTCGGCGGTCCCCGCGAAATCGCGGATCGGGAACACCGAGCGCAACGTCTTCTCCAGCCCGCTCACATAGCCGTCGGCAGGGCGCGAGCGCAGGAAATGCTCGTAGCTCTCGCGCTGCACCTCGATCAGGTTCGGCATCTGGATGACCTCGCCGATGCGGCCGAAGGTCTTGCGGATCCGGCGCGTGGCCGAGGGGGAGATCGCTTGGGTTGCCATTATGGAACAGTCGCCCTTCAAATAGTCCGGATCGGCGTCACACCTGATCTGGGGCCTTGGAACTTCGCTCGCATCGCGGCATTCTGCACATGCCCGAGGAGAGACGGGCGGAGTGAGAACCCCGAGAGACGCCAAAGGGTGCGTCGCCCCCAGGCCCTGGGAAGCGACGCACCCTTCGGTTTATCGGTCTACTTCAGCTCGACGGTCGCGCCTGCGCCTTCGAGCTGCGCCTTGATCTTCTCGGCATCGGCCTTGCTGATACCTTCCTTGACCGCCTTGGGCGCGCTCTCCACCAGTGTCTTGGCCTCGGTGAGGCCAAGCCCGGTGATCACGCGAATTTCCTTGATCACGTTGATCTTCTTGCCGCCATCGCCGGTCAGGATCACGTCGAACTCGGTCTTCTCTTCCACCGCAGCCGCCGGTGCCGCGCCCGCCGCCGGGCCCGCAACCGCCACCGCAGCAGCGGCCGAGACGCCCCATTTCTCTTCGAGCAATTTCGCCAGATCGGCGGCCTCCAGCACCGTCAGCGCCGAAAGGTCTTCAACAATCTTGTTCAGGTCTGCCATATATATCTCCATATGGGCCGCGTGCGGCCGTATCCAAGGGGTTCAGGCGGCGTCCCGCTCGGGATCGCCATAGGCTGCGAACACGCGTGCGAGCTTCGCCGCTGGTGCATTGACCAACTGCGCGAGCTTGGTCGCCGGTGCCAAAATGGTGCCGATCAACCGCGCGCGCAGTTCATCGAGCGAAGGCAATTCGGCCAACGCCTTGACGCCGTTGATGTCGAGCACCTGGGCGCCCATTGCGCCGCCGATGATCTCGAACTTCTCGTTCGTCTTGGCGAACTCCACCGCGATCTTCGCCGCCGCGACCGGATCGGTCGAAGTGGCAAGCGCAGTCGGCCCGACCAGCATGTCCGCGATCGCAGCGAAGGGCGTGCCCTCCAGCGCAATGCGTGCCAGCGTGTTCTTGTGAACTTTATATGCCGCGCCCGCGCCGCGCATCCTGTTGCGAAGGTCGGTGACCTGCGCCACGGTCAACCCATGGTTGCGCGTGACGACCACCACCGACACCTCGGTAAAGAGGCGGTTCAAGCCGGCCACCAGGTCTTTCTTCTCGTCCCGGTCCATGCTCTCTCCTTTTCAGGGCGGGGCCGAAGCCTCGCCCGGTTGAGCCAGGCAGCCCGCGAATGCGAACCGCCCAACCCGCCCGTGGGGTCACGCGCCATGGGGAGCCTTAAGCTCTCCGCAGCAGGCCCGTGCCGGATCGCACCCGGCGCAAACCAAACCTGTCCCCGCCTACCGCTGGCGGATTTAAGCCCTCACAGGCACCCGCGGTCTCGGACGGTCATCGAAGGAAAGCGAACCTTCCTTCAAAACTTCAACCCGTCATCCCGGGCTTGACCCGGGACCCACCTGCCTCCGTTCCGCAAAGCCCGCCAGGCCGCACGGAGGAAGGTAGGTCCCGGCTCGGAGGCCGGGATGACGGTGCTTTGGCGCGGCTAGGCAGTCACCCCCGCCGCCGCCAGATCCACCTTCACGCCCGGCCCCATCGTGGAGCTCAGCGCGATCTTGTTCACATATTTGCCCTTGGCACCCGTCGGCTTGGCCTTGACGATCGCGTCCACGAACGCGTCGAAATTGGCCCTGAGCGCGCTCGGCTCGAAGCTCGCCTTGCCGATGCCGCCGTGGATGATCCCCGCCTTCTCCACCCGGAACTCCACCTGGCCGCCCTTCGCCGCCTGCACCGCCGCGCCGACATTCATCGTCACCGTGCCGAGCTTGGGGTTGGGCATGAGACCCTTCGGACCCAAAATCTTGCCCAGCCGCCCGACCAGGCCCATCATGTCCGGTGTCGCGATGCAGCGATCGAAATCGATCTTGCCACCCTGCACCAGCTCCATCAGGTCCTCCGCGCCCACCACGTCGGCGCCGGCAGCGGTCGCTTCCTCGGCCTTGGCCCCGCGCGCGAACACGCCGACGCGCACGGTCTTGCCCGTGCCGCTCGGCAGCGTCACCACGCCGCGCACCATCTGGTCCGCGTGCCGGGGATCGACGCCCAGGTTGATCGCCACTTCGACCGTCTCGTCGAACTTGGTCGAAGCGAGCGATTTCACCAGCCCGATTGCTTCGTCGATCGCATACAGCTTCGTCGCATCGACCGCAGCCGCTTCGACCTTCTGCTTCTTCGTCAGCTTGGCCATTTAACCCTCCACCACTTCGAGACCCATCGAGCGCGCCGAGCCCTCGATCGTCTTCATCGCCGACTCGATGCTCGCCGCGTTCAGGTCCTTCATCTTCGTCTCGGCGATGCCGCGCAGCGCGCTCTGCGTGATCTTGCCCACTGCGGGGTCCTTGTTCGGGTTCTTCGATCCCGCCTTGATGCCCGCCGCCTTCTTGATCAGGAACGATGCCGGCGGCGTCTTCATGATGAAGGTGAAGCTCTTGTCCGCGAACACGGTGATCACGACCGGCAGCGGCGTCCCCGCCTCCATATCGCCCGATTTCGCGTTGAACTGCTTGCAGAACTCCATGATGTTCACGCCGCGCTGCCCCAGCGCCGGCCCGATCGGCGGCGACGGCTTGGCTTGCGCAGCGGGCACCTGCAACTTGATATAACCCGTAATCTTCTTTGCCATTCTACTTGCTCCTCGCGGTACTGACGGCCGGACGGCCTCCCGCGCTTTCTTCTAAGAAAAACATCACCTCTGCGGCCGTTGCTGCCTTCTGCCGTAGAGACCATAGCGGCTCATGCTCATGCGCCTGCTGACGATCTTGTATCGGCAACATGGCCTCCTCCAATGCATCAGCTACGTTCCGCGGATGAGCGCAGTGCCGAATAGCGCCGTCGAGTGCCGCATCGCCGAAATCCAACTTCGTACCATCGCGAATAGCGTCCAAGACACAGCGCGCATAGGCATGTTCGGCTTCATCAATCCTGCCCAAAGCTGCCAGGTCGATTTTCGGAACGGGTCGATTGCCTCTCGCGGTGGGTTCCTGAATTTCAACGCGCACGCCAGACGACGATTGCTGCGCGATCGCCGCTGCGGGAAACAAAAAGGCTCCGACGACAGGTAGGAATGCCGCCCCCCTCACTTCACCTTCTCCACCCCGTCGAAGTCCAGATCCACCGGCGTCGCGCGCCCGAAGATCGTGACCGCCACCTTCACGCGCCCCTTCTCGAAATCCAGTTCCTCGACCAGCCCGTTGAACGAAGCGAACGGCCCCTCGAGCACCTTGACCTGATCGCCGATCTCGAACGCCACCTTGCGCCGCACCTTCGCCGCCGGAGCCGCAGCCTCCTCCTCCTGCGTATGCAGGATGCGCGCGGCTTCCGCCTCCGTGATCGGCTGCGGCTTCGATTGGTTGCCCAGGAAGCCCGTCACCTTGGGCGTGTTCTTGACCAGGTGAAACACCTGATCGTTCATGTTCAATTTGGCGAGCACATAGCCCGGGAAGTCCTTGCGATCGACCTGCACCTTCTTGCCGCGCCGAACCTCGGTCTCCTTCTTCGTCGGGACCACAATGTCCTCGACGAAACTGTCCAGCCCCAGCCGCGCGGCTTCGGAGACGATCGCCTCTTTCACCTTGGTCTCGAAGCCCGAATAGGCGTGGATGATATACCAGCGTGACAAACCGATTGACCCCTAAAACGCTTTCAGCAGCATGCGCACCGCATTGCCCAACAACTGATCCACACCCAGGAAGAACACGGAGAGGATCGTGGTCATCAGCACCACCATCATCGTCGTACCCAAAGTTTCCTTGCGCGACGGCCACGTGACCTTCGACGTTTCGGTGCGAACCTGCGCGATGAACTCGCCCGGCGAAACCCTTGCCATGATAACCCTTCAACGCCGATTGGCCCGCCGTCCGGGGGCATAACCCCCCGGCCTAACGGGCCGCTAAACTCTTCCGCGCTTCAAGCCGTGGCAGGAGTGGGGGGACTCGAACCCACGGCCCTCGGTTTTGGAGACCGATGCTCTACCAACTGAGCTACACTCCTAGGCGCGGAGCGAGAGCGTATATGGGAAGGCGTACGGGCGCGCAAGCCCGGCGGCAGGGCAATCCGGGGACAGGTCACCTATTGCGCGGCACGGCAGGTTGGTCAGCACCGGTTTCCCGGCGCAATAGGTGACCTGTCCCCGGATTGCCCCTAGGCTACCCCGTCACGGGGAAAGCCACCATGAGCCGCGTTATCCTGATCGCCGCCGCCATCGCCGCGGCCACCCCCGCCGCCGCACGCGCCCCAAGAGTGGGCGAACCCGCACCGCCTGCCACCATCGTCACCTACGATGGCCAGAAGCTCAGCCTCGCCGATCTGCGCGGTCAGGTTGTGGTCCTCAACTTCTGGGCCACATGGTGCGTGCCCTGCCGTGCCGAACTCCCCCTGCTCGATGCCGCCGCCGCCCAGGCCCGCGCGCGGGGGCTGCGCGTCTTCGCGGTGGCCACCGAGAACTCGGTCCCGCCCGCCTATCTGAACAAGCTCGCCGCCGTGCTGTCGTTCCCGCTCGTCCGCCGGATGCGCGGATCCTACGACATGATCGATAACGCCGTGCCCACCAATTACGTCATCGATCGCGCGGGCGTTGTGCGCTACGCAAGCGCGGGCGCATTCACGGTCGAAAGCATCAACGCGACGCTCCTCCCGCTGCTGCGCGAACCGCCCCCCGCCGATGCGCCTGCGCCGGGCCTTGCCCAGGCAAGCGCGGTAGACCCGTCGTCGCCACGGTGAGCAATCCGGGGACAGGTCGCCTATTTCGTCGGCAAACGGGTGCGCGCGAGACGCTGGTTTTCGCGAAATAGGTGACCTGTCCCCGTATTGCCTACTCCTTCTCGGGAAGCGGCACCGCAAAGCCGTTCAGCGTCACGCTCACCAGACAATACAGCCCCACCAGATAGATCAGCTAGTTCGTCCCATGCTGACCGAACGCCTCGATCGCCATGTCATAGCATGGCCGGGGCAGGGGGCCGCCGTTCACCAGCGCGAACGTCACATCGTAGGCGATCCCCTCTTCCTTCGATAGATCGCCCGGCCTGCTCCCGGACACCATCGTGGACAGCCGCTCGCTCATCTGCCCCTCGCGCGCCGCCACCGCGACATGCGCGTAGATTTCATACGCCGCGTCGAAATGCGCGCCCACCACCAGGATCGCCACCTGCCGCGCGGCATCGGGAATCGAGGCCTCCATCGTCATCGCCTTGGTCAAGGCCCAGATCGCGCCGCCGATTTTCGGCTCATGCAGCCACGGGTTCCACGGCCCCATCAGCGCGCCGTCTTCCGCGCGCACCGTGACGAAATTGTTGAAGTTGGACGTGATGCCCGCCTTCATATCCTTATAAAGCGGCTTCTGTTCGGCACTGAGGTCGGCGGGCGAAAGCAGAGGTAGGCGCATGAGCAAGTCTCCGGCCAAGTTCAAGGGTCTGCGTGGGAACGATCCGCGCCGGGCTTGTCTCCCTCGCGCCCGCGTCGCAAGCGCGCCATGCGCGCAGCCCCCGCACTGCCCGCGTGCCCCGCAAACCGGCGGCAGGCGGAACGACCGTGCAGCGCGGTCGGCCTACCCACGACGCTACAGAAATACTTTTTAAATAAGGCACAAACCTGCGCCAGCTTCGTTAAACTGACGATCACTGGCAAGTCCTGCACGGCCGCGAGCCTGGGTTTGTCCGATTCCTTCGCGGATTCGGGAATGACATGCGCCAGTCGTCACCAGTAACACTGGCCATGGTCATGGCGCTTCGCTTGTGCGCTGCATTGCTGGCATTGGCCCTTATAGGCGTGCACCCCGCGCAAGCAGTGCCCGCCTTTTCGGTCCAGACCGGGCAACCGTGCCAATCCTGCCATGTCGGCGGCTTCGGCCCCCAGCTCACCCCCTTCGGCCGCGAGTTCAAGCTAAAGGGCTACACGCAGCGCGCGGGCAAATGGAACGTGCCGCTCTCGATGATGGGAATCGCCTCCTACGTTCACACCCGGAAGGCGCAGGCGAGCGAACCCACACCGGATTACAGCCGCAACGACAATTTCTCGCTCGATCAGATCAGCCTGTTTCTGGCGGGCGGCGTCGGCTCGCACTTCGGCGGCTTCGTCCAGGGCACCTATGATGGCGTCGCGCGCCAGTTCGCATGGGACAATCTCGATCTCCGCGCGGTCACCACCACGCAGATCAAGGGTGCCGACGTCGTGCTCGGCCTCACGCTCAACAATTCGCCGACCGTCCAGGATGTGTGGAACACGCTGCCCGCGTGGGGCTATCCCTACACAAGCTCGTCGCTGGCGCCTCACCCCGCGGCCGCGCCGCTGCTCGCGGGCGGCTTCGCGCAGAAGGTGCTCGGGCTGAGCGGCTACGCGTGGATCGACAGCAAATTCTATGTGGAAGCCGGGGCCTACACGGGCCCCAAGGCGGGCACGCTCGCCGCGCTCGGCTCCGATCCGTTTGCGCCGGGCGAACTTAGCGGCCTCGCCCCCTATGGCCGCATCGCGTTCAGCCATGCGCTGGCGGGCGGCACCGCCGAAGTGGGCGCGTTCGCGATGCGGGCCCACCTCTTTCCCGCGCGCGATCACAGCACGGGGCAGACCGATCGCTACACCGATCTCGGCCTCGATGCGTCGTTCATCCAGGCGCGCGCGAACACCGACGTCTTCACGCTCAACGCGCGTTACACGCACGAAGCCCAGTCGCTCGACGCGACGTTCCTGCTCGGTGGCGCGGACCATGCCAACAACCGCCTCGAAGACTTCCGCATCGACGCGAGCTATTACCGCCGCAACCGCATCGGCGGCACGGTGGGCTTCTTCGACACGTTCGGCACGTCGGACGCGCTGCTCTACAGCGGCAGCCCCGTTTTCAAGCCGGACAGTACCGGCGTCACCTTCCAGCTCGATGGCACGCCATGGGGCGGAGGCGGATCGCCGCTCGGCGCGCGCTTCAACATCCGCACCGGCGTCCAATACACGCTCTACACCCAGTTCGATGGCCGGGGCACAAATTACGACGGCACCGGCCGCAACGCTTCGGACAACAATACTGTGAGGATATTCGGATGGATCGCCTACTGATTTCGCGCTTTACGCTCGCACTCGGCACCGCCGCGCTGCTCGCCGCCAGCCCCGCGCTCGCGGCGGACGCCGCGCACGGCAAGCAGCTCTTCACGCAGAAGTGCAGCATCTGCCATTCGGCCGCCAAGGGCGCGCACGCCGTCGTCGGCCCGCCGCTCTGGGGCGTCGTCGGCCGCAAGGCGGCGAGCGTGCCGGGCTTCAAATACTCCGCCGCGATGCAGGCGATCGGCTACGCCTGGACCGATGAAAAGCTCAAACCCTATCTCGTCTCCCCCCGGACGGTGGTGCCGGGCACCAAGATGGTCTTCGCGGGCTTCAAGGATTCCGCGCAGGCCGACGATGTGGTCGCCTATCTCGATACGCTGAAGTAGGCTTCGGGTTAAGAGGGTGCTTCAGCTCTGAAGCGCCCTCTGCACCGCCTCATTCACTACCCCCGGGTTCGCCTTGCCCCCCATCGCCTTCATCACCTGCCCCACGAAGAAGCCGAACAGCTTGTCCTTGCCGCCCCGGTAGTCCGCCACCTTGTTGGGGTTCGCCGCCAGCACCGCCGCCACCGCCGCGTCGATCGCGCCCGTGTCGCTCACCTGCCGCAGGCCCCGCGCCTCGACGATGGTGAGTGGATCATCCCCGGTCTCGAACATCGCTTCGGACACCTGCTTGGCCATCGAATTCGAAATCACGCCGCTCGTCACCAGACCGATCAGCTCGGCCGCCTGTCGAGGCGAAACCGGGCTTTGCAGCACCGAAAGCCCCAGCCGGTTCAGCGTGCCGAACAGTTCGGAGATCACCCAGTTCGCGGCCGCCTTCGCATGTTCCGCGCCGACGCCGTCAACCATCGCCTCGAACCATGCCGCCGTATCGCGGTCCGCCACCAGCACGCCCGCCTGATACGCGCTCAGCCCCCACGCCGCCTCGTACCGCGCGCGCTTGGCGCCAGGCAGTTCGGGCAGCGATGCCCGGCACGCCTCCACGAACGCGTCGTCGAAGATCAGCGGCGGAAGATCGGGATCGGGGAAATAGCGGTAGTCGTGCGCGTCCTCCTTCGATCGCATCGACCTTGTGACGCCGCGCTCGGGATCGAACAGCCGCGTCTCCTGCTGTATCGTCCCGCCGCCCTCGATCACCTCCACCTGCCGCCGCGCCTCGTACGCAACCGTCGCCTCGATAAAGCGCACGCTGTTCACATTCTTTGTCTCGGTGCGCGTGCCCAGCGCTGCGCCCGGCCGCCGCACCGATACGTTCACGTCGGCGCGCATCGATCCCTCGTCCATATTGCCGTCGCACGTTCCCGCGTAGCGCAGCGTCTCGCGCAGATGGCGCACATAGGCCCCTGCTTCGGCGGGGGAGCGCATATCGGGCTTGCTCACAATCTCCATCAGCGCCACGCCGCTGCGGTTCAGGTCCACCAGCGATGCGTC
>Ga0123337_10003537_pt1 | contig 16586 bp, 15 predicted proteins | sample frozenSSSSmetaG_FD_89792 | JGI IMG/M metagenome (GOLD analysis project Ga0123337, IMG submission 89792) | Glacier valley bacterial and archeal communities from Borup Fiord, Nunavut, Canada, to study Microbial Dark Matter (Phase II) -... | ecosystem: Environmental > Aquatic > Freshwater > Ice >... | reverse complement strand
TGTTCGGCGCGCGCCTGGCGTCGGTTCAGCGAAACGGTCAGGTTTCGTATTTGAACATGGTTTTGGGTTCGCGCACTTTATCCGATCTTTCGCGGCGCATGTATTTGTATCAAGCGATTGCCGAGCGCGATTCGGATTTGCAGGAAACCCTCAAGGACGACCAATACGAATTGGGGCGCACCAAGAATTTGCTGATGTCGCAGTGGAATCAGCGCAACCGCTTGTTGCAGGCGGCCAATCGCGAGCGTTCGCGATTGTATCTCGCCCAAAGCGCGCAAAACCGCGCTTTGAAAGCCATCAAAACTTCCATTTACTCCAGCCTTTCGCAAGCCGAAGCGCGCGCCGAAAGCGCCGATGCGCTCGATAGCCAGATTTACGAATTGGAATCTCAGCGCACGCGCCTGGTTTCCGCCGCGCGTGCCGAACGCGAGCAGGAGTACTCCAGCTACACGCCGCGCCGTCGTCGTTATCGCAGCCGCACTTATACGCCGCGTCGCCGTTACTATCAAAAGCGCGTACGCATCCGCCGCGCGCGCACCGAATATGTTCGCGCGCGCACTGGCGAGTTAAAACCAATGCGCGTCAAGGAAACCGCCTACGAAGACGTTTTGGTTCCCGAACAAAGCAACGGCGAATTGGGCGAAACCTTTGAAAGCGACAGCGGCAGTTCTGATGGCGGCAATTTCGGCGGCGGCGAACAAGTCATCGAGCCGTGGAAGCCGCCCGCTTCCAGTAATTAATTTCTAAAAATATCCGGCAGGTTTGAAACCGCTCGTCGTTGCGGCGGCAACCTTGGTTTTCCTCAAGCGTCTCGGCTGGTGTTACAAATTTTCGTTCCGCTGCGCGCTCACTTTCAGTCCGCCCACGCTCAAGGAGTCTTTCGATGGATCGTAAAGAACACCGCTTTCCTAAAAGTATTTATGGCATTTTCGCCATCGCGGCTTTGCTGCTGACTTTCAACGCCGGCTGGGCTTTTCGCGCCCAACAGGAAAAAGACGGCTGGATTCCAGCTGATATGCGCGCCTCGCCGGTTCTTTCCCTGGTGCGAACCGCCAACGGCCACGCCTTCGCCGACGCTGCGCAAGCGACGACGGCTAAGAATGTGGCGGCCAAAGAAACGCCCGCCAAACCGCGCGATTACAAGCCGAGCCTCAAGCCGTACGAAACCCTCGACGAAGTGCGCCGCGCCATCAACGAAAATTTCGTGCGCGAAAAAGTGGACGAAACCGAACTCACTTACGGCGCGATTCGCGGCATGCTCAAGTCTCTGGGCGACCGCTTTACGCGCTTTCTCACGCCCGAAGATTATCAGGAATTCCAGGTCAAGAACGAAGGCGAATTCGTCGGCATCGGCGCGCGCATCGACTTGAAGGAAGAGTACTCCGGCGGCCCGCAATCCAAGCCGATCAACGCTTCACGCCCGTATATTGTGGAGCCGATGCAAGGCGGCCCGGCCCAGAAAGCGGGCTTGAAAAAAGATGACGTGATCCTTACAATCGACGGCAAGAGTACTGCCGATATGAGCGAAAACGCCGTCGTTTCCTACATTCGCGGCGCGCGCGGAACGCCCGTCAAAGTCAAAATCGAGCGCACCATTGCGCCCATCAATAAAGGCGCGGACAAGACTTACAAAGTTCTCGACCTGACCTTAACCCGCGACGTCATCGAAGTTCATCCCGTGACTTTGACCTGGCTTGATGGCCGCATCGCGTGGTTGCGTTTGGATGAATTCAACAAGAAAAGCGACTCGGAAATGACGGCTGCGATTCAGGAAATTCGCGACGGCGAAAAAGGCGAAGGCGCGGCCAAAGGCATCGTGCTCGATATGCGCGATAATCCCGGCGGCTTGCTGGACGTGGCGGTCGATATCGCCAGCCGTTTCGTTCCTTCCGGCCCGGTCGTTTTCACTAAAGAACGCGACGGCGAAGAGCGCGCCATGAACGCCGAAACCAAGCGCTATTCCAACCTGAAAATGCCGGTTGTGGTGCTGATTAACAAGTACTCCGCCTCCGCTGCCGAGATCTTGACCGGCGCTTTGAAGGACAAAGATTTAGCGACCGTCGTCGGCGAACATTCCTACGGCAAAGCCAGCGTGCAGGTTTTGATTGAACTGAAAAACGGCGGCGCGCTGGTCATCACAACGGCGAAATATCTCACGCCCGCCAAGCACGACATCACCGACAAAGGCATTTCGCCCGACGTCGCCGTCACCGCCAGCGCCGAAGACGAAGCCAGCGGACGCGGAGCGCAACTGCAAAAAGCCGTCGCGCTGATCAAACAGAAAAACACGACGACAACCGCCGCTGCGCCGGATGGAAGTTCGTCGAATTAAGAGTTGATGTGACGCGTCAACATTTTACTCCGCCAGCCCATAAATGGACCGTCTCAATTACAAAGCCTCTTCGAGACTGAAAGCGTAGTGCTAATCAGCCTCGAAGAGGCTTTGTAATTGAGACGGTCGCTTCAGCGTCCGGTGATGTCATACATAATTGCTGCGTCGGAATTGGCGCTCTCAAGCGACACGATATGAAAGATATCAATCTTAAAGCTAACTCCAGAACCAACTGGGAAAAATTGCGGAATAAAACGGATGAAGAGATTGATACTTCGGATATTCCACCGCTTGGCGAAGAGTTTTTCAAGAATGCCAAGCTGCGGATGCCGCCGGAAAACGTCAATTTAACTATCGATCACGACGTACTTGAATGGTTCAAATCGCAAGGCGAGGCGGAGTACTCCGCCTCGCATCAATGCCGCGCTGCGCATTTACGCCGAAGCGCATAAGCAGATGAGATAAGTGAGCAATGAAAGTATTAAAATAACAATATGTTTCAAACTGCAATTTGGATTGCACTCGCATTGGGCTTGATCGGAAATTTATCCGTCTTGAGCTTTGCTTACCGTCGCTTACGAAAAGGGAATTTAAAGAAAACAGCATTTCTCTGTTTTTTCGTGGGAAGCTTACAATTGCTACCTACAATTTGGTGGTTTTGCATCGGTTTTACGGGTCACTCCGAATGGCTTCAAAGAGGCGGACAATTAGAAATGATCGGTTTGCCTACTGCCTTTTTATTCAGCCTACTATTTTCTTTACCCTTAGTTTTCTCTGTTGGACTTTTGATTTTGGGATTCAAATTGCGGACGAAGTTATTGATCCAAAATTTGAGTTCCTAATTTTCAATCGCTTCCAATTCCAAAACATATTTGCGGCAAATCAAAAGTGGAATCGCGCCGACAACGCCGAACGAGCAGTCAATCAAACGCCAGTAAAACGGAATCCCGCGCAATGGCCCGCAAATCATCGCGAGCGGAATAATTCCCACGCAGGCGATTAAAGCCCAATCGAGAATCCATTTATTGCGCACCGGATCGCGCAACGGCCCGATGAAAGCCGTCGCAATCACCAGATGCCCGAACGCCAGCCAATCGGTGCCGTAAGCTAAGAATGGAAATTCCGCGTTGGTTTGCCGCAAGCCGTTGCGCACTTTCACAATCCAATGCAGCAAGCCAGAGTACTCTGAAGGCGCAGAATTCGGAGTTGCGCCCAGCCAGTGCGCCAAAAGATTTAATTCCCATTCCAGCGGAAATGCCGTGATTCCGCTGAGAACCAGACCGACGATAAAGCCGATCAGGAGTACTCGGATGCGGCGCTGCAAAGTTTGAATGCGTTGATTATTCATTGGTTTTTACGAAAATCCATTCCAAATTTGGCGCGGCTAAAGTCGCGGGAGTTTGAATCTCGGCGGCTTGCTTTAAGCGTCTCTCAAAATGATTAACCCGCCGCAAAATCAACGTGCCATTTCACTACCTTCCAATGACCTGCTTGTTTTTTGAGTTCGATGCTGCTCTGCGTGAGAGAATTTTCATATTGGGAATTACTGGCAACGAGACCCCAATCTTGTACACGCCAACTAATGCGACCTTCGCCAAGATATTTAAATCGAGTCAAGATGATTTGGTTGACATCAATCAATCTTTTTGGGTCGTTTAAGCGTCGCCATTTCTTCTCTGTCCAAGCCGGATGAACATTGAGACCCTCGCGTCGCAAAGCTGTGATGAGCGCAGCAGGCGTTACTTCGCGCCCTGATTCGTCAAAAGCTTCAATGAAAATGTGAGTCGGTCGGCGCTTTTTCTTACGGGCTTCTCGCACCTCATAACGGTGATAAGTGTTGCGATAGAAGACGTGATAAAAAGCCACTGCACAAGCTGTTCGTTTCTCATTGACCGTGAGTTGTGACGAGCGTTTTTCTGCAACCGATGTTACCGACGAGAAAAACAAAAGCATTGCAAAAACAAAAAAGAATCTCATAGTTCCCTAATAATAACACTTAAGCTTGCTCCATTTATCAGCAGTTTTCATCGCGGCACCGGAGTACTCTCCAGCAACTCCGCGATAATCGTTTCCTGCTGCACGCCGCCGTAGCGCGCTTTGGTATCGAGCACCAAGCGGTGCGCCAAAACTGGCGCGGCCAGAGCGCGCACGTCTTCAGGCAAAACGAAATCGCGGCCATCGCGCCAGGCGCGGGCTTGCGCGATACGATACAAAATCAGCGAGCCGCGCGTGGAAATGCCCGCGCGCAATCGGGCGTCTTTTCGCGTCGCGGAAACCAGGCGCACGATATATTCGGCCACGGCTTTGTCTACGCGCGTAGTTTTTACTTGCTCTTGCAACTCATGAACTTGAGCCGGCGAAATCACCGAACTTAAGCCTTCCAGCGGGTCGCTTTCGTGGCGCGAAAACAAAATTTCGACTTCATGTGTTTCGTCGGGATAACCCAGATTCAAGCGCATCGCGAAGCGGTCGAGTTGGGCTTCGGGCAGCGGATATGTGCCGTGATATTCAATCGGGTTTTGCGTGGCGATCACGAAAAACGGCGACGGCAAAGGCTGCGCGCGGCCTTCGATTGAAACCTGATTTTCGCTCATCACTTCCAGCAGCGCCGACTGCGTGCGCGGCGAAGTGCGATTGATTTCATCGGCTAAAAGCACGTTGCAAAAAACCGGGCCGCGCCGGAATTCAAAGCGGTTTTCAGCCGGATTGTAAAAGCTGGAGCCGGTAATATCGGCGGGCAAAAGATCGGGTGTGAACTGGATGCGCCGAAATTCGCCGTCAATCGAGCGCGCCAGTGCCCGCGCCAAAGTGGTTTTCCCCGTTCCGGGAACGTCTTCGAGCAGAACGTGTCCGCCGGATAAAAGCGCCAAAATCAAAAGCGAAATGCTTTCTTCTTTGCCGCGAATCACGCGCGAAAGATTGGTTTCGATTCCCGCCGCCAGCGCGTGCAGGTCGGAGTACTCCGCGCTTTGCGGCGCGTGGCCGTTGGCAGTTTCAGTTGTTGTCGGCAGCGGCGTCAGTGTTGGCGTTGTTGATGTCATGGAGATTTCCTTGTGGAGCAGTTTTTTGGGAAGCCGATTTTTCCAGCACTTCGATTTGCCGCGTGAGTTCGCGGAGTACTCCGTCGCTGATTTGTCCGCCGAAACGAGCGCGATTATATTCTCGGAGAAATTGTTTGGCGGCTTCGTCGCGCGAGTACTCCGCCAATGGTTTGGCCGGGGAAATTGCGGCATTTTCGCGTTGCAAAAACTTTTCAAATCGCGCGGCTAAAGCGAGAAGATTTTCCGGCGCGGAGTACGCGAACTCTGGCGATAATTGCGATTTCTGCTTGCGCCTGATGCGCCAGCGTTCGAGCGCGTAAACGCCGACGACGAAGCCGATGAACATCAGGATTTGCAGCGGCGAAAAAGCGGTCAGGCGCTCGCGCCATTTGGCGATGGTGTCCTGCATTTTTTCGCGCCAGCGCTGCCAGGCCGAAACCGGCTCGTTGCCTTCGGGCGTGCCGTCAGCGGGCGTGGCGTCGACCGTCACCCAGCCCGCGCCGTCGATCCACGCTTCGGCCCAGGCGTGCGCGTCGCGCTGGCGAACAACCGTTCCGTCATCGCTTTTTTCGTGCGCGACATAACCCGTCACGTAGCGCGAAGGAATGCCGGAAGCGCGCAGCAAAACCACCGTTGCGGAAGCGAAATACTCACAATGCGCGGACTTCTTTTGCAGAATGAAATTGGAAACCGGATCGCCTTTGCCGCGTGTTGTGGTGCGCGAATACTTGTTATTTTGCAGCAGATATTCGGCAATCGCTTCGGCATTTTCCTCCGGAGAAATTGCGCTCGCGGTCAGGTCAAATGCCAGTTCTTGAACGCGCGGGTCAATTTCCGGTGGTAGTTGCAACCATCGCTTTGTATCGGTTTTCGATAGAGGGACGCAGAGTACTCCCTGATGCAAAGGCACGCCCAAATCCGCGCCTTCGTCGTTCCAGAAAACATCGTAAGAGTAGGGCGCGGCATCTTCGCACACAATCGGCCCCAGGTTTTTGTTCCAATCGAAACTGCTGCCCAAAGCGGGCGCGAGCGAAACGGCGTTCAGCGGCGCGAAAATCAAGCGATTTAAGTCATCCAATTTGGTGATGTGCGCGCGGTGAGTACTCGCATCCGGCTTTTTTGCGCTTTCAGGAAATACGACTTTGGCGCGATTCGACAGCACCGGCGACCAGCTTCCGTTGGAATAAGTATCGAAAGCAGCCGCGCGCAAATGCCCGTCGTTAAGCGCTCCTTCGACTTTCAAAACGCGCTGAGTGCCGCCGCGCAAATTAAAAGTCGAGCCTAAATTCGGTTGTTCGGAAATTCCCGAACCCTGGAAAAACCGGCGGTCGCGCATCAATTGAAAACCCCAGCGCATGATTTCATCGCGCTGTTTCACGACCGTAAAATGCGCCGCCGCGCCGAGAAAAACAGCAAACATCAGCGCGAGTACTCCGCGTCCGCGCGGCAACTTTAAGAGCGGAGTATTTTCAGAAGAAATTGTGTCCACTCGCCATTCGCGCAGCGCCAGCAAGGTGAACAGCAAATAAAGCGGCGCGAAAACGCCGATGTAGCGGTCGTCGTAAGTGTTGCAAGCCGCCAGGAAAACCACGCCAATGCAGAAAATTGAGACCGCGTGATAACGCGCATTTGTTGGCGGCTCGCGCCAGAATTCCAAAGCCGCTTCGCCGCCCGCGATGAGGCCGAGCATGTTGAAAGTCTTGGCGTCGAAAATCCAGTCGGCGCCGATTCCCGGCTGGCCGCCGAAAAAAGCGAAGACGACGCCGTAAATTAAAAGGCGAATAATCCACACTGCGGACGAATCGCGCGGCAAGCGCTGCGAAACGAAATGCGGCCACAACGCCACGAAAGCGACGACCAAAGTCGCGGGATTTTCGCTCGTAAAAAACAAAGCGGCCAGCGCGACCCAGAAAGAAATCGTCAGCGACCACGAAGGCCGATTTGGGGAAAACGGAATTTTCATAATTCCACCACGCCGGTTTCAAAATGCGTGCGCGGCACCTGCAAAATTTCCACGCCTGAGCCGCTGAAATCGAGAGAGGGCGGCGTGTCGCGCGCGAGGAGTACTTTGATGGCCGCGCCTTGCAAAGCCAATCGCTCGACGAAATCGCGGCGGGTTTCCGTCCAGTCGAGGAAAACGCAAATGATGGTTGTGATTTGCGCCAGATGCTCTTCGATTTCCGGCTCCAGGTTTTCAAACGGCGTTTCGGAATTGGTTTCCACGCATGCTAAAATATCGAGGATTTGTTCGAGATACGCCAGATTTCGGCCCGCAGTCAGGTGATAAATCTGCGGCCCGGCGGCGAAGAGATCGACCAGATAATCTTCGCGCGCCATGAAATCGGAGACTGCCGCGCATAACGAAATCGCGCGCTCGAAGTACTCCGGCTGCGCATCTTTTTCAGCAAATGTATCGAGCACAACGGCGGCGCGCAGGAAATATTCTTCGCGATATTCGCGCACAATCGGCGTTTGCAAACGGGCTGTCGCACGCCAGTCGATGTGGCGCAAATCGTCGCCTTCGCGGAAATCGCGGTTGCCAATATATTCCAAAGATTCGCCGCGTTGCGCCGCCGAAGCCACGCCACCGGGCTGATAGCGACGGCTCGAAGGAAGTTCTAAACGCTGCAACGGCGTGAAAGTCGGATGCACCAAAAGCGCGGAATGTCCGGGAAAAGTGCGGGCCGCCACCAGCAGGCCGAAGGGGAAATCGGTTTCCACGCGCCAGCCTTGGAGGTCATACGCGCCGCGCCGGTTCGCTTGAATAGGCAGGAGCACTCGCGCGCTCTGGCCGCGCTTCAATGGCGGAATTTCCGCACCGTGAATGAATCCGAGTTCCAAGCCGTCGGACAGGGAATTGGGTTTCACGCGCCAATCGCGCGTAGTGCCGCCGCGCGCTTCAACTTCAATTTCCACGTTCAGTGTTTGTCCGGCGCGCACGCGTCCGTCGTGCTGGATTTCCAGTTTTGCGCGCGGGCGTTCGAGCAGCATGGCGAAAAATGCGATGCTCCACAAAGCGATCATGTACAGCAGCGGGACGAAAACCTGGAGTTCGAGCGAAGTCGTGCCGTAACCGAAAAACAAGCCGAACGCGATGAACAAAAACCGCCCGCCGGGTGTGATTCGTTCGAGCCAAATCGCGCGCAGCCAGCGGAGAATCGCGCTTTTTCGAAACAAAGTTTGCAGGCTCGGCGATGCGTTCATAGCTTCATTGTGGCACGCCGGGAGTACTCCGTCCGCGCTTTAAGCGCGAATTTTGCTGCACCCGAGTGCAAAAAATATCGAGCGCGTGGCGCGAAGTTTGGTCTCGCAAATAAAAATATGAGCGAACACAAAAAGGCGGTTGATAAGAAAGTCGAGAAAACCGAAGACGGCCATTATGTGATTATCGATGGCCGCAAATGGCGCGCGACCAATCCGAATTTGCCCGAAGACGAGCGCCAGAAACTGGTCGATGAGTTGATGAGCGCGCGACGCGAAGTCGGGCGCGCTTTGAAAGCGGGCGATAAAGCAGCGGAAAATGCGGCGCGAGATCGCGTGCAGGCGGCCAAAGTTGGGCTGGGCGAGCGCGGCCCGAAATGGTGGGAAACGGATGGCGAAAAAAGTTGAACCCGCGCGAAACGATTTCCGTCGTTAGCGGCCATAGTTGCGCCGATGCCACAAACATTTTCCCGCGATGTTATGGCTTCGTGCGGCATATCATTTGCCTTACGTTTTAAGTAACAAGTCAGGCAAGAAACACTTCAATTTATTCTGCGAACTTCGCAGAATCAGGAGGAAAAAAAGATGAAAATGAAAAATGCAAACCGCTGGATCGCAATGGGAACTTTGAGCGTAATGAGCCTTGGCAGCGTAGCTACCCTGAGTACTCCCGCCGAAGCCGTGAGTTCCAAAACTTGGAAGAAAGGCGCTATCGCTGGTGCTGTTGTCGGTGGCTACGGTCTTATCAAGGGAAAAGGTAGAGTTGCCACGATTGGTGGAGCCGCCGCTGCCGGTTCGTACTACATGTCGCGCAAGCAAAAGAAGAAAGAAGAACAGCGCATGGCCTGGTACAAATCGCGTTATGGCAAGAACTGGCGCGCGCATTACAAAGCCGGTTCTTAATTGAATTGACTGACAGCAAAAAGGCCGGAGTACTCTTCAGAGTATTCCGGCCTTTTTGCTGTGTGTTGATTTGCTCTTTAGCTCTTCACAAAAGGCGTGTCATTCCTCGCAGGCTCGGAATGACACGCCTTTTGTGACTTCGTTCTCCACGGTAGAATCTTGCATTCCCTAACGAATGTAAGCTTCGGTCACATACTGCCGCATCATGCGATGCGTGTTGAAGTAACACGCGTTCTTGCCAATCGCGCCTTTCATGACTTTGATCCAGCCTTCGCGATCATCGTAATACAGCGGCAAAACCACGTTTTCGAGCTTGTCGTATAAATCTTCGATATCAGCGCTTTCGTCGTTTTCTTCGAGATTGGTTTCCGTCGCCGCCGGGCCGATGCTCCAGCCGGTGACGCCTTCAACCCAGCCTTCAATCCACCAGCCATCGAGAACCGAAAAGTTCGGCACGCCGTTGTGCGTGGCTTTCATGCCGGAAGTGCCCGAAGCTTCGCGCGGGCGCATCGGCGTATTCAGCCAGACATCCACGCCCGCGACCAATTCCAAAGCGAGCGCCATTTCGTAGTTCTGCAAATACACGACTTTGATTTCGCCGCTGAGCCTTTTGCCCGCTTCATAAATCGCGTGAATCAATTCCTTGCCGCCGCCATCGCGTGGATGCGATTTTCCGGCGTACACAATCTGCAGTTTGCCTTTGCCGATTTGCAAAAGTCGCTCAATATCGCGGAACAGTAAATCTGCGCGCTTATACGGCGTGGCGCGTCGCGCGAAACCGATGGTAAAAATATCTTCGTCCATTTCTACGCCGGTGCGCGAGCGCACTTCATCCAGCAAATTTCGTTTAATGGCCTGGTGAGTACTCCATAAGCGCTCATCAGGAATATTGTCTACACGCACGAAAAGCTCGGGTTCTTCACGCCAGCCGGGAATGAATTCGTCGTACAAAGCGGCGAACTTTCGATGCGTCCACGTCCGCGTGTGTACTCCGTTGGTGATCGAGCGAATGTCGTAGCCGGGAAACATATTCTGCGAAACCTGCCCGTGCTTTTTCGCGACGCCATTATGATAACCGCTGAGATTCAAGCCCAGCGTCGTCATGTTCAGTTCTTTTTCGCCCGCCAATTCCTTCAACAGCTCGAAGGGAAAATAATCGCCCAAAACCGACTGCACCATGTCGTAAGAAAAACGGTCGTGTCCGGCTTCGACCGGCGTGTGCGTGGTGAAAATGCACAAATCCTTCACGGCTTCATCGTTCCACACTGCGCGCTCGTCCCAGGTGCTTTCAATGTCTCGCTTGTTTTCCTGCAAAAGTTCAAGCGTAAGCAGCGCCGCGTGGCCTTCGTTCATGTGATATTTCTTGATATCAATGCCCAGCGCGCGCAGCATTCGCGTGCCGCCGATGCCTAAAACGATTTCCTGCTTGAGGCGGTAATTTTCCTCGCCGCCATACAGGTGATACGTGATGCCGCGATCCCAGACATCGTTTTCTTCCAAGTCGGTATCGAGAAAATAAACCGGCAAGCGTGATCCGGTCGCGCCGGGAATTTCATACTTCCACGCCTGAATCCACACGTCGCGCCCTTCTAAACGCACTTTGGCTTTTTGCGGCAAAAGCTCCATGTGGTCAGCCGGGTTCCACTCGACCGCTTCCTCACGCTGCCAGCCGTCTTCGCTAATGACCTGGCGAAAATAACCTTTGCGATACAACAGCGAAATCGCGACAACCGGCAAACCCAAGTCGGATGCGGATTTCAGCGTATCGCCCGCGAGTACTCCCAACCCGCCGGAATACGTCGGCACGTCGCTTTCCAGCCCGATTTCCATTGAAAAATAAGCGATCATCAAATCGCGTGAATGTCCGTTTTGTGGCACGAGTACTCCTGAATGAAAATGAATTGAATTTGGAATTTACAATGCTTTTGTTACGCCGAGGTTACGATGAAAGGCGCGCAAAGTATAGCGCGCGGTGTACTTAAGACAGTGGAAGAGTACTCCGCACGATTTAAATGTCGGAAGTTTATGAGCCTTGGAACAGTCGAATGTCTGGCACGACCTGACGCACAAGATAAAAGCAAACAAGTAAAAGTATCACGCCAGCACAAGTTAGAATTAGGATTACTCTGCCCAATTCTTTAACGATAACCCAAGCAATTCCACGCTTCGCTCGACGCTTAAACTTTTTGTCCCATTCTTGCGCAACATCAACTGTATCCTGCCATTCTTCTTCGGTCATAACGATAACTCGAAACCTCGTACATCAGATCGAACTTTACAGGCAAAATAAAAACCGTGCGGTCAGTTAGCCGTTCTCTTCTCGCTTTAAAATTCAAATTCTACTTTCTCGATTTCATTAGCTTAGGCAAACGCCTTCCGCTGCTTTTCGATAATCACATCTTCCCAACCGCCAACTTCGGCTACGGGAATTTTACCTTCGCGCTCCATCACTGCGACTACTTCGGCGAAGCCTTCTTCTAATGAAACTTTGGGCGCAAATTCCGGCACGTCGCGGAAGAGTTTTTCGGGGCTATAGTAGCAGTTGAACTGGAAAATATCGCGGCAAATATCGAAGCCAGGAATTTCCTGAGTTGCTAAGTTTTCATACGGCACGCCGACGAGTTCGACTTCTTTGCCGAGTACTCCGGCTGCCGCGCGGTGATAATCGGCCCATGTAATAAAGCCGCGCCGCATCATGTTGTAGGTTTGGCCAATGCAAATTTCCCTGCCGAGTACTCCGGCGAAGGCGGGCGCGGCGTCATCGACGTGCAGGAATTGGTGAATCGCGTTGCCGTCGCCGCACACCAAAATCGGCTTTCCCTCGCGCACGCGATTGACCCACGAAAATTCCCACGCGACTTGCCGGAGTACTCCCATCTGCGGGCCGTAAGTTGTGGATGGTTTGATGATGGTGACGGGGAAATCATCCGTCGCGTATGCGGCGAGAAACACGTTGTCGGCGGCGACTTTGTTGCGTCCGTAATCGGTCGTCGGGCGCAGCGGATGATCTTCCGTGACGGGCAGGAAATCGTATTGCACGCCGTAAGTGCAAACCGTGGAGCATTGCACGAAATGGGAAACGCCGCGAAACGCGCGCACGCTGCTTTGGGCATCTTGCGCGTCGAAGCAAATCATGTCGATGGCGGCGTCGAACTTTTCGCTTTGCATCTGTTTTTCAAATTCCTCGCGCTGTTTGCGGTCGCCCTGGAGTACTCTGGCTCCTTCGGGCGCAGCCTGGTTTCCGCGATTGGTAACCACAACTTCATGGCCTTGCTGCAAGAGCAGTTTGGTGATGCTGGTGCTGATATTTCCGGTTCCGCCGACGATGCAGATTTTCATAATAAAAGTGAGTTGCTATTTTTGTCGCTGGGGGTTGAAACCCCCAGCTGTAGTTACGAAACCCGCCTTCGCGGGTTGGTGAGATTTCAACTCCCATCAGTCCAGGAAGGTGGACTTTGTAATTTCCAGCAGGGTATTTTAATGCCCTGCCTGTAATCCCGATTCCATTTTGGTGCATTGCGTCCGATTTCGCAATCACACTTATTGTCTCGCGTTTAAGGTGCGTGCTAAACTGGGCCGTCCCCAATTGATTCAACTTAATAATCCAAGGAGCCGCGTTTCCATGTCCGACACCACGAGTACTCCCGTTGCCAATGCCGATTCAAATTCGGCGGAAGACAAACTGTCTTCGCTGCAAAAAGAAGGCGAAATCTATTATCCCACTGCCGAAACTTTGGAGCGCGCGATTGTAAAAGATTTCGATGCGCTGCACGCCAAATCTATCCAAAACCCGGAAGCGTTCTGGGAAGAGCAAGCGCAGAAACTGGAATGGTTCGAGCCGTGGAGTGAAGTGCTGGAATGGAAGCCGGAAGTTCCTTCGCTGAAGTGGTTCGTGGGCGCGAAAACCAATATTACGCTGAATGCGCTCGACCGCCACGCGCGCAGCGAGCGCCGCAACAAAGCCGCCTTTATCTGGGTTGGCGAAGACGGCGAAGCGCTCGTGAAAGAAAGAGTAATCACCTATGGCCAGTTGCTGCGCCGCGTCAATCAATGCGCCAACGGCTTGAAAAGTTTGGGTGTCAAGCAAGGCGACAGCGTGACTCTTTATATGGCGCTGACGCCAGAGTTGCCGATTGCGATGCTGGCTTGCGCTCGCATCGGCGCGGTTCATTCCGTGGTGTACGCCGGTTTTTCTGCGCCGGCTTTGAAAAGCCGCATTGAAGACTCGGAATCTAAAATCGTCATCTGTACCGACATCGGATATCGCCGAGGCAAGCGCATTGATTTGAAAGGTGTCGTCAGCGACGCCGTGAGCAATCTGGATTCTGTGGAAAAAGTTGTGATTTTCCAGAGAGGACACACGCCGCTCGCGCTTGAAGAAGATTACGAAATTGATTTCAATGAGTTTTGCGATGCGCAATCCGCTGAATGCGAGCCGGTCGTTCTCGATGCCGAAGCGCCTTTGTTTTTTCTCTACACCTCCGGCACGACCGGCAAGCCCAAAGGCGTCATTCACACGCACGGCGGCTACGCGGTCGGAACGAGCTACACCCATCGCATTTGTTTCGATTTGCACGACAACGACATTTATATGTGTACCGCCGATCCCGGCTGGATCACCGGCCACAGTTACGTGGTTTACGGACCGCTGATTAACGGTGCGACCGTACTCCTGGCCGAAGGCGCATTAGACTTTCCTAATCCGGGCCGCTGGTGGAGCATTGTCGAAAAATACGGCGTCAACATCTTTTACTCCACTCCGACCGCGATTCGCGCTTTGATGCGTTCGGGCGAAGAATACCCGGCGAAATACGATTTGAGTTCGCTCAAAGTACTCGGCACTGTCGGCGAGCCGATCAACCCCGAAGCGTGGCTGTGGTTTCACAAGAATATCGGCAAAGAAAAGACGCCAATTGTGGATACATGGTGGCAGACCGAAACCGGCCAGTTCATGATTGCCACGGTTCCGTCTTACCCGACCAAACCCGGTTCGCCGGGCAAAGCGTTGCCGGGCATTGAAGCCGACATCGTGGACAAAGAAGGCAATCCCGTCGGGCCGGGCAAAGGCGGATTTTTAGCCATCAAAAAACCGTGGCCGGGCATGATGCGCGCGATTCATCAAGCGCCAGAACGCTACGCGACTTATTGGAATACGATTCCCGGAATGTATGCGGCGGGCGATGTGGCGACCAAAGATGAAGACGGCTATTTCCGCGTCATGGGCCGCGCCGATGACGTGATGAACGTTTCTGGTTATCGCATCGGAACCGCCGAAGTCGAAAGCGCTCTGGTTTCCCATCCCTCCGTCGCGGAAAGCGCGGTTATCGGCAAGCCCGATCCGCTCAAGGGTGAAAGTATTAAAGCCTTCGTAATTTTGCGCGAAGGCTTTGAAGGCAGCGACGAATTGTTGAAAACACTGAAACATCACGTGCGCGTCGAACTATCGCCGATTGCCGTTCCCGGCGAAATTGAGTTCGTGCCGAGCCTGCCGAAAACGCGTTCGGGAAAAATCATGAGAAGAGTACTCAAGGCCAAGGAACTGGGCGTAGAACCCGGCGATATTTCGACTTTGGAAGATTAGTGCAATCTAAACAACAATAAAGCGCAGCGGGAGTACTCCCGCTGCGCTTTATTGTTCATAGTCAGAATATTCAATTCAATTTATGAATTGAATAACTGCACAGGCTTTACGCCTGCGGTTTTTCTTTCTTCGGTTTTGGGTTAAGTGCGGCTTTTGCTGAATTCAAGCCAGCTAAAATACCTAAAATTGTGCCGGGCCAAGTTCTCCAATCGGTTGAGAAAGTAATGCCACCGACAACTTGACCACCAGCCGGAAATAGCATTGCCATAGCTAAAGTACACAGAAAGCCAACCAGAAACCAGATAAGTAGAAAGGAAAGGACTGCTGCTATATATTTCATAATGTGGTCCAATTATGAACCATACGCAGAGGCGAAGTCAATCATCGTGCAATCAAAAACCATGAGCATCCAACAACGCTTAACTCAATTTCCCATCGCGCTCGGCTGCATGGGTTTGACTGGAACTTGGAATCCCGCCGAACTCGATGAAAGCCACGAGCGCAAAGCGATTGCGGCTTTTGAAGCCGCCTTTGATGCGGGCATTATCGTGTACGATCACGCCGATATTTACGGCGGTGGAACGTGCGAGGAAGTCTTCGCGAAATGCCTGGCGGCTGTTCCCGGCTCTCGCGAGAAAATCATCATCGCCACCAAAGGCGGCATTCGCAACGGACATTACAATCTGTCGGCTGAGTACTTGGACGAGTGCATCGAGCGTTCTTTGCAACGCATGAAAATTGAAAGCATTGATTTATGGCAATTGCATCGGCCTGACCCATTAACACATCCGCGCGAAACCGCCGGAGTACTCAACGCGGCTTTGAAAAGCGGCAAAATCCGCGCGGTCGGCGTCAGCAATTATTTCCCCGAACAAGTGCGCGCGTTGCAAACTTTTCTGGATGCACCGATTATTTCCAACCAGATTAGTTTGAGTTTGTCGCGTCTCGACCCGATTTATGAAGGACTCGATTCCGGCAACGGTTTACCCGGCGACGGAGTACTCGATCAGTGTCTGGCGCTTGGGTTGACGCCGCTCGCTTATAGTCCGCTGGGCGGCGGGATTTTGGCGCGTGGCGATGAAAACGAGGGCGAACCAAATGCAATTCAAACCAAGCTGCGCGAGTTAGCCGAAAAATACAGCGCGACGACGATGCAAATCGCGCTCGCGTGGCTGCTGCTGCATCCCGCCGGAGTACTCCCGCTGGTCGGTAGCGCCAACCCCGAGCATATTCGCGAAGCGGCTAGCGCAGGAAAAATCAAAATTTCGCGCGAAGATTGGTATGCGCTGTGGGTCGCGGCGTGGGGCCGGAATATTCCGTGATTACTCAGCCAGTTTTGATTACTCAGATCTAAGTAATCAAAAACTCAGGTGTCATTCCGAGCTTGCGAGGAATCTTGTAACACGAAACATTTCTTACGCGCAGCAAGATTCCTCGCAAGCTCGGAATGACAAAATCAAATCTGGTATTTGTCTTCCCGTTGATTTTCGTGCAAAATAATCCGCACTTACATGAGTGAAACTTCTAC
>Ga0123337_10003536_pt1 | contig 16587 bp, 21 predicted proteins | sample frozenSSSSmetaG_FD_89792 | JGI IMG/M metagenome (GOLD analysis project Ga0123337, IMG submission 89792) | Glacier valley bacterial and archeal communities from Borup Fiord, Nunavut, Canada, to study Microbial Dark Matter (Phase II) -... | ecosystem: Environmental > Aquatic > Freshwater > Ice >... | reverse complement strand
TTTAATAAATGTTTTAATAAATCAATTATTTAACTGGTGCTATTTCAAAAATATAATTCTTACCGTCAAGCCAAACCTCTTTCTCCTCTAACGTGACAAAATAAAATCCTCTTTCCAGGGCGATAGTCGTAATAGTTGCAAGATCGCAAACATCTGAAAGCACCATTATAATTCGACTTGTTCCCGACAGGTAAGATGAAACAGTTGAAAAGAATTCCACAAAATATTCATGATGTTCACCACATTGCCATGCTAAATCCTGCTCGTTTTTTGGCTTTCTCGGATAATACGGGGGATTTACAACGACCCAGTCGAAAGCTTTCAAAGGAACATTCTTAAATAGATCAGATTTGATGACCGTTATTGCAACTCTGTTTTTATCGGTATTGCGTTGGATGTTTTCAATTGATTGCGAGCTTATATCAATGGCGGTGACATCAGCATTCATTTTTGCCGCCAGTATTGAAAGAATTCCGGTGCCCGCTCCCACTTCCAAAACCTTCGATCCTGATAATGATTGCTTCGAAATAAATTCCAGCATCATGTTAGTGCTGAAAAAAAATCCTGGATGAAATACTCCTGGCAGAACCGTTATAGAAATATCCTTGTAGCGGTATTTTCTTTCCCATGACAGATACCACCGGACAATGTAAGGAAGTGGAAAAAGTATTTTACGAATCAGGCGATTCATTACTCACTATAAAATCCTTCAATTTCCGGCTGGCGGTACTTCAGCCAGAATTTCTGCAACACTTTTAATTCATACGGAAAGCGAAAGAAATTAAATTGGTAGCGAAGAGCCGATAATCCTCTCATTACTTTTCTTTGAAATGGTGTTAACTTGAAATCAGAGATCGTTGGGAACCTTGCATTCAGCACTGTTTCAAATCCAAGAATTTTATCGATCATTTCTGTTGTCAACCAAGGAGTTAACGGATTCTTTCTCAAATCAAAATTCAGCCATGCAGGATCAAGCCATTCATCTAAATGCTCTGGAAACTTAAAACCAGATTTTTTTACAGCTTCATACATTTCTGAACCTTCCGTTGCCACCGGACTGTAAACATAAATAATTATCTCCGCCTCCGGATTGATAGCCTTAATCTCCTTTATAAATTCAATATCCTGATCAATCTGCCGCATAACCTTCTCAGGAGTTTCTCCAGGAAAACCCAGTACAAATGAATACTCCGGAATAATATCGAACTTCTTCATTCGGGCGGCAAAAACTTTCATTTGCGCTGCCGTCTGAGTTCCACCCTTGTCCATCTTCTTCAGCATCTCATCGTTGCTGGTTTCTGCACCAAAAAAAATCATACGACAACCTGCATCACGCATAATCGCCAATGACTCATCTTTGTACTTGTCAACTGTATCGATCCTACCTTCTCCCCACCATATAATTTTTTCGTCCTTGATCAATTTTGAGAATTCAACTGTTCGCTTTTCGCTGACAAAGAAGTTATTATCATGAAACTCAACAGCATCAGCTCCGTATGTTTCCGCCAGATATGTAACATCTCTGTAAATCAATTCTGCGGATTTACCTTTCCAACGCGCATTATAAAGTGGAACAACAGCACAGAATGAGCATGTGAATGGACACCCCATACTCGAATGGTACGCAGCCGTTTTAGTGCCAAGAAAAGTTTTCCCAAGGTATCGACTGAGTGAATAGAATTTATTCAACTGCTCATACGGTAATTGAGGTAACGTATCCTGTTCAACAATCACTCCCAGCTTCGTCTTTACGATCTTGCCATCCTTTTTAAAAACAAGATTGGGAATCGCATCAACAGGCGTTTTGTTTTGAATCGCATCCAGCAATTGAGGAAATGTTTCATCCCCCTGACCATATACAATGTAATCAACATACCCGGAATTAATTACAGACGTATATTGATTGGAAGCAAAATAGCCACCCCATATAATACTAACGCCGGGAAATTGCTCTCGTATCTGTCGCGAATATGGAATTGCTTGCTTCAGTTGTGGCCCGGGCATTACGGTTGAGCCAAAAAACGTATACTCTCCTGTTTGTAAATATTTACGGATGGTTCCCCATGGATCCTTTTCAAGATTTCCATCAACGAATGTATAATCATACTTACCCTGTATTGATGCCCCCACCTGAAGAATTGAGTTTGGAATCCTGTGTTTGGCACGGGCACTTCGTGGGTTGAATAGAATTACCTTATTTACCTTGTTCACCTCGTTAGGGTAGAATGATTTATTTCAAATTAAACCAATACGCTGTTCGTATTCCGAATAGTGTCATAGAAATCTTTTCATTTCCTACAGCTGATAGACTTGATTCGTAGAAAAGAGAACCCTCTATTTTTTCTTTACCTCTCGTAATTCTTGTCAGGCCAAGTGATATCGAGCGGGTGTTGCCATAGAAAAAATTATCTTTTACCTGTATAATTGAGGTGACATAACGACTACCATAAGGCGTTGCACCGCTTGGAGGAAAATAGTTTGGTTTATATCCGCACTGATATTCCTGCATGATGGAGAAATAGGGAGTATACCCAACCCGCAAAAAAACCTGGTTCTTATCTGAGATCAATTGTCTGTATTTGATTGCTATCGGTGCCGATAGCAATGTATTCTTAATATTAGCATCGCTCAATGATCCAAGGCTCGTGTCCAGATTTGGAATTTCGATTGTTTGAAGGTCACGGTCAAATGCAATGGATGTAGTTGAGTAATCTACCCCTGTCTCAAAGCTTATAGCTGGCGAAGTAACGATCTCGGTAAGTAAACCGAAACGAGGTGTGATGGGTGCCTCTCCTTTGGCAAATATGCCCTGAGAAAGATCAATGTGCGGCCCTATATTTATTCCAATACCTTTGAAATAGTGTTTCTCAAGCTCATTTTTATTACCAGTCAGAATTTCATTTTCTTTTTTATCAATTATTTTTAAGATCGGCTCTTGCATCTCTTCGAGTACGACAAATGATTTGGAAAACTTCAGAGATTGATAAACATCTTTTATGCCCAGAAGCGCATATTCATTATTACTATAATAATTATCTCTATCAGGAGCAGAAAGATAGGCAGTGCCATTATCATCAATGAGCATTCCATTTTTGATCAATGCATGATACACGTCCAGCGGAAGATCCATCACAGGCCCGAGAGGAACTATTTTATTTTTAATAACATGTACATCACGCGAAGAGAATGAAGCCCGACTATTTTGTTTTGTGCTATTTAAAATTCTGCTTCCGCTAGTCGAATTGCTGATAGCATTATTTGCGACGGCATTTTCCAGCATACCTTTTTCAATACGGTATTTCGCATCTGCTGAATCTTTTTTACGTAATAAAACGGATTCAGTTTTAAAATTTTGAATGATCGTTAATAATGAATCAATTCTTAGTTGCTCCGTATTGAGGATGGATGAATTTCCAGTTACGTTTTCTTTTATTGAAAAGATCAATACAGCAATAATTGTAAATACAGTCAGAATAGTGGTCGCCATGTATTGTGGCAGCGGTTGCTGATACCAGGGAGCTGATCGAAAAGAAGCAAGCTTTTCATGAAAACCGGCAATTGAAGATTCATCAAAAGAAGGATCTTCATAACCCTCCAGTTTATCTTTTATAAGGTTATCGAATTTATTATCATCCATTTTGCTCAACGTTTACGCCAAACTCAACGCTCAATACCTTCTTCAACTTAATGCGTGCAATGTTTAAATTCGATTTGGATGTTCCTTCACTAATATTCAATTTCTGCGCAATCTCAGCGTGCTTATAACCTTCCAAACAATACAAGTTGAATACCATCCGATAGGATGGCGGAAGCTCCTGGACAGCTTTCAAGATCACTTCGTATGACAAATCACTTAACACATCTGCAGATAAATGTTCATTTTTAATGTAAGAAATATCAACACTATCATAGTGCTTTTCATTTCTTCTAAAATGATCGATCGCTGAATTGGTCATTATTCTCCGCAGCCACCCTTTGAATGACAACCCTGGATTATATTTATCCATGTTCATCATTATCTTCAAAAATCCGTCGTTCAATATTTCAACTGCCTCTTCACGGGATCTTGCATACCGTAAACAAATGCCCATAGCAAAGCCGTAAAACTGTTTATACAGTTTGTCCTGGCTTTTCCGTTCTTTTTTTCGGCAAGCACTGATTAGAGTCTGAAGATTGTGTTCCTCTTCGATTGATCGGAAGTTTTAAATCCCTGGCGCTTTCGGACCACACCCACCAACACGGTCGGTACACAAAAATGGTTGGTTCCCGTTAAAATAAATTGGCAAGACCAACCATTTCCTATAATTTATCGTGACCGCAAACAAACAATGAGCCGAAATCAGTTGTTTTAAGGACAATCAATCTTTTAAGCCCTTATGACAAGAAAAGACTTTGTAAGCCAATTTGGTATCGGCGCTGCAGTATTACTCGTACCAGCGTGCCTCGGCACACTTTCAGGCTGTTCATCCCAAAGTGATTCATTTCCAGCCCCACCTACCAATGTTGATTTTACAATAGATGTATCGACTGGAGCACTATCCATAAACGGAGGTTTCCTGGTTAAAGAAGGAGTGATAATCGGAAGAACTACGGCCGGAACATTTGTTGCCGTATCCGCAAACTGCACCCACCAGGGAACGATATTACAATACGTGGGAGGTAATAATTCATTTCACTGTCCTAACCATGGCGCAAACTTTCTCGCCACCGGATCAGTTGTAAACGGGCCTGCCTCCAAACCATTGATCGTTTATAATACAACATTGACCAACACCACATTAAGAGTGTTTTCATAATGAAAAAAATACTATTTCTTTTTCTGATCGTAATTAGTCTTGACGTTCTGGCTCAACCAATATACCAGGCAACTTCATCCCTTATATCTTTTCATGCAGGCACACCTGTTGAAGATATTGATGCCGATAACTCAAAAGCCCTGAGTTTTCTTAATATTACTTCAGGAGAAATTACGATTAGCATTCCTGTTAAAGATTTTCGTTTTAAGCGACCTCTCATGCAGGAACACTTTAATGAGAACTACCTGGAGTCTGCAAAATATCCAAAAGCAGAATTCAAAGGAATGATACATGACATTGAGAAAATTGATTTCACGTCGGGCACGACCCAGGAGATGAGAATAACAGGAACGCTAAACCTTCATGGTGTCTCTAATGAAATTATTTTGAGAGTTACAATTGATTCATCTGACAAGAAAATTAAAGGTGAGGCCAAATTTGTGATTGCATTAGTCGATTATAAAATAGACCGACCCAAAATTCTTTGGCAAAAAATAGCAGAAAATATTGATGTAACCTCCACCTTCACCTATGAGCCTTTTAAAAAGTAGCATTCTGATACCACTATTTATAACGGGATTCAATTTTTCATATTCTCAAAACCTGGATTCGCTGATGAAAGCGAGCGAATCAAAAGAAACTACCTACACCACCAGCACTTTCAAAGGAACACGACTTATTCAAGGGCATTCAATTGAATCTCCCGGCAAAGGAATATGGCAGCTTATGTTCTCCCACAGGTTTGGAACATTGGAAGATCCATTATACACATTCCTTGGTATGAGCCAGGCTTCCATTCGCTTCGGACTTGATTACGGTATAAGTGATAAGCTCGCTGTTGGAATTGGACGAAGCAGCGGACTTGGAGGTTCTCTCCCACCTCCAACGTATGATACCTATGTGAAGTATAGAATCACAACACAGTCCACCGGAGTTGTCAACATGCCGGTAAGCATCACTATTCTTGCAGCTCTTGCAATGAATACTGAACGTTGGCCCATTGGACTTATCCGGACCGATAACGACCGTTTTGCTTATACCGGACAACTATTGATCGCAAGAAAATTTAACGAAAAAGTTTCTTTACAATTAATGCCTACGCTGTTACAACGTAATCTTGTTGAGTTGCCTGATCAAAAACAATTACTTTTTGCAATTGGAATAGGCGGCAGACTTAAAATAAGCAAGCGCATGGCGTTGACGGCTGAATATTATTATAATCAACCGAATACGCTGGGTGCTGGTTTTTATAATCCCGTTGCTATTGGTCTTGATATTGATACAGGCGGTCATGTCTTTCAGATCATGCTAACAAACTCTACTGGCTTGATCGAATCGCAATTCCTTGGACGTACTGCAACCGAATTTACGGATGGAGCAAGGGCAATACGATTAGGATTTAATTTCAGCAGGGTATTTGGTAAGAAGTAATCATCTGTATTTTGATTCAGATCAATAAAAGACACTTTACATCAAAACCTGGCATCTTTCACAACTCAAATTGCTCCAAATCTTAATTTCCGGAAATATATCCAACATATGTTGTTACTTAACCGCATCAACTGGATTATAACAGTACTCTATTCTCAAACCAGCACATGGAAGCTGATGAAATACTAGCGGAGTACGCCATTCTGGAGCGATCTAAAAAAGATCCGGCTCACTTCGGATTGCTTTACAAAAAGTATTTCAACAGGATATTCAATTTCATTTATCGCCAGACCGACGATGAAGATCTTACGGCTGACCTGACCTCACAGACTTTTCTGAATGCCCTGAATTACGTTGGCAAGTATGATTTCAGAGGTGTGCCGGTGTCAGCATGGTTTTATAAGATCGCGAGCAATGAAGTAAAACGACATTATAGAAAGAGCAAAAGAACTCTTGTCTTCAGTCTTGAGGAAGAGATGATACGAGGTCTTTTTGAACAGGTAGATGATGATTGGGATGAAGAAATTATCGGGCGTCTATTGAATTATCTTTATAATCTGCCTTCAGATATGCTGGAGGTGTTGCAACTTCGCTTTTTTGAAGACAAGGATTTCAAGGAAATTGCTTTCATTCTTGATCTAACGGAGAGCGGAGCAAAAATGCGTACCTACAGAGCACTTGATAGCTTGAGAAAAAACTTTAAATTGAGAGTTAAGTACAATGAAAAATAGCGGGGTAAAAATAAAAATTAGAAGAGAACTTCTCAGCCCTGAGAGTATTTACAAGCATCAGAATTATTCTAATGTGCTTAAGAGGCATGAGCGTAAAAAACGCTTTCAACGTGCCTTAAAATTATTTATCTATTCCTTGCTGATCACGGTAGTCGTGCTATTCCTGGTTGTAGGTTCCTACTGGGTTTACGTACGTATTCAAAAAGAAAAAGAAGAAAAAAATAAAGCAGATACTTCTTTTGTGGATCAACGGACTTCAAGTAATAAATCTTATTAAAAATTATTGTCGTAACCGTGACTTTCTTTTTTGAGTCTCCTTATAGATTAGTTGGTTATTTATGTAAACAAACTAAACCCATAGGTTATGAAAATTCAAAATACTGAGTCGCAACGGTGGGAAGACATTGTTTTCGAACATCGGAATAAGTCGTACGGAGCTTACGCAATTCGCAAAAGTTATCACGACCACGTGATGAAGTCAATGATGGTAGCCGTTGGAATTTTCGGACTTGCATTCGTTTTACCCAAACCACCGCAGATTGAATTAATCTCTTCTAACCCGATTTCCGATTCAACATTTGTTACGCTTCGCCAGGACATAATAATTGAAACTGTCAAAAAACCGACTGGGCCTGCAAAACCACTGAAACGTACAGATATTGTACCAACACATGTAACAATATTGCAGATTACTGAAGATACAACCAAAGCGGTAACTACTAATCAACTTATCTCAACTGTTGACGGAACAGGATATCCTACCAATACCATTGAACCAATAAGCGATGACAATGGAACAGTTGACGTTGCTCCTGCCTTTATTCTCAATCCGGAAGTGATGCCGCATTATGAAGGAGGAATTTCCGAAATGATGAAATTCCTTAAAAGCAAGTTAAGATATCCAATCCGTGCATCACGAAGGTCAATTGAAGGAACTGTTTTTATAAGCTTTGTCGTTGACCGAAATAATAACGTGACACGTGTTGAAGTGATCAAAGGCATTGATCCTGATTGTGACAAAGAAGCTATACGAGTTATTTCAATGATGAATGCGTGGACCGCTGGTATACAAAATAAAAGCCCTGTATCTGTAAAGATGGTTTTACCAATAAAATTTGCGGTAGGAAGATAAGTTTAGTTTAGTTTAGTTTGGTAGGTTGGCCGAAGGGTTAAAGCTTCGGTCAATTTTTTTTTGATAAAACTCAATGAATCTATAGCTACACGAAGGTTCTGGAAGCACAAAAAAAGAGGCCCCTGTTACAAGGCCTCTTAGTGGTTGTTAGTTCTATCTGTTCCTATTGTAAAAACTCAACTTTTAATTCTACACGTCTGTTACGTGCTCTCCCCGCAGCAGTCTTATTGTTATCAACAGGGGCAGTTTCGCCGTAACCTGTTGCAGCTAACCTCAAAGGATCAACTCCGTTTTTGATTAAGTAATTCGCAACTGCATCAGCTCTGTTCTGAGACAAGGTCATGTTTGTTGCATCGCTACCACTGTCGTCTGTATGTCCACCAATAAGCAATTTGTAGGTAGGATTATCAACTATAACCTTTGTGATGGCATCGAGGATTGGAAAAGAAACTGGTTTGATAACCGCTCTTCCTGTCTCAAACTGAATTCCCTGAAGCGCCTTCTGGAAAAGTTGTTTTACTTCCTTCTTTACTTCCGGACATCCTTTATTTGTTGCTACACCTGCAAGATTGGGACATGCATCTTCAGTATCAATTACTCCATCCCCGTCCGTATCGGCAGTACAACCTGTTGCATCAACTTTCACACCTTTAGGAGTATCGTTGCATTTATCCGCAGAATCTTGCACACCGTCACCATCGGTATCAGGACAACCCTTGAACTGATCTGAACCTTTCACGTTTGGACAAGCATCCATTGAATCCTGGATACCATCACCGTCGGTGTCAGGGCAGCCTTCAAATCTTGCGAGACCCGAAACATCAGGGCATTTACCAACATTATCTGCAACGCCATCTTTATCTTTATCAGGACATCCATTCATCTCAGCAGATCCAGCAGCCACAGGACATTTGTCAAGATAATCCGGAACACCGTCACCGTCCGTATCAACAGGGCAACCATCTGTCTTCACGCTCACTCCCGCCGGGGTATCAGGACACGTATCCTTACGATCCTGAACTCCATCTCCATCAGTATCTTTTGGTTTCTTTAAATTAAATACCAATCCAAGACTATGCTGCACATAAATATCATTTCCACCTTTAACAATGCCATCCCATGCATCATCTAATGGAACTTGAACCGTATTTGCAAATTCCAAACCGACACGATCATTAAACTGAAATAAAATTCCTGCACCCAATGACATATTTGCTTTAACCACTCCGTCATATATAACACTTGTATTCGGTTCCGCCATATTTCTTGAATTGATATACGTAGCGCCTAGTCCTGCAACTAAGAAAGGTGCAAACCAGGAAGTTTCCTTGAACATGTACCCATTATTCAATTTGTACTTTAAATTCATGGTGAGTGTTGTGAAATTGGCATCAACACCAGATGTTTTATCTTCGCTTTGATATTGAAGCCTGTTGTAGGATGCCATTTCCATCAAATTGAATGATGGATTTAAATATTGCTGTAATGAAAGAGCTCCTCCAAACTGCGCTTTATCAAAATTGTAAAAGCGATGTTTGTTACCGTTGAGATCGCCATCATATTCCGCAACAGTGGCATGAAATCCAATTGCACCACTCTGGGCAAATGTTTGATTTGGGGCAGTCCCCATATATACGAGGATTGCTACGATTATTAAGTTAAATTTTTTCATAAGTGTCTTAAATAGATTTTAGGACACAGTAAAAATTATCATGCCAGTTATACTTAGGTAAAGTAAGTCCTTAAAAAGCGCTTCAACAACGCGACATGGAATCGATAAGATGCAACATACCATTTATGGGTAATTCAATACCCAATACGGTTTTATTAGACTGTAACACGATGTGATCGAACCGTTCTGAAATACAGAGCCTTTTCGTTGCTGCACCGAATCCACATATTAAAAAAACAACAAATAGAATTTTTAAATAAAAAATCGGCACCTACTTTACAAGCCACGCTAATTGATTCAACGCGTTTTTATTTTCAGGATCAAGCTTTAATGAAATCTTATAATTGATGATAGCCAGCTCCTTGTTTCCCTGGATTAAATAACCCTCTGCCAAACTATCAAATAACACTTCATTCGTCCAGTCATATATCCGATGATATGTTCTGGCTTCATCATTTAATTGATAATTTTTAAACCCAACGGAATTACAAGCACGTGATATCTCAAACATAGCTCACCCACCATTTTGATTTATTTTTACTTTTAAATGAATTCCACATTGTGCAAAATGGATATAGAAAGACAACAATTGATATCCAAATCAAATAGATTTGAGATAAACTAAATCCAAATTTTCCTTTCAACAATGGCGAAGGTTGAGTACTGCTTCCAATAAAGATCATGGTATGCCACGGGTAACCAGCTATCACGACGGCAATCAATGCAAATACATGGATAGCAAAAATATGCATTACGTAATAGAAAAGTGAAACGTTACCAAATACCACGATCGGTTTCCATCGGCTCAACGTTTTACCTTCCAGCATACTGAGAATCAAAAAAGTGATTCCAAGCATAAGAAGCAAGAACATTAATGAAGGCGGATATTTTTCAACATTAAAGAATGACATTACCGTTTTACCAGCTTCCAGTTGAAAAGACCATGGAGCAGGATCACCATAAGCATTAATGAATCGAAGCGATAAAAATAAGATAAAGCAACTCAATACGATCTGCATCATTACACTCTTTCTTTTCTCCGAAGAATACGTGTAATCATAAAGTGAACCCAGACAGTAACCCAGCATCATAACTCCAGCCCACGGAATGATTGGATATAGAAACGAAAACGAAAATTCATTTCCTATAAGGAAGATCTTTTTTACATGCAGAAATGACCACACCACGTCTAACAAAGTCCCTTGTTCGAATGAAATCTTGTCAAGGGCGTTGTGACCGAATATCATTATGAGCCCTATGGTGAGAATTACTTTTAACTGAAACCGAATCAGAAAAGAAAGAATGATCATGCAAAACCCTATAGTCGAAATAATATTGCTTGAATTGAAATGGAAGAGCGGATCAAAATTCCATGCAAAGCGTATGAGCGTCATCTGCAATACAATCAGCCATAAGCCTCGCGTGACCAAAAAGTTGGATGTCTCCTTTATAGTCTTTCGTTTTTCGATAAAATAAGCGGAGGTGCCAGAAAGTAAAATAAATGTTGGTGCGCAAAGATGCGTTACAAATCGAGTTAGGAACAGCGGTCCTGTTGTATGGCTAAGATCCGTTGGACTGAATTGCAATGAATCAAAATGCATATAGGCACGCACATGGTCCAATGCCATAATGATCATTACCAGACCCCTGAGAAAATCGATGGATTCGATCCGGCTGGATGCCGTTACACTAATTTTTGGGTGAGGACTGATATGATTAACCAAGTGATTGCATTTTGAAAGCGCAAAACTATCGGTGATGATTTTGTGGCACTGGTAATTATGAACATAAGACTGGTGTTTTTAACCCAAGCTTTATAAAACAAGAAAAGTATGGTTAACCAATAACCATACTTAATTCCTCCGCAGGAATGTATTACTCCTGCTTTCGCGTATCGGTAGGATTTGCAATAGCTGTTTTAAAGGTCTGAAAGCTCACGGTGATCACTGCCAGAAGCAAGATCAATATCACAGGTACCATGAACATCCAGATATTCAGGTCAATTCTATGAGAGTACGTTGATAGCCACTCATCAATAACAAGAAATGCAATGGGTACGCTATAATGGAAGCTATTTTGAGATACAGTGATCTGTATCTTCATCTTTGCTAAACTAACGTCTCAAAAAATAGCTTTTACAAGCCGGCAAAACAAGAATAATCAATATTGCTCGTCCGCATTTGAAGCTAATCGCCCGGAATCGGTCGATTAGAAATTGACTTCTTTACACCAATTCAAGCCGCTCTCTTTCATGGTGGACTTTCACTTTACACTGGTTATCAAATATTATGGGATCATAGTGATAATACTTGTTATAAAAAATGATGAAACACTTAACATACAGAGTAACGTTAGCCAGGAAATATTTTTCCCAAATTTTATTTACAATACCTTTAACCCGATGAGCAAACCAATCCGCATTGAAGGCATTGACGTAAAAATTCAAATTATTTTCCGTCAGGAACATATTGCCTTTGTATTGCCTCAATTCGAAAAGATAGGATTGCCCTCCTCCACGATGGATGATCTTATCAATAGTTACATTAAATCCGGTGAGCTTGTTAGCTATGAAAGATGGTTTTTAGAATATGGACAACAAACTCTGAATCCATTGATAAATAAAAAGCTGGAAAGAACTATTGACCATCCAACCTTCAATAGTCTTTTAAACTATGTTTTAAAAGATATTATTGATGACAGTCAGATTCTGGAACATTTTAAGAAGAAATAATTTTTTAACAAGGGAGGCACCAAAAAAATATAGAGGTTATTTTTTTCTCCATTGCTGCCATGCACCGGTAGACCACAGCGCTAAAAAAATCAAAACAAATTGAAAAGGCAATCGTAACCACCTCGTGAGATCTGAATTCAATCCAAATGCATCCCGGTGCTCCTTTAACTGTGCAACGTTGCCAGGAAAAACCAGCACAAAAAATAAAGCAACAAACCAACCAACTTGCGATTTGAATTTAGACAATAAGATCAATGAAGCCCCTAACATTAATTCTATAATTCCTGAAAAAACAACGACAAGATCCGTATTCATCGGAACCCAAAGCGGCACTTGCGCCTGAAACTCTATCCGTTCCCACGTCAAGTGTCCGCTGCCTGCTGTGAGCAAAATAAGACCAAGTACAATACGACCAAAATTTTGTGATGTGGTTGTTTTATAAATTTCGGAAGTCATTGCTAAGTTTGACAGAAGGTATTAAAATATAAGCAGCATACTCTTTTATAGGAAGTATTGTTATCTTTTCATATCTCCGAAAAGATGTTACACGTTCTACTGTGAATCACTCAATTAATAACAATGCAATATCTTTCGGCACCAAAGGCTTGAATATATAGCGTACAACGCCGTACTTTTTTGCTCTCAGTACATCTTTGTCGCTTTCTGAAGACGACATCATGACAATCTTTATTTTATCTTTATTAGGAAAAGTAAGTTTATTAAAAGCTTCAAGGAATTCAAAGCCATCCATTACCGGCATATTGATATCGACAAAAATAAAATCAGGCAGAGGATTTCCGGACATATAATAATCATTGAACATTTCAAGGCCTTGCCTGCCATTATCCGCTACTTGTATACTTTCAACTAGTCCGGAAAGCTGGAGATTTTTCTTATTGACAAAGTTTCCAACCTTATCATCGTCAATAAGGAGTATATATTTCATTGGAATGGATTCGAAACTCAATTATACGAATGATTTAGGCTTTTATAGCCATTGATTAGATCGATTAATTCATAAAAAAAGAAACTGCCTGCGCAGCCTCTTTACTATCAATAATTCAGTCAGATTAAAGTGCCGATTTAACAACATTACCATCGAGAATTACGGCCGTTTGCGCTAAAGCCCTACCTGTAAGAGATGCACCTGTACGAAGAGTAATGCCTGTCATAGATAAGACAGTTCCTTCAAAATGAGCTGTTGTGCCTAACGTAGTTTCACCAGACACCTGCCAAAAAATGTTTTTTGCCAGCGCACCACCAGCAAGAGTTACATTCATTGCCGAACTTACCGTTAGATTTCCATCTACCTGAAATATCCAAACATCTGTTGCGCTCAAATGATCTATCTTTTGATCTTATTAAAATGCATCGTGATAGTATATGAGGAAGATTATACCCATACCAGATACTCTGATGAACAGACTTTATCCGTTCATCCATGAATTTTATTTTAGAATTGTTTCCATATGAGCTAAAACATGCATCTAGAATCTTATTCACACAAGATGATCTGACCGAATTATCTAAACTTTGGCCGACATTTCAAGATCTCTTCCAGCGAAAATCATGGTTTGCTCTAGTTGTTAGAAGGTTCTTCGATTCAACCTTAAAATTTTCTTGGGAAGACAAACTTATTGACCTATTGATATCGCTCGAAGCTCTTCTCATTTCAGAAAAAGACCAAAGCTAAAACCAAAGGAAACATTGACCACAAGAAAGTACTCTAAGTCGCACCTTCTACCAACAAATATTTATTTGCGTTAGATACAACTAGTGAGAACCCGACGTTCCTTATCTAAGAGTAATAATCACTGAATTCAGGTACTTGCAGTCTTGCGATTCATCCCAGCAATTAATAACAGTCTTGATCACATGCAAGGGTATCGTGTTGTACTGTTGTTTCTGGTGTATTTTTTTGGGAGGAAGCAGACATTTGGAATCCGGGAGATAAACCAGCGACATAGCCTACTCCGGGATAACCTGAGTCGCAATATTCTGCATTAGAACTTTCAATTATAGAATCCTTAGTGAGAATTCCCTGGCAGATAAATAATAGAGCTAAACAAAGAAATAGTGCAGCGCTTTAATAAGGAATTTATTGAAGCTGATAACATGAACTCCTTTAAGGAACTTGTGGCAAGCAATGTGGTCAATCATGCCGCTCCGTAAGGAACTCCTGGCGGGCCGGAAAGCATGAGTTTTTCCTGAACAATATTTTAAGAAAAGGCTTTCCTGATATGTCTGTAGAAATTCATGATCAGATTGCGGAAGGAGATCGTGTAACAACCAGGAAAACAATTCGGGCTACGCACCAGGGAGAGTTTATGGGTATTCCTGCTTCAAATAAAAAAGTGGAAATACACGTCATTGATTTCATCAGTTTGGAGGATGCTCAATATGCAGAAGCATTGGGGTCAAGCAATCTGGCAGATGTTATAACTTTCATTTCGACGAAATAAATATCAGAGCTTACGTACTCAGAGTGCGTTAAGCTAGATAATATCTTCCAGTCGATAAAACACTTTAAGACCTCTTTCTTTAGCAATTTTAATGTCCTGATCGGCGCCCTTTGATTCGCCGGGGAGTCGAAGAACGGCATCGCATTTGGTTAGCAGCCGATCGGCAGTTGGATACGCAATTTCATTATATATCTCGTCACCAGTTTTTTTTGACCCTGCTACTTTCATTAGCGGGAGTGCAACCCATTCACCGATCATGGGTATGTGACCAGCTCTGAACAGGGGCAATGCTACTTCTTCGAGATATCTTAGGTTTTTCTCCATTAATTCTGGCTGATCATTGGTGCCGCTTCTATAGGGTCCTGCGATAAGTATGAGCATGTATATCTTATTTATTAGCACAAAGAAAATGACTTCGTTATTAAGAGCAGTTAATGTAGATTAACTTAAGGGAATCTCTAAAAACTCATTTCACCCTTCTCTTCTGGAGAAAGGCAAAGGGTTGAGGCAACAAGAGAAAGGTTTTTAGAGCCCTTAATTGTGTCCCTTTCTTTTGCGGATAACGCTTAAGAATTGCGGAGTTACACCAAGATAGGAAGCAATAAACTTTAAAGGTATGTGCTGTACAAATAGAGGATATTTTTTTGTAAAGCTGTGATATCGTTCTTCTGCTGGCTCCGTTAAAATTTGGCGCGTGCGTAGCTGCTCACGTATGTAGGAGTTCTGCATCAGTATTCTGAAAAACTTTTCAAACCTAGGGACTTTATCATATAATTTATCCAGATCAGTTTTTTGCAGCTGAAAGATTGTGCTATCCTCAATTGATTCAACATTCATGATAGCAGCCTTCTCCTTCACAAATCCATGAATGTCTGTTATCCACCAGTCATCAATGGCAAACATGATGCTGTTTTCTTTGCCCTTCATGTCAAATGAATAGGCTCTTAATGCTCCTTTGATAACGTAATTGATGTATCGGCAGGGCTGGCCTTCTTTCAGTATCAATTTGTTCTTTGATATTTCCTTATGGGTTAATAAGGAAACGAAATAGTCGATTTCAATTTTATCAAGACTTATGTGCTTACCAACATTTTTTAAAATGTTCTCGTAATTCATTTCTGATATATAATTAACGAGAAAGATAACTAATAAATTATTGGCGAAAAATTTATGTCAATAACCTTCCACTCTATAAATGGTGGTATTCGACGTTTTTAATTTTTGACTTGCTCCGATTCTCAGGTTTTTGCTTAATGAATAAATCTTAAATCCCGGAGATAATCCGGCAACATAATTTACTCCTGGGTATACGAATTCAATCTTTTCAAAAATGGGTATGTCTGAAATCTGATTATTCCCTGAATACTCCCCTATAGTTAAGTAAATGCCAAGTGGTATCACTGAAATTCTGACTGTCAATGTGATTTTTTTAATGATTTTTCCAAGCATTCCCTTGTAGCTCTTTTAGACAAAGGAATTGAGAAAAAAATGGTCTGACTTAATATAGATTAACAAAGGGAGTCAACTTTTATCCAGCTATCTCAGAAGACCGTTCTTCCAATTGATCCATTTTCATTCTGTCTTTTGACTTTAATCCGCGACTTTCTGTTTTAAACACTGCTCATACTTTCA
>Ga0123337_10003535_pt1 | contig 16588 bp, 15 predicted proteins | sample frozenSSSSmetaG_FD_89792 | JGI IMG/M metagenome (GOLD analysis project Ga0123337, IMG submission 89792) | Glacier valley bacterial and archeal communities from Borup Fiord, Nunavut, Canada, to study Microbial Dark Matter (Phase II) -... | ecosystem: Environmental > Aquatic > Freshwater > Ice >... | reverse complement strand
CTTTAATATCTGTGAACTCAAATGAGAGAACATTACAAGAAAACGGTCTGTATTTTAGTTTATTTTATAATCCTTTTTAAAATTTAGACGTAGCTCGCAGCCGCAGTGGCTCCTCTTCCGTTTCCGCAGCCGCCACAATGGGGGAAAAATACGCAAGGCGCTACTCTCAGTTAGCCTGCTCTAAGCAAGCTACAGTCCTTCCCTGCGGGACGTTAGCGAGTCCGCGTACTCCTGCGGAGGACAAGCTACGCGCAGCGTCTCGTAAAGAGCGTCATTTTGAATTTTGGATTGTTTATCTGGGTATCCTAAGAAAGACTCAGGTTGGATGATATAGATGAAGAGTTAATCAACAGTAAATAAAAAGCTAATAATTACTCTTAATTAGTTCCATTTACTAACTTTTGCCCCATTTAGTCATCTTCATGACACTAAATCACTGACAATTAGCAAATAAGCTGATAGATAGTTGATATCTGGTAAAGGAGAGCTAGAAAAGAGTCAAACTCCTACGTGTACACACAAGTTAACTTGGGAATCTAATGGACGGAAAAGAACAGAAAATTTTTTTACAATTCTTTATTTGACCGGAGCTTTCTATCAATAAGTTGGCACTACTGATAATCCCCTTGCTCAACTAAAAACCATGCCTACTAAAGCTTGTATCTTCCCAGGCAAGAATTTTAGGACTTTTGTGTACACTGTAGCCTTAAAAAGGGTGACTTAATTCTCTCCTTTTTAAGAAGGGTTAGGGAGGAGCAAGCCTTAACCCAAGTGTATTGGAACTTATCGGAGTAGTATTTTTCCGACTCAGACATAAAAATATAAGAATTTGAGGAACAGCAATGCTAGGAAATGAGCAGGAAAAAATACGCCATCTGTTGGTAATCCAAGACCTGGAAGGGGAACGAACTGTCCCCTTGCAAGAGACTACTTATTCTCTGGGGCGACATCCCGCAAACACTATTGTCTTGGCTTCCCGGTCAGTATCAATGCAACATGCAATTTTATTGCGAGTAACTGTTCCAGAGACTGACCAATACGGCTTCCAGATTATTGATGGCAACTACAAGGGAAAAGCAAGTACTAATGGCTTATTTGTGAATGGTACTAAATGCTATTCTCATAATCTCAGAAACGGAGATATTATTGCCTTTGGCAGTAATAAAGCTCAGGCTAAATATTATGCTTTTTCTAACATTTCAGAACAAGCATTTTCCGAATCTGGCGATGTTCAAGACTTATCTGGTTTCCTATTAGAGCAAGCCAGTCCTGCTAATCCTTTTCAAACCTTAGCGATCGATCCTAGCTTTGAAGCCGCTAGTGAATCCGCCCTAGCTCGCCTAGCATCCTTTCCTGAACTCATCCCCAATCCAATTATTGAGATGGATTTCGAGGGAACAGTTACTTATCTCAATCCAGCCGCAGCTCTCAAGTTTCCCAAACTTCGGGAAGTTGGGACGCAACACCCGATCTTAACAGGACTATTGAATGGAGTTAACAATCTAGAAAAAAATTCTTTTGTGCGGGAGGTCGAAGTAGGGACAGAAGTTTTTGAACAATCCGTTCTCTACCTTCCTGAAAGTGATTTAATTAGAACTTTTATTATTAGAGATATTACAGAGCAGAAACAAGCCACAGCTGAACTGCGCCAGCGCGATCGCTTACTACAAGCAGTTGCGGAAGCTGCCAATTATTTGCTCAGGGAAATGAATTATGAAACTGGTATTCATCGAGCTCTAGCTGTACTGGGCGAAGCTGCCAAAGCAGATCGTGCCTATCTCTTTGAGAACCATCCCCATCCTGTTACAGGGGAAATAGCAGTCAGCCTTCGGTTTGAATGGACTCACCCCTCTATTAAATCTACCCACCACCATTGGCAGAATCAGCCTTATGAAGCTTCTGGATTAGCCCGTTGGTACACTGTTCTCTGTAGCGGCGAGTCGATTAGCGGACTGACTCAAAAATTTCCTCTCACCGAACAAGAATTCCTGATTAGAGATGGGATTCAATCCCTTCTTCTGGTGCCTTTTCGCTTGGAGAATGAGTTTTGGGGATACCTGGGCTTGGCAGACTGCACTTTTGAGCGTCATTGGTCAACGCACGAAGAATCTACTCTTTTAACGATGGCCGCTAGTATCATTGGTACACGGCAGCGTCAGCTAGTAGAAGAAAAGATTCGCTATCAAGCCCTCCATGACGTGCTGACAGGGTTGCCCAATCGCGTACTATTTAATGAGCTGCTCAGTAAAACCCTACCCAATGCCACTCGGAATGGCGAAAGTTTAGCTGTGATCTTCCTTGACCTGGATCGTTTCAAAGTAATTAATGACACTCTGGGGCACACTCTGGGAGACCAATTATTACAAAGCGTCGCTCAAAGATTAAATGACTCACTCAGAGGCGGAGACACTATAGCGCGTTGGGGAGGCGATGAGTTCACTATCTTACTCCCGCGAGTCAATGATATTGAAGAAGTAACTCTGGTGGCGTACAGAATCTTACAAGCCTTAGAGGATGCTTTCTATCTCCAAGAGCATGAACTTTATGTGACTGCCAGCCTCGGTATTGCGTTGCTTGATAACAACAGTCCTGACGCCGAAACACTAATCCAGCACGCAGATGCCGCTTTGTATTACGCCAAGGACAAAGGGCGGAATAACTACCAATTCTACAGTGTTTCCCTAAGCGCTAAAAATCCTGAACTCCTGAGTTTAGAAAAGAGCTTGCGCTATGCCCTAGAACGCAAAGAATTTACGGTGTACTATCAGCCTCGTGTGAACATTGCCACAGAACAAATTACTGGTATGGAGGCTCTGTTGCGTTGGCAGCACCCAGATATGGGGTTAATCGCACCCAGTGTCTTCATTCCCCTCGCTGAAGAAAGTGGATTAATTGTCCTCATCGGTGAATGGGTGTTGCGGACAGCTTGTAGCCAAAATAAAACCTGGCAAGATGCCGGATTGCCACCCATCACGATCGCTGTTAATCTTTCTCTTAAACAGTTCCGTCAACCCAAATTGCTGGAGACTATAGCCGAAGTTTTAGAACAAACGCGGCTCGCTCCACGCTTTTTAGAATTAGAAATTACCGAAAGCACAGCCGTTGAGGATTTAGATTTTACTAGGAAGGTGTTAGAGGATCTACAGCAAATGGGTGTTTCCATCTCCATTGATGACTTTGGTACAGGTTATTCCTCGCTATCGCGCCTCCAGCATTTGCCATGCCACAATCTGAAAATAGATAAGTCTTTTATTCAAGATTTGACCCACGATGTGAAAGTAGCTTATATTATCAAGGCCATAGTTAGCATGGGACACAGCTTAGGATTCAAGTTGACAGCCGAAGGGGTAGAAAAAGAAGAGGAACTGGAGTTTTTGAAATCTATCAACTGTGACGATGTACAAGGCTTTTTATTTTACCGCCCGGTTTCTGTAAAGCTTGCAACAGAAATCCTTGAAAGTAAACGACCAATGCTCTAGTACAAGGAAAAACTGTTTGTACCAGTGAGGATACAATAGCATTGAATGTCCTGCTGCCAAACTTTTCCATTTTATGCTGCCAGTCATTTATTCCGACGAATTTTTAGATCACAAGACTGGAAAATACCATCCCGAAAAACCAGAACGCTTGAGGGCGATCGCTACTGCCCTAAAAGCAGCTAGATTCGCAGATAAAATTGTCTGGCAAAAGCCCACCCCAGCATCAGAACAACCATCACTGATGTCTGTGTTGCTGAAAGCGCATAGCCTGGACTATATCAAAAAACTTTGGCAAATCGCCTCTAGTGGCGGTGGCCCTTTGGATGGAGATACGCCAGTTTCCCCGCGCAGTTATGATGTGGCATTGTTGGCAGTCAGTGCTTGGTTAGATGGAGTTGAGACTGTGTTAAAGTCGGCTAATCCGGCTTTTGTCTTGGCGCGTCCACCGGGACACCATGCAGAAAGTGATGTGGGGATGGGCTTTTGCCTATTTTCTAATGCAGCGATCGCCGCTTTATTTGCCCTAGAACAACCCGGAATCAACCGCGTCGCCATCCTTGATTGGGATGTGCATCACGGTAATGGTACTCAGGCGATCGTTGAAAGTGAAGCACGCATTGCCTACTGTTCCCTACATCAGTATCCATGCTATCCCGGTACTGGAAGATCGACAGAACGCGGCTTTCATAATAATGTCTTAAATTTACCTGTACCCCCTGGTAGTGATATTGCAGTATATCAGCCACTATTTGAAAGACAGGTTATACCGTTTTTAGCTAACTTTCAGGCAGATTTACTGATTGTGAGTGCTGGTTATGATGGCAATGCCGCAGATCCTTTGGCAAGTATCAATTTGCAGCCAGAAGACTACGGTTTATTTACTGATTATTGTCTAGGGGTAACTCGTAAAATTCTGTTTGGCTTAGAAGGTGGTTACGATTTTGAAACTCTTTCTCAATCAGTTGTAGTGACGATTGAACGTTGTTTACTTTAAGCTTTGCTTGTTTATCTGATTGCCCGACAAAAGTTCACACAAATAGACATAGGAGTGAAAAAGAATGTAGAGACGTAGCACTGCTACGTCTCTACAAGGGTTCTGGGTAACGCATATTTAATTTCTGGAGATGTCAAATGGGCAAAGGTTTCTGGCACTGGGAAGCAGAAGAGCAGTTGTAATAAGTGTTTCCCCTCTGCCATCAGTACTTACTGCCTTTTGATGTCAAGTTCATCAAATCTTCAGAAAGAAAAAGTTTAAGTCGGATCTGAAAGAGCTAAAGTTTTGTTAAGATGCAATTGCTAGCAGTTTCTCAGCGAAATTCACCTATCGGGGTGTGGAGAAATAAAAAGTACTAGCAGCACAAATTTCTTCAAGTGAAGCAATGACCACCTATATTTTTTTCGATGAAGCCCTACGAATGCTGACCAACGCCTATTTGATGTCAGCAGTACTGTTAATAGCAGCTTCGGGCATAGGTTTGGCGGTAATTGAAACTATAGAAAAGACAGGAGAACGCTAAGTTTACAGATGGCAGTGTAGTTATTGCCAAAAACCATTGGGTGCTAGTGTTCGCTGTGAAGAAATCCTGGGAACACTAAAGCATGAAAGTCTCATAGCGTTGCAGTCTTACCTGGAAATCTACCAAACATACAGGTAACTGTAGCGCTATTGAGACCCTAAGCAAGGAGTTACTACAATGGGTCTATTCGACGCTGTGTTGGGCAGTGAAAGCCAAACCCAAACAGCACTCAATCCAGAGGAAGCTTTTGCTGTCATTATCTTAATGGCAACAGCCTCAGACGGTTATCTTTCTGTTGAGCAAGCAAATTCTATCACTTCTGTGCTATCTCGGATGGAACTTTTTAAAAGTTATCCCCATGAGATGATGAATAGGCTGTTTGAGAAAATCTTGGGCATTCTCCAGGGTGATGGTTTTAATGCTTTATTTAATGCAGCAAAAGATTCTCTATCTCAAGACTTGCGGGAAGCAGCCTTTGCAGTAGCCACTGATTTAGTCTTAGCTGAAGGTATTGTAGATGAAGAAGATAAAAACTTCTTAAATGATTTATGTCAAGCTTTAGGGGTTTCTAGGGAGATAAGCTAATCGTCATTCATTTTTCCAGAATGATTCGCTTGTAGTAAGGGCTTCATCTCTGCTTTTATGCAACTTAAATGCTCATTAGCTTAGCAATACAAATTGTGGAAGTAATCTTAATTAAAAACCGGGGATAGGGCGATAAAACATATCTCTAATTAAACTATACAAATAGCTTATAAACAAAGCGTGCCAAAGAAGTCTAACTCCTTTGGCACTATTTTTGGTGTTATTGTGACTACAATGCAGTATTATGTCATAATTCGATTTTATAATTTGGAACTTTAAATTGTAAATTAATTATGCGTTGTTCTGTCACCCTAACCCAACTGGTTGAAGTTATTTTGGCTCAGACTGGAAACTTATCTGAAGCTGCTTTAACACAAGTAAGTAGCGGTATACAAACAGATAGCCGTACCATAAAACCGGGTGAAGTATTTCTAGCTTTACGAGGCGATAAGTTTGATGGACATGAATTTGTGCCAACTGCGATCGCTAAAGGTGCAATAGCTGCAATTGTAGATTTTGAATACGAAAATCCGGCATTTCCGATATTACAGGTAAAAGACACCCTGAAGGCATATCAAAAAATTGGCCGATGGTGGCGCGATCGCTTTAACATTCCTGTAATTGGCGTCACAGGTTCTGTGGGCAAAACTACAACCAAAGAATTGATCGCCGCAGTTTTAGGAACAAAGGGACGAGTTCATAAAACTTATGAAAATTTTAACAATGAAATCGGTGTCCCGAAAACTCTCCTAGAACTTGGCGCAGAAGATGACTACGCTGTGATTGAAATGGCGATGCGGGGTAGAGGACAAATTGCCGAACTGACGCAAATAGCGCGTCCAACAATTGGAGTAATTACCAATGTGGGGACGGCGCATATTGAGTTACTGGGTTCGGAAGAAGCGATCGCGCAGGCAAAATGTGAGTTATTAGCCGAAATGTCTAGTGATAGCGTGGCAATTCTCAACCACGATAATCCCCTATTAATGGCCACGGCAGCTTCAGTTTGGCACGGGGAAGTTTTGACTTACGGCTTTTCTGGTGGGGATATTCAAGGACAGTTAATTGATAACGAGAGTATGGAAGTCGCCGGCATCCAACTACCTCTACCGTTACCCGGTCGTCACAATGCAACTAATTTCTTGGCAGCTTTAGCAGTGGCCAAGGTGTTGGGAATCGATTGGGCAAGCTTGAAAGCAGGTGTGGTGGTGAATATGCCCACAGGGCGATCGCAACGATTTACTTTGCCCAATGATGTGGTAATCTTAGATGAAACTTATAATGCTGCACCGGAAGCAATGATCGCAGCGTTGCAATTATTGGCAGACACACCCGGAAAGCGGAAGATTGCCGTGTTGGGTGCAATGAAAGAATTGGGAGAGCGATCGCAGCAGTTGCACCAGCGAGTGGGAGAAACAGTGCGAAAGTTGAATTTAGACGGCTTGTTAGTTTTGGTAGATGGCCAAGATGCCGAAGCGATCGCTCTTAGTGCCGAAGGTATCCCATCGGAGTGCTTTGCAACTCATGCTGATTTGGTGGCTAGGTTGAAGACATTTGTGCAAGCAGGCGATCGTTTATTGTTCAAAGCCGCCCATTCTGTCGGACTAGATCGGGTAGTCAATCAGTTACGTGCAGAATTTCCCAAATGAATCTACCGCTAGAAACCCAATGTGTGATACTGCGGGACTTTAGAGAATCAAATTCGCCGGGGGTTCATCAATACGCTGATGATTTTTTGAAAATATCACCAATAGATAACCGATAGACTTCAGTTGGAAAGACTAAGGCTGTTACTGTAGCGTCTTTGAAAAAGAATTGCAGCCAAATTAGCCACCAAACAGGTAATTGCTAGCCACAGCAAGATATAAGTAGGAGCCATCACCACGCCAATCAGGAACCAAGTATATACGTGCAGTATCATTACAGAAGCGAAAAAGCTGGCAATTCCCGCAGATTGCCAGACTTGATGCGATGGGCGATGTAACGCTACTAGGCTGATCGTTAAAATTGTCACAAGCAAATTCGCTGGTACGAGAAATGCACAAATACTTATGCAGTTGCCACGAGAGAAATCAGCTAAGGTGTTAAGATCGAGCATTAATTTGTTGGGATAGATGTTAACTTTTTAATAATTTAATTTATTTTATTTTAAAATAACGAAATATACATTAACATATGAGTGAGTAATCACTCTACAAAGATAACATAAATTAAACTAGTTAGCTGTGTTTTGATACTACCAATAGTTAGTTAATTATAAAAATTTTGGATAAGGAGGGTGGAAAACACCCACCCTAACTGAATTAACCCGGTAAAATCACCGTATCGATAACGTGTACTACACCATTATCAGCTTCGATATCTGCTGCTAAAACTGTGGCATTTTTAACTTCAAAACCATCGGAAGAATGAATTTTAATCGGTGAACCTTCCACAGAATTAACCGTACCGAGTTGTGCCAAATCAGCTTGTAGTAGCTTTCCTGGAACGACATGATACTTTAAAATTCGCGTTAGCTGGGGAATATTCTGTAACAGAGTTTGGATAGTCCCTGCTGGTAACTTGGCAAAAGCATCGTCATTTGGTGCAAAGACAGTGAACGGCCCAGGACTTTTTAATGTGTCTACTAAACCAGCAGCTTGTACAGCCGCTACTAGTGTTTTGAAAGACTCAGCCGTAACAGCAATATCAACAATATCAGCCATATATCTTACCTAAATCTCTGCAAAATATTTTAAAGGATAATAAACCTATTTAATGAGTGGCAGAGGATAATAATTAATAACCAATGCCCAATGCCTAATTATGATTAGCTTTCCAGTTGGCCAAGTCAGTTAAAGAGCGATCGCGGTAACGTCCGTAACGCTCCTGTTTACTTTTGATTTTCGCACCACCCAATTCGGGAAAAATCCCAAAGTTGGGCGGCATTGGTTGGAAATGCTTCGGCGAAGCGGAACTAATAAATTCCAATAACGCACCCATCATTGTTGTTGGTGGTAAAACCAAAGGTTCTTTACCCAAAGCTAATCTTGCTGCATTAATTCCCGCCAAGCAGCCACCCGCCGCCGCCGCAGTGTAGCCTTCAGTACCTATCAATTGTCCAGCAGCTAACAATGTCGGACGCTCTTTAAATTGCAGAGTCGGATGCATTAGCTGAGGAGCATTAATAAAAGTGTTGCGGTGCATCACTCCCAGGCGTACAAACTCCGCCTTTTCCAAACTGGGAATTAGCTGAAATATTCGCTTTTGCTCACCCCAACGCAGATTAGTTTGAAATCCTACCATGTTCCACAGTTGACCGGCTTTATCTTCTTGTCGTAACTGCACCACAGCATAAGGACGTTCTCCGGTGCGAGTATCTGACAATCCCACTGGCTTTAAGGGACCGTAGCGCATCGTATCTTCCCCGCGCTGTGCTAGTTCTTCTATGGGTAAACAAGCTTCAAAAAATTTCGCCGTTTCGCGTTCAAAACCTTTGAGTTCTGTTTGTTCAGCTTTACAAAGTTCTTCTCGAAACTGCAAGTACTGCTGTTTATTCATTGGGCAGTTGAGATAAGCGGCTTCACCTTTGTCATAACGTGATGCCATAAAAGCAACGTCACGGTTAATCGATTCTCCCACAATAATCGGACTAGCCGCATCAAAAAAGCTGAGGTATTCCATTCCGGTAAAGCGACGCAAATCTTCGGCTAAATCGGGGCTGGTTAAAGGCCCAGTCGCCAAAACCACAATTCCTTCAGGAATCGCCGACACTTCACCCCGGCGAAATTCAATTAAAGGATGGCTAGCTAAAGTTTGAGTCAAGTCTTGGCCAAATTGTCCTCTATCGACGGCTAGCGCCCCACCCGCAGGTACGGCGTGTTCATCAGCTTTAGAAATGACGATCGAACCCAGTTGACGTAATTCTTCGTGCAGTAATCCCGCCGCGCGATCGCTTGCCATTGCCCCAAAGGAATTACTACAGACTAATTCTGCTAAATCTTCTGTATGATGAGCCGGACTAAATCGTTTTGGACGCATTTCATATAAAATTACAGGCACTCCAGCTTGGGCTATTTGCCAAGCTGCTTCTGTCCCAGCTAGTCCACCTCCAATTACTTGTATCGGTTGTTCCATAGTTAAATTTTTAGTTCCTATATCATAAGTATCCATCAGCAGCGACAGCATAACGCACCATCAACAGCAGCAATTATAAATTATCTGTGTCAATTCCCTTTTGTTTGAGTTTAGCTAACAATTCTTGATAGCGATCGCGCTCTTTTTCTAATTCTTCTAAAGCCGCTTCTTTTTCTTGTGAAGCCGCTTCTAATTCTTGTAAAGCTGCTTCCTTTGCTTGACGTTCCCGTTCTGCACGTTGGCATTCTTGTTCCCGTAACTGGTCAATTTCTAGGGGGCTTAAAAACTTTTGTCCGGTGGAAGAAACAATTTCGAGGGTATTCGGTGTCAGTCTGAAACGGATTCCCAAACGCGGACTAACCCAGCCATTCATCTCTTCGATAACTTCAAAACTATCCCCAGAACTGAGCAAGCCATTTAAATCGTTCTTATCAGGATCATAAATATAATATTCTTCCACGCCGTAACGCTGGTAAAACTGCAATTTTTTGGTCATTTCTTTGAGGGTGTTACCTGGCGATAGAATTTCAAATACTACCTGTGGAGGTATATTATCTTCATTCCACTGTAAATAGGAACTCCGTTTTCCTTTTGGTCTGCCAAAGACTACCATCGTATCAGGCGCTTGTTTAATATTAGGGTTTCCTTGAACTGGATACCAAAACAAATCTCCGGCGATAAATACATCAGCTGGCGATGCAAATAAGATTTCTAAATTTTCTTTAATTTTGACAATCCATGCAAATTGTTCTGTATTATCCGCCATTGGCTGTCCGTCGCTTTCTGGGTAGATGACTTCGATGGTGGTTTCTGGTGTGACTTGTTGTACCATTGCTGCACCTCCAAGTATGGGGTATTTAGCTGATATTTCTAGTTGAAATAGCGATCGCGTTAATATTGATTTTAGCTATAGATCCAGATAATCTTGATTGCAGATGCTAAGAAACTCTTCAAATTAATCATTAGGAGGATGCCAACCACTAATTGTCCAACGTCGTCGGGCAACAAGTATAACTGGATTATTCATTCGCAAGCAAACAATTGTCGCCCTACCAATAATAGTTAAACCTTCAACTGTTGTAGCATCAGAACTCCAAGTTAAATTATCAGACCATCTCTGTGTACGCGGATTAAATAGAGGCGTTGTTTCCCCAGTCAAAGGGTCTATAGCTTCGGTTGAATCAGCTTTAAATTCATTGCAAGAGCGACAAGCCAAACAAAGATTTTCAAAGGTAGTTTCTCCACCTTTTGAGCGGGGTTGAATATGGTCATAGGTCATGGAAATACCGCTATTTGCTTCAGTAGTTAAGCAATAACAGCAACGTCTTTTATCGCTAGCAGTTATTTGATTTTTTAAGCTTTCAGGAATGTATTTAGATACAACAATTTAAGGAGTTGGCACATTATGTCCTCGCCAACGGAGTAATACAGCAGCTTGGGCTTTACAAAGCATAAAACGGTCAGCTTCGTGACGCAGTTTTATTAGTTCTAATTGTTCTGCATCTGTAATGTTACCACTAGAATTACGCTCCAGCAGAAAGTTGTATTGCTCCATTTGGTCTACTGTTTTGCGACTGCGGACAATTTGCCACAAGCTATTATCATCTAATTTATCTAAAGCCGCGAGGTCAGCTTGAAATTCCTCTGGTACATCATCCCATTCTGGAGGACTACCTACTTGCAAAGCATGAACTATTACCTCTTCAATTGGGCGACGTTGCGCGTGGGCAGTGTTAACTAAACGCTGATAGAGTATTTCTGGAATTTGCAGAGTAATTGTTTCTGTTGCCATTGCTCAATTCCTAACCCATGCTTTGGTTAAACTGTCTTAATTTTAGCGTAGGTCAGTCCTAGCTACTGTAGCAGTTTTCTTGGCACTACTGCTTATTTAGTCGCCGTAATCCTGCTGACTCCGAAGCAACATGGTATGGACTAATAGTGACAACAGACGGTACACTAATAGAAGAAAATATTCGCATAGCAGAAAAAGCAATTAAGCAGCGAATTGAGCAAGCAAATAAAAGAAAGCAAGATTCCCAAACTTAAACCTTACTCGTCTGGATTCACACCCATGTCTCTCAAGTCATAGAAATTTTGCCTTAACTCAGATTCTACTATTATGGAAACTTCCGATCGCGCACTTCTAGGGCATAATCTTGCACAGCTTTGGTAATCGTCTCCCGCAAGTTTGTATAAACTTTGGCGAATGGTGGATGTTTCTCGGTAAGTCCGATGACATCTGAAGTAACTAAAACTTGTCCATCGCAGTGAGTTCCTGCACCGATACCAATTGTTGGAATGCTCAATTTTTGTGTAATCTGCATTGCTAAATCTGCGGGGATATGCTCTAACACTAGAGAGAATACACCAGCTTGTTCCAGAGCGATCGCTTCATTGAAAATTCTTTCTCCCGTTTCCTGGCTCTTTCCCTGTTGTCGCAAACCAAGTTGATGTATTGATTGCGGTGTCAAACCTACATGACCCATTACCGGAATTCCGACTTGTACTAAACGAGCTATAGTTTCAGCGATCGCTGGATAGCCACCTTCCAATTTTACCGCTTGAGCGCCTGTTTCCTTCAATACCCGCCCAGCCGAATGCATCGCTTGCTGGAGACTTTCTTGATAGGTCAAAAATGGTAAATCTACAACTACTAATGCGCGTTTAACTCCTCGATGCACGGATTTGGCGTGGTATATCATCTCATCCAAAGTTATCGGCAGTGTTGTTTCATAGCCTAGAACTACTGCCATCGAGTCACCCACGAGGATTAAGTCTACACCAGCTGCGTCGAGGAGTTGAGCGATCGCATAATCCCAGGCCGTCAACGCCACAATTGCACGTCCCTGTTGCTTCCATTGAATTAATTGCTGGGTAGTGATTGCCATTTTCTTAAGTAGGGAGTAGGGAGTAGGGAGTGGGGAGTCGGGAATGGGGAGTCGGGAGTCGGGAATTTCACCACTCACCACTCCCCCACTCCTTCATTTAACGGCGTGACTGAAAGCGATATGGGGTTTTGCACTACCCATTTTGGGCATTAACCAAGCTAGACCTTCACTAGTCCCGATCCATAATTTATTGCTAATGTCAGGTGCAAGGGCAAGAACCCGACTAGAAGGAAGTCCAGCAACTTCTGTATCTAACACAGCTCCTGTACTTGGATTTAATCGTAACAAACCATTATTAGTCCCGACCCAGACACTACCATCTTTAGCAAAACGTACTACTGTCACGTTACGCCCACGCAGGCGAGTCACAGACCGCAACACTGCACCAGTTTTTGGGTTAATAACTAGCAAATTATTCGGCATTCCCGCCCAAATTAATCCTTCTGGACTAATAGCTAAAGCTTGTACAGTCGTCCCTGGTAAATCTGCAATCCGCTTCATAATCGCAGCACTACCAGTATTTACCCGCACTAATCCATCAAGAGTGCCAACCCACAGTTGACCTTCAGCATCTAAAGTCAAGGTGTTGGCGCTAACACCAGGGAGATTTGTTAATGTTGTCATAATCAAGCCTTGGTCGGGACTAATTAGAGCTAAACCATTATCAGTTCCAGTCCACAAATAACCCCGTTTGTCAAGTAACAGTGACAACACCCGTTTAGAAGGCAAAAATAAATTCTGCGCGGTGATTTCGTTAGTGCGGGGGTCTACTCGGATCAGTCCCTCAGAACTTCCCACCCACAAACGTCCTACTTTGTCTTGAGCTAAAGCACCAATGGCAACACTTGGTAAGCTAACACGAGAAATAATCTTGCCAGTTTTAGGATCAATCCGCGATAGTCCCCGCCCAGAAGCTACCCAAAGATTGCCTGAAACATCTCCCAGTAAGTTACCCACACGATAATCAGTTTTTGGCGAATGTTCTTGCACTCCCCGTTGATCGGGCAAGGGTTCCACTCGCGGTGGCGGTGGGGAAAGTGGGTAAGCAGGGGTTACGTCAGATGAATTAATCTCAGGGGTTTTTTGTGCCCATCCCATACTTGGACAAGCGATCAACCCCAGCAAAATAGAAGTAATCAATAAACTAGTATGCTTGCAAAACAATACCACGGTGACATTTCCTTTGGAGACAGTACCCATAGCCACTACCTAAAATCGCTTTGAGTTAATTCCAGTGTTCCCCTAGCTGAGATTTTTTAAACGTCATAGGCAATTTTTCTCAAATTTAATCACTATTGGGCATGGGGCAAAGAATTCTTGTAACTCCTCACTCCTGTACAGACGCGATTAATCGCGTCTCTACTCCCCAAAAGCTTCTTTACAGTTATTAATGACGTTTTGTAAACTTTTTGTAACAAAATGTTTAAATCTTTCTGTGATAACAAAATTAAATAGATAAGTTAAAAACTTTCAAAGAATAACTTATCAAATTATTGATATATTGTGAGACAAGCTACAAATTACGTGGTGTGCAATTCTTTTTTCTTTCGTAGAAGTAGGGGGCTAGTCCCTTTCTTTACGCTTGGGCACTGTTGGAGCCGACTCCCTTGGATGAAGCAAGAAGCAGACCCTCTGAAGAGGGAGAAGGAGCGGGGTGAGGAAAAGTTGCACAGAACGTGATTTGATTAAGTAAAAAGACTGACTTGTGGGAAGGATAAAATATGTCTTACGCTCAAACTAAGACTCAGAGCAAAACTGGGTATAAAGCCGGGGTTCAAGATTACAGACTAACTTATTACACACCCGATTACACACCGAAAGATACAGACATTTTAGCGGCATTCCGTGTTACACCCCAGCCTGGAGTTCCCCCCGAAGAAGCAGCTGCGGCTGTAGCGGCTGAGTCTTCCACTGGTACTTGGACAACTGTGTGGACAGATTTGCTCACCGACCTCGATCGCTACAAAGGTCGTTGCTACGACATCGAACCAGTTCCTGGTGATGACAATCAATTCATCGCCTATATTGCATATCCTTTGGATTTGTTTGAAGAAGGTTCTGTAACCAATATGTTGACCTCGATTGTGGGGAACGTATTTGGTTTCAAAGCCTTACGGGCACTACGTCTAGAAGATTTACGGATTCCTGTAGCTTACCTCAAGACCTTCCAAGGGCCTCCCCACGGTATTCAAGTTGAGCGTGACAAGTTAAACAAATATGGTCGTCCTTTATTGGGTTGTACAATTAAGCCCAAATTAGGTCTTTCGGCTAAGAACTACGGACGCGCTGTATACGAGTGCTTACGCGGTGGTTTGGACTTCACCAAAGACGACGAGAACATCAACTCTGCTCCATTCCAACGGTGGCGCGATCGCTTCTTGTTTGTATCTGAAGCTATTACCAAAGCTCAAGCTGAAACCGGTGAAATCAAAGGTCACTACCTAAACGTCACCGCCCCCACCTGTGAAGAAATGCTGAAGCGGGCTGAGTTCGCTAAAGAACTTAAACAGCCCATCATCATGCACGATTACCTCACCGCAGGTTTTACCGCCAACACCACATTGGCTCGTTGGTGTCGTGACAACGGTATATTGCTGCACATTCACCGCGCTATGCACGCCGTAATTGACCGTCAAAAGAACCACGGTATCCACTTCCGCGTTTTGGCTAAGGCGCTACGGATGTCTGGTGGTGATCACATCCACACCGGCACAGTGGTTGGTAAGCTCGAAGGTGAACGCGGGATCACAATGGGCTTCGTTGACTTGTTGCGTGAAAACTACATTGAACAAGACAAGTCTCGCGGTATCTACTTTACCCAAGACTGGGCTTCTCTACCTGGTGTCATGGCAGTTGCTTCCGGTGGTATCCACATTTGGCACATGCCTGCACTCGTAGAAATCTTTGGTGATGACTCCGTGCTGCAATTTGGTGGTGGTACTCTCGGTCATCCTTGGGGTAATGCTCCTGGTGCTACAGCTAACCGCGTAGCTTTAGAAGCTTGCGTCCAAGCTCGTAACGAAGGCCGCAACTTGGCTCGTGAAGGTAACGACATTATTCGTGAAGCCGCTAAGTGGTCTCCTGAATTAGCCGTTGCTTGCGAACTGTGGAAAGAAATCAAGTTCGAGTTTGAAGCTATGGATACCGTCTGATCAAAAGTTAGGAGTTAGAAGTTAGGAGTTAAGAGTTACATTAATTCATAACTCATAACTCTTAATTCATAACTCATAACTGTTGACGGCTGGGGTCAAGCATGAATCTTAAGCAAATTGCGAAGGACACAGCCAAGACTCTCCAAAGTTATCTGACTTATCAGGCTCTAAGGACAGTGTTGGCACAGCTAGGCGAAACGAATCCTCCATTAGAACTTTGGTTGCATAACTTTTCGTCTGGCAAAATTCAGAATGGTGAATCATACATTGAGCAACTGTTGCAAGAAAAACCAGATTTGGCTTTGCGAATCATGACTGTCAGGGAACACATTGCCGAAGAAGTCATGGATTTTTTACCGGAAATGGTTCGTACTGGCATTCAGCAAGCGAACATGGAACAGCGTCGTCAGCATTTAGAACGCATCACCCGAATAGACACATCAAACCCCAGTCTGCAACCAGAACAGCAAGCAAGTTCAGATCCGAATTTAGATAACTTATCGAATTAGTTCGGTCAACCTAGTAGTAAAAAATCACAACCCATTATCAAAAACTATGCAAACTTTACCAAAAGAGCGTCGTTACGAAACCCTTTCTTATCTGCCCCCTCTCTCTGATGCTCAAATTTCCAAGCAGATCCAGTACATTTTGAATCAAGGTTACATTCCAGCGATCGAGTTTAACGAAACTTCTGATCCTAAAGAATTTTATTGGACAATGTGGAAGTTGCCTTTATTTGGTGCTAGATCGACTCAAGAAGTATTGAGTGAAGTTCAAGGATGCCGTTCTCAATTCAGCACCAGCTATATTCGGGTTGTGGGTTTTGACAACATTAAGCAGTGCCAAATTCT
>Ga0123337_10003534_pt1 | contig 16589 bp, 10 predicted proteins | sample frozenSSSSmetaG_FD_89792 | JGI IMG/M metagenome (GOLD analysis project Ga0123337, IMG submission 89792) | Glacier valley bacterial and archeal communities from Borup Fiord, Nunavut, Canada, to study Microbial Dark Matter (Phase II) -... | ecosystem: Environmental > Aquatic > Freshwater > Ice >... | reverse complement strand
GTGACCCCCGTTTTTATGCGTCCATCCTCTACGACGGCGCGCAGTGGAAGCCCCGCACACCAGACGGAGCCGGTATCGACCCTGCCGGGCAGATTCAGATGGGCGAATATGAAGTGGGTACATCGGCCAGCCCAACCAAGTATTTTGGTCTGGATACCCGCAACAGTTCTATTGAGAACTGGAACGGTACCTGGACGGGCTACGCTATCCGTAAGTTTATCGACCCCGACCCAAGCTTAGTCGATCAAACCATTGGTCAGCAGGTGCCATCCATTCAGATTCGGTTTACGGAAACGGTATTCAACTACGCCGAAGCCTGCCTGATGCTGGGAGAAGAAACGGAAGCTAAAAAGTGGATAAACGCCGTTCGGTTCCGGGTGGGTATGCCCGCCATCACCGAAACGGGCCCCGCCCTTATTGAGCGGTACCAGAACGAACGCAACATCGAGATGCTCTTTGAAGACCAGCGTTTCTATGATGTTCGACGCTGGATGATTGCCCCCAAAGCCCTTGGCGAACAGTCCCGGATTATTATCATCACGGGTAAACTCAAACCGGGCAAATCGGTATCGACCTATGTGTATAGTAAAGATAACTACACGTATACATACAAGACGCAGGACCTCGGTGTGGGTAAGGAAAATCGTAAATGGGCCGACAAGGTTTATTTCCTGCCCATTCACCGCGATGAGATCAACCGGAACAGTAAGCTAGTGCAGAATCCCGGTTATTAGTCCTCTTTTCCAGTGTATGCATTTCCCAAAAATGCCGGTACCTGCGGGTGCTGGCATTTTTGTTTGTATTTTTAACATTCGTTCTTCTACCGACGCTGCGGTGGAAAAGCCCCGCAATAAACCCAACTCCGTGAAAATCCATATCCCCTTCCTACTTATTCTCCTCGCCTTGACCGGTTGCGGTTCTTCTGACAAACAGCCGCCGGATAAACCCGAAGAACCCAGTGGCTCTCCCCTTTTTACGCTCCTCACCCCCGAACAAACCGGCGTCACCTTCGCCAATAACCTTACCGAAGGGCTGAACACCAATGTGCTGATGTACGAGTATTTCTACAATGGCGGGGGCGTAGCGGTGGGCGATCTGAACGGCGACGGACTGGACGATATTTATTTTACCGGTAACATGGTGCCCAACCGGCTGTACATCAATAAAGGTAATCTGAAATTTACCGATGCAACAGCCCCGGCGGGTGTGGCCGGACGAGACGGCCCTTGGACTACCGGCGTTACAATGGCCGATGTTAATGGCGACGGTAAACTTGACCTGTACGTCTGCCATTCGGGTAGTGTCCGTCCCGAAAATCGCCTGCCCGAACTGTTTATCAACGACGGAAACGACGCCAGTGGCATCCCGCATTTTACCGACCAAACGGCGGAGTATGGCCTGGCGCAGCCCACCCAAAGTACACAGGGCGTTTTCTTTGACTACGACCGTGACGGCGACCTCGACCTTTTTCAACTCAACCACAACCCCCGGCTGCTGCCCATTCTGGATCCAGCCGCTACGTCGGCGTTGCTGCGCGAACCAAACTCCGAAATTGGTGTCCGGCTGTACCGCAACACGAATAACCATTTTACTGATGTTACAGAAAAAGCGGGGCTGAGCAGTTCGGCCCTGACCTACGGGCTTGGCGCGGGCGTGTCGGACCTGAACAATGATGGCTGGCCCGATCTGTACCTCTCCAACGATTATGGCGTGCCGGATTACCTGTACCTCAACGAGCAGAACGGCCACTTTCGCGACGTGCTGAAGTCCAGCCTGGGCCACATCTCCAACTTCTCGATGGGTAATGACATTGCTGACGTCAACAACGACGCCCGCCCCGATATTATGACGCTGGATATGCTGCCCGAAGACAACCGCCGGCAAAAACTGCTGATGGCTCCTGACAATTACGACAAAGACAACCTCAGCGTGGCGTCGGGTTTTTACCACCAGACCATGCGGAATATGCTGCAACTGAACGTGGGCGGGGGGCAATTTGCCGAAGTTGGACAACTGGCGGGCGTGTCCAATACCGACTGGAGCTGGGCACCCCTGCTGGCCGATTATGACAACGACGGCTGGAAAGACCTCTACATCACGAATGGCTACGTGCGCGATTTCACAAACATGGATTTCCTGAAGTACATGAGCGACTTCATGCAAAATCGCCCCACCAACCCCACCCGCGAAGACGTACTGGAACTGGTGCGTAAAATGCCCTCGTCCAACGTAGCCAACTACATATTCCGCAACCGGGGTCGCACTGGCGGGGTTGTACAGTTTGCCAATGTTGGGGCGGCCTGGGGCATAACGGACGTGGCCAACAGTACCGGAGCCGCTTATACCGATCTGGATAATGACGGCGATCTCGACTTAGTCGTTAATAACGCTAATGTACCCGCGTTCATCTACCGCAATGACACCGATAAAATCGACGGAAAGCAGCGCAATCATTATCTGACCGTACAGTTAACCGGCAGAGGAGCCAATACGCAGGGTATCGGGGCCAAGCTGATGCTGCATCAGAATGGAAATCAGCAGTACCTGGAGCAGATGCCCACGCGCGGATTTCAGTCAAGCGTGTCGCCAAAGCTGCATGTTGGATTGGGCCAAAACGCCCGGATCGACTCGCTGCGCATTGTCTGGCCAACGGGAAAAACGCAGGTGCTGATTAGCCCGAAAGCTGACCAGGTGCTGACGTTACGTGAAGCCGATGCTAATGCTACGTACAAAATTCCCGCACCGGCACCCGCCCTGTTCCGCGAAACGAAATCGCCGGTTGCATTTGCCGATCCGGTTATCACAACCAACGATTTTAAGCGGCAGCCACTCATGGTCAACGCGCAGTCATTTGGCGGGCCGTGTATGACCAAAGCCGATGTAAACGCCGATGGACTGGATGATGTGTTCGTGGGGGGCGGCAGCGGGCAGGCCGGGGCGTTGTTGCTGGGGCAGAAAGCAGGCGGGTTCAGCCGTAAACCCCAACCCGCCTTTGACACCGACCGGGCCTGTGCGGACGCTGACGCCGTGTTTTTCGACGCCAACGGCGATACGTTTCCTGATCTCTACGTGTGCAGTGGTGGTTACGGCGATTTACTGCCTGACGATAATAGCCTACAGGACCGGCTGTACCTGAACGATGGGAAAGGTAATTTCACCAAAACTAACGTGCTGCCCCGTATGCTGACCAGTACCGCCTGTGTTCGGGTAGCTGACGTGAACGGCGACGGTCGGCCCGACCTGTTCGTGGGCGGTCGTGTGGTGCCGGGGCGCTATCCCGAACCGCCCCGCTCGTATCTGCTCGTGAATGGTAAAAACGGAACCTTCACTGACCAAACTGCCCAACTCGCCCCCCTGCTGACCAACATCGGTATGGTGACGGATGCCGCCTGGGCCGACCTGAACAACGATAAAAAGCCCGAACTGGTAATTGTAGGCGAATGGATGCCCATAACTATTCTAACGCTGACCGACGGCAAACTACGGAACGAAACCACAGCCTTTCTCGGAAAATCGCAGCCCGACTACTACCGGGGCTGGTGGAACAAACTGCTGGTCGATGACCTCAACGGCGACGGTCGGCCCGATCTGGTCATTGGCAATCAGGGCCTGAATACGCAATGCCGCGCCAGTGACCGCGAACCCGCCGAGCTGGTGTATAAAGACTTCGACAACAACGGTAAAATAGACCCGGTACTGTGTTTATACATTCAGGGAAAAGCGTGGCCCCACGCCAGCCGCGACGAACTTTTTGATCAGGTGCCGATGCTCAAAAAACGATTTACTACCTACGACGCCTATGCCAGTGCAGCCCTCACCGACCTGTTTACGGCTGACGAACTGAGTGATGCCAAACGGCTAACCGCCAATGAATTGAAAACCCTTTATCTGGCCAGTACGCCCACCGGAACACTTGTGGAAAACGAATTGCCGCTGGCTGCGCAGATTGCCCCTGTGTTTACCATTACGGCACTGGATTACAACCAAGATGGCCACAAAGACCTGCTGCTGTGTGGAAACGCCCGGCAGGCAAGGCTGCGTTTTGGCCGGTCCGACGCTAATTTTGGCGTACTGCTGCGGAACAATGGGCGGGGCGGTTTCGTAACTGTTCCGCAGGACCAATCGGGTTTCCGGCTCACCGGCGACGTTCGCAGCGTATTGCCCGTTGGTAATCTGCTTCTTTTCGGTATCAATCAGCAACCTGTTCGCGGGTATTCACTAAACCCGCAGTACGTCCCTCAAACCAATACCGTCCTATGAAAGTACTTCTTTTCCTGACTGCCCTCAGCCTGACTACGGCAGCTTATGGCCAGACGCGGCCAGCCCCGGAAGAAAACCGGTTTACCAAAACCGTACTCAGCAATGACCTCAACGAGCCGATGGAACTGGCCATTGCGCCCGATGGCCGGGTGTTTTTTGTGGAGCGGACCGGTAAGTTCTACGTCTATGAACCCACCACCAAAAAGACGCGGTTGCTGCACGATTTTCCGGTCAAAGCCGTCGATAAGTACCTGAACGGCCTGCTGGGCATGACCATCGACCCGAACTTCGCCAAAAATCAGTTTCTGTATTTTTTCTATACCGGAGTCGAGGCACAGCAGCACAAGCAACTGATTTCGAGGATCAAAGTTGCCCCGGATGGCTCGCTCGATCTGGCATCCGAAAAGGTTATTATCGAGGTGCCGATTGATCTGGAAGTGTCGGCGCATACGGGCGGTTCGCTGGCCTGGGATACGCACCGGAATCTGTTCATCTCCACCGGCGATAATACCGTGCCCTTCGAGTCGAACGGGTTCGCGCCGATTGACCAGCAGCCCGGTCGGCTTACGTTCGATGCCGAACGGTCGGCGGGTAATCCGAACGATTTGCGCGGTAAAATTCTGCGTATTCACGTTGAGGAGAATATTCCTGACAATGGCCCCGCCTATACCGTACCGGATGGTAATTTGTTCGCAAAAGGAACACCCGAGACGCGCCCGGAAATTTACGTAATGGGTTGCCGCAACCCGTACCGGATTTCGGTCGATCCGGTTACGGACATCCTGTATTGGGGTGAAATTGGGCCGGACTCCGGTACCGACGGGCCGCAGGGACCGCGCGGCTACGACGAGTTCAATCAGGCACGGAAAGCGGGTAACTACGGCTGGCCCTATTTCGTGGGCGACAACAAAGCGTACCACCAATACGATTTCGCAACCAAAGCCGCCGGGCCGCTATTCGACGGGAACGGGCCAACAAACAACTCGCCAAATAATACGGGAGCAAAAACACTGCCGCCAGTGCAGAAAGCAATGGTCTGGTATCCGTATAACGAATCTGCCGAGTTCCCTGAATTGGGCAAAGGAGGCCGCTGCGCCATTGGCGGGCCGGTTTATCACTACGATCCTAACGGTACCAACCCCAACCGCCTGCCCGACTACTATGACAAGGCTGTACTGGGGGGTGACTGGATGCGCAACTGGGTATTTGCCATGCGGCTCGACGATCAGCAGAATTACAAAAGTATGGATCAGTTTATGCCCACCTCCGGCGATTTTCGGCGCCCGGTCGATATCGAAATCAGTGCCGATGGAGTTCTATACATGCTTGAATACGGTTCGGTCTATGGCATTGACAACGTAGACGCCCGGCTGGTGCGTGTTGACTTTAACCGGGGCAACCGCGCTCCAGTGGCCCTGATTACGACGCCCGACAGCATTGGCATAGCCCCGCTAACCGTGGCGTTCAGCAGTAAGAAAAGCTACGATTTCGATGCCGATCGACTGCGCTACGAATGGCGGTTTGAGAACAATACTGTAGCCTCGACCGAGCCGAACCCAACGCACGTTTTCCGCAAAAACGGTGTCTATACCACCACGTTGACCGTTACGGACCCGGCCGGGCTGCGCCATACTGACACGCTGCTGGTACGGGTGGGTAACACCATGCCGCAGGTAGCCATCCAGACGACCTCGAACCGTACGTTCTTCTTTCCCGAGAAAACTTCGCTGAATTATACGGTCTCGGTGACGGATAAGGAAGACAGGGTCATTGACAAAAACCGGGTGCTGGTGGCCCTCAATTACCTGCCCAAAGTAAGTGGCTCCGATCAGGAAATTGGTCATCAGATGGTAACGGGATCGTATAACCTTGGCAAGAACCTAATGGCCGCCAGCGACTGTAAAGCCTGTCATCAACTGAACGCCAAATCGGTAGGACCCGCCTTTGTAGAGGTGGCCAAACGCTACCGGGGCGACGACGGGGCGGTGGTTCGGCTGGCCAATAAGGTCATTGTCGGGGGTGGGGGTGTCTGGGGCGAACACGCCATGAATGCCCACCCGCAACTGGCCCGGGAAGATGCCGCCGAGATCGTGAAATACGTGCTGTCGCTGGGTAATGAACAGGCTGATGTACGACTGCCGCAGCGCGGAAGCCGCGAACTGACCGAACACCTGAGCAAGCCTGAATCGGGGCGGTACGTACTGACGGCGTTGTACACCGACGGGGGTGGGGCTATTGCTGCCAAACCCAACGGCAAACTCACCCAAACCGACGTGCTGGTCCTGCGGCCTGCGCATGTAGAAGCGGGCAGCGCCGATGTGCTGCATAAAATAGCGAAGCAGGGCAAGCGGCTCGGCAATGCCATGAATGGCTCATATTTCGTCTTTAAAAACGTTGACCTGACGGATATTCAGAAGATTACATATCGATTGTCGTCCAAAGATTACGCAGCCGTTGTTGATCTCCATCTGGATTCGCCGACGGGGCCGGTGGTGAGCAGTCTGGCGTATAACGCTACCGGTAAATGGGATGTGTACTCAAAAGAGTCGGCACCGGTCAAGCCTACCACCGGCCTGCACGATCTGTATTTTGTAGTTCATAAAGACGATACGCCCGCCGATCATCTGATTTTGCTGGACTGGCTTGAGTTTGGAAAGTAGCGCATCCAGGCTGGTAACGATCACCGAAAACGGCCTGATCGCCAGCGATCAATACGACGTAGCGACGCCCGACGCAGCGACGCCCGACGTAACGCTGGTACCGGACGCGACGTTTGCGGCTCTGCGTCAACTCGCGCTCGGTACCGACGATACGGATGCCCTGCTGACGCTGACGGTACGGAAAGGGCAGCAGTTTGTACGCTTCCGAACCTACGTGGGGCTGCTGCAACTGACCGATGGAACGCAGATCGAGATTCTGCCGAAAATCGGTGACCCTGCCAACGCCCGGCAAACGCTGCTGACCATGCTGCGTTCGCTGCGCAATAGCCCGTTCCGAACGCTCAAGGCCCGTACCGGCACCGCCCAACTGCCGCTTTGGGAAGTATTTGTATCCACCTTTCTCGACGTGCTGGAGCCGCTGCTGCATCAGGGACTGCAACGGGCGTACGTAGTAACGGAACGGAACGAACGGTTCTGGAAAGGCCAGTTCCAACCCGCCCGGCAACAGCGCGAAAACCAGTACCACGCAGAGCGGCTGGCCATTCGTTACGAGTCCCTCACCGTTGATGTACCCCCCAACCGTATCCTGAAAACGGCCCTGCTGTACCTGAATAACCGGACCGAGTCAGCTCGGAGTCAACAGCGAATTCGGCGCACACTGATCGCTCTGACTGATGTTCCCGTGTCTGAATCTATTACAGCCGATGAAGCCGCTACCCAACGTACGAGCCGGTTGTTTGCCCGCTACGAACCGGCTCTGCGCTGGGCCGTGGCGTTGTTGAACCAGCAGTTGCCGGGTGTTCGGGCGGGGAGTGTGACGGGGCAGTCGCTGCTGTTTCCGATGGAGCGGGTGTTTGAGGAGTATGTGGCGCAGGGCGTGCGCAGGTACTGGCCGGATGGCGGAGCGGTATCGGTGCAGGAATCGTCGGCACATCTGGTGGATGAACACGTGGGTAGCCCCAGGTTCAAGCTACGCCCCGACATCCTTATCCGGCAGGCCGACCGAACGCTGGTGCTGGATACCAAATGGAAGCAGGTCGATGGCCAGAGCGCAACAGGTAGCTACGGCATTGATCAAAGCGATTTGTACCAGTTGTACGCCTACGGTAAAAAGTACGCGGCCACCGATCTGTTTCTGATTTACCCGGCCAACAACACGTTCCAGAAACCGCTGTCGGTCTTCGGCTACGACGCCACCACCCGCCTGCACGTTGTCCCTTTCGACTGCGCCCAGCCGCTGGCTCTCGAAGTAGAAAAACTGGCCCGGTACGCTTTGCAAGGGTAAACACCCCCACCGTATGCCCATACTACTCACCGTTGCCGGGATTCTGACCCTGATTTTCCTGATCGTCTATGTCAAGTTAGACGCTTTTATCTCGTTCATTCTCGTTTCCATTAGTATCGGTCTGGCGTCGGGTATGGGGGTAAAGGCGGTGGGTAAGGCCATTCAGACCGGTATTGGCAGTACCCTGGGCGATCTGGTCCTGATTATCGGCTTTGGGGCCATGCTGGGGCGGATTGTGGCCGAGAGTGGGGCTGCCCGGCAAATCACCAATGTACTGATTGGCTGGTTTGGGATCAAAAATATCCGGTGGGGTGTAGCATTAGCGGGTTTTATTATTGGCATTCCGCTATTTTACAATGCCGGGTTCATCATTGTCGTCCCCCTGATTTTCACTCTTGCGGCCTCGTCGGGCCTGCCCATGCTGACGATAGCCATCCCGATGTTATCGGCGTTGTCGGTGGCGCATGGGTATCTGCCCCCGCACCCGTCGCCAGCTGCCATTGCCGGACAACTCAACGCTGATCTTGGCAAAACGCTGTTATACGGAATAATCGTGGCCACGCCCGCCATCATCGTGGCCGGGCCGATTTTTGGCAAAACCCTGGGCAAGTATAACCCCAAACCTGACCCCAAACTGTTTAACCTGCGCGAAGCCCCCATTGCCGATTTGCCCGGCGTAGGCATCAGCTTTTTTGTGGCCCTGTTGCCCGTGGTCATGCTTACCGTATTTGGCCCACTCAAAGGACTACTGCCCGAAGATTCGGCCCTGCGCCCGGTTTTTACGTTTCTGGCCGAACCCTATATCGGAATGCTGGTATCGGTGCTGGTGGCTATTTATGCGCTGGGTTTGCGCAAAAATTCGGCGGGGGAGGGGCAGACTATGAAAATGGTGATGAAAGACCTCGAAGAAGCCATCAAAGCGGCCTCGCCCATTTTACTCGTCATTGCGGGCGCGGGCGCGCTGAAGCAGATTTTTAATGATTCCGGCACGAGCCTGTACATTGGGGCGCAACTGGCGGGTGTCAATATCTCACCGTTGCTGCTGGGCTGGGGCATGGCCGCCCTGATTCGGGTGTGCGTCGGTTCGGCCACGATTGCGGGACTAACGACGGTGGGGATTATCCTGCCCTTGATTCAGGCGCAGACGGTCAGCCCGGAGCTGATGGTGCTGGCCATTGGCGCGGGCAGCCTGATGCTGTCGCACGTGAACGACGCCGGGTTCTGGCTGTTCAAGGAGTATTTCAACCTGAGCATTGGTGACACGCTCCGTACCTGGACGGTCATGGAATCGCTGGTGTCGGTCATCGGTCTGCTCGGTGTACTGGCCCTGAATCTGATTATCTCGTGAGCTTATTTGTCGATCAGATACGCTCTGTGCCACTCGAAACTGGCAACCTGTCGTTCAAAGGAGGGTATAAGTGCTGCTAAGTCTTCTACCTTACTGCTGAAACTGTTCAGCACGACAACCGTCACCGGATATTTGTCAAGGTTCTGCTGGTATTGCAAATTTTTGTCGATAGTCAACAAAATGTCGACCCCATTCTCGACACAGAGCGTCATCAATTTGCCGTTTTTTATACCGCTCCACTCCATCTGTCGCACTGTGTAAACATCATGGTCGGGCAGGTACTACGGTTTCAGATGTTTGGTGACGCACTCATCAAGCAAAATTTTCATGCAGTATAGTTGAGGAAGTTTCGATGAGTTTTTGTGACATCTCAAGCAGTCGGATAACCTGCTCTCGCTGAACGCCACTGAAATCGTCGAGAAAGTAATCAATGGATTCGCCGGTTTCTAAGTAATCGAACAGATTTTTGATTGGTACCCGTGTGCCGTAGAAGACTGGGGTCCCACCAAGAATTTCGGGGTCGATATTGATGATTCGCTTTTCCATGTTCGTTCTGTTTACCCAAAAATACACAAATCATCGGCATCAACACCGAAACGGATACCTCCAGCATAGGTATCAACAGCCACCTAATTACTTTCACAAATATGAAAACGACTAAAATTTCTCTGTTTTTGCTGCTGGCCGCTGTGTTGCTGGCCCTCACCACTGCCAAACCTACCCGCGTCGTGTTCTTCGGCGACTCCATTACGCAGGCGGGCGTACAACCCGGAGGCTACATTACCCTGCTCCAGAAAATGCTCCCTGCCGATGCGTTCGAACTAATGGGCGCGGGCGTCAGCGGCAACAAAATCTACGACCTCTACCTGCGCATGGACGACGATGTACTCGCCAAAAAGCCCGATGTAGTGGTAATTTGGGTAGGGGTAAACGACGTCTGGCACAAAAACACGTCTGGCACCGGCACTGATCCCGATAAATTCGTGAAGTTCTATGAAGCGGTCGTCAAAAAACTTCAGGCCGCCAACGCCCGCGTGGTGCTGGTAACGCCCGCCACTATCGGCGAGAAAACCGATTTTAGCAATCAGCAGGATGGCGACCTTAACCTGTACAGTCAACTCATCCGCGACCTGGCCGCCAAATACAACCTGCCCGTGGTTGACCTGCGCAAAGAGTTCCTGGCCCATAATCTGAAAGCCAATAGCAGCAATAAAGACCGGGGTACCCTGACCTCCGACCGCGTTCACCTCAACGAAGCGGGCAACCAGTTCGTAGCCGACCAAATGGCTAAATTGTTGCGAACGCTTTAGATTTTGATAATACGCAGTACCATGTCGCGCATGACGGGCGGAGGGGCAAGCAAGCCGTTCGGTTCGGCGGAGTCGCTCTTGAGAATTTCGCCCGTTTCGGCGTCGGTCCATTCGGTATGGTAGTCGCCGGCAGGCAGGTTGACCCGGAGCAGGAATGACTTTTTGGATAGCGGCTCGGCGTAAACTATCCAGCCGTTTTTGCCGTGGCGGAGCGTCTGGGTAATAGCCCCCGGCGATGCCCGCACGAACGACTCGTCGGGTACGAGCTGGGTCAGATCGAGCCGCTCAAAATAGCGTTTGAGTACGCCAAACTGTCTGCGCAGGGCCGGACTGCCGCCACCGGGCGTTGCTCCTTTGCGGTACGTAGTGTCCTGCCCATTTTCGGCCCCCACGGCAAAGGAGTAATCAAGCTGATTGAACAGGCCACCCCCCGCCATGATAAAACGCCACGCCTGCCGTCGGTACGTCCGGTCGGCCTGTCCGGCAAAGCCCGTTTCATTGAAGCCAATGACCCGGTTCAGGGCGTAGTTGTCCTGCACGGCTTCGGGCAGGGCGTAGTGAAAGGTATATATCGAGACGTTGGGGTCGAGGTCAAGAATAGGGTAGCGGAAGTTACCGACGTTCTGCGAGATGAGGTGCTTTTGCAGCCGGTCGCGCTCTTCGTCCACGATCCACGATGCCACCCGCCGTTGCCATTTCAGCGATGCATCGCTGGTGAGTTCGATTGTGGCCCGAAAGTCGCGTTTGCCGTCGGCCCCGGTATGGTACTCGTTGCGGGTCAGGACTGTGTCTTTCTGGTCGGCCCAGGGTTCGTTCTGGATTTCGTAGTACAGATTCTGAAAGCTGCCCAACTCCCGTACCAGCCTGCGTACGTACCGCTCCTGAAACGCCAGCAGGTTGCCATTGTTGAGCGTATTGGCCTGGATCGGCTGGATGTTGTCGGTCTGATTAACGTTGTTGGCCACATTGAACGGACTGTATGGCCAGCCGGTGCCGTAGTACGACGAGAAGAGCGTGACTTCTACAATGATACCCAACTCCTGCGCCCGTGCCATAAAACTGCGCAATCGTTCAAAATACACTTCATCCCAGCGGTCAAGATCGAAGCGGTTACCGCCGAGCGCGTAGCCGGGTTGTTCGCTCCGCGCCCAGGGTAGCCGTAGCCGATTTTCGCGCGGGGCGAGGGTGTTTTTCTGGATGCCAAAATCGCCCGTCTTTTCAACGTAGGCACCCGTAAAGAGACGCGTATTGTTCAGCCCGTCGGCGGCCAGGGTAGCGAGGTACGTCCGGTAATCAAAATCCTGATTGATAACCGCGCCGTAATGTTCACCCGACCCGATCAGGAGCGTTGGCCGACCGTTATACTCAAAATAATGCGGATTTTTGGGAAGCAACTGCAATGGTTGAGCCAAAGCTACGGTGATGCTAACGAGAAAAATAAGAGCAGTTGAGCGGGCGCGCATGATTATGGGTTAGCGGTTTTTTGGCAAACTTATCACTTTCCCGTCAGGGCAACGCAAAGGCAACATACTGATTACCCGACTTTGCGCCGAGTTTAGCCCCCCCACAGGCAATGACCACATATTGTTTGCCCCCCACCTGATACGTGGCAGGCGTGGCAAAGCCAGCCGCCGGGAGCTGCGTTTCCCAGAGTAATTTGCCTGTTTTCTTGTCGAACGCCCGGAATTTAGCGTCTTTGGTGGCGGCAATGAACAGTAACCCACTGGCTGTAACAACCGGCCCGCCATAGTTCTCGGTACCGGTCTGGATGGACCCCATGTTTTCCGGGCCTTTTCCGGCCAGAAGAGGCTCACTGCCGAGGGGGATTTTCCAGCGGTACTCGCCCGTGTTGAGGTCAATAGCGTTGAGTGTTCCCCAGGGCGGGGCCACGGCGGGCAAACCCCGGCTGTCCTGAAACTTGTGGTAGCCCGTCACTTTGTACGGCAGATACGGCTCTTTTGCTTTGGGCGGATACGGCGATGCGCTGGCTACTTCCTGTTTCTCATCGTCAAATAAAAAGGCCAGCAATGCCTGCCGGTCAGCGGTAGATAGGGCCGTGAACCCCGGCATCATGCCTTTGCCATGCTGCACAATGTTGCTGACGTAAGGCCGGTCGCGCCGTTGGCTAATATCAACCAATGATGGGTACCCACTGCGGGTGTTGCCTTTTCGGTCGGGGCCGTGGCAGCTCTGGCAGCTCTGGGTATACACCCGCCGACCGGGCGATAAACCGGCCAGTTCATCGGGCCGGGGGGCGTCGACCATCGTAAAAATCCAGGGTATATCGTTGGCATTCACGTACATAATGCCGTCGGGATCGGTGGCGGCCCCGCCCCACTCGGCCCCGCCGTCGCAGCCGGGAAACAGCAGACTGCCGCGCTTACTGATGGGTTCGTACTGCCGGGTACCAATGCCCCGAAACACAGCCAGTAGCGAATCGCGGTCGGTAGAGTAAGGGTTGATGTCGGCTTCGGTCATTTGCTGCCGGGCAAAAGCCGCCGGTTTTTGCGGAATGGGCTGCGTGGGCCAGCTCACCTCGCCGGGAATATCCGACCTGGGTACGGGCGTTTCAACAATGGGGAAGAGCGGCTTACCCGTTACCCGGTCAAACACAAAGACGTGGCCTGACTTGGTAACCTGTGCCACGGCGTCGATTTTTCTGCCATCGTGACGTACCGTCAGCAGGTTGGGCGGGGCCGGGAAGTCGCGGTCCCAGATGTCGTGGTGAACGGCCTGAAAATGCCAGAGCCGTTTGCCGGTGCGGGCGTCGAGAGCCAGCAGGCAGTTGGCGAACAGGTTCTGCCCCACGCGGTTGCCCCCATAAAAGTCATAAGCTGCCGAGCCGGTGGGTACGTATAAAATGCCGCGTGGTCGGTCAATGGCCATGCCCGCCCAGTTGTTGGCCGCGCCCACCGTTTCGTTTTTGTACGCGTCTTTGGGCCAGGTGGTATAGCCAAAGTCGCCGGGTTTGGGAATGGTTCGGAATGTCCAGGCCAGTTTACCGGTACGCACATTAAAAGCCCGCACGTAGCCGGGCGCGGCATCAGCCCCTTCGGACAGCCGCACAGGCATCACAATCAGGTCATCGAAAATAGTACCGGGCGTGTTGGAGATAACGAATTTGTCTCTGGCCTGTTCGCCCAGTCCGTCGTGCAGATCGGCGGTGCCGTTGTTGCCGAAACTCATGATGGGTTGTCCCGTTGTGGCGTCGAGAGCGAGGAGTTTGGGGCCAACCGTATAGAGGATTCGTTTGTCCAAACCGTCTTTGCTTTGCCAGTACGCTACGCCCCGGCTCGTGCTATGCCAGGCTTTGAGCGAATCACCATATTTCCAGATTTCGCGGCCCGTAGCCGCGTCGAGCGCGAAGGCCTGCACCGTGGGCGTAACGCCATACAACACGCCGTCAATAATAATCGGGTTGGTCTGAATCTGCCCACTGCTGCCGGTATGGTACGTCCAGGCTACCTTGAGCTGTGTCACATTTCGGGGGGTAAGCTGCGTCAGGGCAGAATAGTGGCTGCGGTCCGGCCCACCGAGGTATTCGCCCCAGTTGGTATAATCATTGGCGTTGGTATCGGTCGGGTTTTGCGCCAGTTGCGACCAGCCGAGGGCCAGCGCGGCAACCGCTGCGAGCGGGAAGAGAAATCGTTTCATAAACTGATAAGTCAGGAATGCAGAAAGTTAGTAAAATCAGGCGTTTATAGAACACCGGATTTCATCGAATGTCCGTGAACCAACGCTTTAGCTTAGCGGGCGGATAGCCCACGCCCCACAGGAAGCCAATGGTCAGGAAAATGCCGTTTGCCTTCCAGAAGCCCCACCTCGCTACGCGCCGGTCCGACGATTCGACCACGCGGTTCACCTGCTGGACGCGCCCGAACCGCACCATCCGAATCAGCAGGTCGGCCTCTTCCATGATCGGCATCGCGTCGGTATAGCCCCCAACGGCAAGAAACTGTTCGCGACGGCAAAAGATGGCCTGATCGCCAAACAACAGCCGCGCTCCCCGGAAAAAAAGGAGTGGCCGAAACAGCAGCGGAGCGTAGTACGTCTTGATGTAATTGTGGAACGAAGTAAGCCATTGCGTACTGTGCGGACCGCGCATGAGCGACACAAACCCACCCGCCACGGTACCCGGATTGGCCAGGGTTCGGCGAATGACGCACAGGGCATCGTCAGGCAGGGCGGTATCGGCGTGGAGGAAACAGAGAATGTCGCCGGTGGCTTCGGTGGCCCCGGCGTTCATCTGACAGGCTCGGCCCGTTTGCTGGCACTTCACGATTTTCATGGAGCGGAAGTGCGGACGCATAGCCTCGGCCAGCAGGATGGTCTGATCGGTACTGCCGCCGTCGGCAATGATGATTTCGGCGGGTTCGGGATACAGTCGCTGTAGTAGCCGTAACGTTCTTGGTAAGTGCTGCGCTTCGTTCAGCGTTGGAATGATAATAGACACGCTCAACATGCGGCAGTAGATAGATTGACCCGACGGTATCGGTTATAGAGTGGGTAGTTTGTCGGCAAGTTGGCCAATAGTCAGCGGATTATTGGGAAATTTGCCGACAGGTTAACGCATCAACTACCGCCCCGTGTTCAAATTTCTGCCTAACGTTCTGCTGAAACAGCTCTACACGCGCAACAGTCTGCGCAACACGCCCGGTGGCTTTGCCTTCTCGCTCAAAAACCGGCTATCCGACGCCCGTTTTACCGGTCTCGAACGCGCCCGCATTGACGGATATGAGTACCCCGCCGATGCGTTTGTGCTGGAAACCGACGCGGGCGACGTAGTAGCCGTTACCGACATTTCAGCGCAGCAACCGCTGGCATTTCCCCTGCGCCGGTCGGTGCGGGTACGGGCCATGGCACTGCCGTTGACACTGGGCAGGCACACGCTCGAAATCACGCTGAATACGCACCCATTCGGGACCATTACGCTAACCGTCGAGGATGAAGTGCAACCCGACGAACCCGTCCCATTGTCATCCGAACAGCCCGCCATTCCGCGCGATGGCGTAAACGACTACAGTCCCGAAGCCATTGGTAACCGGCAGCAATTCATGTGCGAATTTGCTCAAACACAGCCGCAACACCTGACGCGTTACTCGTTCGACCCTGCCGTGATGCAGGGCAAGTGCGAAAACTTCGTAGGCGTAGCGCAGGTACCCATTGGCCTGGCCGGACCACTACGTATCAACGGCGAATACGCGCAGGGCGATTTTCTGATTCCGATGGCCACTACCGAGGGTACGCTGGTAGCGAGCTACAACCGGGGTATGAAACTCATCAACGCCAGCGGGGGGGTGTTATGTACCGTGCAGGACGAAGCCATGCAGCGGGCACCCGTGTTTCAGTTTGCCGACGCCCGCCAGGCCCGCCACTTCGTTCGCTGGATTGAAGCCCATCAACCCGAACTGGCCGCCGAAGCCGAAAGCACCTCGCGCTTCGCTAAACTCCGGTACGTGGATGCTTACCTGAACGGGCGGTTTGCGTTCCTGCGTTTTGGCTACTACACAGGCGATGCCGCCGGGCAAAACATGGTTAGCAAAGCCACGCTGGCGGCCTGTAACTACATTCTGGACGTATTCCCGACGGAAACGAACAGCCAGATTGAGCATTTTTTTCTGGAATCAAATATGGCTACGGACAAGAAACCGTCGCAGATCAACGTGCTGAACACGCGGGGTAAGCGCGTAACGGGCGAGGTCAGGATTCCGCGCGAACTGCTCATC